>WBZS01000116.1_pt1 | contig 159307 bp, 133 predicted proteins | sample 5204201 | NCBI WGS metagenome assembly WBZS01 (sample SAMN12344357, study PRJNA552823) | activated sludge metagenome | biome: Activated sludge suspended growth; feature: Nitrification reactor; material: Wastewater; isolation source: activated sludge from nitrification reactor of wastewater... | reverse complement strand
CTACACCACCAACACCGCCACCGCCGACATGACCATCCGCCTCGTCGGACACGCCGCCAGCGGCCTCACCACTACCGACTTCTTCCTCTGAGCCGAACACGAACACCAACATCAATGGGCAGCGCGCTTCACCCGCGCTGCCCGGCACCGTTCGTCCCGTGGCCGCCTGCCGCGGCGACGCCAACGTTGGGCCGCCTCCCGCTGGCGGGCACCCCGGCGCATGACGGCCGCGCCTCCGGCAGTCAGGCAGGGATCGCGGCAAGCGGGACTGGCCGCCTCCGGCAGCGCATGGTAGAGCCGCACGCACAGGGGGTCCCGGAGGGCGGGGCACCGGGGGGCTTGAAGCAAATGCGCGAGCTGGGGCTGGCGGCGCGGGCCGTGCACGGCTTGATCGTCTGGAACTACCGGCGACAGGGCTGGACGGCGGTCGGCGAGATCCCGAGCCCGCGCAAGTTCGTGCTCATCGCGGCGCCGCATACCAGCAACTGGGATTTCCCGAACTTCCTCGGGCTGACCAAGGACCTCGGGCTCGACGCCCACTTCATGGGCAAGAAGAGCCTGTTCCGCTGGCCGATGGGCGGCTTCATGCGCGATGTCGGCGGCATCCCGGTCGACCGCGGCTCCAGCCACGACATGGTGCAGCAGATGGCGGCGGAATTCGCCCGCCGCGACGAATTCGTGCTCACCATCGCGCCGGAGGGCACGCGGGGCGCCGTCACCAAATGGCGCACCGGCTTCTATCGCATCGCGGAAGCCGCGGGCGTGCCCATCGTCTGCGGCTATGCCGACTACACGCGCAAGATCGGTGGCATCGGCCCGGTGTTTCACCCGACCGGCGACTACGAGGCCGACATGGCGCCGGTTTTTGCGTTCTATCGCACGATCGCCGGCAAGCACCCCGCGCGCGCCAGCGGCCTCGGCTGAGGCCGAACGACGGCGCCGCCCCGGCGGATCGGGTCAGGAGCCCGTCTTGGCGACGGCACGGGCCGGCAGCACCTCGGGCGCGCCAGCGGCCTCGGCTGAGGCCGGACGACGGCGCCGCGCGGCGGATCGGCGGGGTTCGGGTCAGCGGGTTTGGTCAGGAGCCCGTCTTGGCGACGGCACGGGCCGGCAGCACCTCGGGCGCGCCAGCGGCCTCGGCTGAGGCCGGACGACGGCGCCGCCCCGGCGGATCGGGTCAGGAGCCCGTCTTGGCGACGGCACGTGCCGGCAGCACCTCGGGCGCGGCGGCAAAGTCGGAGCCGGCCGAACCGCGCGGCTTGCGGCGCATCACCTGCAGGCTGGTCAGCACCATGCGCAGCGTCTCGTAGACGGCCTCGTCCTCGGTGCGCACCTTGCGCGTGGCGTTCTCGGCACCGGCTGGATACCAGGCGAAGCCGGTAACCCCCGCGATCCAGCGGCCCCGCAACTGCGCGCCGCGCATGACGCCGACACCCTTGCCATTGTCAGCCAGGCTGAAACCAGCAGCGAACAGCTCGGGAATGTTCTCGAGCAACTCGTGCAGATGGCGCTCCCGTACGCTCTGTTCCATGGCCTGACCCGATCCCGCAATGCCGTCCGGACCTGCGCGCACACCCGCACACGTCCCGCAAATACTCGTTCGCTCGTACCCAAGAGACGGCAAGCTGGTTGAAAAATGATTGAGACGTGAACGCCGTCCCAAAATCATTCGGCTACTGTCGTTAACAGGACGTGACGGTGCGCTTCGCGCCAGGCGCCACCGGGCCCGTCCCGCGGCGTGCCCCCGCAGCGCCGCCGCTGCGCCGGCTCCCGGCACTACGCGCGAGCCAGCATCGCCCGCGCCCCCTGGCCGCGCGCGGCGCTTGCCGCTATAGGAGCCGGCAAACCTGTTCCCGAAGTCACGAGGCCGTTTCGCATGACCAGCGCAGGACCGACCAGCGGCGACGACCGCGTCGAGACCATCGAGGTCCGCTCGGCCGAGGACGGCATGCGGCTCGACCGCTGGTTCCGCGTGCACTTCCCGGAGGTGGCCTACACCTACCTGCAGAAGCTGCTGCGCTCGGGCCAGGTGCGCGTCGACAGCAGGCGCGCCCAGGCCAACGACCGCCTCGCCTGGGGCGCCCAGGTGCGCGTGCCGAAGGTCGTCCGCCTGCCGCCGGCCAAGACGCCCTCGCTGAAGCCGCCGCCCGGCGTCTCCAAGGGCGACCGCGACGCGGTCGAACGCATGATCCTCTACGAGGACGACCAGGTGCTGGTCCTCAACAAGCCGTTCGGGCTGGCCGTGCAGGGCGGCACGGGGACGAAAAAGCATCTCGACGGCATGCTGGCTGGCATGGCCGACCGCTTCGGCGACCGGCCGCGCCTCGTGCACCGGCTCGACCGCGACACCACGGGCGTGCTGCTGGTGGCGAAAACCCGCGCCGCCGCAGCCAAGCTCGGCCGCACCTTCCAGACCCGCTCGGCGGCCAAGACCTACTGGGCGCTGGTCAAGGGCGTGCCGAAACCGCCGCAGGGCAAGATCGAGGCAGCGCTGGTGAAGGCCTCAGGCCCCGAGGGCGACCGCGTGCGCAAAGCGCTGCCCGGCGAGCAGAAGGAAGCCATGCACGCCACCACGCATTATTCCGTCATCGACCGCGTGGCGCACAAGGTGTCGTGGGTCTCGCTCAAGCCCGTCACCGGCCGCCAGCATCAGCTGCGCGCGCACATGGCGTCCATCGGCTGCCCCATCGTCGGCGACAACAAGTACGGCGGCGATCAGGTGATGCTCGACAGCGGCATGGCGAGCCAGCTGCACCTGCACGCGCGCCGCCTCGTCATCCCGCATCCCGAGCCCGGACGCGCCAAGATCGACGTGACCGCCCCGCTGCCCGAGCACATCAAGGGGTCATTCTCCCTCCTCGGCCTCGATGAGCGACGGTTTGCCAAGGACGAGTGATTTGGGGAGGTCGTGAGTAGTGCGATCGCGAGGTGGGCGCGACCTCACCATTCACGACCTCGCCAACTCGCGCTATAAGCCGGCGCCATGAAAATTGAGCCGAACCTCGTCATCTTCGACTGCGACGGCACGCTCGTCGACAGCCAGCATGCCATCTTCACCGCCATGGAGCGTGCCTTCGCCTCGCGCGCCTTGGTCGTGCCGAGCCGCGCGGCCGTGCTCGGCGTCGTCGGCCTGTCGCTCGTCAACGCCGTGGCGCGGCTGTTGCCGCGACAGACAGACGCCGGCCTCATCGAGGATCTGGCCGAGCGCTACAAGTCCGCCTTCCAGGACCTGCGCAAGGACCCCGCCCACGACGAGCCGCTGTTCCCCGGCTGCCGCGCCGCGCTCGACCGCCTGATGGCGCGTGACGACGTGCTGCTCGGCATCGCCACCGGCAAGTCGCGCCGTGGCGTCGACATCATGCTGAAGCGCGAGGGCCTGACCGGCGCATTCTCCACCATCCAGACCGCCGACGACCACCCCTCGAAGCCGCATCCCTCCATGATCGAGCGCGCCCTGGGCGAAACCGGCGTCGAAGCCGCCCAGGCCGTGATGGTGGGCGACACCTCGTTCGACATGGAGATGGCGCGCGAGGCGGGGGTGGCGGCGCTCGGCGTCGCCTGGGGCTATCACCCGGTGGCCGAGCTGCAGGACGCCGGCGCCCACATGATCATCGACGACTTTGCGGCGCTGGAGCCCGCGCTCGCGACGCTTCTGATGCCTCAGGGAGAGCGCCATTGAGCACCAACACCGGCAACAAGGGCGGCGGCAACAACGGCGGCATTGGCGCCGGGAGCGGTGGCGGCCACGGCGGCAGCGGGGCCACGGGCGGAGGCCGCGATGCCGGCAAGGTGCTGGGCCGCGAGGCGCGCGCCTTGCCCAAGCGCTTCTACACGCAGGCCTCCGTCGCCGCGCGCAACAACGGCTTCGCGGTGCTGCTCGACGGCCGCGCGGTCAAGACGCCGGCCAAGCGCGACCTGGCGGTGCCGAGCCAAGCCCTGGCCGGCGCCGTGGCCGGCGAATTCGCCGCCCAGGGAGCCGAGATCGACCCCGCCACCATGCCGCTGACGCGCATCGTCAACAGCGCCCTCGACGGCGTCGGGCCGCGCCGCGCCGAAGTGGCCGAGGACGTGGTGAAATACGCCGGCTCCGATCTGCTGTGCTACCGCGCCGATGCGCCGCCCGGCCTCGTCGCGCAGCAGGCGCGCCACTGGGACCCGGTGCTGGCCTGGGCCGCGCGCGACCTCGGCGCCCGCTTCGTGCTGGCCATCGGCATCATGCCCGTGACGCAGCCCGAGACGGCACGGGCAGCGATCGCCGCAGCGGTGGCGCCGGTCGATACTCTGCGCCTGGCGGCCGTGCATGTCATGACCACGCTGACCGGCTCGGCGCTGCTGGCGCTCGCCCACCAGCGCGGCGCCCTCGACGCCGATGCCACCTGGGCGGCCGCGCACGTCGACGAGGACTGGCAGATCGGCCAGTGGGGCGAGGATGCCGAAGCCTTGGCGCGGCGGGCCAAACGGCGCCTGGAGTTCGATGCGGCGAGCAGGCTGCTCGCTCTGCTATAAAGCCTGGACGACAGGGCAATCCCCGGACGGGCCGCATCGGCTCGCGGGGGCACCCGCCGCCGCCCCGCACGGGCCCTGCGACCGGCTGAACGCCGTCCGATCGCGGACTTTCACGTAAGTCTCCAAATCAGCTGCATTATGTTACATTTCGGCGATGCTGATTCGCGCCAGGGTTGCGCGAGCCCCGAGACCCACCCGAGCCCCGAGAGACGCCGAACCGTATGATGCGCCCGCCGCGCATACCCGAACTGGCCCGCCGCGACCGCTTCCTGAAGCGCGTCGCCACGGCCGGCGTGTTGTATGCGGGCTTCGCAGCCAACGGTCCCGTGTGCGTCGACTCACAGGCGGAGCACGGCCGCCGGTCGCTGCTGCTATGGTCGAGCCCGGCGGACGCCGCGCGCTGGACGGAGGTCATCGCGCCAGGCGCCCACGTCGCGGCGGTCAGCCTGGGTCGCCTCGCTGGCGAGCTGACGGCGGACGCCACGGCGCGTCGCCACACCTTCGGGCTCGACTGGAACATCGACCCCGTCGAAGCCGAGATCACCCCGGCCGAGCTGATCGCCCGCCTGCGCCACGAGGCACTCGAGGTCTTCCTGCAACACGTCCGCCACAGCCGCACCATCTGGGCGCTCGAGGACCCGGACGGACCGGCGGTCACGGCGGCGCCCGACAACGTGGCGCAGGTGCTGCTGCCGTGCTGGAGCGCGCGCGCCGAGGCGGAACGCCACATCGCCGGCGAGTGGGCGGAAGCGGTGGCGCTGGAAATTCCGGTCGACAGCTTCGTGTCGCTGACGCTGCCGTGGCTGGCCGAGCAAGGCTGGCAGCTGGCGCCCGCGCCCTGGGAGGGCAGCCTCGGGCCGGTCATCGCGCCGACCGAGATGGCGCATCGGCTCGGCGCCGTGCTCGCCGCCGCCTGACGCAGGCGACCGCGCCGCCCGCCATCGCACTTCGTCGTGTCAGAATTCCCTGCGCGCGGCATTTGGCAGGTCCGGCGGCTGTGCTAAGAGCCGGCCCCATGCACAACACCGCCGCCCCCGACAGCCCCCCCAACCGCCCCGCCGCAAGGAAGCGCGTCGCCATCCTGATCTCGGGGCGCGGCTCCAACATGATGTCGCTCGTTGAGGCCGCCAAGGCACCGGATTTCCCGGCCGAGATCGTCATGGTCATTTCCAACCGCCCCGATGCGGCCGGCCTCGCCTGGGCCAGGGCGCAGGGCATCCCGGCGCTGGGGCTCGACCACAAGCGCTACGAGAGCCGCGCCCACTTCGAGGGCCAGTTGCAGCAGGCGCTGGAGCTGGCCCGGGTCGACCTCGTGGTGCTGGCCGGCTTCATGCGGCTGATGACCGCAGAATTCGTCGGCGCCTGGCGTGACCGCATGCTGAACATCCACCCCTCGCTGCTGCCGTCGTTCAAGGGCCTGGACACGCATGCCCGGGCGCTGGCCGCGGGCGTCAAGCTGGCCGGCTGCACGGTGCACTTCGTTCGCGCCGAGATGGACGAGGGGCCGATCATCATGCAGGCGGCGGTGCCTGTGCTGGCGGACGACACACAGGAAACCCTTGCAAATCGGATACTTAAGCAGGAGCACCGGATCTATCCGGCGGCCCTCCGGCTGGTCGCCGAAGGCCGCGTCGCGGTCATCGACGGCCGCGCCGTGGTGAGCGGCGGCGAAGCCGCCGAGGCCGCCCTGGTGGCGCCCACCGGCCAGTGTTGAGGACCGGCCGAGGGGGGACCTCGCGACCGCGGCCAGGCGATGCAGGGCCGGGGATGGGGGACCTGCCGGCGTTCCAACTCGGCAACGCCTGCGACAAAGAAACTAACGAAGGCGGAGCGGTCGCATGGACACCCCCCGAGCCCGGTGCTAGCACGCCAAGCGATACGCTCCCCGCGCGGACGCGAAGGGCCTCGCAGAAATGCCCTCGACGTCCGATCCGCTGGCCCAGGCCGGGCTGCGACGGGGGGGGCGTTGCCGGACCCCGTCACGGCGCTGCCGCGAGTTGACCGCGCGCGCCCGAACGCCGGCTGCGAGGGGAAAACGCTATCGAGGGCGTGCCAAACCGTTCCCGGACCCGATGCAGCACCGCTCGCGGCTGCCGGTCCGTCGCCTTGGAAAGGGTGCCTCATGAATGCCATCGATCCGAACGTCCAGAAGCTCGGCGACGACAACAGCGTCTGGTTCAAGCTCTCGGCACTCGGGCGCGGCGAAGCCGAAAACCCCATGCCGTTCCTGCTGAAACTGGCGGAGCGCTATGGGCCGGCGGTGACGGTGACCATGGGCGGCGAACGCGTGCTGCTGGTCACCGAGCCCGACCAGTTCAAGCATGTGCTGGTCACCAAGGCCGACGACTACATCAAGTATTTCGAGGGCCTGAAGCCCATCTTCGGCAAGGCCATGATCACCCACGACGGCGCGTTGTGGCAGAAGATCCGCATGCCGCAGCAGCCGGCCTTCCACCCGGATGCCTTCAACGAATACATCCCGTTCTTCAACCAGGCCATCCGCGCCAAGATGGACAAGTGGGCGGAACTGGCCCGCTCCGGCGAGCAGTTCGAGATGGTTGAGCAGACCTGGACGCTCGCCGCCGACATGATCTGCAAGGCGCTGTTCGACCGCGACATGCCGTTCAACCCGCATGTCGTGTTCAAGTACGTCAAGACCTACACCGACGTGCAGGAACATCGCGGCCTGCGCCAGCGCAAGCAGTCCGGCGACGGCTTCGACATGTCGGATGAGGAGGCCAAGAAAGCCGTCGACGCGTGGTGGTCGGTGCCCCCCGCCGTGATGGGGGCGCCCGAGCGTGATCATCGCCAGAAGACGCTGTTGCGCCTCATCGATCAGGCGGTGGCCGATCCAAACATCCCGGAGTTCGACCAGCAGCAGGCCATCGACGAGATCAAGCAGTACCTGTGGGCCGGCACCGAGACCACGGCGCTGACGCTGTCGTGGGCGCTCTACCTGCTGTCGCAGCACCCGGAGGCCGCCGAGCGCGTGCGCCGCGAAAGCATCGAGGTGTGCGGCGACGGCGAGCCGACGGCGGCCCAGCACTCCGCGCTGGTCTTCACCCGCTCGGTGATCCAGGAGACGATGCGCCTCTATCCGCCGGTGTGGAGCCTGATCCGCGTCGCCACCAAGGACGACGTGGTCGGCGGCAAGGAGGTCAAGGCGGGCGATCGCGTCATCCTGTTCAGCTATGCCGCGCACCACAATCCGAAGTACTGGGTCCACCCCGAGGACTTCATCCCCGAGCGCTGGATGGACAAGACCAAGAAGCAGGTCAAGTACAGCTACATCCCGTTCGGCGCGGGCAAGCGCTCCTGCCCCGGCGGCGCCATGAGTCAGATCGAAAACACGCTCGCGCTCTCCATGCTGCTGCGCCGCTTCCGTCCCGAATATGTCGGGCAGAAGCCGGCCGGCATCGCGCCCACGGTGACGCTGGTGCCGAAGGGCGGCCTCTATTTCAAGGTGCACGAGCTTAGCTGAGGCGCTCCGATCTTTGTCGTGCCAACGCGCCGGGGGCGCCGATCCTGCTCCGCGAGCCAAGGATCGGCGCCCCCGGCTTCGCCTGCAGGAGCCGCACACGAAGGCCTTCGGCGCTCATGAGGGGCGATCGGCGCCGAGCCCTGCCTCCTCCGCAGCATCCCGACGCACGACGCCGCTCAGCCCCTCCGTTTCTCACGGTCGCGCGCCACTCTGGCCGCGACCGGGGGCCGACGTACCGCTTGGTCTTTCGGCTTCAGTGTTGTTGTGCGTGGTGAGACGATGTCGCGAGCCGGCGGCTGAGGGGCAGCGAAAACACGAGCCAGCCCGCAGAGCAGCGTCGTGCGCGCCGGTTCACGGTCGAGGACTGCGGGCGGCAGAGGCGAGGCGGCAACGCGCGCGGGACAACCCTTGACTGCGTCACCCCGCTCCGCTACCCAGACGCACGATGAAGCTGCCGTGTTCCGTGTGTGCCCCGCACACATCCCCCGCCAACGGACACCGCGCCCACATCGTCGATCACGAAGGTTCGGAGCGTAGCGCAGCCTGGTTAGCGCACCAGTCTGGGGGACTGGGGGTCGTGGGTTCAAATCCCGCCGCTCCGACCAACAAAATCAATGATTTACGAACAATCCCGCCGATCGCTGAGAAGCCCGTGGACGCACCGTGGGGTGGAGCGTGGCGGGCGGGCCGGCGCGTGAGCCCGGCCATGCGCAGGGCAACGCCGTCGGGTGACGGCGGCAACGATCGCTCTTTGTTGGCGGGTTGTGCGTGTCAAGGGAAGGGCCCCGGGCCCTGCTCTTTTTCTTGGCGGACCAGAGCCCTTCCTTCCGCGCACAGAAGCGCACAAGGCCGCGCACTCACGCGCCCGCGAGGGCTTGGCCTCGATGGGCTTCGAGCACGGCAGGACGAGGATCGGTCGTGGGGAGTGCGATGTTCTCGGCTGAGAGTTCGTCTGCCGATCAGCTCCGGTAGTCGGCGTTGATGGAGACGTAGTCGTGGGTGAGGTCGCAGGTCCACACGGTTGCGGAGCCTGAGCCGACGCCGACGTCGACGCGGATGACGATGTCGCGCTGCTTCATGTAGGCGGCGACCGTCTGCTCGACGTATTCCTCGGCACGCTCGCCGTTGCGGGCCACGATGTGGTCGCCGAACCAGATCGACAGCCGGTCGCGATCCGCCGCCTCGCCGGACTTGCCCACCGCCATGACGACGCGGCCCCAGTTGGGGTCCTCGCCGGCGATCGCCGTCTTGAGGATCGGCGAGTTGGCGCAGGCGAGAGCAATTTTTCGCGCCGCCGCCCAGTCCTCGGCGCCGCTCACCTCGAAGGTGACGAACTTCGACAGGCCCTCGCCGTCCTTGGCGACCATGATGGCCAGCTCGCGCATGAGGTCGTGCAGCGCCTGCGAGAACGCGGCAAGGCGCGGATCGGCGGCATCGGTGACGCTCGCCTGCCCACGCTTTTGCGCCGTGCCGGTGGCGAACAGCAGGCAGGTGTCGCTGGTCGAGGTGTCGCCGTCGACCGTCATGCAGTTGAACGTCGTCTTGACGTGGCCGCTGAGCAGCCTTTGCAGCACCTGCGCCTCGATCGCCGCATCCGTGAACAGGAAGCACAGCATGGTCGCCATGTCGGGCGCGATCATGCCGGCGCCCTTGCAGAAGCCGTTGAGGTGCACCTCCGTGCCGCCGATCTTCACCGTGCGGGTGACGAGCTTCGGATAGGTGTCCGTGGTCAGAATCGCCCGCGCCGCCGGCTCCCAGGCGTTCGCCTTGCCCGACTTGGCGAGGCCAGCCAGGAGCCCTGAGAACCTGCCGGCGTCCATGGGCTCGCCGATGACACCCGTGGAGGCGACGAACACCTCGGTTGGCTTACATTTGCCGGCCTTGGCGGCGGCGTCCACGGTGATGGCCACCGCCTCCGAGCCACGTCGGCCCGTGAAGGCGTTGGCATTGCCGGAGTTGACGACCAGCATGCGCGCGCTGCCGCCTTTGAGCGCCTCGCGGCACCACAGCACCGGTGCCGAGCAGGTTTTCGACTGGGTGAGCACGCCGGCCGCGCTGGTGCCGGCCGCGAAGGTCGCCACCATCAGATCGGTGCGGCCCTTGTAGCGGATGCCGGCCTCGGCGGTGGCAAAACGCACGCCATCGATCTCCGGCACGGCGGGCAGCGCCTTTGGAGCAAACGGCGAGACGGCGGCGGCTTTTGCCATTGGGATGTATCTCCGTGTGACGGTCGACCGATCAACCAGCAGAGCCGGACTTCGGCTTGAAATTCGGCATTGCGCGCCGCATGAATTGGTCGAACAGAGGGACAGTGAAGGCCGTATCGCCATGCGAGGGCGAGTAGATCATGCCCTTCCGGATCAGCGCGCTTCGCGTCGGCGCAACCGAAGTCGATTTCACTCCAAGCGCCTCGGCGATATCTCCCGAGCGTTTCGTGCCTGCCCCGAGTTCGGCTAGCGCCCGCATGTAATTCCGCTCGGCCGGGGTGCATCGATCGAAGCGGACCTTGAAGAAGCTGCGATCCAGCTCATCTATCGCGGCCCGCGTCGCAATCTCGATCACGCCATCACCGATGACCTGCTCCTCCGCCTTGTTCCAGGCTTCATACGCCCACTGCTGCAGAAAATACGGGTATCGCTGCGTCAACTCGAGCATCTTCCTTACCGCCCCATCGGCGAACTCGACGCCTTCCTGCCGGGCAGGGTTCACGATGGCCAGAACCGCATCCTGTTCTCCGAGCGCCCCCACCGGCGGAAACTTGAAAAGTCGTTCGGCATAGGATTTTGAGCTGCCGGCCAAGCCGAGTATCTGCGGCAAGCCGGCCCCCACCACCAGCACCGGCAGACTTTTCTGATTGATCCGGTGCACCGACATGATGAGAGAGCTGAACTCTTTTTCTGACAGGTACTGCAACTCGTCGACCAGAATGATGATAGCTCTGTTGGCTGCCTTGGCCGCTTGCGCAACGGCCAGCATGAGCGCGGGAAGGTCCGCCTCGAGATCCCCCGAATCTGCGGTCCCGACTTCCGGATCCACCCCGACGTCGATCCCATCGACGGATATCTTGAGGCCGCCGAGAAAGCTCTTCAGTACACGTAGCCCTTTGCGTGCCGCCACCTTGGCGCTCTCCAGGGAGCTGAGCCTGTAGAGAGCCGAGCGCAACCCAGGAATCAGAAGATCGGGCAGGGGTTTGCCTTCGTGAGCCTCGATATGGATCGAATGGTAGCCTTCCTGCTCCGACATCTGCTCGATCTTGTTGAGCAGCACGGTCTTGCCCACCCCCCGAAGCCCAACCAGGATGATGCTCTGCGTCGGCCTGCCCTGGGCCGTCCGCAGAATGGCTGTGCGGGCCAAGTCGAGCACTTCCTGCCGGCCAGCCAGCTCCGGCGGGGGATTGCCTGCCCCAGGCGCGTAGGGATTCCGGACAGAGTCCATGACGAGTTTATCCGTTTATAGTCTAAATCCACTATTATCGTGTAACATCGCTATCGATCACGTCAACTCCAAACTACGCGAGCCGTGCGCCTTCCGGCCAACCCGCATGCTGGCATCCTCCTCTACCGCCGATTTACCTTGCCTTTTGCGGCGCAGCATGAGATACGGTGCCCGTCGCCTCGCGAAATGCGGGCGGTTTCTGGCTGGCGCTCCAGCCGCGTGAAAGAATGCATTTCGGCCCCCGGTCCCCAAGGGATCTTGGCGCCCTTACGCGCATTCTCCTGTTGAGCGCCTTCATCTCCCCAAACAGATTGCCCAGGCCACGCGGGGCATCACACCGGTCCGAAGCCCAAACCGAACGCGCGGCTCGCCGCGCTTCGCCGGCCTTGGAACCCCAATCCCATGGGCGCATCCCTGCGGCCGATGTCGGCTCGCGCTTGCGCCCTCACACAAGAAAGATACTCTTTTGACTCAGTTTTCAGACCTCGGCCTCGACGAAGCGCTGCTGAAGGCGGTCGCCGCCGAAGGCTACACGACCCCGACGCCGATCCAGGCCCAGGCCATCCGCCCGATCCTGGAGGGCCGCGACCTGCTCGGCATCGCCCAGACCGGCACCGGCAAGACCGCCGCCTTCGCGCTGCCGATCCTGCACCGCCTCGCCGCCTCCCGGAAGCCCGCCATGCGGCGCGGCGTGCGCTGCCTCGTGCTGGCGCCGACGCGAGAGCTGGCGACGCAGATCGCCGACAGCTTCAAGACCTACGGCCGCCATCTCGGCTTCTCGGTCATCACCGTGTTCGGCGGCGTCGGCCATCGCCCGCAGGCCACCGCCCTGCAGCGCGGCGTCGATGTCGTGGTGGCCACCCCCGGCCGCCTCCTCGACCACATGGGCGAGGGCAACGTCGACCTCAGCGCGACCGAAATCCTGGTCCTCGACGAAGCCGACCAGATGATGGACCTCGGCTTCATCAAGCCGCTGCGCCAGATCATCTCCAAGCTGTCGCGCCGCCGCCAGAGCCTGTTCTTCTCGGCCACCATGCCGCAGGAGATCGGGGCGCTGGCCGCCGAGATGCTGAGCGAGCCCTATCGCGTCTCGGTGACGCCGGTCGCCAAGACCGCCGACCGCGTGGCGCAGCAGGTCATCTACATCGAGCAGAAGAAGAAGCGCTCGCTGCTGGTCGAACTGTTCGCGGACGCCAGCATGAGCCGCACGCTCATCTTCACGCGCACCAAGCGCGGCGCCGACCGCGTGGCGCGCCATCTCGATGCCGCCGGCATCAAGGTCGCCGCCATCCACGGCAACAAGAGCCAGAACCAGCGCGAGGCGGCCCTCGGCGCCTTCAAGGCCAACAAGCTGCGCGCGCTCGTGGCAACCGACATCGCCGCCCGCGGCATCGACATCGACGAGGTGAGCCACGTCGTCAACTTCGAGATGCCCAACATCCCGGAAAGCTACGTGCACCGCATCGGCCGCACGGCGCGTGCGGGCGCGGAAGGCATCGCCATCTCGCTGGTCGACAACGAGGAGCGCGTCTACCTGCGCGACATCGAGAAGCTGACGCGCCAGCAGATCCCGTTCACCGACCGCCGCAACGACACCACGCTCGCCGTCGAGGAGCGTTCCGCTTCCCGTGGCGAGGGTGACGACGAGCGCGGCGATCGCCGTCAGACGCATGGGCGCGGTCAGGCGCGCGGCCCAGGCGGCCACCGTGGCGGCCAGGGCGGCCAAGACGGACGCGGCCAGCGCTCCGGCACGGCTCGCGACGGCGCCCAGCGCGCGAACCCGGGCCACGACGGCGGACACCGGGACGCGGGCGCCCGACAGGGAGACCGCAACGGCCCGCGCGGCGGCGAGCGGCATGGCTCGGCGCGCCCCGAAGGCCAGCGGAGCGGCGGCGGGCAACGCCGTAGCAACCTCCGCGATGGCGGCCCCAGCCATGGCGACGACCGTCGCGGCGAGGGTGCGCAGGCCGTGTGGTCCAACCACGGCGGTGGACTCGACCGCGATTTCCGCTCCTCGCGCAACCCCAGCCCGCAGGCCCTCGGCGACGTCGCCGGCCAAGGCGAGCGCCGGCCGTCGGAGCCGCGCCAGCATGACCGCCGCGAGCACCGCGAGCACCGCGACGGCGGACGCGGCCACCACGCCTCGGGCAACGGCCAGCGCGGCCATGGCGGCCCCCGGGGCGGCCAGGAACGCGGCAGCCACGAACGCGGTGCGCGGCATTCCGGCGCAGCACGCGGCGGCCACCGCGATGCGCGCCAGGGCGACCGCCGCGGCTGACCGGCGCGATCCACGATCACAAGCCGGCGCGGCTTGATGATGGGAGCAAAGGCTCCACGTTCGCGACCTGTTTCGACCCCGCATCCGTCGCGATGCGGGGTCGCCGTATTCACGGCCTACCCGCAATCGCAGGGCTGCTCTCCCGCCTGCCCGGTTGCACGGGCCGGGTGTGGCCGTTATCACTCGAACCAACAGGAGAAGAACGCCCGGCAACGGCGCCTGGCCGGAGAGGTGTTTTTCGTGCGCCATCAACCCCGTCCGCGCCGCGGGCTTCGCCGTCGAAGCCCCGCGCAGGATGCGCCCAACCGATTGTCTTGCTAGCGATGCCGGATCTGAAGCTGCTGGCGCTCGACGCCGACGATCTCGCCGTGTTGTCGGCGCACCTGCAGGACGCGGTGCTGCGCCTCGGCGATGCCGCGTTCCAAAAGTCTGCGCGCCGCTTCGCGCTGGTTGCCAACCGCTTCAACTGGCAGGCAGCCGTCGCCACTGAGGGCCATCGCCAGCCGACGCGCGAGCGCCGCCGCTGCGGCCTGCGATTCGAGAAGGTGAGCGCGGTGCAGGCCCAAGGCCTCGACCTGCGCAACACGGACGCCGCGCTGGAACTGCTGGCGCTGGCTTTCGAGCCGAACGGTGCGGGCCCGGACGGGCATATTCTGCTCCACTTCGCCGGTGGCGGCACGATCCGCCTGGGGGTCGAGTGCATCGAGGTCGAGCTGCGCGACCTCGGCGCCGCGTGGACGGCGAAATCCCGCCCGCATCATGCGGAGGCCGAGGCGCCGCCGGGGGCGCCCCCCGTGGCGGCGGGCCCATCGCGACGCCCCAAGACGGGTGCTTGAACAGGGCAGCCCCGACCGCTTCCCCAGCACCCCGCACAGAGTGCCCGAGCCCCGAGCCCCGAGCCCCGAGCCCCGAGCCCCGAGCAAAATCACAAAGCGAGCACGAGAACGACAATGGCCAAATGGCTGGATACCGCCGAGCCCGGCTTCGAGGCGTGCTTCGCCGCCTTCCTGTCCGAAAAGCGTGAGGCGTCCGCCGAGGTCGGCACCGCGGTGGCGTCCATCATCCAGGACGTGCGCGACAACGGCGACGCGGCCCTCGTCCGCCTGTCGGCGCAATACGATCACATCGACCTCGCCAAGGCCGGCATCGCCGTTACGCCGGCCGAGGTGAACGCCGCCGTCGCCGCCTGCACGGCCGAGACGCTGGCCGCGCTGGAACTGGCGCGCGACCGCATCGCCGACCACCACAAGCGCCAGCTCCCTGCGAACGACCGCTACACGGATGCGCTCGGCGTCGAGATGGGCCACCGCTGGACCGCGGTCGAGTCGGTCGGTCTCTACGTGCCGGGCGGCCTCGCCTCCTATCCGAGTTCCGTGCTGATGAACGCGGTGCCGGCGCGCGTGGCCGGTGTGCCGCGCGTGGTCATGGTGGTGCCGTCGCCGCGCGGTGAGCTGAACCCGCTGGTGCTGGCGGCGGCGCAGCTGGCCGGCGTCGAGGAAATCTACCGCGTCGGCGGTGCGCAGGCCGTGGCGGCGCTCGCCTACGGCACGAAGACCATCCGCCCGGTGGCCAAGATCGTCGGCCCCGGCAACGCCTGGGTGGCGGCCGCCAAGCGGCAGGTGTTCGGCACCGTCGGCATCGACAGCATCGCCGGGCCGTCCGAGGTGCTGATCATCGCCGACCGCGACAACAATCCCGAGTGGATCGCCGCCGACCTGCTGGCCCAGGCCGAGCACGACACGGCGGCGCAGTCGGTCCTGATGACCGACGACGAAGCGCTCGGCCGCGCCGTGATGGCCGCCGTGGACCGCCAGCTCGCACAGCTGCCGCGCGGCAACATCGCGGGCGAGAGCTGGCGCGTGTTCGGCGCCGTCATCAAGCTCGGCTCGCTCGATGAGGCGCCGCCACTCGCCGACCGCATCGCCGCCGAGCACCTGGAGATCGCCACCCGCGAGCCGGAGGCGCTGAGCAACAGCATCCGCAACGCCGGCGCGCTGTTCCTCGGCCACCACACGCCGGAAGCCATCGGCGACTACGTGGCGGGCTCCAACCACGTGCTGCCGACGGCGCGCAGCGCCCGCTTCTCCTCCGGCCTCGGCGTGCTCGACTTCATGAAGCGCACCTCGATCCTGAAGCTCGACGCCAGCGCACTGGCCGCGCTGGCGCCAGCCGCCATGACGCTCGCCCGCTCGGAGGGACTGGAGGCGCATCGCCGCTCGGTCGAAATCCGCCTCGATCAGTCCAAGAGCTGAAAACGGCCGAACGCTCGCGATACCCCGATCCCCGTCACCCCACGCCCGTACCGCCAGACAACGAGAGCCCGATGACCGACGTCACGCCCGCGGCGCAGAGCAACTCCCGCCTCATCGCCATCACCATCGATGCCGGCTCGGTCGGCCGCGCCAGCCAGCAGGTCGAGCATGAGCGCGAGGTGGCGATCTTCGACATCCTGGAAGCCAACAGCTTCGCCGTCGAAGGGCTCGACGACGGCCCCTACAAGCTCAAGCTCGGCATCCAGGACGAGCGGCTGGTGTTCGACGTGGGCACCGAGAAGGAGGCGTCCGTCGCCGTGCACCAGCTGTCGCTGACGCCGTTCAAGCGCATCCTGAAGGACTACTTCATGGTGTGCGACAGCTACTATCAGGCCATCCGCACCGCGCCGCCGGCCAAGATCCAGGCCATCGACATGGGGCGCCGCGGTCTGCACGACGACGGCAGCCGCGTGCTGCAGGAGCGACTCGCCGGCAAGATCACGGTCGACTTCGATACCGCGCGGCGCCTGTTCACCCTGCTGTCCGCCCTGCACTGGAAGGGCAACGAGCGCTGACCATGGACAGCGCCGAGGCGCCAGCCCCCGAACTGCCCGCAACCGAGCTGCCCGGCGCGGTGCTGTTCGCCTGCACCTATAACGCCGTGCGTTCGGTGATGGCGTCGGCTCTGCTGCGCCATCTCGTGGGAAAACGCGCCTATGTGGAGTCTGGCGGCGTCAAGGCGGGCGATCCGGACGCCTTCGTCATCGCCGTCATGAGCGAACTCGGCATCGACGTCTCGGCTCACAAACCGCACCGCATCGCGGATTTGAACGACACCTCGTTCGATCTCATCATCACGCTGTCGCCGGAGGCGCACCACACGGCGCTGGAGCTGACCCGCACCATGGCGGTGGATGTGGAATACTGGCCGACGCAGGACGCCACCTTGCAGCTCGGCCAGGGCAGCCGCGAGCAGATCCTGGAGAGCTACCGCCGTGTGCGCGACCAGCTGCTTGCGCGCCTCAAGCAGCGCTTCGGTCTCGACGGCGGCGCCAACGTATGATCGGCGCGGGAGCGGGCGCCGGAAGCCTGCCGCGCCCCCGATCAGCGCAGCCCAGCCAGCGCGGCGCGCAGCGCGTCGGCCAACTCGCGGCGCTCGTCATCGGTGAGGAAGCGGCCGAACGCGATCCGCGCCCCGTGCGACGTCAGCGCGACGGCCGTGCGACCGTCGACGCCCTCGCTGAACAGCACGCGAACCCAGTACGGGTTGAAGGTCACCGCATCCGCGGCACCCTTGGCATCGACGCGCGTCAAGGTCAGCGCCTCGCGCGACAAGGCGATGTGCTCGCGCACGCGGCCCGAGCGATAGCTGACGCGGAAGGCGAGGTAGACCAGCGCCACGTCGAGGCCGCAGAAGCCGGCGATCGGCCATGCGCCGAGCGTCCAGAACAGCAGGCCGGTGCCGAAGTTGATGGCACACAGGAAGCCCATCAGGATAAAAAAGCCGCGCGGTCCCAGCGAGCGATGCGGATAGAGCGTCGCCTCGAACACGGGCGTCCCGGTCCCGGGCGTCTCCAGAGCCGGCCTCGGCGCAACCGTCGCGGAACCGGCTGTCGGCGGGGCGGCTTGCGCGTTTTCCTCGGGCGCGGTCATGTGGTGTCCTGATCCAAATCAGAAGCTGGCAGGCTAGATGAAATCGTCATGACAGGCAAAGGGCACGGCAAGGCACCGCCGCGGCGCAGTCCGGAGGCGACGTCCAAGGCCGGCGTCGCACGCAGGGCCGGCGCCGCCGGCAAGGCGCGCGCGGCAGCCGGGATCGGGAAAGCCGTCGCGCCGTCGAACGATCCCGGCCGGCACGCGGCGGCGATCTTCACCCGCTTCGCGGCAGCCAATCCGGAGCCCAAGGGCGAGCTGGAATCGGTCAACGTGTTCACGCTGCTGGTCGCCGTCGTGCTGTCGGCGCAGGCGACCGACGCCGGCGTCAACAAGGCCACGCGCGCCCTGTTCAAGGTCGCCGACACGCCCGAGAAGATGGCGGCGCTCGGCGAGGCGCGGCTCAGCGACTACATCAAGACCATCGGCCTCTATCGCACCAAGGCGAAGAACGTCATCGCGCTGTCCGAGCAGCTGGTCGCGCACCATGGCGGCGAGGTGCCGCACGACCGCGACGCCCTGGAAGCGCTGCCCGGCGTCGGGCGCAAGACGGCGAACGTGGTGCTGAACATCGCCTTCGGCGAGCCGACCATGGCCGTCGACACGCATGTTTTCCGCGTCGCGCACCGGCTCGAGCTGTCGTCCGGCAAGACGCCGCTGGCAGTGGAGCAGGACCTGCTGGGCCTGGTGCCGGCGCCTTACGCCATGCACGCCCACCACTGGCTGATCCTGCACGGCCGCTACGTTTGCAAGGCCCGCGCGCCCGACTGCGGCCGCTGTGTCGTCAGCGACCTTTGCTCGGCTGCGCAGAAGCGGACGACGTAGGGGTGAGGGATGGCGGGTCCGGGCTCGCCTGCGGCGCCGGAGGCGCGGTCTCGGCGGCGGTCGCGGCCGCCTTCGCGGCGCCACGCGGCTGCGTCGCGGTGTGGATGGCGCGGCGCACGGGCCGCTCGAAGTAGGCGTAGCACAAGGGCGCGATGATCAGGTTCGCCGGCACCGCCACCAGCATGCACCACAACATCAGCGGCGTGCCGTCGAGATGCAGCAGGCGCTTGGCGACGAGCGAGATCAGCACGGTCCCGATCAGCGGATGCAGCATGTACATGGCATAAGAGGCGTCGCCCATGCCGACCATGAAGCGCGACGTCATGATGCCGCGCGCGCCGTTCATCTCGGCCGAAGCCGCCGCCGCCATGGTGAAGGCGAACAGAAGGATGGCGAGCCGGTTGTCGATGCGCAGCATGATGCCGGCGAAGACGATGCCGAACAGGATGTAGGCCAGCGTAAAGGTCTGGAGCCGGGGCCGGTAGCGCTCGACGAGCACGAACACGGCGGCGCCCAGGAAGAAGCTCGGCATGGCGCGGATGCCGCCGCCGTCGCTGGTGTAGAGCGTCCAGTCGTATTGCAGGTAACCCTTCCAGCGCAGCGCCTCGAGCACGGCCACGATGGAGAAGCTGACGGCGATCAGCAGAGCCGCACCACCGCGCCGCGCGCACCAGATGACGAGGGGAAACACCAGGTAGGCGGCCCACTCGGCGCTGATCGACCAGGAAGGATAGTTGAAGCTGATGTCGTTGGTGGTGTTCCAGGCGTGCGTCATCAGCAGGTTGGGCACGATCGCCGCCGGATCGTAGCGCGACGGGTTGTCGACCGTGATGAGGCCGCGCCAGCTGGCGATGCCGAGCGCCAGATAGGCCAGAAACGTGACCAGATGCAGCGGATAGATGCGGGCGAGCCGGTTCTGCAGGAAGCCGAGAAACTCGCGCGGGCCATTCAGATAGCGCCCGTAGACGTGCATCATCACGAAGCCGGACAGCAGGAAGAACAGGTCGACGAGCGGGTAGTCGCCGTTGAGCAGCATGGCGGGGAAGCTGCCGGCGGAATACAGCGCATAGTGGAAGATGACGACCAGGATGGCTCCGAAAAACCGGAAGCTATCGAGGCACATGATCCGTTTCGGCACAGCGTCGGTCAAGGTACGCGCACTCCGCTCGGGCCACGTCCCGGGACATGCCCCGCGCAGCGCCGCCTGCCGCTCGTCCCCGACAGTCTTGGGACGATGGCCCTGATATTTCAAGGCAACGGCCAGCAATGTCCGTGCCAATACCGGGGGAATGGCCTGAGCGAGGGGCGGCGGCCCGGCCGGGGCCCCGCGCCGGGGGTGCGACTTATGCCCTGCGCACGAATTCCTGACGCTCCGCGCATCAGGAATTCGCGCGGTTCCGCCGCTCGCGGCGGGGGCCCTTGGCCCCTGGGCCGGCGCAAGGCAAGGTCAGGATTTTCGCCGGCCGGTATTATGCGGTGGCGAGCCCGTCGAGGCGCATCGCCAGCCCGGCCGCGGCCATGTGGGCCTTGGCCTCACCGATCGAATAGGTGCCGAAATGGAAGATGGAGGCCGCCAGCACGGCGCTGGCGTGGCCGTCGCGCACACCGGCCACCAGATCGTCGAGCGTGCCGACGCCACCCGAGGCGATGACCGGCACGGAGACGGCATCCGACACCGCGCGCGTCAGGCCGATGTCGAAACCGGCCTTGGTGCCGTCGCGATCCATCGAGGTGAGCAGGATCTCGCCGGCGCCGAGCTTCACAACCTCGCGGGCGTAGTCGACGGCGTCGATGCCGGTCGGCTTGCGCCCGCCATGGGTAAAAATCTCCCAGCGATCGGCCGCGTCCGGCTGGCTCGTGCCCGGCCCGGCGACGCGCTTGGCGTCGATGGCGACGACGATGCACTGCGAGCCGAACTTCTCGGCTCCCTCGGCGACGAAGGCGCGCCGGTTGACGGCGGCGGTGTTGATCGAAACCTTGTCCGCACCAGCTTCCAGCAGGCGGCGGATGTCCTCGACCACGCGCACCCCGCCGCCCACCGTCAACGGCATGAAGCAGCGCTCGGCCGTGGCCTCGACGATGTGGAAGATGGTGTCGCGGTTCTCGTGGCTCGCCGTGATGTCGAGGAAGCAGAGTTCGTCCGCTCCGGCCGCGTCGTAGGCGGCGGCGGCGGCCACGGGGTCGCCCGCGTCGACCAGATCGACGAAGTTGATGCCCTTGACGACACGGCCGTCCTTGACGTCCAGGCAGGGAATGATGCGCGTTTTCAGCATGGCCGAGACGTAGCCCGCCGGGCCCGGCCTGTGAAGGGGGGCAATTGCCTGGGGGGCCTCGGCCGGACGCGGAAAGAGGCGTGGGCGAGCGGCCCGACGGCTGGCGTGGAGCCGGCCGTCGGGACCGGACCTTGCGGGGCGGGCCACCGCCCGCTTTTCCGAGCCGGCGGGATGGCGAGTTGCAGCTGCTGAACGTGCCCCGCGCTTCCTCGGCAGCCGTCAGGCGGCGTTTACGCCGGGCTGGCATGCTGCGGCGCACGATGTGCTAAGCTGAATACTCCCCCATAGGACATAAGGGTTCAACGGCTCGCCGCCATGTCATTCCAGATCGGCCTCACGCTCTTCGCCATCATCGCGCTCATCGGCCTCTCGGCCTTCTTCAACCTGAGCGAGACATCGCTGACGGCCGCATCGCGGGCCCGCATGCACTCGCTGGCCGAGGAGGGCAACAAGGGCGCCCGCCTGGTCAACCGCATTCTCGAGAGCCCCGAGAAGATGATCGGCACCGTGCTGCTCGGCAACACGCTGGTCGACGTGCTGGCGGCGGCGCTCGCCTCCAACCTCGCCGTCAATCTGTTCGGCGAGGTCGGCGTCGCCTATGCCACGGCCATCGTCACGCTGCTCATCGTCATCTTCGCCGCCGTCCTGCCCAAGACCTACGCGCTCGCCTGGCCGGACGAGGTGGCGCAGGTGGTCTCCAAGCCGATGCGGCTCACCATCTCGCTGCTGTCGCCCTTCACCAAGACGATCGAGATCGTCGTGCGCCAGCTGCTGAAGCTGACCCCCAGCACCCGCGACGACGAGGCCAACCTGCTGGCCGCCCACGAGGAGCTGCGCGGAACCATCGAGCTGCAGCACAAGGAAGGCTCGGTGACGCGGCGCGACGCCGACATGCTGGGCGGCGTGCTCGACCTGCGCGACCTGCAGGTGCTCGACATCATGGTCCACCGCACGAAAATGGAGACCGTCAGCGCCGACGATCCGCCGCAGAAGGTCATCGACGAGGTCTTGAAGACCCAGTACACGCGCATCCCCGTGTGGAAGGACGAGCCCGAGAACATCGTCGCGGTACTGCACACCAAGGACCTGCTCGCCGCCCTCGGTCGCGCCGGCTGGGACGTGTCCAAGCTCGACGTCATGAGCTTCGCCACGCCGCCGTGGTTCGTGCTCGACACCGCCAGTGTCAAGGATCAGCTCAACCAGTTCCTCAAGCGCAAGGCGCAGCTGGCCCTCGTCGTCGACGAGTACGGCGAGGTGCAGGGCCTGCTGACGCTGGAGGACATCCTGGAGGAGATCGTCGGCCAGATCGCCGACGAGCACGACACGCACGAAACCGCCATCCGCCCGCAGGCCGACGGCACGGTGAACGTCGACGGCGCGGTGCCCATCCGTGATCTCAACCGGCACATGGATTGGGACCTGCCCGACCAGGAGGCCACCACCGTCGCCGGCCTCGTCATCCACGAGGCACAGTCGATCCCAGAGCCGGGGCAGGCGTTCACCTTCCACGGCTATCGCTTCGAGATCCTGCGCAAGGCGCGCAACAAGCTGACCGCGATCCGCATCAAGCCCGTCGGGTCGACGAACGCTGAAACGGGCGCGGTTGCGACACGCTCGGCGGCGACACCGCGCGAGAGCTGAGCGGCGACCTCCTCGGGGTTGCGCCCGCAGCAGCGCACGAAGCCTCCGTTTTTTCGCAACCGCGAAATGCGCACCGCAGCAATTTCAAACGTTTTTCAGGTGAACAGCAGCAGCCGGTAAACTCGATCACGATTTTCCCGGCCGGGCGCGAAATCGGGAGTTGTGCGCGTCCGTTATCACGGTCACAATGCCGCAGTTGTATGGTTGGGGCGCGCGACAAGAGTTCGCGTCACGCCCTTCACTTTCGATCGAATGAGGGCCGGCATGTCGACAAAAAGCGTCCGTGGCATTCTCGCGGAAAAGAACAAGTCCGATCTCGTTTCGGTGTCGCCTGACGCCTCGGTCTACGAAGCGCTGAAGACGATGGCCGAGAACAACGTCGGCGCACTCGTGGTGCTCGAGAACGGTCATCTCGTCGGGATCATCTCCGAACGCGACTATGCCCGTAAGATCGTGCTGCAGGGGCGCACCTCGCTCGAAACCAAGGTCGCCGACATCATGTCGCGCAAGGTCATCTGCGCCCGTCCCGACCAGACGGTGCAGGAGTGCATGGCGCTGATGACCGACAAGAACATCCGCCACCTGCCGGTGCTGGACCACAAGGCCGTGGTCGGCATCATCTCGATCGGCGATCTGGTCAAGGCCATCATCAGCGACCAGAAGTTCGTCATCGAGCAGCTGGAGAATTACATCGCCGGCTACCATTGAATACCTGCTGCGCGCCTGCGCCTAGCCGGAGGCCGGCGCCTTCGCTCTGGGTCCAGCGGGCTCAGTCCGAGCCAGCCGGGTACCTGTCGGCCTAGAGAGCCCAACCGGCTGGCGGCTGTGAGCCGCCAGCGCTGAAGGAGGTGCCGGACTTCGTCGTCGGTCGTCGGTTGTCGGTCACAGCGGCGTGATCGCACCGCTTCGTCACCGGGGGTTGCCGTGCGCGCGGATTCGGCATTATGCTGCAACCTGTTTGGGTCCCCTTAGCCTGCAACTCGGGCCTGCAACTCGGGCCTGCATCCCGTACCTGCATCCCTCTGCTGAACAGCCGCGCACGCGTCTCGCCTCTGACGTTGCCGCCGAATATATCGGCGACCACTGGCTGGCCGAGACGGCGGCGCTTCGTCGGCGGCTGCACTGCAGTGGCTTGCGGGGCAGGCGCAAGGGGCTCTGTGTCACACGGACAGGCCTCCCGGGCCCCGTCCCGATGCGCGTCGGTTCGGCGCTGCATCGGTTATCGGTCACTTGGTATCGGTCACTTGGTCCCGGTTGCCCCGGTTGCCTCGATCTTGCAATTCGTCGTCCTTCCCGGAGTTCGCCCATGGCCTTGCACGGTCGACAGCCTTTCGCGCAGTTCGCAGCCATCCTGGCCGGTGCCGCGGCCCTGGCCCTGGCCAGTCCGGCTGCCGTAGCCGGTTCGACCTGGGATGGCATCCGCGCCGAGGTCTGGGGCAGCCGCCCCGTGCTGCCCGGCGCCGGCATCGTCACCCTGAAGGCACCGACGCGGCCGGACGACCAGCGCGCGGTGCCTGTGACCATCGAGGCGCAGCTTGCCGACGGCCGCAGCATCAAGGCCGTCAGCTTCATCGTCGACGAGAACCCCTCGCCGGTCGCCGCCGTGTTCCGCTTCCCCCAGCAGCGCGAACGCGTGGCCCTGTCGGCCAAGTTCCGCTTCAATGCCGAGACCGACGTGCGCGCCGTCGTCGAGGCCAGCGACGGCCAGGTTTACATGGTGTCGCAGCACGTCAAGTTCGCGGGCGGTCAGGCCGCCTGCTCGGCGCCGCCGGCGGGCGATCCCAAGGAGATCGCCGAGACCATGGGCCGCATGCAGCTCGCGGACATCCCCGAGAAGACGGCGGCGACCGCCATCAACCGCAAGGTCAAGCTCGACATCTCGCACCCCAACCACACCGGCATGGTGCTCGACCAGCAGACGCTGCTGTACGTGCCGCTGCTGATGGTCTCGCGCCTGGACGTGCAAGAGGGCGACGAGCAGGTGATGACCATGGATGGTTCCATCACCCTGGCGCAGAATCCGCAGATCGAGTTCGACTACAAGATCAACGGTGCCGACAAGCTGACCGTGCGCCTGCACGATTCCGGCGGCGGCAGCTGGGAGAAGGTGTTCCCCATCGGCCAGGGCAGCTGACAACCGCCGCGCCCTGCGCGAGGCTCGCGGCCCGCGCCCGGATTGTGATCGGAGTCCACCGCCGGCCCCGCGAAAGCGGGGCCGTTTGTGTGTGTGGCGGCCGGCATCGGGGACCGGGGACCGCTCCCGCCCCTATCCCCGCCGCCATCGAGCGCGCGTATCGTCCTCCTTGGGCTCCCCCGCCTCAACGGGAGGGCTTCCGGGCCCCGTGACCCGGCGCTGACCCGACGCGCGCCCCGCCCCGCAGGGAGCCCCCACCCGTGCCCATCGCCGATTATTCAGCTCGCATCCTGGCCCTGTCGCAGACGCTGCACCGCTGGCTCGGCACGCTGTCCGGCCTCGACAGCGCCCGGCGCGACAAGCTGGCCGGTTATGCCGACGCGGTGGCCGCCACCCTGGCCCGGGCCGCCGACGCGCTGATCAAGCTGGAGGCCGCGCCGAACGACGCCACGGCACGGCGGGCGGCGGTCCGGGAATTCGGCCGCATCGGCGGCTATGTCGAGAACATGGTCGAGGCCCTGCAGCATCATCTTGACGGACGGAAGCTGGCTGGCGTTAAAAGGCGGCTCGACATGCTGTCCGCTGGCGTGCCCCCCGATCGCCTGACGCTGCCGTCAGAGCGCTTCAGGATCGACAAGCTGCTCGCCGCGGAGGGCTATTTCCGAGCCTTGGCGGACGGCCTGCGCGTCTAGGGGGATACCGCCGATCGGTTGCTCCTCGGGGGCCTGGACGGAACGTCATACAGCCTTCACGCCACGCGCGCTTGGTGCGCCCTGCGCACGAAGAACGCGCGGCGCGGGGTGCGAGCCAAAACTGCCAATTGCACGAAGAGCACAAGGACAAGGCTTCGATGGACAAGTTCACCAAGCTGACCGGTGTCGCCGCGCCGCTGCCGCTGCGCAATATCGATACCGACATGATCATCCCGAAGCAGTTCCTGAAGACGATCCAACGCACCGGCCTCGGCAACAGCCTGTTCTTCGAGATGCGCTATGACCAGGACGGCAAGGAAATCGCCGATTTCGTGCTGAACAAGCCGGCCTATCGCAGGGCCGAGATCCTGGTCACCGGGGACAACTTCGGCTGCGGCTCCTCGCGCGAGCACGCCCCCTGGGCGCTGCTCGACTTCGGCATCCGCTGCGTCATCGCGCCGGATTTTGCCGACATCTTCTTCAACAACTGCTTCAAGAACGGCATCCTCCCCATCAAGCTACCGCAGGCGCAGGTCGACAAGCTGCTGGACGATGCCAGCCGCGGCGCCAACGCCACCGTCACCGTCGACCTCGAGAAGCAGGAAATCCGCGGTCCCGACGGTGGTGTCATCGCGTTCGAGGTCGATGCCTTCCGCAAGCACTGCCTGCTGAACGGCCTCGACGACATCGGCCTGACGCTGCAGAAGGAAAAGTCGATCAGCAACTTCGAGACGCAGGCCGGCACCGCGCGCCCCTGGGCCTGAGCGCCCAAGCCTCGCGAGGCCGAGGCCGGGCGGGCCGCGCAAGCGTCGCGAAGGCCGCGCTCGATAGTAGCGCTGTGCCACAGTCCCAATTCCTGACGCTGCGAGGTTCCCCAGTGGCCAAAGTCATCCACATGATGATCCGCGTGCGCGAGGAGGCGCGCTCGGTGGCGTTCTATCGCACGGCATTCGGGCTCGAGATCGCGGACCGGCTGGACTTCGCCGACTTCACGCTGATCTATTTGCGCAACGGCGAGGCCGATTTCGAGCTCGAGCTGACCGTCAACAAGGGCCGCGCCGAGCCTTATGAGATCGGAACGGGCTACGGCCACCTCGCCTTCTGCGTCGATGACCTGGAAGCGGAGCGCACCCGACTCGTTGCTGCGGGTCTTGCGCCGAAGGACATCAAGGATATGGCGCACGAGGGCCGGCCGCTGGCGCGCTTCTTCTTCATCGAGGACCCCGACGGCTACAAGATCGAAGTGCTGCAGCGCCGCGGCCGCTACGTCTGACGTACGACTGAACACGACTTGCCCGAAAGTACCTGCCGCGCCGGCCCGGCACACATCGACAGCCGCGCGAGCCTGTGCTGAATTCTGTTTTCCCGGCCGGACCTCGTCGCCCGGCCGGCACCGTTTGAGAAGAGGGACCCTATGGTCGCGCCGGACGCCAACACCACCTCCTCCGCCGCCCTTCCCCCCGCCCGCATGCCGCGCTGGTCCCTCGTGCTGCTGGCGCTGATGGCTGCCGCCACGGCGTTTGCCGGCTATCGCATGTCGGAGGCGACCGGCCAGCTGACGGCCACCGAGCGCGAGCGCGTGTCGCTGATGCAGGAGAAGAGCCGGCTCGACACCGCGCTGGCGGCGGCGCGCAAGCAGGTCGACGAACTCAAGAGCGGCCACGCAGCGGCGGAAGCCGAGATCAAGAAATCGCGCGAGGACGCCAAGGCGGCCAGCACGCAATCGGTGCAGTTCCAGGAGCGCGCCAAGGCGCTGGAGACGGAAGTCGAGAAGATGCGCCAGGAGGCGGCCGGCGCCGCCAAGGCGCGCGGCGACCTGGAAGCACGCGCCGTCGGCGTCGAGCGCGACATGGCGACACGCCTCAACGAGATGCAGCAGCGGCTCGACGAGGCGCTGCGCAACCTGAAGGCTGCGGTGGACGCCAAGGACAAGGCCGAACAGCAGTTGCGCCAGGCGAACCAGCCGGGTGCAGCTCCGCAGGCCCAGCCGCAGGCGCCGCAGGCCCAGCCGCAATCGCAACCGGCGCCGACGGCCCAGCCCCCCGTTCAGGGCGTCACCCCGATGCGGCTCTAGGGGCTTGACGAGGGCTGGCCGCCCTTCTGGCCCGGCCGCTCTTGTCAGCTGCTCAGCTGCAGCCGCCCCCCGGCGAAGCTGCGCGTGTGGTTAGAAGCTGCGCGTGGTGGTTAACAGGAACCTTCAGCCCGCAGTCCCCCATCCCGGCCGCCCCCGATCCCTGATCTGCGTCATGGTCTCGCTCTGGCCGGACGTCGAGCCCGGAAACGGCATTGCAGCCTCCCTCTGGACACGCCACGTCCGCTTGTGAAACATTTCGGGCCACAAACGGCGTCAATCGGAGGAAACGAAAATGAAATTGAAAATTGCAGCCGTGCTGGCCACGGCCGCCATCGCCGGCATGATGGCCGGCGCCGGCGATGCCCAGGCCAAGCGCAAGAAACCGGCCGAGGCTCCGGCCGCCGGTCGCACCAACATCGAGGATTGCGCCAAGGTCGACGCCGCCCAGCGCGACCGCTGCATCAGCCTGTCGCGCCCCGTGCGCGGCGCCGACCTCTACGCCAAGTGGAAGTCCGGTGGTGCCACTGCCGCTGCCCCGGCCGCTCCGGCCGCCGCGACCAAGGCCGCCGACAAGGTGAAGGCGGTCGCTGGTGCCGCCGCAGCCGCAGGCGCCGCCGCCGTGACCAAGGCCGCCGACAAGGTGAAAGCCGTGCTGCCGGCCGGCGCCACCAGCATCGACGACTGCAGCAAGGTCGATGCCTCGGTGCGCGATGCCTGCATCTCCCGCTCGAAGCCCGTCAGCGGCGCCGACCTCTACAAGAAGTACAAGAACTGAGCGCAATCCGCCGGCCGGCCGGGCCTCGCTCCCGGCTCGTCTTCGCATCAACGTCTTCGCATCAAAGAGCCGGATCGCGAGCCGATCCGGCTCTTTGTTTTGCAGCGCTATTTGTCCGGCTCGCTGCTGCGTCCGCGCACCGCATCCTCGAGGCGCATGCGCGCCGAGCCGGGACGCAAGGGCTTCGGCTGGCTCTCGTGCGGCACCCAGGCGGTGACCGTGACGATCTCGAACGTGGCCGGCACGCGGCTGCCGGCGAGGCCGAAGCGCTCGCCATAGACCTCGCACGCGCGCAGCAGCAGGCGCCGGCTCACCGGCGTGCGGGCGCGGTCGGCCAGCATGTTGGAGCCGGCCATGGCGCGCAGCTCACGCATCAGATGCAGCGGCGTGGCGTAGGTGACGCGCGCCACGTCGGCGTCCACGACCGGCAGCGCGAAGCCGGCCCGCTGCAGCAGGCTGCCCACGGCACGCACATCGGCGAACGGCGCCACGCGCGGACTGGCGCCACCGCTCAACTCGGCTTCCGCCTGCAGCCAGGACTGGCGCAGCTCGGTCAACGTCTCGCCACCGAAAAACGACGCCAGCAGCAGGCCATCCGGCTTCAGCGCGCGCCGCATCTGCGCCAGCACGCCCGGCAGGTCGTTGACCAGATGCAGCGACAGCCCCGACACGATCAGATCCAGGCTTTCCGGCGCGAACGGCAGCATCTCGTCGTCCGCGACCATGGCATCGCCATCGCACAGCGCGGCAAGGCGCGGCGCGGCCTCGACATCGACCATGCGCGCCACGTTGGGCAGCGCGCGCAGGCGGCGCGACAACAGCCCATGCCAGGCGCCGACATTGGCGGCCGAAGCGAAGTCGCGGCGCACGATGGCGAGCCGCTCCTCGAGGTCATCGGCGACGCGCGCGAGCAGGAAGTCCGGCCAGGCGGCCGCCGGGACATCGCGCAACCGCGCGGCGGCACGCTGCTTGCGCGCCAGCACCAGGGCGCGATCGAACAGGATGGGCACCGAACTCATCGCGGCACGCCCGGGATCAAGGGAGCGATCATCATGCGGCCTTCATACCGCCAAATGGCATCGAGGCCATAGCCGAACCGCCAGGAGACAACAAGGCATCGAGCCCGCCTTCGTGCATCCGCTGGCGCGGCGCAGAGAGCAGGCTCGATCAATGTCGCAACTGTCCGACGAACCGTTGGCCGGATCGCGAAGCCCTTATTCGCCCGGCACCACGCGCGCCGGAGCCGAGGCCTGCCCATCGCGCTTGCCGCGCATCCCTTCGAGGCGGCGGCGCAGCACGGCGACGCTCTCGGTGATGGGATGGAAATACAGCCACTTCAGCGAGCGGAACTGCGGGGTCTCCTCGCCGATGCCGTACCCCTTCACCTCGCTCGCATCGCGCGCGATGTAGAGGGTCTTGAACATGCGGTCCCAGATGGCGAGCGAGGAGCCCATGTTGCTGTCGAAATGCTTCGGGTTGTCGGAGTGGTGGATCTGGTGCATGGCCGGGCTGATGATCCACTGCTCGACCTTGGGGCCGAACGAGACCCATACCGGCGCATGGCGCAGCACGCCGCCGGCGACGTTGGCGACGACGAGCAGCACGTTGGCGCCGGCGACCGTCAGCGGCGTCAGGTTCTTGCCCCACAGCGCGATGAAGACGCCATTGACGAGGCCCATGCCCAGCGCCACGCCGAGCGAGGTAATGATGGTCTCGACCGGATGGAAGCGCTCGGCGGTGGCGAAATTCAGCTTCTCCGCCGAGTGATGCACCTTGTGGTACTCCCACAGCTCCGGCACGCGGTGCATGACATAGTGGATCGCCCAGCGCAGGAAATCGTCGACCAGGAACAGCACCAGCGTCATCAGGACCGCCAGGCCGAGCGCCGTGCCGTCGACGGTCGTGCCGGTGACGCCGAGCCAGTGCAGGCCGTCGGCGACGAAGCCGGCGATCGGCTTCCACGACACGAAGGCCCAGGACAGGATGGTGATGCGCAGCACCGAGCCCGCGAACAGCACGAAGTAGTCGTTGAGGGCGCTGCGACCGGCCCAGGTCTCGCGGTCGAAAAACACCTCGGCGAACGGCTTGCCGTTACCGAAGCGGGCATGAACCACCGCCGCGATGGCGACGCCGGTCAGGCAGTAGAGCCAGAAATAGCGTGATGTGCCGTCGAACAGGAACTCGTAGTACGGCCAGAGCAGCGACAGCGCGGCATTCTTGGCGTTGAGCAGCAGCCAGTCGATCATGGATAAGCCTCACGCGGTACAAGGAGGGGTGGCCCGGCGCGACCGAAAGGGCGAACCGACGGCCGGACACACTCGGTCGGGCTCGACGATAGGCAAATTAGGTGAACGCCAGGTTTGCGAACAAAATCAAATGCGAAACGATACGGGGCTGAGATCGGCGCCCGTCCCTGGCCACGAAGGGCATCGCGCGCGCCCGCGCCGGGGACAGCGGGACGAATGCGCTTGCAGCAGGCCAGTTTGGAATTAATCTAATCTTTACCGAACCGCCGCCGCCCCGGATCGCATCCGCGAAGGGCCGTTGGCGTTCGACCTGCAGGAGACTTCCCCCGTGCGCGATTTCACCAGCCTCACCGACCAGGAAATCCTGGCCCTCGCCATCTCGCTCGAGGAGGAGCACGGCCGCATCTATGCCGACTACGCGCACGGGCTCGCCGAGACCTTCCCGGCCTCGGCGCAGGTGTTCCGCGACATGGCCGAGGAGGAGAACGAGCACCGCCGCTGGCTGATCGAGCTGCACCGGCGCCGCTGGGGCGAGCACATTCCGCTCATCCGCCGCCAGGACGTGAAGGGCTTCGTCAAGCACGACCCGATCTGGATGGGACCGCACCTCGACCTGGAAAAGGTGCGCGTGCAGGCGGAGACCATCGAATACGAGACGCGGCGCTTCTATCAGAAGGCGCTGGAGCGGACCTCTGATGCCGCGACCCGCAAGCTGCTCGGCGATCTCATCGCGGCCGAGGACAAGCACGTCTCGCTGGCGCAGGCGCTCGGCGAAAAGCACCTGACGGAAGGCGCCAAGAACGAGGAGGACGAGGCAGCGCACCGCATGTTCGTGCTGCAGGTGGTGCAGCCTGGGCTTGCCGGCCTGATGGACGGCTCAGTGTCGACACTGGCGCCGCTGTTCGCCGCCGCCTTCGCCACCCACAACAACCACGACACGTTCCTGGTCGGCCTGGCGGCATCGGTCGGCGCCGGCATCTCGATGGGTATGGCAGAAGCCATGTCCGACGACGGCTCGCTCACGGGCCGCGGTTCGCCGTGGCTGCGCGGCGGCATCACCGGGCTGATGACCGCCGTTGGCGGCCTCGGCCATACGGTTCCCTACCTGCTGTCGGACTTCAAGATGGCGACCACGCTCGCCGTCATCATCGTGTTCATCGAGCTGTGGGCCATCGCCTGGATCAGGGCCCGCTACATGGATACGAAGTTCATGCGCGCGGCCTTCGAGGTCGTGGTCGGCGGCCTCATCGTGTTCGCCGCCGGCATCCTGATCGGCAGCGCGTAGGCGCTGGCGGCCGGCATGGCGCAGGAACCGGAGACCGCCCGCATGCAGGCAACCCTCACCACCTCGACGCTGCTCGACCGGCAGGCCGCGCGGCGCGGCGACACGGCTTGGCTGGCGGCGCTGAAGGCCCGACCGGAGACGCGCTTTCTTCTCATTGTCGACGGGCGCGTGCTGATCGCCTCCAATGCCGAGCGCACCGAAGCTGGCATCCGATGGCTGACGCGGTCCGAGCTGCTGGCGCTGCCGCTGCCGGGCCATCTGCTGGCGTCTCCGATCTTCCTCGGAACTTGTGCTGGCGGAGCCGGCCAGGATGCAGCGCCCAACATGGTCGGCTCGCAGCCAGCCGGACGCTTCGCCATCGCGCTCGGCCGCATCGGCCAGCTCGGCGGCCCGGCCATCGCCAGCGCCGACGCGCAAGGCGGCCTCGCCCGCGCGCTGCCCGGGCCGCTGGTCGACCTGCGCTCGCTCGCCATGCAGGGCGTCATGCCGGCGGACCAGCTGTCTCTCGTCGGCCTCGCCCTGATGCTCTCCAATTGGCACGCCACGCACGGCTTCTGCCCGCGCTGCGGCACGGCGACGGCTGCGGCCGACGGCGGCTGGAAACGCACATGCGGCAACGGCGCCTGCGCTGCCGACGGCTTTCCGCGCATCGATCCCGTCGTCATCATGCTCGTCGTCGCGCCGGGAGGAGGGCGCGCGCTGCTGACGCGGGAGGCGCGCTTTCCCGAGGGCATGTGGTCGACGCTGGCCGGCTTCGTCGAGCCGGGCGAGGACATCGCGCACGCCGTCACGCGCGAGGTGCGCGAGGAGGTCGGCCTGGAGACAAGCGCCGTGGGCTTCGTCGCCTCGCAGCCCTGGCCGTTCCCGCACTCGCTCATGATCGGCTGCATCGCCGAGGCCACGTCGACCGCGCTGGCGCCCGATCCGTCCGAGATCACGGCGGCACGGTGGGTCGGCCGTGACGAGATGCGGGCGATCCGCGATGGCCGCCATGGCGAAGGCATCCGCCTGCCGGGGCGGCAGTCGCTCGCCAACGTGCTGGTGGAAACCTGGCTCGAGGATGACGAGTTCGCGCAGGGCGGCGGCTGACGGCGCAGGACACAATACGGGAATGCGGGCGGGACGCTTCGCCCGCGCCATTTGCGCGGGACACTTCGCCCAACCCACCCGTCCGCTGCAGGAGCAGGGGCGTGGGAGCAATAAAAGGCGCGGCATCGGCTGCCGCGCCCAGCAATCGCAACCGGCGATCGCAAATCGGATCGTGCCTCGGTGCGGACGTTACGCCGCCTTGGCGGATGCGGGCTTGGCGGTGGAGGCCAGATACTCCATCGCCGCCTGGGCGCCCCCCTTCTTGTGCGGGATGCCGGCCAGCGCGAGGCCCATCTCGACGCCCGACAGCGCGCCCATGATGGTCAGTTCGTTGGTGTCGCCGAGATGCCCGATGCGGAACGCCTTGCCGGCGAGCTTGTTGAGGCCGGTGCCGAGCGACATGTTGAAGGTGTCGAGCACCAGGGCGCGCAGCGCGTCCGCGTTATGACCCTCGGGCGTGTAGACTGCCGTCACGGCCGGCGAATAATACTTCGCGTCGCGGCAGACGGTCTCCAGCCCCCAGGCGCGCACCGCGCGGCGCGTCGCCTCGGCCAGGCGCTCGTGACGCGCGAAGACGTTGTCGAGGCCTTCCTCGTTCAGCATGTCGATGGCCTCGACGAGGCCATACAGCAGGCCGGTCGCCGGCGTGTAGGGGAAGAAGCCGCCGGCGTTGTTCGACAGCATGTCGTCCCAGGCGAAGTAGGCGCGCGGCAGCTTCGCGGTCTTCATCGCCTCGAGCGCCTTGTCGCTGATGGCCGTGAACGACAGCCCCGGCGGCAGCATCATGCCCTTCTGCGAGCCCGACACCGTGACGTCGACGCCCCACTCGTCGTGGCGATAGTCCATGACGCCGAGCGAGGAGATGGTATCGACCATCAGCAGCGCCGGATGCTTGGACGCATTCATGGCGGCGCGGATCTCGTCGATCCAGGTGCGGCAGCCGGTCGAGGTCTCGTTGTGGACGACGCAGACGGCCTTGATCTTGTGGCCCTTGTCCTCGGCGAGGCGCTTCTCGATGGCCTTGGCGTCGACGCCCGTGCGCCAGTCGGTCGGGATCACCTCCGGGACGAGGCCCAGGCGCTTGGCCATGTTGTGCCACAGCAGCGCGAACTGGCCGGTCTCGCTCATCAGGACGTGATCACCGGGCGACAGGGTGTTGACGAGCGCCGCTTCCCAGGCGCCGGTGCCCGAGGCGGGGAAGATGATGACGTTGCGCGAGGTCTTGAACAGAGTCTTGACGTTGGCCAGCACCTTCTTGCCGAGCGCCTGAAAGGTGGGGCCGCGGTGATCAAGGATGGCGTTGTGCATCGCATTTTGGATGCGGTCCGGCACCGGCGTCGGGCCGGGGATCTGAAGGAAATGGCGGCCGGGACGGCGAGGCTCGTTGGACATGAGGTTCCCTCTCGAGCGGGCGGCGCAGCCGGTACGACATCGCAAGCGTTCGATGCCCTCGTGACTGCCGGCCCGGCTGGTTCGCGCTTCGCGCGTGTTGCTGTTCGATCGAGCGAACTCGACGCATCGCGGCCGGAAGCCGCACCCCCGTCGGGCGCGACAAACGACGTGCACCGCTCGCGACAGGCTTCGCGCAACGGCCGGGCGCTCAGGGAAACGCCGCTCAACCTGCGGCATGCCCCGCCCGCCTGCTCGTTCTTTCGGCAATAGTCTGTCCGGGAGGCTGGGGTCGTATAGTTAGTAAGTCTAAAGCGCGTCAAGCCCGGCCCTGCGCCCGGCGGCTGCGGCATCTCAACCCTGCTGCGTCGCAACCGCTCGGATGTTGCGACGCAAAACAGGACGAGCGGGGCTTGACGCCGCGGCGCGCACTCCGTCAGAAGCGCGATTCTGACAAGCGATGGAAGCGAGGGCAACCCGCCGATGACCACAGCCAAAGACCCTGCGTCCCTGACCTTGACCGAGGCCGCCGAGGCCATCCGCTCCGGTGCACTGACCTCCGAACGCGTCGTCGCCGCCTGCCTCGACCGCGTCGGCGAGCGCGACGGCGCCATCGGCGCCTGGGCCTGGCTCGATCCGGTGCATGCCCTGACACAAGCCCGTGCGGCGGACGCAGCCTTGAAGAGCGGCCAGGGCGTCGGTCCGCTGCATGGCGTGCCGCTCGGCATCAAGGACATCATCGACACCGCCGATCAGCCGACCGAGAACGGCAGCCGCATCTTCAAGGGCCGGCAGCCGGCCCGGGATGCGCGTTGCGTCGCCGACCTGCGCGCGGCCGGCGCCGTCATCATGGGCAAGATGGTTTCCACCGAACTCGCCACGCTCACGCCTTCGGCGACGAAGAACCCGCACAATGCCGAGCATTCGCCCGGCGGCTCCTCGGCCGGCTCGGCGGCGGCGGTCGCCTCCGGCATGGTCTACGGCGCGCTCGGCACCCAGACGGCGGGCTCCGTCATCCGCCCCGCATCCTATTGCGGCATCTACGGCTTCAAGCCGACGTTCGGGCTCATCTCGCGCTCGGGCGTGCTGCCGCAGTCGCACACTCTGGACACGCTCGGCGTCTACGGGCGCTCGCTCGATGACGTGGCGCTGCTGGCCGAGTGCCTGTCCGGACCGGATGCCGACGACAGCGCCAGCTACCCGCGCTCGCGGCCACCGCTCGTCGCGCTCTCGCGAGCCGTCCCGGCCGGCAAGCCGCGCTTCGCCTTCGTACGCACGCCGGCCTGGGACGAGGCCGACAAGGGCATGCGCGCAGCCTTCGAGGCTTTCGTTGCCCGCCTCGGCGGGCACGCCGAGGAGGTCGAGCCGCCGATGCTGGGCGACGTCATCGCCTGCCAGCGGCTGATTCAGGCGGCCGAGAATGCGGCCTGGTACGGCCCGCTGCTCGACCGCGCGCCCGAGTTGCTGTCGCCCGAGCTGAAGGCGCGGCTGGACGCCGGCCTCAAGGTACCGGTGCGCGACTATCTCGATGCCATCATGGGCCGCGAGGCACATTACGCGCGCGTTGCGGCGGTGCTCGACGAGTACACGGCTATCCTGACCCCGGCGGCACCGGGACCGGCACCGCTCATCGCGTCCGGCATCACGGGCAGCCCGGTGTTCAACGGCCTGTGGACCTACCTCGGCAATCCGGCCATCACGTTGCCGCTGTTGTCGGCCGGCGGCCTGCCGATCGGCGTGCAGCTCGTGGGTGCCCGCCGCGAGGACGGCCGCCTGCTCGCCGCCGCCCGCTGGCTCGACGACCACGCACGCGGTGCATTGTCGTAGCCCGCGCCGGCAGCACGACGCCAAAGGGGTGGCTGGCACCGCCTACTGGGCGTCAGCCTCGGCCGCAGGATCGGCGAGACGGGCCATATCGATGCCGCTGCCCTCGGCCAGCACGCCGCTCGCCCAGTCGGTGAAGGCGTGGCCGTCACGGTGCAGCACCAGTCCCGACAGCAGGCGCAGCGGCGCCCGGCTGCCCCTGGTCGCCTCCACGATGACGCGGATCGCCGGCGCCCCGGCACGCGGATGCAACGGCAGCACGATGAGGCCGCCGAAACGGCGCTGCAATGCGGCGACCAGCTCGGGCAAGCCTTCCGCCTTGTGGATCACGGTCACCACGGCACCTGGCGCCGCGAAACGCACCATGGCCTTGCTCCACTCGTCGAGCTGGCCGGCCGCCATGGCATGGGCCCGCGCCTTGAGCCCGGACGACGCCGACGTGCCCCGACCATCGGTGTGATACGGCGGATTGGCGATCAGGCGGTCGAAGCCATGCTCGACGAGGGCAGCGTCGTCGTGATCGGCGCCGGCTCCGGTCAGATCGCCGTGCACCACTGTGGCCCGATCGGAAAGGTCGTTGCGCCGCACGTTGGCCAGAGCCAGGGCGGCCAGCGGCTCCTCGCGCTCCAGCAGCGTCACTTCGGCGGACCGCAGCCGCCGCGCCACGCACAACCCGGCGGCGCCGACACCGGCCCCGAGATCGAGCACGCGCAGGCGCCGGCTGCCCCGGCCTGGGCGCACGGCCGCCGCCAGCAGCACGGCATCGATGCCGGCACGGTAGCCCTGTCGCGGTTGCAGCAGCCTGAGGCGGCCGCCGATAAAGGCATCGTCGGAAGTCGGGATAGACTGCGTCTGGTCGATTTCAGAGCGCATGGCGTTCCACCCATTGGGCGAGGCCTGCAGCCTGCATCACCTCGGCGGCTTCGGGCCAGTCGTCGGCGGCGACGTCCAGGCGGCGCGGCAGGACGCCGATGGAGCCTTCAAGGGCGCTCATATGGCTGTCGATCAAGGAAAAACCTATCCCGGCGTCGGCGAGCAACGCCTCGACATAACTGATCAGAACAGCATCGTTCGTGCGCAATAAAATCATATGACGATAACGCGCCAGACACCGAAATCCGGCGCCCCGGGCTCCACCGGCCCCAGTGGCCGGCTGCACGGGTCCCCCACGGACCCGTTGGGGTCATCTTAGCCCCGAAAACTTGCTGCAAGGACCTCGGACAGCAACTAAGGTGAGTTTTCCAAACCGAATTAATGTTGCAATTGCAATCTGGGGTTGAACTTGGGTATCGTCGTTCCTTTCGATGACGCGCGCGATCCAGCCGAGAGCCTGCGGCCGCTGCTCGAGATCGTGGCCGAGGACATGGAGGCGATCAACCGCATCATCCTCGACAAGGCGATGTCCAACGTCGAGCTGATCCCGGAACTGGCGCATCACCTGATCGACAGCGGCGGCAAACGCCTGCGGCCGATGCTGGCCATCGTGTCCTCCAAGCTCGCGGGCTACCAGGGCAATGGCCACATCCGCACCGCGTCGGCCATCGAGTTCATGCACACGGCGACGTTGCTGCACGACGACGTGGTCGACGAGAGCGACGCGCGGCGCGGCAAGAAGACGGCGCGGCTGATCTGGGGCAATCAGGCCAGTGTGCTGGTCGGCGACTTCCTGCTCGGACAGGCGTTCCGCATGCTGGTCGACGTCGGCTCGCTCCCGGTGCTGAAGATCCTGTCCAACGCCGCGGCGGTCATCGCCGAGGGCGAGGTGATGCAGCTCGCCGCCGCCAAGAACACAGCGACGACGGAGGACGAGTATCTCGCCATCATCAATGCCAAGACGGCGGCGCTGTTCTCGGCCGCGGCGGAAGTCGGCGCTGCCATCTCCAATCGTCCCACCGACGAGCAGGCGGCGTTGCGCTCGTACGGCAAGAACCTCGGCATCGCCTTCCAGCTGGTCGACGACGCGCTCGATTATTCGGGTGACAGCCGTCAGCTGGGCAAGAGCGTCGGCGACGATTTCCGCGAGGGCAAGATCACGCTGCCACTGATCCTCTCGTTCCGCCGCGGCACGGAGGAAGAACGCAGCTTCTGGCGCCGTGTCATCGTCGAGGGCGACATCAAGGACGGCGACCTCGAGCACGCGCAGGGCCTCATGAAGCGCCACAAGGCCATCGAGGCGACACTCGAGCGCGCCCGCTCCTATGGCGGCATCGCCCACGATGCGCTCGCCATTTTCCGCGACTGCAAGGAGAAGAAGGCGATGCTCGACGTCATCGCCTTCTGCGTCAACCGCGCGCATTGACGGCACGGTTGGGCGGGCAGCCGGACGGGTGCCCGCAAGACCGCGCGGTTGGAAACTGGGCAACCGAAGCGCCAGGCAAGACACGCGGTTGGAAACTGGGCAACCGAAGCGCCAGGCAAGACACGCGGTTGGAAACTGGGCAACCGAAGCGCCAGGCAAGACACGCGGTTGGAATAGGGCATCCGAAGCGCCGCGCGGGCGCGGAGCGGGCGCCCGAAGCGCCAGGAAGAAAAGCGTCCCGCACCGGCTCGGCGTTCGGCCGGGACGCCAGCCTCGGAGCGGAGAGAAACCGGTCTCTCCGAGCCGCGCTTTTGTGATCATCCCGCGAGGCGATGACGGCCTCGGGCAAAGCATCCGTAGCGGAACCACGAAATCACCGCTAATGACATTCGCATGACCGCTCGATCAGACGTGCTGATGGCGAGCATCACGCTGCGCCAGCTCCGCTACCTGGACGCGCTCGCCCGCGAGCTGCACTTCGGGCGCGCCGCCGAGGCCTGCGCGGTGACCCAGCCGGCGCTGTCGATGCAGATCCAGGACCTCGAGCAAAGCCTCGGCATCGCCCTGGTGGAGCGGGCGCGGACCGGCGTGCGCCTGACCGAGAAGGGGCGCGAGATCGCCACCCGGGCGGCACGCATCCTGGGCGAGGTGCGCAATCTCGTCGAGCACGCCCGCCACTCCGGCGCGGTGCTGACCGGGCCTCTCAACCTCGGCGTCATTCCTTCCGTCGCCCCCTACACGCTGCCGCCGCTGCTGCCACTGGTCGCGCGCGAGTACCCTGGGCTGGAACTGGCGATCCGGGAGACGCAGACCCAGCCGCTGACGCGCGAGCTGCTGGAGGGCAAGCTCGACCTGCTGCTGCTGGCCCTGCCCATCAGGCACGACGACATCGAGACCCTGCCGATCTTCCAGGACCGCTTTCTGCTGGCGCATCCGACAGCGCGTCCCCTGTCGGCCCGGGTGCGGGCAACGCCGGAGCTGGTGGCACAGGAGCGCCTGCTGCTGCTGGAGGAAGGGCACTGCCTGCGCGACCAGGCGCTGGCCTACTGCAGCCTGCGCCAGATCGAGGGCGTCAACACCTTCGGCGCCTCGAGCCTGTCGACGCTGGCGGAGATGGTCTCGGCCGGGATGGGCATCACGCTGCTGCCTGAGATGTGCGTGCCGATCGAGACGCGCGGCCGCGCCATCGCTCTGATGCGCTTCGCCGACCCGGAGCCGTTCCGCAGCATCGGTCTCGCCTGGCGAGCCTCCAGCCCGCGCGGTGCCGACTTTCGCGCCTTCGCGCAACTGGTCGTGCAATCGCGCGAAGCCCGCGTTGCCGGGATCGCCCCTGCCCAGGGCCGATGAGCCGCGCCGCGGCGGGCATCGGCCCGGGTGGCCGCCGGAGCACATCTTCCCCGTCAAGCGTTGAATTTGTTGTGCGCGCGGATTTTCGGGCTGCACGAGGCCGCCGGCGCGCCTTAAGGTCGTCGCAGTTCGGCATCTGGATGTGGACAGGTTCGGCAGGGGTGGCCGAAACGGTTGCCGGACTGAGGTCGACGACCCTATCCTCGCCACGTTCGCCGCACGCGAGCGCTGCCCATTTTTCCTTGCAGACGGCCTGTTCGCGCATGACCCTCATCGCGCTCATCGATACCGAAACTCCGGAGTTGGCCGGCGGCACGATCGATTGCCTGCTGGGCCTCGGGGAATGCGCGCGGGCGCCCTCCAGCGCGGACTTCAAGGTGCGCACCTCGGGCACCGGGCTGGCCGAGATCATCGGCCTGACAGCGGTCGCCGGCCGCCAGCGCAACGCCTACCGCCTGACCGTGCGCTTCGCGCTGGATGCCGGCCTGCTCAGCATCAGCTATCTGCCGCCCGCCGCACAATCGGCCGTGGTCCCGCGCTCGACGCCGCCGATCGAAGTCACCGTCGTCGGCAGCGACCTGCATTCGACCCTGGCCAGCAACGGCGCCGAATGGCACCGGCCCGTGACGCGCCCTCCCGCACGGCAGGCCGTGAGCGAACCCAGCTCGCTGACGACCGCCCAGGTGCTGTCCCTCGTCGCCCGGCCGCAGCAGCCGCCCGTTTCGCCGGTTCCCGCATCGGCCGCGCCGCAGGAAGCCGTCACCGCGGCAGCGCGCGAGACAACCGCCGGTCGCCGTGCCGGGCTGGCCCCGCCCTGCGAGGCGGCCAACGGCAATGCCAGCCCGATCAACGGCGCGGCCAAGGCCGGTGCCACCGCGCTACGGCTCGCCGACGAGGGCTGAGGTCTCCCCCGCTCGCCGCGCCGGACGCCGGGGCGGCACATCGGCTATGCCCCGCCGCGCCGGATCAGGAAGCGATACACGCCGCCGGCTTCCGCGTGCTCGACCAGCTCGTGCCCCATGACGCGGCAGAAGGCCTCGAAGTCCGCCACCGAGCCGGGATCGGTCGACAACACCTCGAGCATGCCACCGGCCGGCACTTCGGCCATCGCCTTCTTGGTCTTGAGGACCGGAATGGGGCAGCTGGCGCCCGTCACGTCGAGTGTCTTGTCGGCCATGCGCGCCTCTCTCTCCCCCCGGATCGTTGCTCGCTCGAGATCCTGACAGCGCGTGCTTATACGGCCGGCGAAAATCTTGACCTTCCCTTGCGCCGGCCCAGGGGCCAAGGGCCCCCGCCGCGAGCGGCGGAACCGCGCGAATTCCTGATGCGCTGAGCGTCAGGAATTCGTGTGCAGGGTATTAGAGCATCCGCTCCAGGCGGCGCAATCCCAGCACGGCGCCGGCCACGATGGCCGCGAAGGTGATGAACGCCCCGGCGGCCAGCGTCGAGATGCCGGTGATGCCCTGGCCCACCGTACAGCCGAGCGCCATGACGCCGCCGATGCCCATCAGCGCGGCGCCAGCGAGACTGCGCAAGGTATCGCCGACATCGGTGAACGCCGCCAGCCGGAAGCGCCCCGCGCCCAGCGCACCGAGGGCAGCGCCCAGCACGGTGCCGATGACGCTGGCAACGCCGAAGCCCGGCATGCGGCCGGCGGTGAAGCGTTGCAGCCAATCGAAGGTATCGGCCGTCGGGCGGACGAAGGTGAGCGAGACCGGCGCGACCGGGCGCGTCGCCAGGTCGTCGAACGCCGTCCCCGTCAGCGCCCAGCCGGCGACGACGCACGACCCGACGGCAAGCCCGGAGCCGACATGGCGCGCCGAGCCTCGAAAACCGCGATCAGCAAGACAATAGAGCAGCAGACCGGCCAGCACGACGAGCGCCGTGGCGCGACGAACCAGCGTCGCATCCATCGCGCCACCCGACAGGCCGCCGAGACCGGCGACAGCAAGATCGCCCAGGCTCTGCGTCGGCCCCGGCAGGTCAATGCTGGTCGCCTGCTCGAGTGCCACCCGCAGCGGGGCCAGCAGGCCGCCGATGGTCATGTAGGCGAACAGCCCCATCACCATCAGCACCACCAGCGCGCGCAGATCGCCGCCGCCGAGGCGCACCAGATTGCGGCTGCCGCATCCGCCGGCCAAGACCATACCGAACCCGAACAGACCGCCACCGAGCCCATGCCCGAGCCAATTGAGCGACGGCGCCAGGTACATGCTGCGGTCGAGCGGCACAGCCCCCCCGGCGTCGAGCAGCTGCGCGCCCAGGAGTGCGGTGGCCGCCGCAAGCACCCAGGCTCGCAAGCGTCGCCGGTCGCCCAGCGTCACCAGGTCCGCGACCGCGCCCATGGTGCAGAAGTTGGTCCGCTGTCCGACCAAGCCGAACAGCAGGCCGACGAGCAGGCCGCCGGTCGCCAGCCACAATGCCGGATCGGAGAGGATCAGCTCGCGCACGTTCCGCCTATCTCATGCCATCGCGGGTCAGGTTCCAGTTGCGGTCGATGCTCGCGCCGCGGGCATGCTTGCTTCGCTGCGCGTGGCCGTCCACCAGCACCCGCACCGCGCGCGCGAGGTGCCGTCGAGCCGGGCGGCGACCATGGTCGCGGGTCGCGGTTCATCTCCCGCCCTGTCATCCGGCCGCGGGAGAGCGCCTCGTCTGTGATGTACGCCAACCGGCCGAATATGCAATTGTTCGCTGGCGAGCCAGCGCCCGCGACGCCGATCCGGCACAGGCGGAGGCGCCACGACGGCGACATGACGACGGAGACGACGAAAAAGCCATGACCGAGACGAGCGGACGCCTTGCGGCCACACTGGCGGCGATCGACGCGGCGAATGCCGACGACCCGCGCCGCACCACGGTCGACGGCGTGGCGCGCCCGTTCGAGCACGTCTATTCCGAGCGCATGTCGGCGCGCCTCGCGGCCCTGTATCCGGAGGCGTCGGACCTGTTGCGCATCGCCGCGCGTGCGCAGCATCTGCGGCGCTGGGAAATCGCCCGCAGCGGCTATCCGGAGGGCCGCGCCGGCTACAACGACTGGCGCCGCGCCTGCCGCGAGCACCATGCGGTGCTCGCCGGCCGCATCATGGCCGCCCACGGTTTCGGGCAGCCGGAGATCGACCGCGTCGGCCTGCTGCTGCGCAAGGAGCAGCTGAAGAAGGACCGCGACTCGCAGGCGCTGGAGAACGTCGTCGATGTGGTGTTCGTCGAGCACTACTTCGACGACTTCCTGGCCAAGTACACCGCCTACGACGACGCCAAGCTCATCGACATCGTCGCCAAGACCCTGCGCAAGATGTCGCCCAAGGGGCACCAAGCGGTGCTGGCGCTCGATCTGCCGGAGCGCACGCGCCGGCTGATCGAAGGGGCCATCGCGCGCGATTCCGACGCCCTCGCCAAGCTCGCCGCCGTCGCCATCGACTGACGAGACGGCCAGCGCCTCGGACGGCACCGGCGGCCATCCGCGTTCAGGCGATCACCTTCTTGCACTCGGCGATGCAGTCGGCGCACGATTCCGCGCACGCCTTGCACAGCGCATGGTGCTCCTGGTGCTTCTTGCACTCGGTCTCGCAGTCGGCGCAGACGTCGATGCACAGCCTGGCCAATTCCTTGAGGCGCGGCGCATCGAGGGCGGCGAAACGGGCGAGCGCGGCGCACATCGGCAGCATGGCAGACACCGTGCGCACGCAGGCCTTGAGCGAGGTGTCGCCGGTGCCCAGCAGCTTGTAGCAATGGTCGAGGCAGGCCTCGCCGGCCCCGATGCACTTCAAGGCCGAGTCGCGCAGCGCCTTGTGGCTGGGCGTGCCGTCGCCCGATCCGTGCTGGTGATGGTGCTGATGCGCATCTTCTGCCCCCGCCCGAGCCGGCAACAGCGCCGCCGCCATGGCGAGCGCCAGCGATCCGGCGACCGCCCGCCGGCTGGGCGTATCGGGACCAGCATCGGACCCCGTCTCGTTCAAAGCGCCAACAATCTCACATCCCGTCATGGCAACCTCCTCCTGCGGCGTTGAATTGCTGTCGCTTGCATTTCGCTTCATCCGAGCCGCTCTTCGAGAGCTCAGCAGGTCCCCGTCGTCTCGTCATTCCTCATCCGGGTGAACCGCCTTCCCTGCCCGCAAACGCGGCCATGCACGGTAAGCCCTGGCCCCGCGGCCGGCAACTCGCCCCGCCGGGGATGCGCCCCAACGGCCATCACGGCAGCCGTCCGCAGCTGGTCGTCAATCTGCCGCACCCGGCAAGGCTTTCTTAACGACGGCGGCAGCCGGCCCTGCCCCGCCGGCGCCCCACGGGCGGCTCGCCGGCTGCCATGGCGACGTTCTTGCACGATCCGCGGGCACCAGATGCGTTGCGGCCGGCACATGCGCCCCTTGGGTGGTGATCGTGACGGGCCGGCGGCGAAAGCCGCACCGGGTGTCCGATTTCCGGTCGCTGCGTTTGCCGTATGGTCGCGAAATCGCGCTACTGTCGCGCCAGCCGCCCCAACCTGGGACAGCTCGCGCGGCCAGCTCGACACGCAAGAGGTGAACGAAACGTGGGAATGCTCGACGCGCCGATCTCCGAGCGGATCGCCCTCGCCATGCGGGGTGGGCTGGCGCGCGTGCGCTCCGATGTCGGCACCGGCATTGACCACGACGACGGCAAGCGCCGCCGGGAGGCGCTGGCGCCGTGGCTCATGAGCGCCATCCTGCTCGTGTTCTGGATCGGCCTGGACCCGTTTCCCGATCGATCCGGCAAGGACATCCTCGGCACGCTCGGCGCCGGCAACCTCATCAACCAGCTGACCTTCCCCGTGCTGGCGATCATCGTCGTTTCCTATGTCGCCTGGAACCGGCCCGAGCACTACCGGGCGCTGGTCGCGCCCGTCTACGTCGCCTTCCTGGTGTGGATCATCGTCATTGCGCTGAAATCGGGCGAGATCGGCACGGCGCTACGCCGCGTCACCTTCGAGCTGTTCTGTCTTTCGATCGCGGCCAGCGTGCTGGCGTTGCCGCGCAGCCAGCGCGAGATGGCGCAGATCATGGGCAGCGTGGCGCTCGTCGTGCTCGGGCTGTGCTACGCGGGCGTAATTGCGATACCTGAGCTTGCCGTGCATCAGGCCACCGACGCCATCGAGCGGGAGCTGGCCGGCGACTGGCGCGGCGTGTTCGCACACAAGAACCTGGCCGGCGGCACCATGGCGGTGTTCCTCTACGTCGGCCTGTTCGTCGCCGCCACCTGGAACCGGTTTCTCGGCTGGACCATCGCCGCGCTCGCCGCCACGTTCGTCGTCTTCAGCCACTCCAAGACGACCATCGCGCTCATCCCCCTGACGCTGGCGCTCGCCTACCTTATGGAGCGCGCGCGCAGCGGTTGGACGCGCAGCCTCGTGGCCATCGGACTGCTGGTGGCACTCAACGTCTTCACGGTCGGCGCCAGCTGGCCGGGCCCGATCCAGACCATCGTCGCCAAGATATCGCCGAACCCGACCTACACGGGGCGCACCGACCTGTGGCGCTTCTCCGCTGCCAACATCGCGCAGCGCCCGATCTTCGGTTTCGGCCTGGGCGGCTTCTGGCGCACATCGCAGATCATGTACCGCGACAACACCGAGAGCGGGGGCGACTCGGAAAGCGGCGGCGACAACTGGGTGACGGAGCTCGGCACCGATTCCCACAACAGCTATCTCGAGACCGCCCTGCAGATCGGCATTCCGGGCCTCGTGCTGCTGCTGCTGTGGGTCGTCGTGGTGCCGCTGCTCGCGCACCCGATCGCATTCGCGCCACCGGAAAATCGCGCCATGGTGCGACTGTTCACGCGCATCTGGCTGCAGGTCTTGTACATGACGGCTCTGGAGACCGTATTCCTGACGCGCAACAACCCGGTCTGGTTCTCGTGCGTGATGGCCATCTTCGGCCTGCACCTGCTGACGCGGTATCGCATCGTCGACGGCGCCGCGCCCCCTGGCGACGCGGCGCCCGCGCAGGCGGCCTGACCGCTCCCCCGCGAGAGAGCCGCCCTCAGCCCACCTCTTCGACGCACGCCGCAGCCGCGATCATGGCTCCGATCTCGGGCCGACAGGAGCCGCAGTTCGTGCCGGCACCAGTCGCAGCTCCGACCTGATCGACCGTGCAATGCCCGCGCCGCGCGGCGATCGCCGACAGGATCTGGTTGCGGCCGACGCCCATGCAGGCGCACACCGTCGGCCCCGCATCGAGCTGGCCCGCGCCGGCGCGCCCCGCCAGGACACGAAGACGCTCCGGACCACAGCCGAATCCCTGGCCGAGCAGGTTCAGCACATGGGCGCGATCGCACGCCACAGGTGAGCGGCCGACGAACACCAGCGCGACAAGCCGCTCGCCGTCGAAGACCGCGTACCGCGTCTCACCGCTGGCACGGTCGATATACGACAGGACCTCGCGCTCGGGCGTGCCCGGCCACAACCGTTCGACGAGCGCAGGGCCGACGTCGGCATGCCCGTCATCGGAAGCGAGCGACGCAAGCTCCATGCGCCAGCCGCGCTCGGCACAGGCCATGGCCCAGTAGTCCGTCCCCGGCGCGGCCGGCTTGTCGTAGCCGGCGGCGAAGGCGTACCAGCCGGCCGCGAACCGCTCGACGCGCACGGCGCCATGCTTGAGTTCCGGCTGACCGGACACGGCATCGACATTACCGGCGAGCAGCGCGCCCGCGAGCGCCGACGAGGCGAAGCGATCCGACCAGTGCATGGGCAGGAACACGCTGCCGCGCCGCACGCGATCGGTGACGACGGCGCGCGCCACCACGCGGCCCGCATGCCCGGTCAGCGTCACCAGGTCGGCTGCGGCGACACCCGCCACGAGCGCGTCGTGCGCATTGATCTCGACAAACGGTTCGGCCAGATGGCTCGCGAGGCGGGCAGAGCGCCCCGTCCGCGTCATCGTATGCCATTGATCGCGGATGCGGCCCGTATTCAGAACCAGCGTACGCTGCGCCAGCGTGCCCGGCTCCCCACCGCGCTCGGGCTGGGCCAGGGTCTGCGGCTCGCGATACGGCGTCGGCACGAAGCGCGCGCGACCATCCGGGGTGTAGAAGCGCCCGTCGGCGAAGAACCGCTTGACCGGGCCGGTGGCGCCCGCCCGCACGGGCCACTGGACCGGCGCCAGCGCCTGGTAGGCGTTGGTGCCCATGTCCGCCAACGCCGACAGATCGAGATCGCGCGCTCCGCCGTTGGCGAGCCCCGTCAACTCCGCGTACTCGGCGAAGATTTGCGATGAACTGGTCCAGGCGAAGGCCTCGGCGTGCCCCATGCGGCGCGCCACTTCGGCCATCTGCCACCAGTCGGCGCGTGCCTCGCCCGCCGGCGGAAGGAAGGCGCGCTGGCGCGAGATGCGCCGTTCGGAATTGGTGACCGTGCCGTCCTTCTCGCCCCAACTGGCCGAGGGCAGCAGCACATGCGCGTAGGCGGTCGTGTCGGTGTGGCGCTCGACGTCGGACACGACGACGAACGGGCACGCGGCAAGCGCCGCGCGCACGGCCCCCACATCCGGCAGGCTGACGGCCGGATTGGTGCCCATGATCCACAGCGCCTTGATGCGGCCATCGCCCACGGCGCGAAACAGGTCCACCGCCTTGAGGCCGGGCGTGTCTGCGATGCGCGGGCTGCGCCAGAACGCCTGCACGAGGCGGCGATGCTCGGAATCGCCGATCTCCATGTGCGCGGCCAGCATGTTGGCCAGGCCGCCGACCTCGCGCCCCCCCATGGCGTTCGGCTGGCCGGTGACGGAGAACGGCCCCATGCCCGGTTTGCCGATGCGGCCCGTGGCCAGATGGCAATTGATGATGGCGTTGACCTTGTCGGTGCCGGCCGTCGACTGATTGACACCCTGGCTGTAGACGGTGACGACGCGCGGCGTGCGCGCGAACTCGTCGTAGAAGCCGGCGATGGCATCGACGCCGAGCCCCGTCAGGCGCGCGATCTCGGCCAAGGGCAGCGCGGACGCCACATCGAGCGCAGCGCGCACGCCGGTGGTGCGGCGGGCGACGAAATCGGCATCGACAGCGCCGCTCGCCGCCAGATGCGCCAGCAGGCCGTTGAACAGCGCCACGTCGCTGCCGCCCGCGATGGCGAGATGCCGATCGGCGATGGCGCACGTCGCCGTGCGGCGCGGATCGATCACGACGACCTTGGTGCCGCGCGTGTCGCGCGCCGCCGACAGGCGCTGGAACAGCACCGGATGGCACCAGGCGAGGTTGGAGCCGACGAGGACGACGAGATCGGCTTCCTCCAGGTCCTCGTAGCAGCCCGGCACGGTATCGGTGCCGAAGGCGCGCTTGTGGCCGGCGACGGACGAGGCCATGCACAGCCGTGAGTTGGTATCGATGTTGGCCGAGCCGATGAAGCCCTTCATCAGCTTGTTGGCGACGTAATAGTCCTCGGAGAGCAGCTGACCGGAGACGTAGAACGCGACCGACTCCGGTCCGTGCTCGGCGATCGCATCAGAGAAGCGGCGCGCGACCAGGTCGAGCGCCGTGTCCCAGCCGGCGGGCTCGCCCGCGACCTCGGGGTGCAGCAGCCTGCCGTCGCGCGAGACCGTTTCCGCCAGCGCCGTGCCCTTGGAGCAGAGCCGCCCGAAGTTGGCCGGGTGCTCCGGATCACCCGCGACGGCGAGCGTACCGTCCGCGCGCGGCGTCGCGATGACGCCGCACCCGACACCGCAATAGGGACACGTGGTGCGCACACGCGCCGGCTCGGGCTTGCTGGCGTCCATCACACACCCGGCGCGCCGGCGGCGACGCCGCGCGCGGCGAGCGCGCTCGCGTCGACGAACACCCGCCCGTTCTCGACGCGAACCGGAATGCGCCTGGCGCAGCCCTTGTCGGCGCCTTGCGCCTCGCCAGTGGCGAGATCGATGACCCAGTTGTGCAGTGGGCAGGTAACCGAGCCGCCGTGCACGATGCCCTGGCTCAGCGGCGCACCGCGATGTGGACAGCGGTCGTCGAGCGCGAACGCCTCGCCGGCAGCGGTGCGGAACACGGCGATATCACCGTTCCGCGTCTTCACGATGCGCGCGCCGCGCTCGGGGATCGCGACAAGAGGTCCCACCTCGATCCAGGTCTTTTCCATCATCGTCATGTTCGTCCCTCGACAGGCATGATCGGAGCCGGCCGCTACTCGGCGGCGGCGCGGGTGAGATCGGCGAGCGGCGTGAATTCGTGCGCATCGCGTCCGGATACGCGCTCGGCCCAGGGGTCCGACTGCGCGAACTGCTGCGAGTGCAGGAAGCGCTCGTAAAGCTCGCGGCGGCGCTCGTGATCGTCCATCACCTGCGCCTTGATGGTGTCGACACCGACGCGCTTGGCCCACTTGTAGATGCGCTCCAGGTAGCGCCCCTGCTCGCGATAGAGCTGCGTCAGCGCGGCAATGATCTCGATCGTCTCGCGCTCGTCGCCGGCGTGGCCCAGCACCTCTGTGCCCTTGATGTCGAGACCAGCCGCGCCGCCGAAGTGGATCTCAAAGCCGCTGTCGACGCAGATGACGCCGATGTCCTTGCACGTCGCCTCGGCGCAGTTGCGCGGACACCCAGAAACGCCGAGCTTCACCTTGGCCGGCGTCCACGAGCCCCACAGCGCCTTCTCGAGCTTGATGCCGAGACCAGTCGAATCCTGCGTGCCGAAGCGGCACCAGTCCGTGCCGACGCAGGTCTTCACCGTGCGCAGGCCCTTGGCGTAGGCATGCCCGGAGACGAAGCCGGCCTTGCCGAGATCGGCCCACACCGCCGGCAGGTCCTCCTTGCGCACGCCAAGCATGTCGATGCGCTGGCCGCCCGTCACCTTCACGGTGGGGATGTTGAACTTGTCGACCACGTCGGCGATGGCGCGCAGCTCGGCCGCCGTCGTCACGCCGCCCCACATGCGCGGCACGACGGAATAGGTGCCGTCCTTCTGGATATTGGCGTGCACGCGCTCGTTGATGTAGCGCGACTGGCCGTCGTCCTCGTACTCGCCCGGCAGCGTCGCCAGCAGGTAGTAGTTGAGCGCGGGGCGGCACTTGGCGCAGCCGCACGAGGTCTTCCACTCCAGCATCTGCATCGCCGCGTGCAGGGTGCGCGGGCGGTTGACGGCGATGAGGCGACGCACGTCGTCGTGGCTCTTGCCCGTGCAGCCGCACATCGGCTGCACGGCTGCCGGATTGTACGCGTCGCCGAGCTTCAGCTTGATGACCTGCTCGACCAGCCCGGTGCACGAGCCGCACGAGGCCGACGCCTTGGTGTGCGCGCGCACATCGTCGAGCGTCTTCAGACCGAGGGTGTCGATGGCGCCGGTGATCCTGCCCTTGCAGACGCCGTTGCAGCCGCAGATCTCCGCATCATCCGGCAAGGCTGCAACGGCCGCCGTAGGGTCCAGCGGGCCCCCCCCGGCGAAGCTCGGCCCGAAGATGAGCGTGTCGCGCATCCCGGAAATGTCCTTGGCGTTCTTCAGCAGATCGAAGAACCAGGCGCTGTCGGAGCTGTCGCCGTAGAAGACGATGCCGATGAGCCGGTCGTCCTTCAGCACGAGGCGCTTGTAGATGCCGCGCGCGGCGTCGCGCAGCACGATTTCCTGCCGTCCATCGCCGTCGGCGAAGTCGCCAGCCGAGAACAGCGTGATGCCGGTGACCTTCAGCTTGGTCGCCGTGGTGACGGGCTGGAACTCGGCCGCACTCTCGCCGGCGAGTTGCCCGGCCACGACGTTCGCCATGTCGTAGAGCGGCGCCACCAGGCCATAGGTTTGCCCGTGCGCCTCCGCGCACTCGCCGACCGCATAGATGTCCGGGTCGGACGTACGCATGTGCGGATCGACGACGATGCCGCGATTGACCGCGATGCCGGCCTCCCTGGCCAGCCCGGCGTTCGGCTTGATGCCGACCGCCATCACCACCAGATCGGCCGCGATCACCGTGCCGTCGTCGAGCTTGACGCCGCTGACCTTGGTCTCGCCCAGGATGGAATGCGTGTTGGCGCGCGTGATGACCTTGATGCCACGGGCTTCCACGGCCTGCTTCAAGAGCGCACCCGCGGCGGGATCGAGCTGGCGCTCCATCAGCGTCGGCATCAGGTGCAGCACGGTGACGTCCATGCCGCGAAGCTGCAGTCCCGCCGCCGCCTCGAGCCCGAGCAGGCCGCCGCCGATGACCACCGCCTTGCGGCCGGCGCGCGCCGCCAGCAGCATGGCGTTGACGTCGTCGAGATCACGATAGGCGAGCACGCCGGCAAGCTTGTGACCGGGCACCGGGATGATGATCGGCAGCGAGCCTGTGGCGATGATCAGCTTGTCGTAGGGCACCGTCACCCCGGGCGCCGAAGTCACGGTCTTCGCCGCGCGGTCGATCGCGACGACCTTGTGCCCCTTGTAGAGCGTCACGCCATGCTCGACGTACCAGCCGTCGCCATGGATGACGATCTCCTCGAACTTCTTCTCACCCGACAGCACCGGCGACAGCATGATGCGGTCGTAGTTGACGTTGGTTTCGGCATTGAAGATGGTCACCTGGTAGCGGTCCGGCGCCTTCTCGAACAGGCGTTCCAGCGCACGGCCAGGGGCCATGCCGTTGCCGATCACGACGAGCTTCTCGGTCATCTCTAGGCGGCTCCAGTAGTCGAAATTCGCGCCAAGGGCGCGACGATCGGGGCAAGGCGCGGCGTTCAGGCCGCCGACTTCTCCGGCGCGGCGTGGCGCGCATAGAGGAACTCGAGCACGCGGGCGCGCGCCTCGAGGTAGGTCGGGTTCTCCGCCATCTCGAGCCGCTTGCGCGGCCGCGGCAGATCGACCGTCAGCACCTCGCCGATGGTCGCCGACGGCCCGTTGGTCATCATCACGATGCGATCCGACAGCAGCACCGCCTCGTCGACGTCGTGCGTGATCATGATGACGGTGTTGCCGAGGCGGGAGTGAATCTCCATCACGCTGTCCTGCAGATGCGCGCGCGTCAGCGCATCGAGCGCACCGAACGGCTCGTCGAGCAGCAGCACCTTGGGCTCCATGGCCAGCGCCCGCGCGATGCCGATGCGCTGCTTCATGCCGCCGGAAATCTCCGACGGGCGCTTGTCCCTGGCGTGCGCCATCTTGACCAGGTCGAGGTTGTGCAGCGTCCAGTCGTGACGCTCGGCCTTGGTCTTGGTGCGCGAGAACACCTTGTCGACGCCGAGGCGCACGTTGTCGTAGCAGCTCAGCCAGGGCAGCAGCGAATGGTTCTGGAACACGACGGCGCGTTCCGGTCCGGGCTCGCTGACTTCCAGGTCCTCGAGCAGCACGGCACCGCGCGTCACCTGCGTCAGACCGGCGATGAGATTGAGCAGCGTGGACTTGCCGCAGCCCGAGTGGCCGATGATCGACACGTACTCGCCTTTGGCGATGACGAGGTTGACGTCGCGCAGCACCTCGCTCGTCACGCCGCCGCGCTGGAACGACTTGTCGATGTGGTCGAGCTTCAGGAACGGCTTGCCGGGCTGCATCTGGCGGGCCGCCGTGTGGTGGGCGGGATCGATGGGAGCAATCATATGGCTTCTCCGTTGGTCTATCGATCGAGGATCGTCACGAGGTGGCGGTGCCGCGCGTCGCCATGCGGCCGATGAAGGCGACGAGGCGATCGAGGATGAAACCGACGAGACCGATGTAGATCAGGGCAACGATAATGTCGGACAGGCGCGAGGAGTTCCACGCATCCCAGATGAAGAAGCCGATGCCGACGCCGCCGGTGAGCATCTCGGCCGCGACGATGGCGAGCCAGGAGAGGCCGATGCCGATCCTGAGGCCGGTGAAGATGTAGGGCGCGGCCGACGGAATCATGATGCGCCAGAAGAACTCGATCTGGTTGAGCCGCAGCACCTTGGCAACGTTGCGATAGTCATCCGGGATGTTGCGGATGCCGGTTGCCGTGTTGATGATGACCGGCCAGATCGCCGTGATGAAGATGACGAAGATCGCCGACGGGTTGGCGTCGCGGAAGGCGGCAAGCGCGATCGGCAGCCAAGCCAGCGGCGGCACCGTGCGCAACACCTGGAAGATCGGATCGAGGCCGCGCATCGCCCACACGCTCTGGCCGACGAGGGCGCCGAGCGCCACGCCGACCACCGCCGCGAGGCTGAAGCCGATGGCGACGCGCTGCAGCGAGGTCAGCACGCGCCAGCCGAGACCGATGTCCTGCGGGCCGTTGACGAAGAAGGGCGACACGATGAGGTCGTTCGCCTCCTTCCAGATCTTGAGCGGCGACGGCAGCGTCGACTTGGGGCCCGAGCACGCCAGCTGCCAGACGATCAGGATCAGCGCCAGCATGACCAGCGGCGGCAGCACGCTCGCAGCCAGGTCACCGGCCGCCTTGCGCCACGCGCTGTCACCGCCTTGAGCGGGGCTGCGTGCCGGCGCGGGTGCGCCCGTCGATAGGGACATCTTGGCCTCGTTGGCTTCGCTGCGCGGCGCGACCGGCAGCGCCGCGGTGTCGTTGGCCGCCTTGGCCGCAACCGACATCGGCAGCGCGCCGGCTGCGGTTTCGACGAGCATGGGGCGGGTCAGAGCTGCGCACATGGGGTCTCAGGCTCCGTTGATGAAAAATGCGGCCCAGGGTGGGTGTCGCCGCGTCCCGATCTCTCCCCGTCGGGTGACGGGGAGAGGGAGGCCGTGCGTCAGGCGACGCCGCGCTTGATGACGAGCGACTTCAGGTAGGCCGACGGATCGGCGGGATCGAACACCTTGCCGTCGAAGAACTTCTCGACGCCGCGGCTGTCGCCGGACGGAACATCCTTCAGGCCCAGCCCGGCGGCCGCCTCGAGCCAGAGGTCCGAGCGGTTGGTCTTGGCCACCAGCGCCTTGATGTCGGTGTCGGGCGCGAACTTGCCCCAGCGGATGTTCTCGGTGACGAACCAGCTGTCGAGGCTCTTCCAGGGATACGAACTCTCGCCCTTCTCGCCCCAGAACTTCATACCGAGCTTGGTGCCCTTCTCGACGCGGCCGCGCCCATAGTTGATGTCACCCTTGATGCGGCCGATGATGTCGGGCACCGGCACGTTGAACCACTGGCGCCGGCCGATGATCTCGGCCATCTCGTCCTTGTTCTCGATCTTCTCGCACCACATCTGCGCTTCCATCACGGCCATCAGGATGGCCTTGGTGGCGATCGGATTGGCGTCGACCCAGTCGGCGCGCATGCCGAGAACCTTCTCCGGGTGGCGCGACCACAGCTCGCCCGTCGTGGCCGCGGTGAAGCCGATGTCCTGGTTCACGAGCTGCTCGTTCCACGGCTCGCCGACGCAGAAGCAGTCCATGTTGCCGACCTTCATGTTCGCCACCATCTGCGGCGGCGGCACGACGATGGTCTGGATGTCCTTGTCCGGGTCGATGCCGCCGGCGGCCAGCCAGTAGCGGATCCACAGGTCGTGGGTCCCGCCGGGGAAGGTCATGGCGGCCTTCACGTCCTTGCCGGCCGCCTTTTTCTTGGCGAACGCCTCCTTCAGCGCCGACGAGTCGGTGCCGATCTTGAGGTCCTTGAACTCGTTGGAGACCGAGATCGCCTGGCAGTCCTCGTTGAGGTTCAGCAGCGTGTACATCGGCAGCGGCTGGTTGCCCTGCATCACCTTGCCGGTCGCGTAGAGGTGCACCTTCGGGCGCAGGATGTGGCCACCATCGATGCCGTTGGCCTTGGTGCCGAGCGCGATGTTGTCGCGCGTGGCGCCCCAGGAGGCCTGCTTGACGATGTCCATGTCGGGCACGCCGTGCTTGGCGAAGAAGCCCTTCTCCTTGGCGATGATGAGCGGCGCCGCGTCGGTCAGCGCGATGTAGCCGAGCTTGGTACCCTTGACCTCGGGGCCCGCTCCTTGCGCGAAGGCGCCGCCGGGAAAGGCCGCCTTGAGGGCGCTCACGAGCGCGGCGGTGGACGCGGTGGCGGCGCTGCGGCGCAGGAACGTGCGGCGATCCATGACGGAGACCGAAGCGGTGGTCGTGGCTGCGGGCTTGCGGCGGCTCATGAGTATCTCTCCGGATTCTTGTGACCGTTGGCTGAGGGCAAAAAACAAAACGCCACCAGGCTGGGAGCATCGGCGCGCCTCGCGAGAGGTGCGTTCCGAGGTCCAGACCGGCGGCGTTGCCGTTGCCCCCCATCGGGCAAATTTTGCGAAGACCTGTCGTGGCCCTCACAAATCAGGATTGCAGCAAGTGTGCCAAACCACGGCCGCGCAGTAAATTGTTGTTATTTATGCACTTTTTACATGACGTCGCGGCGGGTGTGCGGCGCGAGACGCCCGACCTCTAGGCAGCGAAGCGGGCAGAGTGGTGGAAATTTGTGCGCTGCACTATGCGCGCGCGGCCGCGGTCTCGAGGCGTGCCAGGTAGCCGGCGACGTCGTCGGGATCGAACACCTCGCCGTCGAAGAAGGCATCCGGGCCGAGCCGCAGCCGGCCGCCCGTCGAGCCGGCGGGCGACGCTGACGTCAGCGCGCCTTCGACCTTGCTGTTGGCGCCCGGCAGATCAACGCCGAGCGGCGCCAGGGCGGCGCGGAAGATGTCGGGCCGATACGTCGTACGCGCCCGCGCCAGACCTTCGGCGCTGAAGGCGGCCTGCCGCCAGCGCGTCATCTGGGCATAGAACCAGCTCGCATGGCTGAGCCAGGGGAAATCGGCCGCCTGCCGCGCGAAGGCGAGAAACAGCGCGTCCGATGCGGAGGATCCGGTGCGGCGACGCGCCAGGCTCTCCGCGATCACATCCTCGGGCAGTGCGAGCGCATCGGACGCCGCCAGCAGGCGCACGAGGTCCATCGCATTGGCCGCCTCGTCGCTCCATTCGGCGGCGCGATGCAGCGCGCGCACCAGCGCATGCGTGCGCGCCGGATCGGCCTCGAACCAGTCGCGGCGCACGCCGAGAACCTTCTCGGGGCTCGACTGCCAGATGCTGCCGTTGGTGAACAGCACGTGTCCGCCCGCCTGACGCTGCGCCACGCTGCCCCAGGGCTCGCCGGCACAGAAGGCGTCGATCTGCCCTCCCGCCAGCGCCGCTGCCATCAGCGGCGGTGGCACCACCACGACATCGAGGTCGCGCAGCGGATCGATGCCGACCGCCGCCAGCCAGTAGGCGAGCTGATAGAAGTGCGCCGAATGCGTGTGCACGACGCCGATGGCGAGCCTCGGCCGTCCCTCGCCGCCGCGTCGGCGCACCACGGCGGCGAGTGCATGGCCCGCTCCGGCCGCCGCCTGCAGCGCCCTGTCGTCGGCACCGGCCTCGCCCAGCTCGCGCCGCAGCGCCTGCGACACCGTCACCGTGTTGCCGCCGAAGCCGAGCGCCATCGGCACGATGAGCTGCACCGGCAGCGCCGTCAGGCCGAGGTTGGCCGCGATCGGCATCGGCGCGAGCATGTGCGCGGCGTCGAGATGGCCGACGGCAACGCGGTCGCGCAGTGTCGCCCACGAAGGCTCGCGATCGAGCAGGAGATGCAGCCCTTCGCGCTCGGCGAACCCCATGCGAGCGGCGACGATCAGCGGCGCGGCATCGATCAGCGGCATGAAAGCCGCGCGCACGGTGTGCGTAGCGTCAGAGGCGGCAAGCATGGGTGGATGCGTGGCGTCGGTCATGATTTGTCGCCCCTGTCGCCGGTCGTGTCCAGAAGCCCCGCCGCCACGATCAGGCTCTCGGCGATGTCGGCGATGCGCCGGCTCTGATCCATCGCCGCCTTGCGCAGGGCTGCATAGGCCGCCGCCTCGTCGAGGCCACGCGACCGCATCAGGATGCCCTTCGCGCGTTCGATGGTCTTGCGTTCTGCCAGTTCGCCCTTTGCGTCTTCCAGTTCGCGCCGCAGCCTGTCGAAGGCGTGGAAGCGGCTGACGGCAGTGTCGAGAATGGGCTTGATGCGCTCCTTTTTCAGCCCATCGACGACATAGGCCGAGACGCCCGCCTCGATGGCGCGCTCGATCGATTGCGCATCCGAGCGGTCGACGAACATGGCGACCGGGCGCTTGGCCGCGCGCGAGACCTGGAACATGTGCTCCAGCGTATCGCGGTTCGGGTTCTCCAGGTCGATGACGATGACATCGGGATCGAGATCGACGATGCGCCGCATCAGCAACGTCATGTCGGTGACGACGGTCACGCGCGCGGCCGCGGCCTCGCGCAAGCCTTCCTCGATGACGGAGGCGCGGATGCGATTGGCATCGATAACGAGGATGTGGACCGGCTTGTCGACCATTGGCCTCATGTAGAGCGAGCCGCACACCGAGCGCAACCGGCATCAGGCAACACCCGCCGCCACCCTCCGCGCTCTGCCGTATTTGGCGGCAATCGCACGGAGGGCGGCCATCGCCATCCTCAGCCGGTCGCCGCGACACGCGCACCGTGCCCATCGCCCGGTACGTCATCCGTGGCGGATGTGCGCGGCAGGCCGGCGCCTTTCACCAGCGCATAGATGGCCGGGATGACGACAAGGGTCAGCACGGTGGAGGACACCATGCCGCCGATCATCGGAACGGCGATGCGTTGCATCACCTCCGAGCCGGCGCCATGGCTCCACAGGATCGGCAGCAGGCCGGCCATGATGGCGGCAACCGTCATCATCTTCGGCCTGACGCGCTCCACCGCGCCCTCCATGATCGCCGCCGCCAGGTCCGCGCGCGTGGCGGCACGGCCTTGCGCTTCGGCGCGGGCTCGATGCTCGGCCCAGGCGTGGTCGAGATAGATCAGCATGACGACGCCCGTCTCGGCCGCCACGCCGGCGAGCGCGATGAAGCCGACGGCCACCGCCACCGACAGGTTGAAGCCCTGCCACCACAGCAGCCACAGGCCGCCGACCAGCGCGAATGGCAGCGAGGCCATCACGATCAGCGTCTCCGCCCAGCTGCGGAAGTTGAGATAGAGCAGAAGTACGATAAGCAGCAGCGTCACCGGCACCACGACGGCGAGGCGCGCCTTGGCCCGCTCGTAGTACTCGAACTGGCCGCTCCACAGCGCGTAGGTGGCGGGTGGAAACGTCACCTTCTCCGCCACCGCGCGGCGCGCATCCGCCACGTAGCCGCCGAGGTCGCGGTCACGCACGTCGACGAAGATGTAGGCGGCGAGCTGCGCGTTCTCGGTGCGGATGCTGGCCGGCCCCTGCGCCAGGCGCACCGCCGCGACCTGGCCGAGCGGAACGGACGAGCCGTTGGCAATCGGCACCAGAACGTCGCGCGCGATGGCCGACGGATCGGAGCGCAGATCGCGCGGATAGCGCAGGGCGACGCCATACCGCTCGCGTCCCTCCACCGTGGTGGTGATGATCTCGGCTCCGAGCGCCGAGGCGATCACCTGGTTGAGGTCGCCAACCATCAGGCCGTAGCGCGCCAGCTGCCGGCGGTCGGGATCGATCTCGAGGTAATACCCGCCCATGATGCGCTCGGCGAAGGCGCTCGCCGTCCCCGGCACGCCCTTCAGCGCCGCCTCGATGTCGCGCGCCACGCGCTCGATCTCGGCCAGATCCTTGCCCATCACCTTGACGCCGATGGGCGTGCGGATGCCGGTGGCCAGCATGTCGATGCGCGCCTTGATCGGCATCGTCCAGGCGTTGGAGATGCCGGGAAACTGCAACGCCTTGTCCATCTCCTGCACGAGCTTGTCGGTCGTCATGCCGGGCCGCCACTCCTTCTCCGGCTTCAGGTTGATGATGGTCTCGAACATCTCGGTCGGCGCCGGATCGGTGGCCGTGGCCGCGCGTCCCGCCTTGCCCCACACGGATGCGACCTCGGGAAACGTCTTGATGATCTTGTTCTGCGTCTGCAGCAGCTCCGCGGCCTTGGTGATGGACAGGCCGGGCAGCGTCGTCGGCATATAGAACAGCGTCCCCTCGTTCAAGGTGGGCATGAACTCGGAGCCGAGCTGGCGCGCCGGCCAGACGCTCACCGCCAGGACGGCCAGCGCCAGCAGCACGGTCGCCACCTTGGCACGCAGCACGCCGGCGATGACCGGGCGATAGAGCCAGATCAGCGCGCGGTTCACAGGGTTCTTCTCCTCCGGCATGATGCGGCCGCGCACGAACAGCATCATCAGCGCCGGCACGACCGTTACCGACAGCAGCGCCGCCGCCGCCATGGCGAAGGTCTTGGTGAAGGCGAGCGGCTTGAACAACCGCCCCTCCTGGGCTTCCAGCGCGAAGATGGGCAGGAACGATACGGTGATGACGAGCAGCGAGAAGAACAGCGCCGGTCCGACCTCGATGGCCGCCGCGATCAGCACCTCGGCGCGCGGCGTATCGGGGGCCGCCCGCTCCAGGTGCTTGTGCGCGTTCTCGATCATCACGATGGCCGCGTCGACCATGGCGCCGATGGCGATGGCGATGCCGCCGAGGCTCATGATGTTGGACGACAGCCCGAGCGCATCCATGCACACGTAGGCGACGAGCACGCCGAGCGGCAGCGTGAGGATGGCGACGAGAGCGCTCCTCACGTGCATCAGGAACACGATGCAGACCAGCGCGACGATGACGCTTTCCTCGATCAGCGTCGTTTTCAGCGTCTGGATGGCGCGCTGGATCAGCTCCGAGCGATCGTAGACGGGCACGATGGAGGTGCCCTCGGGCAGGCTGCCGGCGATGTCGGCCAGCCGCGCCTTGACGTTGTCGATGACCGAGAGCGCGTTCTGGCCGTAGCGCTGCACGGCGATGCCGGACACGACCTCGCCCTCGCCATTCAGCTCGGTGACGCCGCGCCGCTCGTCAGGCGCCAGCTCGACGCGGGCGATGTCGCGCACGAGCACGGGCGTGCCGTTCTCCGACTTGACGACGACGCGCTCGATGTCCTCGACACCCTTCAGATAACCGCGCCCGCGCACCATGAACTCGGCTTCTGCCAGCTCCACCACGCGGCCGCCGACCTCCGTGTTGGAGCCGCGCACGGCGGTCCGCACCTGGTCCAGCGTCAGTCCGAAGGCGGTCAGGCGCTTGGGATCGACGACGATCGAATACTGGCGCACGAAGCCGCCGACGCTCGCCACCTCGGCGACACCTTCGGCCTTGGCGACGGCGAAACGCACCTGCCAGTCCTGCGTCGTGCGCAGCTCGGCCAGCGTGCGCCGCGCGGCCGTGACGACGTACTGATAGACCCAGCCGACGCCCGTCGCGTCCGGCCCCAGCGTCGGGGTCACGCCGGCCGGCAGGTTGCGCGCGGCGGCCGACAGGTATTCGAGCACGCGCGAACGCGCCCAGTAGATGTCGGTGCCGTCGGCGAAGATGACGTAGACGAAGGAGGCGCCGAAGAACGAAAAGCCGCGCACGACCTTGGCGTTCGGCACCGACAGCATGGCGGTCGACAACGGATAGGTCACCTGGTCCTCGATGACCTGCGGCGCCTGTCCCCCATACTCGGTGTAGATGATGACCTGCGTGTCGGAAAGATCGGGAATGGCATCGAGCGGCACATGGCGCACGGCGGCGATGCCGGCGGCTGTGGCCAGCAGGGCGCCGATCAGCACCAGCGCCACATTGCGCGCCGACCAGCGGATGAGGCTCGCGATCATGGCCTAGTGCCCCTTGCCGTGGTTGTGCACGGCTTGGCCCGCCTGTGCCGGATTCCGTGTCGCATTCTTGCCGGCGGACGGGACACCCGGGGATGCCGCCGGGGAAACCGGCTGCGGCGCCTCGGCCCCGGATTTGGCATCCGCCGTGAACGCCTTCAGCGCCGAGCGGATGTTGCTCTCCGCGTCGATGAGGAAGTTCGCCGACACGACGACGCTGTCTCCGTTCCCGATGCCGTCGGTCACCTCGACGAGGCCGTCGCCGCGGACGCCGAGCTTGACGTTGCGCGGCTCGAACTTGCCCGCGCCGCGCTCCACCAGAACCACCTGCCGCGCCCCCGTATCGATAACGGCCGAAACCGGCACCGCGAGCCGCGGCGTTTCGCTGCCCTCGACCGCGATCTCGACGTCGGCGAACATCTCGTGCCGGATGGCGTGATCCGCATTCGGCAGCTCGACGCGCACCTTGGCCGTGCGTGTCTTCGCGTCGAGCTCGTGCAGGATGAACGTGACGCGGCCCTTGAACAGCCGCTCGGGGAAGGCGCGGAAGCCGACATTGGCCTCGGCCCCTTCCCGCAGCATGGCGATGTCCTGCTCCGGCACGTCGCAGATCACCCAGACCGGATCGAGGCCGGCGATGCGGAACAGCGCTTCGCCCGCCTTCGCCATCTGGCCCTCGGTGACGTTCTTGTCCATCACGTAGCCGCTGACCGGCGCCGGCCAGTCGAACGCCAGGATCGGCCCCGAGCCGCGACGCAGCTGGTCGATGACCGCCGCCGGCACGTCGAGATTGCGCAGCCGCTGCACGGCCGCCTGCTCGTCGCGCTCGCCACGGCCAAAGCTCGCGGTATTGCGGTAATCAACCTGGGCCGAGACGACCTGCGGGCTGTAGACGCGGAACAGCGGCTCGCCCGCCTTGACGTGGCGCCCGGTCTCGTTGACGTAGAGCTTCTCGATGAAGCCATCGGAGCGCAACGACACGACGCGAAGCGACCGCTCGTCGGGTTTCGCGATACCGGGCGCGCGCACGCGGCGCTCGATGACGCGCATCGCCGCCTTCTCGGTGCGCACACCGGAGCGCTGCACGCGGTCGAGACTGATGGAGACACTGCTGCCGGCATCGTCTTCGCCCTCGTAGACGGGGATGTAGTCCATCCCCATCCAGTCCTTCTTGGGCACCGGCGAGGTGTCGGGCAGGCCCATGGGGTTGCGGTAGTACAGCAGCTTGCGGCCCTTGTTCTGCTGCGCCTTCTGCTTCGCCGCCGTGACTTCCTTGAAGTCGGCCTCCTGCTCGTCATAGACGGGCAGGTAGGCGCGACCGTCCGGCGTTTTTCTTGCCGTCGGCGAAAAGTCGTCGGCCTTGTCGGGATGTCGCCAGTAGAGCACCTTGCGCGCATCCGCGGTGGCTGGCGATGGAGCGGTCTTGCCGCCATCACCATCTGCGGCCTTCGCCGGCGCGCCTTTCTTATCGGCGGATTTTTCGGTGGCCTTCTCGGCGCTGGCCGCGTCGTCGCGCACGACCACGAGACCCGCACCGGCGAGAATCGCCACGACGGCGATCCCCGCCAGGGACGCTTTGCGCATGAGCTCAGTCCTTCGCCGTGAAAACGACGCTGCCTTCGACGGTTTCGCTCTCGCCGGGCACCTTGGCCATGATCTTCAAGGCCCAGCGGCCGGCCATCGAAAGATCACCCTTGAAGCGATAGGTATCGCCCTCGGACGGCAGCGCCTCGACCGATGTCGCGTGCTCGGCCATGCCGTCGGGCGACATGTCGAGGCGCGAGCGGAACAGCACCGCGCCGTTGACCGGCTTGCCAGACGGCTTGTGCACGAGCTTGACGGCAAGCTCGGCGGCGGGGCCGCTTTTCACCTCGGCCTTGACCGGCTCGAAGGCGTAGTCGGCCGGCGCGGCGGCAGCGGCAGACGCGCAGGCAACCGCGGCGCCAAAAACGAAAACACGAACGGAACGGAACACGCGCGCGACGGGCGCGGCGAAGCGAGAGTGAGCCATTTGGTTTGATCCTTGTCTGAATACAGGCGAGGTCGCGCACGCAGGCGCGCGGATACGCAGGTCCGCCCCGATGCGAGGGGCGTGCCGTAGCGGCGTTGACGTCGGCGACAGGATCAGGCTCGAGGGGGCGGCGGCCAGGGTCGGCTTGCCAGCGAGATCAGCTCGGCGGCACTCGGCGGCCGCAGGCGAAGGCCGGCGGGGGCTGCGTGCGCGATCGCCGTCGCGGCGAGCAGGCCCGAGCCCACCGTCGCGCCGCAGGCACAGCTCGGTCCGCAATGGGGGCAGGGGCCATCGCTGGATGCATCCGCCGTGTCGCCGTTGGAGACATCGGCGGGGGCCGCATGATCGGCATCCTGGTGCCCGGCAGCGTGGTCTGCGTGGCCCTCCGAGGCGGCGTGGCCGTGATGTCGGCGCACCGCATGCGATGCGGCCGCGTCGAGGTGGCGCTCACGTTCGTGCGCAGCGCCATGTTCGTGCGCAGCGCCATGGCAGCCGCCGGCTGAGACCCGGTCTGTCCGCGTCTCCCCGCCGTCAACCGGCGCCCCCTGGAACGGGGCCGCGCCGTCGCCTGCCGCCCCGTCGCCTGCCAGCGCCACGACGGCATGCTGGCCAGCCGGCGCGCGCGCCATTGCTCCCGCGCCGGACAGCTGCAGCAGGGTGAGGGCGAACGACAACAGCAGGCAGAGAGTTTGCCGCAAAGGCTGATATCCTCCTCAACAGCTCTACAGGTAGTGGCGTCCATCCGGACCGTCAATTGCGACAGTAGCGCAGCCGACCGGCCGCAATACTACAAAAAACAAAAGATTACAGAGTGTTGACAGCATGCGGGCGATGTCGCGCCAGCGCGGCTGTATTCCCGGCGCAAACCGCCACCAAGCTCTGATGCACTTTTCCGGGGAAACAGGGATGGTGGAGAGGGTTGGATTCGAACCAACGTAGGCGAAGCCAACGGATTTACAGTCCGTCCCCTTTAGCCACTCGGGCACCTCTCCATCCGCGGGTGATCGACCACAGCTGCGGTCGCTCCCAAACGAAAGCGCCCCGCGCCTGAGCCGGCGGGGCGAGACGCGCCCCTTATGCTGAGCGGGGGCTGCCCTGTCAATGGGAAAGGCGGGGCTGGAACACGAGCGGATGTTTCAGGCCGCTGCGTGATCGCTCACCCCGGGCGCTTGCCGTCGCCAGGGCGGATTTCGACGACGCGGCCACCGTCGCCCGTCCGTGCCGCATCGGCCGCGCCGGGCAGCGGCGGAATGGAGGTCGGCTTGGCGACGGGAGAGGCCGCCAGCTGCGTGCGGAAGCGCTGCCAGCTGACCGGAATCGACAGCAGATAGGCGATGGTCAGGCCCGTCAGCGTGCCATAGGGGTAGGTGACCAGCAGCGCAACCAGCCCCATCGCGGCCATGAAGATCGGCAGCACCAGCTCGCGGCCGATGCGTTCATGCACCAGCTTGCCCGAGTAGGTGTGAATGGTGGACACCATCAGGAAGGCGATCACCAGCGCGTAGATGGCCACCGTCTTGGTGACCCAGCCGGCCCCGCGCTCGATCCAGCCGAGATGGGCCAGATACACCGGCAGCAGCACGACGATGGCCGCCGCCGGCGTCGGCATGCCGGTGAAATAGTTGCCTTGCCACTTGGGCTTCTCCTCGTCCGACGCGACGTTGAAGCGGGCGAGCCGCAACGCCGAGGCGAGCGCGAAGATCATCAGGCAGATCCAGCTGAACGAGCGGGCCTCGCCGACGCCGGGGCTGCCGCCCGGCACGCCCCAGGTGAACAGCAGGATGGCCGGCGCCACGCCGAAATTGACGAAGTCGGCGAGGCTGTCGAGTTCGGCGCCGAACCGCGACGACGCCTTCAGCAGACGCGCCACGCGGCCGTCGATGCCGTCGAGAAGGGCAGCGAACACGATGGCCGCGATCGCCAGCTCCCAGCGGCCCTCGATCGACATGCGGATCGAGGTCAGCCCGGCGGCTAAGCCGAGCAGGGTGAAGAAGTTGGGGACCAGCATGCGCACCGGCACGCGCCGGTGACGGAACAGCGGCCGGCGCTGGCGCCGCCGCGTCTCCTCCTCGAGACGGGGAATGACTGGATCGTCCATGCGGGGAACCTCCGTTGGCGCGGCGGGTCGGGTTCAGGCGCGCATCATGCCAGGAAAATCCCGGCAGCAACATGCACCCCCGCGCGGCGCCGTGCCCTAGATGCGGCGGGCCTCGCGCTCCGGCTCCTCTGATTTGAGGTCGGCGAGCACAGTTTCGCCACCGACCGCGCGCTGGCCCACGGACACCAGCGCATGGCGCCCGGGCGGCAGGAACACGTCGACGCGGCTGCCGAAGCGGATCAGGCCGAAGCGCTGGCCCTGGCCGATCGTCTCGCCCTCGCCGGCGAACGTCACGATGCGGCGCGCGATGAGACCGGCGATCTGCACCACGCCGATCTGTGTCCCGCCCGTCGTCTCGATGACCAGCGCCCGGCGCTCGTTGTCCTCGCTCGCCTTGTCGAGGGCGGCGTTGAGGAAGGCGCCCGGCACGTAGACGGAGCGGATGATGCGACCGGCGACCGGCGCGCGGTTGATATGGACATCGAGCACGGACAGGAAGATCGAGACGCGCACCCGCTCCTCGGGCCCGAGCGCCAGCTCGGCGGGCGGGCGCACCTTCTCGATCATCGACACGCGACCGTCGGCCGGCGAAATGACCAGCCCTTCTCGCAACTGCGTGACACGCTCGGGATCGCGGAAGAAGTAGGCGACATAGAGGGTGACGACCAGCAGCGCCCAGCCGAGCGGCGGCCACAGCAGGAAGAACAGCAGCGTCAGCACGAGCGCGATGGCGACAAACTTGTGCCCATCGCGATGCACGGGGGCCATGTTCTCGACGATGGTGTCGATCAGACTGTGACCGTTAGACAAATGACGTCCTCCGCGGCTGGCTCGGCCCGATGGCACGAGGCTGCATTGGCGCGGTTTCTAGCCGCTGGCGCGGCAAAGCGCAAAGGGCGCCGCGTGCCGTGATGCAGGATATTGCTGCATCGCAAAAAATGGCCTATGGTCGGTACCGGAATGCGGGAATGCGCCGGATGTGGCCCATCGGCACCCGGCGCGCCCTCGAACCCGTGATAAATTGTCGCGACGAATCAGGCCCCTAGGGCGCGCCTCGGTGCGGTCATGCCGGCGAGCACGCCGCCCTTGGAGCAGCTCGAAGCTTTCGCATGAGGTGCTTCGCCATGTTTGACGCCCCGACCCAGGCCCGCTTCTCCAAGAGCTGCTCGGACGCCGCCTTCGGCTACGCCAACGCAGCCGGCGCGGCCTACGCCGCCATGACGAAGCAGACGTTCGACTTCTGGAATGACGCCATGCGCACCATGGCGCCGCCGCCGAAGCCGGAGGAGCCGAAGTCCTGGTATCGCCATCCGGATGCGCCGAAGCCGGTTCCGGCCGCCGCCCATCCGTTCGCGCTGATGTGGTGGGTGCCGACTGCGGCGTCCGACCGCCCGGCCCGCGCGCCCTCCCTGATGCCGACCGCCGTATCGCCGTTCGAGGCCATGATGGCGCCGTGGACGACGTGGATGTCGATGTGGGCCTCCCCGCGTGCCCCCACCGCGTGGCCGATGGCCTTCATGATGGTGCAGGCCGGCGTGCCGCGTGATGTGGCGGTGCCCACCGCCGAGGCGAATGCCGCCGCGCTCGAAGCCGCGGCCATCGCCGGCGAGCAGATAAGCCGCGTCTACTCCTCCTTCCGCTCCGAGAGCGGCTATGCCTCGGCCCAGGTGGTCATGCCCCGGTCCGCGCCGCCGCCGACGCCCGGTCGCCTCAGCGCACCGATGCCCATGCGCACGACGATGTGGCCCTGGCTGCACTGACCCGCGACTACGTGAGAAGGAGCTGCCCGTCACCGACGGTCAGCCGTTGCGCTTCTGCGCCCAGCGCGGCGAAGGCCGCCATGTCGGTGCCGGTCATCCAGGCCTGCGCGCCCAGCCGGTGGATTTCGCCGAACAGCGCCGCGCGCCGGCTTTCGTCCAGGTGCGCCGTCACCTCGTCGAGCAACAGCAGCGGCGCGTAACCGTCGCGCCGTGCCGCGATCAGCTCGGCATGCGCCAGCACCAGCCCCAGCAGCAGCGCCTTCTGCTCGCCCGTCGACGACAGCCGCGCCGGCATGCCCTTCGGCCCGTGCTCGACGACGAGGTCGGAGCGATGCGGGCCCGCAAGCGTACGCCCGGCGGCCCGGTCGCGCTCGCGCGTCTCCGCCAGCTGCGCCGCATAGGTTTCCTCGACCTCGATGGCCGCATGCGAAGCAAGCTCCGCCTCCAGCGTGCCGTCGATGGCCAGCGCCGCCCATGGAAACGGCGACCCGGCATCACGCATCCGCCGCTCGGCGATGACGCCGGTGAGTGCAGCCAGCGCCTCGACGCGCGCGGCCGCCATGGCGACGCCGTTCTCGGCCATCTGGAGCTCGAAGCCGGCCAGCTGCGCGTTCTGGCACACACCGTCGGCCAGCAGGCGGTTGCGGCTCTGCATGGCGCGCTCGAAGCGGTTGGCGCGCGTGCCGTGGGCGCTGTCGAAGCACAGGATGAGACGGTCGAGAAAGCGGCGGCGCTCGGACGCCGGGCCGGTGAACAGCCCGTCCATGGCCGGTGTCAGCCAGACGATCTCGACCAGATCGGCGAGGGCGCCAGAGCTGGCCGTGCTGCCGTCGATGCGCACGATCCGGCCGGCGCGCTCGGCGGCTCCTCCGGGACTGAGCCCGGTGCCGACGTCGTGGGCGCCGTCGCGCGCATGCAGCCGCGCCGCCACGGCCCACGCGCCATCCCCGCCCGCCCGCGCGATGTCGGCAAAAGCGGCGCGGCGAAGCCCGGTGCCCGGCGCCAGCAGCGAGATGGCCTCGAGGAAGTTGGTCTTGCCGGCGCCGTTGGCGCCGACCAGCACCACCGGCTGCGGCCCGACCTCGAGCAAGGCCTGCGCGTAGTTGCGAAACGACGTGAGCTGCACCCGCTCGACCCAGATGCGGCTAGTCATGGCGCGCCCCGGACGGGGTCCAGGAAGGCTCGCCGTACCCCACTTCGCCTCTCCCCTCGAGGGAGAGGCAGGCGCGGCCACGACACCACAACAGTCCGCAAGACGGTTATTCCGCGCCGGTGAGGGGGCTTGCGGTTGGCGTCAACGGTGCAGGAACTCACGCCAACGCTCTGGCCAGAGGGGGAGGAGAAAGAAAAACGGACGCCGGACACAGGACGACCGTCACACCCGCATCGGCATCAGGACGTAGAGCGCGCCCTCGTCGCTGGTGTCGCGCACCATGGTCGGCGAGCCCGGATCGGCGAGCAGGAAGCGCGCTTCCTCGCCCTCGAGCTGGCCGGCGATGTCGAGCAGATAACGGGCGTTGAAGCCGATCTCGAGCGGGCTTGCCTTGTAGTCGATGTCGATTTCCTCGGTGGCGCTGCCGCCTTCCGGGTTGTTGACCGACAGCACCAGCTTGTCGCCCGAAATGTTGAGCTTGACGGCGCGGCCGCGCTCGCTGGCGATGGTCGAGACGCGATCGACGGCGCTCATGAACTCGGCGTTGGAGACGTTCAACTGCTTGTCGTTGGCCTGCGGGATGACGCGGCCGTAGTCGGGGAAGGTGCCGTCGATCAGCTTCGACGTCAGCGTCACGGTGCCGATCTCGAAGCGCACCTTGGCCGGGCTGACGGCGACTTTCACCGGCGCCGCGCTCTCCTCGATCAGGCGATGCACCTCGTGCACGGTCTTCCGCGGCACGATGACGCCCGGCATGCCGGCGGCACCCTGCGGCAGCGGCAGCTCCACCTGGGCAAGGCGATGCCCGTCGGTCGCCACCGCGCGCAGCGTCGGTTTGCCCGCTGTCTGGGCCGGATGCAGATAGATGCCGTTGAGGTAGTAGCGCGTCTCCTCGGTGGAGATGGCGAAGCGCGTCTTGTCGATGAGCCGCTTCAGATCCGAGGCCGCGATCTCGAACTCGTGGCCCAGCTCGCCGGCGGCGAGATCGGGGAAGTCCTCGGCGGCCAGCGTCTGCAGCGCGAAGCGCGAGCTGCCGGCCGACAAGGTCAGGCGATCCTTGTCCGGGTCCTTCTTGAGTTCCACCTGGGCTCCGTCGGGGAGCTTCCTGACGATGTCGTGCAGCATGTGGGCCGGCACGGTCAGCGCGCCCGGCGTCGCCACCTCGGCCGGCACCTGCTCGATGACCTCGCGCTCCAGGTCGGTGGCCTTGAACTGCAGGCCGCCGCTGGTCGCGCGCAACAGCACGTTGGACAGGATCGGGATGGTCGTGCGCCGCTCGACGACGCTCGTCACATGGCCCAGCGCCCGCAGCAGCTCACCACGTTCGATCACCAGGCGCATGTTCGGTCCATCCTCGGCAATGTGTCGGCGGGTCGTCGGTCGTTGGTGTCGGGTCGGTCGTCGGCGGCCTGATCCCGCGGCTTGCTGACGAACGAGCCGCAGGGGCGGCAGGGCGTTGTCTTGGCACAGAACCCGATCGGAACGCGAGCCCCTTGCCGGCGCGGTGCCACGCGGCGCCGCAACGGCAGGTTTTCACCGGCTCCGATCGGCGCGGCGCACGGCCGGCCGATTCGCGAAAGGGCAGCAAATTGCACCTGATCCGCCAGCGGTTTCAAGCGCCGTTTGCCCGCTGGCCACGAACCTGCGTCGGCGGGCGGCCGTCTGCGGTGGAAAAGGCCGGGGACGGGCGAGGTTGGGACACGAGACAAAGTTGACACGGACGGGGGGGGGAAGGAGCCCCGACACGCCCTAGACGCCAGGGGGCGGCGCCGCCCAAAAGGTAACGGGGCGGAGCCGCCCGAAAAGTAACGGGGCGGAGCCGCCGAAACGCAACGGGGCGGAACCCCGTTGCCAGGATCCCGCCCCACCCCGCTAAACCGCCAGCCAGCCATGGCCCTCACCACGGGCTGACGGGTCTCGTGAAGAGCTTTCCGAGCGTGCTCAGTGGCTGAGCAGCTTCTTCAGCTCCTCGATCTCGTCCTTCAGGCGGTTGTTGCCGTTCAGTTCACCCTCGATCTTGCGGATGGCGTGCAGCACCGTGGTGTGGTCGCGGTTGCCGAAGCGGCGGCCGATCTCGGGCAGCGAACGCTGCGTCAGCTGCTTGGCGAGATACATGCCGATCTGGCGCGGCCAGACCACCGAGCGGTGGCGGCGCTGCGACAGCAGGTCGCCCTTCGAGACGCCGAAGTGGCGCGACACGATGCGCAGGATGTCCTCGATCTTGATGCGGCGCGGCTCGATGCCCTGCACCAGATCGCGGATCACCGTCTCGGCGATGTCGAGGGTGATCGGCGTGCGCATGTACTGCCACGTCGCGAACAGGCGGGTGACGGCGCCTTCCAGCTCGCGGCCGCTCTCGGTCAGGCGGTCGGCCAGCAAGTCGAGCACGTCGCGCGACAGCTCGAACGACTGGTCGATGGCGCGCTTCTCGGCGAGGCGCTTCTCCAGCACGCGCAGGCGCAGGTCGTGATCGAGGCCGCCGAGTTCGGTGACGAGGCCGCGCTGCAGCCGCGAGCGCATGCGGTCGTTCAAGCGCTCGATGTGGTTCGGCGGACGCGCCGAGGCCACCACCAGCTGGCGCCCCCCATCCAGCAAGGCATTGATGATGTGATCGAACTCCTGCTCGGTGCGCTCGCCGTGCATGAACTCGAGGTCGTCGATGAGCAGGATGTGGATGTTGCGGAACTTGTCCTTGAAGGACGAGGCATCCTGGCTGCGGATCGCCTCGACGAACTGATAGCGGAAGCGCTCAGCGGTCAGGTACAGCACCTGCGCATCCGGCGAACGGCGCTTCACCTCCCAGGCGATGGCGTGCAGCAGGTGCGTCTTGCCGAGGCCGACCGAGGAATGGATGTACAGCGGGTTGAAGCCGGGGTTGTTGGACAGCAGCGTTTCCGCCACCTGCGTGGCGCCCGCGTGCGCCATCCGGTTGGAGGCGCCGACGACGAAGCTGTCGAAGGTGTAACGCGGGTCGAGGGGCGAGCCCTCGAAGCCGCCGACGCCAGTGCGGCCGATGGTCGGCTGCACCACGGCGCGAACCGGGATCGGGCGCGGCCCCGTCGTGTCACGCGACGCATCGCGGGCCGTAAGCGAACCCGAGGCCGGCGCCGGGGCTCCCTCGCGCGGCGCCTGGGTGGCGTCGTTGGGGCGCTGACCGCTCGGCGTACCCGGCTGGCGCAGGTTGACCTCGACGCGCTCGGCGCCCTTGAACTCGGCCTGACAGCAGGCCAGCAGATCGTCGGCGTAGTGCGACGTGATCCAGTTGCGCAGGAACTTGACCGGCACGGAGGCGCGAACCACGCGGCCATCGAAGGCATCGAACTCCAGGGCATTGAACCAGCTCTGGAAAATGTCCTCGCCGAGGCGCGCCTTGAGCATCGTGCGCACCTTCTGGCCGCGCACCTCGCCGGCGACAACCGCCACGCCGGTGCCGCTCGCGCTTCCGGCTCCGCCGACGGTGACGCTGGCGCCGGTGACGCTGGCCACCGCGGCCTTGCTGACACCGTCCGAAAGACCGCCGGTCACGCCGCCCGCAACCGCCACATCCTTCGCCACGGCAATGTTGGCGCCCTGAACTCGCTGCATATCGTTCCCCACTCTTTGCAATAATTCTCTGGTCCGCATCCCCGATCGATCCTGAGGAGAGGCACAGCTCCACCGGTCACGAGCCACGGGGGTGGTCGCGTTCGGGCTCGAGCAGCCGCGTCGGCATTGTCATCGATCGGTCGACTTGGGGCGCCGCTATCCCTCTAAGATCGCGACAGTCCCAGGTCTTCAGTCAGTCTGGTGTCAGGGCCCGCTATCCTTGGGCCCACGGCAGCCCGGCGGCCTTCCAGCCGGCGGCTTGCCCTCGTCTGCGGCTCGCATCGAGGGGACCCTCGAACCCGTCGGCTACGTTGTAGCAGCGGGTAAATCCCCTCTCGGCCATCGCGTCCGCAGCCGCTCGACTGCGGGCTCCGGACCGGCACAGGAAGAACAGCGGCGTGTCCTTCGTCGCACCGGCTTTTTCGAGCAACTCGGCCAGCCTTTCCGCGAAGACCGGGTTGGTCCGGTTGTCGGGAAACGTCAGCCATTCCAGTGTCACCACGGATTTCCCGATCTCCGCCAGATCGGGAAGTCCGACGAACGTCCATTCTGCTCGAGTCCGCACATCGATCAGAACGGCGCCCTTTTCCTCTCTCAACGACGACCACGCCGCCTTGGGCGCTACGTCGATGACCGAGGACGCACCGAATGCGCCCACACCGCACCTCCACTGAACAACGCCTTCGCAACCGGTCCCCGTGCGATCCCCTCCACCGCGGTGCGATGCCTGGGCCCGCGACCACGCTTCAGGTTCGGAAGCAGGACACGCCCACTCCGGCCCGCTCACTCCCGGGTACGCAACGCGGGACCACCGCGAACACCGAACGCTCCCCCCGTCGCGACCTCGGGCTTGCCGAACTCAAGCGACAGCAGGTACGCTCACAAATGACGAAAGCGACGCCTCTCCAGCAAAGCTGGCCAGCTGAGGCTGGCGGCGACATCTACGCACGTCGGAACGTAGTCCAACTGGACCAGACGCATTCTGCAGGCGACCGACCAAAACACGAACGGGCGAGGCGAACCTCGTGACCGATAAGGACCGACCGCCGAGGCGGAACGAGCGCTACAGGCGCGTGCCGCCGTCGATGGAGATTATTTATCCGTTAACCTTCGGCGTGACAAGTCCACAGGCCCTGCCGGGGGCCGCGAAATAGTTCTCCGCCGGATCGGCAATGCTGTCGCCGCACGGCTTCCACCGCCTCGCAGGCGACTACGCCAGAACCTTGCCGTTCCCACATTTTTTTCCGCGCGAAAACGCCGCCTCGACGCCGTTTTGGCCGCCGCATCGGGGGCCGCATTGAATCCAGTTTTCCTTTGCGGGGAAGCCCCTGCCGAGTCCGTTATCCAGAGGCTCGGCCATGCTCTGTCCACAGCGGAGGCCAGGGAATCCTGGCGTTGAACGCTGGTGTCGAAGTCAGCGGCGGCTCTCGCCCGCCATCTAGCGTGTGACGAATTCGCAACAGCGCAGACGAAGTGCCCCGCCGCGCCCCGTGGGGCGGAATGCCCACGCAATACAGGCCAGACAGGCGAGACAGGCGAGACAGGCGAGCGAACGTTTCGATCCTGTGGTCGAAACCTCGTTCGCCGGTCTCAGGTCTTTACGTTGCGCAGCAAGCGGCCACACCAACGCTCGCGCGCGCATCCCGTCGCGCCGACCAGCCCGATGACAGATGGCACGAGCCTGACTTTTGGCTCGACGGTATAGGACACGGCCGAGCGAGCGAGCCCGTGGCGCCAAGCGCAGGGGGACCGCAAACGCAGCGACGCCGACCTCGCATCCGGCATACGGGATGTGAGAATCGGCGTCGATAGCAACAACAGGCGTGCAGGAAGCCGGCGCTCAGACCGCCTCCTGTCCGTATCCGGCCTTCAGGATCAGGCCGTCAGGATCAGGCCATGCCCTTGACGCGGGCCGTCAGGCGCGAAACCTTGCGCGAGGCCGTCTTCTGGTGAATGAGGCCCTTCTGCGCCGTGCGGGCGAGGATCGGCTCGGCCGTCTTCAGGGCGGCGGCGGCGGCGTCCTTGTTGCCAGCAGCGATCGCTTCCTCGACGCGACGCACCTCGGTCCGCATCGCCGAGCGGCGGCTCTTGTTGATCTCGGTGCGGCGAACGGCCTGGCGCGCCGCTTTCTTTGCCGAGGACGTGTTGGCCATACGTGTCTTTCCTTCTGGATGATCTGGCCGGAATCGACCGGCAGGCATGAGGCTGAGAGCGATGCGAGGCGGCGAGCCCACCGGCGGCGCGGAACGTGATCCGCGTCGGCAGCTGCGCCGGCGATGAAGCACCCCTACCGCCCGCGGCACGCGGCCACGAGCGATGAAATGTGCCTGTCCTATAGCTGCGACGGACCGGCCGGTCAACGTCCTGCGGCCAACGGCTGCTCCGATGGCGGGCTTGCGGCGGGTGCGACCGGCGCGGTTGAGGCCGCCGGGACCTCGCCGACAGGCCGCAACACCTGCATGCGCACCTCGCGCAGCGACAGCCGGCCTTCGATCGATCCCAGTTCGCTGCACACCTGCATCTCGATCGGGTCGGCCGGGTTGTCGTGGCGGAACTCGAACGCCCCCGCATAGGTGCCGCCCGGCCGCTGCGGCAGGCGCACCTTGGCCAACGTCGTCTTGCCGCACTGGACGTTGACGATGAACGGCAGGTCGGCAATCTCGGGGCCGAACCACGCCACCACCTCGACGCCATACAACGCCGGCGGCAGATGCAGGTAGGGACCGTAATAGATGACCCGCGACGGCCCGACGGCCGAGGCCACCTGCGGCGCCGTCGAACCGGGATTGTCGCCGTCGAGGAACATCTCGGTCGGCCACGTGATGGCCTGCCGCTGATGCGGTCCATGCGCCAGATCAAGCAATGGATACAACGCATTGGCGACAATCGCCCGGTCGCCGTCGCTGGCGATCAGCGCCGCCCCCCCACCACGTCGGACATGCCCCGTCACGCGCGCCAGCACGGCTTCGTCCAAGGTCGCGGTGGGCGCGCACTTGGGCGACGCCGCCGCCAGGGCCCGATTGAGGGAGGTGGCATCACCCGGCAATCCCAGGATGGCCGCCATCTCGGCAACGATCTGCAGCGCCGGAGTATCGCCATTGGGCATCATCAGGCGCGAGGCCGCCGCGTTGCCGATGGCGAGGTTGGCGGTGGTGGCGGCCGACAGCGTGCGCAACGCCTCGCGCAGCTTGCACGACGCCGAGGTCATCAGGTAGGCGGCCGAGTCGACGGCGTCCTCGACCACGTAGAGTGCCGCCACCTCGCCCTGGGCGATGGCCTCGATCAGCCCGCGGCTGGGATAGGTCGAGACGTAGATGACGGGCTGATCCGCCGCCTCGGTCAGCGCATCGGCGCGGCCGATGCGCCGCATCTGCAGCGGCGGCTGGCCGGCGACGAGCGCCTTGACGACGACGGAGGCCCACAGCGCGAAGCCCGTGGGCGGCGCGATCAGGGCCCGGCGAACGGGAGCGGCGGTCACCATGTCGCGGTCACCATGTCAGCGGCATATCCTGTTGCCATCGGCTGCCATTCAGCACAATGAACCCCGACCGGCAAGCCGCCATGCCGGCAGCCCCCGATCCGGCGGGTTTGGACGCTGCCGGCCAATCGTGGCATCTATCGGTGCAGGCGCCGGGGCGACGCAACGGACACTGGGCGTTGCCCGGGACACTGGGCGTTGCCCGGTCGGCCGCGAAGGCTCGAAAGAAGGCAAGGCATGAGCAGCAAGTCCACTCCATCCAGGGGGCACATCGTCCTGGAGGGGCACAACCTGACCATGGGGGCGGGCACCGGCATCGCCACCTATGCCCGCCATCTCGCCTCCACGCTGCGCGGCCTGGGCTACGACACCGAAGTGCTGGTCGGCACCACGGGCGGCCTCGACCGCCGCGACCCGACGCTGACCGAGGTGGCCTTCTTCGACGCCGACCGTCCGCCCAACCTCGCGCAGAAGATCGCCATCGAGTGGCTGCGCCTCGCCATCACGCCGCTGCCGGTGAAGCCGTTCGAGATGCCGCGGCTGGGCACCGTCGTCGGCCCCGCCGCCAACCGCCTCGCCGGCTTCTCCAAGGTGCACGCGGTGCCGCACCTGCTTGAGCGCGAGCGCTTCCACTTCAAGCGCTACGGCAAACCGCTGAAGCTCACCATGAGCGGGCCGCCCGACCTGTTCCACGCCACACGCCCGACGCCGGTGCGCGTCACCGGCTGCGCCAACGTCTACACGCTGCACGACATCGTGCCGCTGCGCCTGCCCTACACCACCGCCGATGACAAAAAGTTCTACCTCGGCATGATCCGCGAGCTGTGCCGCAACGCCGACCACATCGTCACCGTGTCGGAGTTCTCACGCCGCGACATCATTGAGTTCACCGGCATGGACGAGAAGCGCATCACCAACACCTACCAGGCCGTGCACGTGCCCGAGCGCATGCTGAAGCGCTCCGACAACGACGTGGCGCGCGAGCTGGAGGCGCTGTTCGGTCTCGGCATGCGCGATTATTTCCTGTTCGTCGGCGCCATCGAGCCGAAGAAGAACCTGTCGCGGCTGATCGACGCCTATGCCGCCTCGGGCGTAGACCGGCCGCTGATCATCGCCGGCGGCCTCGGCTGGATGTACGACGGCGACATCGAGAAGGTGGAGAGCGAGCGCTTCCTCACCTACGAGCTCAACGGCACCAGCATCAAGCCGAAGCGGAGCGTGCGCCGGCTGCAATACCTGCCGCACGACCATCTCATTTCGCTGATCCGCGGCGCCCGCGCGCTGCTATTCCCGTCCGTCTACGAGGGCTTCGGCCTGCCGGTGCTGGAAGCGATGACGCTCGGTGCCCCGGTCATGACCTCCAATGTGTCCTCGCTGCCCGAGATCGCCGGCGACGCGGCGCTGGTGGTCGACCCGTACGACGTGGAAGCGATGTCCGACGCCATCCGCATGCTCGACGCCGATGACGACATGTGCACCGAGCTGTCGATGCGCGGCCGCATCCGGGCGCGTGATTTCTCACCCGACATCTACGCCAGGCGCATGGACGCGCTGTATGCCTCGATCCTCGGCAGCCGCCCGGCTCCGACTGCGACCGCCGACGCGCCGGCAACTGTGGCGCAGACGGCATCGTAACGTTCTGCGCCGAACGCTTGGTTCCCACCTCTCCATGGCCGGGCCTGCCCCACAGCTGTCCGGTTCAGCATCGCGACGTCACTTCGCGGGGAGAGGGAAAATAAGCGACCGATAGAGACGCTCCGGAAACAGTTGCGCGAAGCATCAGATCGCCGTCTCGTAGAGGCGATAAGTCTTGTAGGGCGGGCCGGCCGCCAGCTCGGCGAGCTTCGTCATGGCGCGGTTGTGTTCCAGCACCCAGGAGAACTCGACGCGGTTGAGGCCGTAGAAGCGGCCGACATCGATGAACTCCGCGACCAGCAGCGACAGCACCGCCGGCGCCAGATGCGTGTTGCGGAACTCCTTGCGCACGCCGAGCAGGGGGATGCGCGCCGCCTTCACCTGGTTGCGATAGAGCGACAGCGCCAGCTTGGCCCAGTTGAACGGCAGCAGGCGCCCGTTGTACGGCCCGATGACGGCATTGATGTCGACGAGGCCGACCATCATCGCCGCCGGCTTGCCGTCGATCTCGGCGATGCGCCCGTACTCGCCGCGCATGATCGGCTTCGTCGACTTGATGAGCGCCTTGATCTCGGCCGGCGAGAACGGCACGAAGCCCCAGTTGTCGCTCCAGGCATCGTTGAAGATATCGAAGACGAGATCGAGTTCCTGCGCATAGCGCGCCATGTCGAAGGTGCGCACCTTGATGCGGCCGGATTCGCGCGCAAGCTGCGCCAGCCGCAGCACCTGGGCCGGCACGGTCGTCGGGTCCATGCGATAGGCGTAGAGGTCCATCGCCTTCGTGAGGCCGCAGCGCTCCAGCAGCGCGCCCTGCCACGGCCGCGCATGGCTCGACAGGATGAACGGCGGCGTGTCGAAGCCGTCGACCAGCAGGCCGATGTCCTCGTTGATGCTGAGATGCATCGGCCCCAGCATGCGCGTCATGCCGCGCGCGGCCAGCCAGCGCGACGCCGCGTCGACCAGCGCGCGCGCCACCGCCTGATCCTCGACGCAGTCGAAGAAGCCGAAATGCCCGGTGGCGTCGTGGTAGCGCGCCAGATGGTTGCGGTTGACCTGCGCCGAGATGCGCCCCACCGGCTGCCCGTCGCGATAGGCGACGAAGAACTCCGCCTCGCCGAAGGTGAAGAACGGATTGTGCTTGGCGCTGATGCGCTCGCGCTCGACCTGATGCAGCGGCGCCACCCAGGCGGGATCGCCGGCGAACACGGTATGCGGCACCGTGAGCCAGTCGCGCGTGCCGGCCCGCCCGGCCACTGGCCGGACCTCGATCGCGCCACGCGCGCCGGTCGCCCCAGCGGTGGCGGTGGCGACTTCAGTCGCGGAACTCTGCATCCCCTGCATCAGTCGTGCGTCTCCAAGCCGGCATCGCGCCGGGCCGCTTGCTCGTGCCGCTCCAGACGCCGCCGCCCCGCCGCCAGGATGCGATCGGAGACCCCGCGCGGCAGCTGCGTCAAGACGTGTGCGACCAGCCGCCACTGCCAGGGAAACGCGATCTCGGCCCGGCCGCGATCGAGCCCCTCGACGATGCGCCGCGCTGCTGCGCCCACCTCGACGGTGAACGGCTGCCGCAGCGGCAGGGAGGCGCTCATCGGCGTGGCGACGAAGCCCGGCAGCACGACGCTGACGCGGATGCCCCGCGGCCCCAGAAGACGCCGCAGCCCGTGTCCGTAGACCCGCGCCGCCGCCTTGGAGGCGCAATAGACGGGGGAATCGGCCAGGCCATCGAGACCGGCCAGCGAGCTGACGATGGCGATCTGGCCACGGCCTCGGGCGATGAAGGGTGCGATGAGCGGCGTCACCGTGTGCACCACGCCCATGAAATTGACGTCCATGATGTCGCGCGCCAGGGCCGCGCTCTCGCCGGCCCGAGGCGCGAGCACGCCAGCCCCGCCGACGCCGGCATTGGCGATGACGAGGTCGACCGGCTGGCGCGCCTCGGCCGATGCGAGCGCGGCCCGCAGGGCGTTCGCGTCCGTGACGTCGCAAACCAGTCCCACCGCCAGCGCCGCGCGCCCCGCGCAGGCCGCCCTGGTCACCTCGAGGCGGATGGCGTCGCGGCCGATCAGCGTCAGGCTGGCCCCGCGCGCGGCGTAGCAGTCCGCCAGCGCCGCGCCGAGGCCGCTGCTGGCGCCGGTGATGACGACATGCGCTGGCCCGCCGCTCGCGCCTGCCTGTCCGTGAGCCCCGGCCTTCGCCAACCTCTCAGCTCCCAATGCTCGCAACCGCCCCGGTTAACCGCATTGCGACCGTCCCGGCCCCTGCAAAAGTCATGTGCGCGACCAAGCCGACGGATTGACGGTGAACATGCCTTGTATATCGTCGCCCACGACGGGACGGTGGATATTTTTGCGTCGTCCGCGTTGCCCACAGCTGGGCGCGCAGCACATTGGCGGCTGTAATGCTTTCGACGCGTCGCATGTCTCGGATGGTCCCGTCAAACCGCTTTGGACCCGAGACGCCAGATCACAGCAGGGAGAGCCGTCGTGCAGCACCAGGATCGTGAAATCAGCGATATCCTCATGCAGCGAACTTCGCTGCCGACCGACCTGGAGAACATTCGGCAGAAAATCCTGAGCTACGCCTTGGTCAAGGACTGCACGATTCGCATCGATTCCATCAGAGGCCACCAGACGGGCCCTGACGCGTTCAGCCTTTCGCTCGACGGCCTGTTCGAGATCCAGACCAAGGTCCTGCTCAAGCTCAAGATCGACGCCTCCGGCAGCGGCGACCTCGACGCCACGCGCCGCATGCTGACGCTGACGCGCGTCGAAATTCGCAACGATTTCGAGGGGATACTGACGAAGATTGCGGGCATGAGCGGCTTTGCGCCGGGCCGCGAGCTGCCGCTCAACGAGAAGGGCGTCGGCGAGCTGCGGGCGGCTCTGCTCGACGGCGAGGGCGTGGCGGCGGCCTGACAGCCGCTCCGCGGCGCCGGCAGCAGCGCAAGTCCGGTGCCCACGCGCGGTGCGCCATTCCTGCATTCCTGCGGCGCACGCGCACAGCGGCGCTCCTCGGTCCATCAATCCGCCCCAAAGTCTGCCCCTGATGCCCGAGCCGCCCGAGGCTCGGGGCACCAGCTTCCTGGCGCCCGCGCGACGGGCGTGGTAGGGGCCTGTGGCATGTTCGGCCAAGAGGCGCGCCGCATTGGCCGGAGGCGCCCGGCTGTCGGCGCGCGAGCGGGCCGAGCCTTCCGCTCTGGCGCTTCCGCTCTGGCGCTTGACCTCGGCCACGTTCGCAGGCCGGGAGCCGAGTTTGATACTGGCGAGACGAAGCAGACCGCGATCAAGCGAAGGCGAAGGAATGCTCGGCAAGGCCCTTTCCGCGGTTGGTTTCCTCAGGCGCCGCATCGGTACGGTTCTCGTCTTCCTGCCGACGCTGCTCGCGGTCGTCTATTTCGGCGCGGTGGCGACCGACCGCTATGTGTCTGAAACACAGTTCGTCATCCGCACCGCCGCCAAGCCTATCGGCGGCTCCGGCCTCAGCGCGCTGATGCAGATGACCGGTCTCGGTCGGGCGCAGGACGAAATCTTCTCGGTGCAGTCGTTCATCGGCTCCCGCAATGCCACCCGCAAGCTCAACGAGCGCCTGCCGCTGGGCCCCATCTTCGGCCGCCCCGAAGCCGACTTCGTGGCCCGCTACCCGTCGATGTTCTACGGCGCCACGCTCGAGGAGCTGTACCATTACCTCGGCTGGATGGTGACCACGACCTACAACAGCACCACCGGCATCACGACCATGAAGACGCAGGCATTCCGCGCCGAGGACGCGCGCGACATCGCGGTCGCCCTGCTGGCGCTCAGCGAGCAGACCGTCAACGAGCTCAACGCGCGCATCCAGTCGGACGCGGTGAAAACCGCGCGCGACGAGGTCAAGCGAGCCGAAGAACGGCTGATCGCCGCCCAGCTCGCCATCACCAAGTTCCGCAATGCCGAGCTGATGATCGACCCCGCAGGATCGTCGGTCATCGTCACCGAAATGATCGCGCGCCTCAGTGCCGAGCTGACCCAGACCGAGGCCCAGAGCAGGGAGATCAGAGCGGGAGCGTCCACCAACCCGCAGCTGCCGACGTTGTCGCGCCGGGCTGAAGCCCTGCAGACCCAGATCGCCCGCGAGCGCGCCCGCATCTCCAACGAGGACGAGGGCCTAGCGAGGAAGCTTGCAACCTTCGAGCGCCTCGCCCTCGACCGGGAATTCGCCAAGCAGGCCCTCACCTCCGTGACACGATCCCTGGAGGCAGCCGAGCATGAGGCACGGCGACAGCAACTGTACCTGCAGCGTGTGGTGGATCCTGTTGCAGCCGATCGCGCCATGGCGCCGGAGCGTCTGCGCATGATCGCATCCGTGTTCGGTGTCAATCTGCTGCTGGCGCTGGTCGGCTGGCTGGTCGCCTCGGGAGTGCGCGAGCATGGTTCAGCACGCTGACATCGGCTCGCCGCGGCCTTCGCCCCGCCCCGCCTCCCAACTCCGCGACGGCTTCGCCGTCCAGGCCCGCATCATCGGCGCGCTCGTGGTCCGCGACATGATGCGGCGCTATGGCCGCTCCAACCTCGGCTTCCTGTGGGTCGTGCTGGAACCGATGCTGCTGACTGCCGGCGTCATGGCGCTGTGGTCGGCCATCAAGTCGCCCTACGATCACGGCGTTGCCGTCATCACCATCGTGCTGACCGGATACATGCCGCTCACCCTCTACCGCCACGTCACGGGCCTCGGCGTGCACGCGCTCTCGCAATCCATGCCGTTCCTCTACCATCGTCACATCTCGCTGTTCGACGTGATTTTGGCCCGCGTGTTTCTGGAATTCATTGCCACGTCCGGCGCACTTCTCGTGGTCTATTTCGTGCTGCTGGCGTTCGGTCTTGTCGATGCCATCTACGACCCCGGCCTGGCCCTGCTCGGCTGGAGCCTGATGGGCCTGCTGTCGTTCGGACTGTGCGTCCTCTTCGCCGTGCTGACCGAAATCTTCGAGTCAGCCGAGAAATTCGTGCAGCCGTTCCAGTACCTGCAGATGCCCATGTCGGGCTGCTTCTTCATGGTCGACTGGGTGCCGAAAAAAGCCCAGACCTTGCTCTGGTACAATCCGACCGTGCACTGCTACGAGATGTTCCGCGCCGGCTACTACGGGCCGTCGGTGGCGACGCACTACACGGTCTGGTATCCCTTGCTGGCCGGCTTCCTGATGGTTGCCATCGGCCTGTCGCTGTTCAATACCGCCCGCGATCACCTGCATACGGGCTGACGGCAACGGGAATTCGGCCTCCGTCAAGCCAACAGTATGCCTGCCGCGTCGTACCAGCCGGCGCCATTCGACCAGTAGGGACGTGCGCCCCCTGAAGCCGGATTGCTGACATAAATCATCGTCCCGGCGCCGGTCGCGACCGCACTCGGCACCGTCGCCACCGTGTAGCTCTGGCAACGGATCGGGCCGGCGACGTGCAGCTTGCACGTGGGCGCCGTGGTGGCGACCCCGACGTCACCCGCACTGGTCACGCGCAGCCGCTCGGTGCCGGCCGTCGTGGTCGAGAGCGCGATGACGTTGCCGGCCGTCAGACGGAGGCTGGCGCTGGCGCCCGCGACAGCCGAGATGTAGTTGAAATTGTTGCGCGAGAAAGAGATCGTGGTGCCGTCCTGCGAGATCGACGTCGTTCCGAGCGTGCCCACGACATCGAGCTTGTTGATCGGATTCGCGGTGCCGAGGCCGACACGGCCGCTGCTGTCGAACACGGCCGCCTCGGTCCAGCTGGCACCGTCGGCGCTGACCTTGAGGTGCAGCTTGTCGTCGCCCGTGGTGCCGACCTCGACGCGGCCGGAGTAACCGGTCTGGAACAGCAGCGAGGTGGCGTTGCCTGCCAGCGCCTTGTTGAGGGTCAGCCGCATGTCGCCGCTGCCCGGCGTCAGATCGTCGTGCGAGAGCAGCACGGCGTTCGACTTGACGGCGAGGCGGTTGCTGGCATCGGCGGTGGTGTTGACGCCCAGCATCGGCGCCAGGTTCGCCGGCAGGCCACCGAGCAGGACCCAGTTGGCGCCATCGTGGATCAGGCGCTTGTCGGTCGCCGCGACCCAGGCGGTCCAGCCCTCGCGCGGCGTGAAGAAGGCCCAGGCCCCATCCTGGAAGGCCGCCAGCTTGCCGGCATGACCGACCCAGGCGCCGGTCGGCGCCGCCGGCACGATGTAGCGATCGCCGTCCGCCGGAGTCGCAGGCGGCGTCGCCAGCGCACTGTCCAGCACCGACAACTGGGTCAGGGCATCGAGCGCCCGCAAGGCTTCGTTGTGCGTGACGTGCTTCTGCGCCTGGGCGGGCAGGATATAGGGCAGATCGAGGTTGGGGCTGTTCTCGGCCGTCATGGGGGGCTCCGCTGGGGCTCGGCTCGGCGTCGCCTCTCGCGCGCCGAACGATCTGCGCGGGATCATGCGGCAGGCGGGAGCCGGCGGGGATAAGCGGGCTCCGTCCCGGCGACCGCCAACGGCCAGCCGCCAAGGCAAATCAATCCTGGCCCGGAAATGCGCTTCCCAGCATCCGGCGCATGCTCTATCGGGGTCGTTGGAGCAGCACAGCGTCGGGAGCTGGACCGTGAAGCAGGCGACACCGTTCGATCGCTGGGTCGCGCAGGGCGATGCCTTCCGCGACGCCGGCCAGCCGTCCAAGGCGGCCGAAGCCTACCGGCGCGCGCTCAACCTGGAGCCCGGACACCCCGACATCCGCGTCCAGCTCGGCAACATGCTGAAGGACGCCGGCCGCCTCGGCGAGGCCGAGGACGCCTACCGCGCCGCCCTGGCGGCAGGCGCCGACACCGGCGACACCAATGTCCAGCTCGGCCGCGCCCTGCGCCGGAGCGGCAAGCGCGAGGCGGCCTACGGCTGCTTCATCGCAGCCCTGCGGGCGTCACCCAACAACCACGACGCCGTCGACGAACTGGTTTCGCTCGGCGAGTTCTGGACCGCGCAGCGCCACGTCGGTCTCGGTGCCTCCACCATCGCCGACGTGGTAGCGACGCTGAATGGCATCAAGCAGAACCTGGCCCGCATCGAGCAGGTGCTGCCGCAGGTGGCCAACCTCGCCGCCATCCCGCCCTCGCGCTGGGACCTGTGGCGCCAGCTGTGGCAGGTGCCGCCGGCTCCGGTCGGCGCAACTCCGATCGGCCTCGTCGTGCTTGCCGACCCGGCGCCCGCCGAAGTGCTGGTCGAGATCCTGGCTGGCGTCGAAGGCCAGCGTCATGCGGCGCTGACGGCATTGGTCCTGACCGGCGATGCCGGAGCCACGGGCATCGTGGCCCGCCGGGCCGCGGCCCATACCGGCCGGCTGCTGGCGCCCTTCGCCCCCGCCCCGACCCGGGGCGAGACCCGCGCCGCCTTCGCCGGACCGGCCGACCTGCGGGCGGCGCTCGACCAGGCGGCATTGGCGAAACTCGACTGGATCGCCGTCGCCGTCGAGCCGGTGGTGCTGCACCCGGAGGCCATCGGCTGGCTCGCCTCCGCGGCGCTGGCGGCTCCAGACTTCGTCGCCGCCTTCGCCGACGACGACGAACTGGCGACCCGCACCGGGGCCACCGTCGGCGTGCCGCCCACCTATACGCGCCCGACGTTGAGGAGCGCCGCCGACCCGGAACTGCTGGAGCAGGGCCAGGACCTCGGCGCCATCATCCTCGCCCGCCGCGCTGCACTGATCGCCATCCTCGACGTACTGGCCGCCACCACACCGGTGAGCGACGCCGATCCGCGCACCACGTGGTGGGTCGAGTTGCACCGCCGCCTGCTGGCGCGCGGCCGTATCGCGCACGTCAACGAGCCGCTGTCGAGCCGCCTGCCGCCGGTCATCGAGGCCCGCCGCGCCGCCGCCACGCCACCACCCAAGGGCGCCGCCTCCCCGCCGGCCTTGCCGCCGCGCGCCGCCGCCGGCATCACGCCCGGCAGTGGCATCCTGGCCGTCGTGCCGTCGCGCGGCCGGGCCGACCTGCTGGCGCATACGCTATCGTCATTGCGCGCCACCGCCGAGGTGCCGGGCTCGGTTTCGGTCCTCGTGGTCGCCGCCAGGACCGGCGACGACACCGAAGCCGCGGCCATGACCGAGCTGCTCGCGCGCTACGGCAACGAAGGCTGGCTGGAGGTCGCGCAGCGCGACGAGGCGTTCGATCGCTTGCGCTTCGCCAATGCTGGTGCGGCGGCGCGGACCGGCTGTCCCATCCTGCTGTTCGCCACCGATGACCTGGAGATGTCGAGCTTCGGCTGGGACCAGTGCCTGCGGCAGCAACTGGGCAAGGCCGATGTCGGCGCCGTCGGCGCGCGCCTGATCGACCCGGCGCGGGTTCTGCTGCATGCCGGGCTTCTGCTCGGCACCGGCGCCGCCGGCTACGCGGCGGAGGGCCTGGGCGCGCTGCCCGGCCAGCACGGCCCCGAGGCGCGCTGGCGCATGCGGCGCAGCGTGGCGGCCGTCTCCGGCGTCTGCCTCGCCTGCCGGCGCAGCGATTTCCTGGCCATCGACGGCTTCGACGCCCAGCTGCCCGGCGGGGCGCTGGCCGATGTCGACCTGTGCTTGAAGCTCGCCGCGCGCGGCTTGCGCATCGTCTATGAGCCGCAGGTCGAGGCCATCCTGCACGCGACCCAGGCCGCGGCACCCGAATTCGCCCCGCCCGAAAATGACCCCGAGACCGCCGCCGCGGCGGCCGTGATGCGCGCGCGCTGGGGCGACCGCATGACGACCGATCCCTACTTCAACACCCATTACGCGCGCTGGGGCAGCCCGTTCGCCTGGTTGCGCGCACCCACGCGCGGCACCGCGAGCGGCAGCGAGGTCGGCAGCGACAGCCCGGGCACCTGAGGCGTCGCGGGCGCAACGGGCACGGGCGCCGTGCGGCTGCCCAAGTTGCGCCGGCTGCCAGGAGACGGTATCGACAGCCGAGCCGGCTGCTTCGCGACCAGCCGGGCCTCGTCGGTGCCGTGCCTCGGCGCGACGTCATCGAGGCCGGTCCGTTCGCGCCTGCCGCGCGGCCCGGACCAGACCTCGCCCCGGACCAGACCTCGCCCCCCGGACCAGACCATCGCACGGTGAACAAGGCCCCCCATGACGTCTCCGCCCCACGAACTGGTCTCCTCGCCCGATCCGAGCCTCCCCGAAGTCAAGCTGATCCGGCCGCGCCGCATCGGCGACGCGCGCGGCTACTTCATGGAGACCTACAACCGCAAGGCGCTGGCCGCCGCCGGCATCACGACCGAGTTCGTGCAGGACAACCAGTCGCGCTCCGAAGCGGCCGGCACCGTGCGCGGCCTGCATTTCCAGACGCCGCCGTTCGCACAGGCGAAGCTCGTGCGCTGCACGGGCGGTCGCATCCTCGACGTTGCCGTCGACATCCGCACGGGCTCGCCGACCTACGGCCGCCACGTCGCCGTCGAGCTGTCGGACGACAACGCCTGGCAGCTGCTGGTGCCGGTCGGCTTCGCGCACGGCTTCTGCACCTTGGAGCCCGGCTGCATCGTGCAATACAAGGTCAGCGCCGACTACTCGTTCCCCAACGACGCCGGCATCGCATGGAACGATCCCGACCTCGGCATTCCCTGGCCCGCCGTGGCGGTCGCCGCCGTGCTGTCGGACAAGGACCGCAGGCAGCCGCGCCTCAAGGACTACGTGTCGCCCTTCACGTACACGCGGCCGAGCGGCTGACGCACGCCGCGCAAATCCAGGCCCTTCGAGACACCCCAACAACAGCCGAGCCCCGAGAGCCGCACCTCGCATGTCCCATCCGAAATCGGTCATCGTCACCGGCGGCGCCGGCTTCATCGGCTCGGCGCTTGTGCGCCATCTGGTCGGCACTCTCGGCTGGCACGTCACGGTCGTCGACAAACTGACCTACGCCGCCAACCTGGCCTCGCTGGCACCGGTTGCCGACAAGCCCGGCTACCGCTTCGTCAAGGCCGACATCTGCGACCGCGCGGCCATGGATGCCATCCTCACCGACGCCAGGCCCGACGCCATCATGCATCTGGCCGCCGAGAGCCACGTCGACCGCTCGATCACCGGCTCGGCCGAATTCATCGCCACCAACGTCGTCGGCACGCACACGCTGCTGGAAGCCGCGCGCGGCTACTGGAGCAAGCTCGACGGGGCGGCGCGCGACCGCTTCCGCTTCCTGCACGTCTCGACCGACGAGGTCTACGGCAGCCTGCAGCCCGGCGCCTTCTTCACCGAGGCAACCGCCTACGACCCGCGCTCGCCGTACTCGGCCAGCAAGGCGGCCTCCGATCACCTCGTCGCCGCCTGGCACGAGACCTATGGCCTGCCGACCGTCGTCACCAACTGCTCGAACAACTATGGCCCGTATCATTTCCCCGAGAAGCTGATCCCGCTCGTCATCCTGAATGCGCTCGACGGCAAGCCGCTGCCGGTCTACGGCGACGGCCGACAGGAGCGCGACTGGCTGTTCGTCGACGACCACGTGCGTGCGCTGGTGCTGGCGCTGGACAAGGGCCGTCTCGGCGAGACCTACATCGTCGGCGGACGCGCGCCGCGCTTCAACATCGATGTCGTCAACCGCATCTGCGACATCCTCGACAGGCTTCGGCCCGTGGCCAAGCCGCGCCGCGCCCTCATCACCTACGTCACCGACCGTCCCGGCCACGATCGCCGCTACGCCATCGATCCCGCAAAGATCGAGCGCGAGCTGGGCTGGAAGGCTCAGGAGACATTCGAGACCGGCCTGGAAAAAACCGTCGCGTGGTATCTCGCCAACGAGGCGTGGTGGGGTCCGCTTCGCAAGGGCGTCTACGCCGGCGAACGCCTGGGGCTGGTGAAGTAGGCTAGTGTTCCGACTCCGACATTTGGTACCCTGCCGGGCACCTGCATGTCAGCCCGGAACACTAGCCAACTTATTGTTTGTGCTCTGGATACACCGAACTTCGCCCGGGAATCAAATGTGTGATCCAGAACACCAGGGCTGGCACCCGGGGACCTCGGGCTCCCGGTGCGCCGGGCAGGCATCGACCGCCGTCGCTCGCCCGCCCACAACTCGACTTTCCTCTCCCGGAACGGGAGAGGATGCCGGCAGGCAGGTGAGGGACTTTTTCTGCCGGCTCTGCCGGCGCCGCGCTGACCCGCTGCGTTGACAAGAGACCCTCATCCGGCGCATCCGCGCCACCTTCTCCCATCCCGGGAGAAGGACGTCCCCGGCCGGGGCTAGCGCCCGGCGGGCAATGACGACCCAGGGCAACGAGGAACGGCGACGATGAAGGGCATCATCCTGGCGGGCGGCAGTGGCACGCGGCTTTATCCGCTCACCTACGCGGTGTCGAAGCAGCTGCTGCCGGTCTACGACAAGCCGATGATCTACTACCCCCTGTCGGTGCTGATGCTGGCCGGCATCCGCGACATCCTCATCATCACCACGCCGCACGATCAGGCGCTGTTCAAGACGCTGCTGGGCGACGGCTCCCAGTTCGGCATCTCGTTGAGCTACGCCGTGCAGCCGTCCCCCGACGGACTGGCGCAGGCCTTCATCATCGGCCGCGACTTCATCGGCCGCGACCGCTCGGCGCTCGTGCTGGGCGACAACATCTTCTACGGCCACGGCCTCACCGACATGCTGCAGCGGGCGGCCAAGCGCCCCGAGGGCGCCAGCGTGTTCGCCTACGAGGTGGCCGACCCCGAGCGTTACGGCGTCGTCGCCTTCGATGCCGACGCGCGCGCCACCTCCATCGAGGAGAAACCCAAGGCTCCGAAATCCAATTGGGCTGTCACCGGGCTCTATTTCTACGACAACGCCGTCGTCGACATGGTGCGCGAGGTGAAGCCCTCGGCGCGCGGCGAGCTGGAAATCACCACCCTCAACGAGATGTACCTGAAGGCGGGCAGGCTCAACGTCGAGCGCATGGGGCGCGGCTTCGCCTGGCTCGATACCGGCACCTTCGACAGCCTGCTCGATGCCGGCGACTACGTGGCCACCCTCGAGCGCCGCCAGGGGCTCAAGATCGCCTGCCTGGAGGAAATTGCGCTGCGCATGGGCTTCACCACCTTCGAGGCCATGCAGCCCTGGCTGACCCGCCTGGGCAAGAGCGCGTACGCCGACTACATCCGCCGCGCCGCCCGCCGTGTATGAGGTGGGTCCAGCCGCTTGCTGACGACGGCCGGCGCGGCTAAACCTTGGCTCCGCCGTTGGCACGTCCGATGCAGGGCGGCGGCCCGCACGGCACCGCACTCAAAACCCACCAGAGAGATCACGCACCATGGATCTGCTGCTGCATTTTGTCAGCTATCTCATTGATCTCTATTGGTATGTCGTCATCGCCAGCGTCATCATGAGCTGGCTGCTGGCGTTCGGCGTGGTCAATGCCTACAACCCGACCGTGCGTGGCGTCTGGCAGGGCATCCAGGCGCTGACCGAGCCGCTGCTGCGCCCCATCCGGCGCATGCTGCCCAACATGGGGGCGATCGACATCTCGCCCATCGTGCTGCTGCTGCTGTGCTCGTTCGTGCAGATCGTCATCATCGGCAATTTGCGCCGCCTGGTATGACGGCGGCGGGCGACCTGCCCTGGCGGCGGGGGACGGCCTGCGTCATCGTGCGCATTCGCTTGACGCCAAAATCATCCAAAGATGCAATTGACGGACTGGAAACGACTCCCGAAGGGGTGGCGCTGAAGGCGCGTGTGCGGGCCGTGCCGGAGGACGGCAAGGCCAACGCGGCGGCGGCGCTGCTCGTTGCCCAGTGGCTCGGCGTGCCCAAAAGCGCGGCCGAGGTGACGGGCGGGCTCAAATCCCGGGTCAAGTCGGTGACGGTGCGCGGTGACGCGGTCGCGCTGGACCACCTGCTCGCCGAGCGAGTGGCCGGGCTGGCGCGCTAGAGCGCTCGGCCCCGGGCCTCGTCCACGGGCGCTGCGCCGCAAGTCCACGGGCGCTCGCCCCAAGTCCGTCGTCGCGTCTCGTGTCCCTCTGCCACTACGCCTGCCCCCAACGACAAAACAAAATACGGAGGAAATCCCCATGTCAGCCCGTGTCATCGACGGCAAGGCCGTCGCCGCGCAGGTTCGCGCCGGCATCGCCCAGGACGTCGCCGCCATCAAGGCCGCGCACGGCTTCGTGCCCGGTCTCGCCGTGGTTCTCGTCGGCGAGGACCCGGCCAGCAAGGTCTACGTCAAGAACAAGGCGCAGCAGACCGTCGAGGTCGGCATGAACTCCTGGGAGCACAAGCTCCCGGCCGAGACCGACGAGGCGACGCTGCTGGCGCTGGTCGACAAGCTCAACAAGGACCCGGCCTGCCACGGCATCCTGGTGCAGCTGCCGCTGCCCAAGCACATCAACGCCGAGAAGGTGCTGAACGCCATCGACCCGGACAAGGACGTCGACGGCTTCCACCCCGTCAACGTCGGCCGCCTGTGGGTCGGCGAGCGCGCGCTGGTGCCCTGCACACCGACAGGCTCGATCATCCTGGCCAAGTCCGTGCAGCCGAACCTCAAGGGCCTCAATGCCGTGGTCATCGGCCGCTCCAACATCGTCGGCAAGCCGGTGGCGGCGCTGCTGCTGCGCGAGAACTGCACGGTGACCATCGCCCACTCGGCGACCAAGGACCTGCCGTCGGTGGTGCGCGGCGCCGATCTCGTCATCGCCGCCGTCGGGAGGCCCGAGTTCGTGCGCCAGGACTGGATCCGCGACGGCGCCATCGTCATCGACGTCGGCATCAACCGCATCCAGGGCGCGGACGGCAAGGGCCGCCTCGTCGGCGACGTGGCCTATGACGAATGCGCGCAGAAGGCGTCCGCCATCACGCCGGTGCCGGGCGGCGTCGGCCCGATGACCATCGCCTGCCTCTTGAAGAACACGGTGGAAGCCGCGCGCATCCAGAAGAACCTGCCAACCGTGTAAGGTCCGTCAGACTTCGGCAAAGGGCAACCGACCATCCGCCCTTTGCCTCCACGATTTCAGAGGTGCGAATTGCTGTTCACCGCCTGGTGGAGCCTATACGTCGACCTCGGCGGCCACAGCCAGCGCCGGCTGCGGGCGCGGCCTTTGCGGGCCATGGAAACGCTGTTGGGGCATCGCCTGTGGGTCGGCAGCGGCGTCTCCCGGTATCCGCGCCAGCCGGAAAACGTCTACCACTTCGACGCCTACAGTTGCGTCGAAGCCATCGATGCCGAGCACGCATTGAACGGGCTGCGCGAACGGATCAGCCGCATTACCCCGCTCATCGAACCGGGCGCGCTCGATCCCGACGACGAGTATTTCATCGCCGCCCTGTATTGGACGCCCCGAGCAGACTTCGCCGACGGAAAATTCCACTCGTCTGGCGTGCAGCTGCGCCATGCCTGTGTTGATCGCGCATGGCGCCACGGCCGTCGCAACAATTCCGTCGATGCAACGCTCGCGCATCTCGGCGCGGAATACGTCATGACGACCTGACGCGGGAGCTATCCGGCGGCGGCGATGTTGTCGATGAGGCGGGTCTTGCCCATCCAGGCGGCGGCGAGGATGCGCAGCGGGCGCTTCGCTCCCACCTCGTTCGCTCCCGCCTCGGGCGCCTTCAGTGTCTCGGCGTCACGCACCGCGACGTAATCGACCTTGCCGAAACCGGCCGCCGTGATGGCCGCCGTGGCCGCCTCACACGCCGCCGGAATCGCCGCCGAGCCGCCGGTGGCGACCGCAACCGACACCGCCCGCAACGCCTTGTGCAGGGCCGGCGCCGCCGCCCGCTCGGCCGGCGTCAGGTAGGCGTTGCGCGACGACAGGGCGAGCCCGTCGGCCTCGCGCACGGTCGGGGCGCCGAGGATGGTCACGGGAATGTCGAGGTCGCGCACCATCTGCCGGATGACGCAGAGCTGCTGATAATCCTTCTCGCCGAAAATGGCGATGTCCGGCCCCACCTGCAACAGCAGCTTCGACACCACAGTCGCCACGCCGCCGAAGAAGTGCGGGCGGAAGTCCGTCTCCAGGCCCTCGGCCGCACCGGACGCCTCGACGCGCGTGGCGAAGCCCGCAGGGTACATCACGGCCGGCGTCGGCGCCCACACCAGATCGCAGCCGGCGGAGGCCAGCTTGGCCACGTCGCCCGCCTCGTCGCGCGGATAGCGGTCGAGGTCCTCGTGCGGCGCGAACTGGCGCGGATTGACGAAGATCGAGGCCACCGCGCGGCTCGCCCTGCCCTTGGCCATGCGCACGATGTCGAGGTGGCCCTGATGCAGCGCACCCATGGTCGGCACCAGGGCGATGGTCTCCCCCGCCTTGCGCAGGGCGGCGGTGGCGCGCCGCAGATCGGCGACGGTACGGACAATGGTGGGCCTGCTCATGGTGCGCTCGATCCGTTCCGGTTCGCGATTTTCAGCGATTGACATAGGACATCGGGCGCCGCCTTTCCAGCCGCCGCGGTCCCGATCCGGCGCGCGATCTGCTATGGTGCGTTCGTTCCCGAATCATCTCGCGTCCGGGCTGTCCTGAAACTTGCGAGCCGAGGTTCGATCATGGCCGCCGCCAGCACGCCGAAAGCCGCCGCAGCCGGGGCCGGCCGCCCAGACAGCGGGCGCGGCCATGACAGCCGGCGCGGCGATGGCGCTAGCCCCAGCCCGGCCGGCACCGGAACCGCGGGTCCGCGCCGCTCCGACCGCGCCCCGCTGTCACGCGAGGAGATCACCGCCAACCTGCTGATCGACGAGCAGCGCCTCGTCGCCGGCCTCGTCGAGCGCGCCGTCTACTCGGCCGAGGAGCGCCGCCGCATCGCTGACATGGCCCGCCGCCTCGTGCATGCGAGCCGGGCCAACCAGCACAAGCATTCCGGCGTCGACGCCTTCATGCGCGAATATGGCCTGTCCAACGACGAGGGGCTGATCCTGCTCGGCCTCGCGGAGTCGCTGCTGCGCATTCCCGACCCCGACACCGCCGACCGTCTGATCGCCGAGAAAATCGCCGGCGGCCGCTGGGACAAGCACATCGGCGCCTCCGACAGCCTGCTCGTCAATGCCTCCACCTGGGGCCTGCTGCTGACCGGCAAGCTGGTCAAGCTCGGTTCGGCGCAAGGCGCGGGACCGTTCGACGCCTTGAAGCGCCTCGTCGCGCGCTCCGGCGAGCCCGTGGTGCGGCAGGCCGTACGCCAGGCCGTCAAGCTGCTCGGCGACCAGTTCGTGCTCGGCCGCACCATCAAGGAGGCCCTGGCGCGCTCCGCCCCACTCGCCGCCAAGGGCACGCGCTTCTCCTACGACATGCTGGGCGAGGCCGCGCGCTCGGATGCCGACGCGCAGCGCTATCTCGCCCGCTACCTGGAGGCGGTGGAGGCCATCGGGGCGGCGCATCCCGCCAGCGCCGACATCCACGCCGACGCGCTGATGGCGCGCCCCGGGCTCTCCATCAAGCTTTCCGCGCTGCATCCGCGCTTCGAGCCCGGCCGCCCCGAGCGCCTGGCCGCCGAGCTGCTGCCGCGCCTGCTGCAGGTGCTGGAAGCGGCCCGTGCCCGCGCCATTCCCGTCACCATCGACGCCGAGGAGCAGGAGCGCCTGGAACCGACGCTCGACATGATGGAGGCCGCCTTCCTCGACGCACGGCTCGCCGGCTGGGAGGGCCTGGGGCTCGCCGTGCAGGCTTACGGTCGCCGCGCCGTGCCCGTGCTGCGCTGGCTGCGCCGCCTGTCCGAGCGCGGGGGCAAACGCATCCCGGTGCGCCTCGTCAAGGGCGCCTACTGGGACAGCGAAATCAAATGGGCGCAGGAGCGCGGCCTCGCCGACTATCCCGTGCTGACGCGCAAGATCAACACCGACGTCTCCTACCTGGCCTGCATGCGGCTGCTGCTCTCCGACCGCCAGGCGTTCTATCCGCAGTTCGCCACGCACAATGCCCACACGCTGGCCTCGGCGAGCGTCGCCGCCGGCAATGCGGCCTACGAGCTGCAACGCCTGCACGGCATGGGCGAAGCGCTGTACGAGGACGCAATCGGGGACGCCAAGATCGCCCACGCCGCGCGCATCTACGCGCCCGTCGGCGGACACGAGGACCTGCTCGCCTACCTCGTGCGGCGCATGATCGAGAACGGCGCCAACACCTCGTTCGTGCATCGTCTCGCCGACGACGAGACGCCCGTCGCCGAGCTGGTGCGCGATCCGGTGGCGAGCGTCGAGGCCGAACTCGAACAAGGCCAGCCGATGCCAAGCGCGCTGCTGCCGCGCCCGCGCCGCATCCTGTCCGACGGGCGCGAGGCCGCCGCCGGCTCGCCGCTGTTCGACAGCGCGGCGCGTTCCGCGCTGCTCGGCGAGGTCTCGGCCGCACTCGCCGAACCGTTCGCGGTCGGCCCGCTGGTCGGCGGCGCGCTCACGGCCGGCGGCGACGGCGCCGTGCTCCTCACCTGCCCGCACGACCGCCGCCAGCGCCTCGGCTCCGTCGTGACGGCAACGCCGGAGCAGGTTGCCGCTGCACTGGAGACGGCGGGCGCCGCCGTGCACGCCTGGGACCGCCTCGGCGGCGCGGCGCGCGCGCGCATTTTCGCCCACGCCGCGGGACTTCTCGAGCGCGACCGCGCGCGGCTGATGGCCGTGCTGATCCGCGAGGCCGGCAAGACGCTCGATGCGGCCCAGGCCGAGGTGCGCGAGGCCATCGACTACCTGCGCTACTACGGGCTGGAGGCGCGGCGCCTGTTCGGCGGCCCCGTGCTGCTCAATGGCCCGACGGGCGAGCGGAACACGCTGGAATTGCGCGCGCGCGGCGTCATCGCCTGCATCTCGCCGTGGAACTTCCCGCTGGCGATCTTCCTCGGCCAGGTGGTGGGCGCGCTCGCCGCCGGCAATGCGGTCGTCGCCAAGCCGGCCGAGCAGACGCCGATCTCGGCCTTCCTCGCCGTGCGCCTGCTGCACGAGGCGGGCGTGCCGCCGGCCGTGCTCAACCTGCTGCCGGGCGGCGGCATGGTCGGCGCGGCGCTGACCAAGGACGCGCGCGTTGCCGGCATCGCCTTCACCGGCTCCAACGATACCGCCTGGACCATCCAGCGCGCCCTGACCGATCGGCGCGGCGCGATCATCCCGTTCATCGCCGAAACCGGCGGCGTCAACGCCATGATCGCGGATTCGAGCGCGCTGCCCGAGCAGGTGGTTCGCGATGCGGTGCGCTCCGCCTTCGACAGTGCCGGCCAGCGCTGCTCGGCGGCCCGCGTGCTGTTCCTGCAGGACGACGTGGCACCGCGCATGATCGAGATGCTGACGGGCGCCATAGCCGCGCTGGAAGTCGGCGATCCGATGTCGCCCTCGACCGACATCGGCCCGGTCATCGACGAGCGGGCGCAGGACGCGCTCGACGGTCACAAGGTGCGCATGCAGCACGAGGCGCGCGAGCTGATCGACGTGCGCATGCCGCCGGCCTGCCGCGCCGGCACCTACGTCACGCCTGCCGCCTACGAGACCGACCGCCTCGAGGTGCTGGAGCGCGAGGTGTTCGGCCCCATCCTGCACGTCGTGCGCTACCAGCGCGGCCACCTGGACCGCGTCGTGGCGGCGCTGAACCGCGCCGGCTTCGGCCTCACGCTCGGCCTGCACAGCCGCATCGCTGCGGTGGCCGACTACGTCGCCGAGCACGCCCGCGTCGGCAGCCTCTACGTCAACCGCAACCAGATCGGGGCGCAGGTCGGCGTGCAGCCGCTCGGCGGCGAAGGCCTGTCGGGCACCGGCCCCAAGGCCGGCGGGCCCCATTACGTCGCCCGCTTCGCCACCGAGCGCGTGCGCACCGACGACGTCACCGCCACCGGCGGCAACGCCGAGTTGCTGTGGCAGGCCTCCGGCGACGACGCCTGAGCCGGGGGGGCCGGCCGGCGGCATCGGCCCCGCCTGCCCGTCCCGGCTTGCGCCGATTGCCGAGAGTGTCGCGGGTTGCCGGCTCGCACACCGATTGCTATCGCACGCATTGTGATGAATCCTGCGTGATGAACCCTGCGCGAACGGCCCCCCGGGTAGGACCGGTCGGACCAGCCGTTCCCAGCCACGCCGAGCAACGAGGACATGCCATGCCGAAGGGATACGTGATCGCCCACGCCCACGTCACCGATCCGCAGAAGTGGTCGCAGTACGCCACCAAGGCCAGCGAGGCGATCAAGCAGTACGGCGGCCAGCCGCTGGCGCGCGGCGGCCGCTGCGAGACCACCGAGGGGACCGGCTGCGCCCGCAACGTCATCCTCGAGTTCCCGAGCTACGACGCGGCGAAGGCTTACGCGACGTCGCAGGAGTATGCGGACGCCCGCAAGCTGCGCGAAGGCGCCGGCACCATCGACATCACTGTCGTCGAAGGCGTGTGAGGCCGGCAACCGATCGCCCGGACCCGTCGTCGGCGCGGACTCGAATCGCCCGGACCAGCGATCGATCGCGGGGCATGCCGTCAGCTGCCCCCGACGATCGCGGCCGACCGCATCGCGCCCCTGTCATCGGGAGTGCCCACGGGCACGGTAGCGCTAGACCAGCCGCTGCTCGACGGCGATGCGCACCAGTTCCATCTGCGTGCGCGCGCCGAGCTTCACGCGCATGCTGGCGCACTGGCCCGCCACCGTCTTGTAGGACACCGCCACGAGACCGGCGATCTCCGACATGCTGCGGCCCTTGGCCAACAGGCGCAGGATCTCGACCTCGCGTACCGTGAGCCCCTCGGATGGCGACGGGCTGGCGGCGCCGGCCGCGCGCAATGCAGCCACCTTGTCGGCCATGCCGGGCGGCAGATAGGAGCCGCCGACCGCCACCTCGTCGATGGCACGGCGGAAGTGCTCCGGGTCGTCGTTCTTGCTGACGTACCCCAGCGCCCCGCAGTCCAGCGCCCGCGCGGCGTAGATCGGATCATCGTTCATGCTGAACACGAGGATGCGCGCGTTCGGATCGGCGGCAACGAGGCGGCGCGTCAGATCGAAGCCGGATTCATCCGGCAGGTTGATATCGATCACCGCCACGTCGGGCGCGGTCTCGGCATAGAGCCGGCCGGCTTCGGCCGCGTCGCCAGCCGCCACCATGTCGATGCCGTCGGCCGACAGCAGCGCCCGGCACCCCGAGACCACGATCGGATGATCGTCGACGATGAGAACCTTCACGCACCGCTCCTTGGCTTGCGGGCCCCGAGGTGTCCGAGGCCTGCTACGGTTAACGCCAGCGCACGCCCCGCGGCCGCCACAGGCCAGCAGGCTCGCATCCCGTGCATGATGGCCGCCCGAACCGCCACAATAGCCTACCGTTGCAATGGCTCACCGATACAATAGCCTTCGGCCCTGCAACAGCGGCACGCGGGCTGCGCCCCGCCGCGCCCCGATCCAGCGGTGAACGACGGCCCCATGTCCATTCAACTCCGCTTGAACCTGCTGTTCGGCGCGCTCCTGGCGCTGGCGCTGGTGTCCATGATCTCGGCCATGATCTTCTCGGCCGGTCCGCGCGTCCGGGCCGAGAACGACAGCATCGTGCGCCTGACGCACGAGTTCATCGAGACGGCCATCGAGACGCTGCACGAAACGCCCAACCCGGCGGCCAGCCTCGACAAGCTGCTCGACGGCCTGTCCGACCTGCGTCACGTGCGCATCTATCTCGACGGCAGCCCGGCCGCACGCAGCATCACGGCCGAGCCGCCGCAATCCTGGCCGCGCCGCTGGCTGTCCGACCTGATCCGCTCCGACCCGGTGCAGAAGCGCCTGCCGGTGGTTGTCAACGGCCGCGACCTCGGCACCGTCGTCATCGCGCCGCAGGCCGGCGACGAGATCGGCGAGGTGCTGGACGCCATCGGCAACATCACCTCGCGCGGCCTGCTGCTCGCCGTCGCCGTGTTCGCGCTGACGAGCTTCGTCATCCACCGCGCGCTGCGCCCCATCGATACGCTCGGCCGCGCCCTCGGCACGCTGCAGGCCGGCGACTACGGCGTCCGCCTCGCCCCCGCGGGCCCGCCCGAGATCGCCCGCATCGCCTCGAGCCTCAACGACCTCGCCGCCGAACTGGACCGCACGCGCGAGCAGAACCGCTGGCTGTCGCAGAAGGTCATCCGCGTCGAGGACGACGAGCGGCGCGAGCTTGCCCGCGAGTTGCACGACGAGCTGGGGCCGTATCTGTTCGCCGTGCGGGCCGGCGCCACCTCCATGAAGCGCGAGATCGCGCGCGGCGCCGAGACCGAGCTGGGCCGCGTCAAGGCGCTGTGCGGCACCATGCTGGAGCAGATCGACGCCATCCAGCGCACCAACCGCCGCGTGCTGCACAAGCTGCGCCCCGTCGGCCTCAACGAGCTGGGCCTTGCCGCCTCGCTGCAGGGCATCGTCGCCATGTGGCGCAAGGATCATCCCGACATCGAGGTGGCGCTGGCGCTGGCGCCGGGCCTCGATCGTCTCGACGACACCGTGGCGCTGACCGTGCACCGCGTCGTGCAGGAGGGGTTGACCAACGCCTTCCGCCACGCGGCCCCCTCGCGCATCGCCATCACCGTGGCGCGTGATAGCGGCGCGGCGGGCGACGATGGCACCGCTCACGATGGCGCTTCCGGCGATAGCTCCGACGACGAGACCCGGCCCGCCACCGCAGGCGCAGACACCGGCCGGCCGGCGCCGCGCACCGGCATCAGCGTCACGGTGCAGGACGACGGCATCGGGCTCGCCGCGCCGGTGAAGGACGGCTTCGGCATCACCGGCATGCGCGAGCGCGTGTGGGCCCTGGGCGGCGAGGTCGGCATCACCAATGCCGAAGGCGGCGGCGCCCGCCTCGACGCCTTCATCCCGACCGGGCGCGCGGGGTGAGGTCGGCTAGTCGGCTATGGGCCAGAGACGGAAGTCGAGCACTCCGTGGGCCACACCCACAAGTGTCATCGACTATTGACCCGGAGCGGCCTTCGGCTCGCTGCGCCTGCGAAACTCATAGGTGTCATCCTCGGGCTGTCCCGAGGATCCATCGCGCCACGATCTTCGACCGTCGCGAAGGGCCCCTAGCTAGCGTCACAAGCCAGACACGGAGGCTCTGACGGCAAGTGCTTTTTGAGCGACTCACATTGTCAGTAAATGTGCCAGCTTACAAGGGCCCGCGTTGCATCTGACTTACTGACGTTGCGGCGCCTGCTGTGCAGAATATTGGATGATGATCAACTGCGCTAGCCTCTATCTATGCATTTGGAGCATTTCGATCCGTTCTGCGTCGCAGCGCAATTTCAAAAAACTTAAACCTAACAATGACTTCTCCGTTCTCTTCGTAGACCCCAACGAACTCACGGGCAGCATTGTCAACGAGTCCCGGGTCCTTGACCCACTTCTCGACGATGCTGTTGTTCATGCCCACAGCCCCGGCTAGCGAAGCCAGTGTTGGACGATGAGAACGACCGGCTGTTCCCCACTCTCGTCGGTATATAAACACAGCGAGGCGCTTAAGGAAGTCCGGGTAGCTTCGGGTGTCAATTTCTCGAAAGGAGTGGCCACACTCTTTGCATTTCAATCTCTTAACCTGTCGAGTTTCATTGCCCTCGGTGACCACAGCTCCGTTCTTGACGAGTTTTGTGCCGTGGCAGTTTGGACAAGCGAGCAAATTGGACATGGCGGCAAGTGCACCCCAATGAGGCATCATTCGTTACTGCGCGGCCATCCTTCGATACCCGAGTGGAATATATCTTTTGTTAACTGATAGGCAGCAACATCGTCTTCGCGTCAGATGCAGGAGAGACGCAGACGAACGAGGTTTTAGGAAGGACCTTGATTGTGGCGACAGGGTAGGGTGATGAACACCGGCAAAGTGGACACCCTACCCTGTCTTCCTCCTGCGCGACTCCTTTCGAGAGGAGAAGGCAGTGGACACCATCTATAACATAGTGATGCTCTTAGGTGCGATCGCAGCGATTGTTTCCGCCGTCGTAGCGGTCATCATGATGAAGGACAAGTAGCTAACGACGAAGACACTCCGCGCCTGACCTCGATGTGGTCGGCGCGGAGTATTGCTCTACTCGAACGCAGTTCAACGCTACATGTGCCTGATACGATTAAACTGCGGCGCAAATTGCTTCCGCCTCCTCCGGCACTGCTGCGACACAAGTGTTGCACGCACCACAGAGTCCGCTTCGGGTCTAAAAGTCGACGATCGGAGATCGTGGCGCGATGGATCCTCGGGACAAGCCCGAGGATGACACCTATGAATGTCGCAGGCGCAGCGAGTCGCAGGCCCCTTCAGCTCACGAGCGGACTTCGCGCCCCCAGCCCGTTACGCGCTGCCGGTGGTGTCGGCGGAACCGGTGGCGGCCATCTCGCTGACGGCCTCCGACTCGACCTGGCCATGGTCCTGCAGCCAGAGCATGGCGAGCCAGGACAGCACGGCCCAGGCGGAGCCGAGCACCCAGCCGGCCAGCACGTCGCTCGGCCAGTGCACGCCGAGATAGACGCGGCTGACGCCGACCAGCAGCGTCAGCAGCGCCGCGCCGCCCATGACGTAGAGCTTGACCCGAGCCGCGCTCTGCGTGCGCGCGAGCAGGGCCCCGAGCGTCAGGTAGACCACCGCCGACATGGTCGAGTGCCCGGACGGAAAGCTCGACGTGTAGACGATGGAGCCGTGCGGCACGAGATCGGGGCGCGGGCGCGCGAAGCCCGCCTTGGTGAGCATGCTCAAGGCGATACCGCCGGTGATCGCCGCCAGCACCAGCAGTGCCGTCCTCCGCTTGCCGGTCAGCGCCAGAAACCCCGCCACGCCGGCGACAAGCAGCACCACCACGCCGACGCCGCCCAGCGCCGTGAAGTCGCGCATCATTTCCTCGAGCCAGCGCGGCCCGATCGGGTCGGCGAGGTTGGCCGGATTGCGCAAGCTCAGCAGCAGGCGGCGGTCGATGCCACCCGTATCGCCTTCCATCACCTCCTCGGCGATTTTCACGAAGGCGAGCACGAGCGTCGCCGCCCCGCCCAGCACCAGCAGCGTCAGGCGCTCGGCGCCGCTCGCCCGCGACAGAAGCGCGCGGGCCAGCGCCATCGGATGCCAAGAACCCATGCCGCCATCCCCCTCATGCCTTGAAAACCCCGAATATTCCGGCTGTTGAGCCAGCCGAACACTGGCACGGCAGCCGCCTGCGGGCAACGACGGGAGGCAGCGGCGCGGGCCGTCATCACCATATTAAGGGCGAGTTGCCCGATGCGGCTCCAGCGACGCGCTTCACGCGCCGAGCCGCGGGATGGAGGGGATCATGAGGTGGCGTATCACGGCAGGACATGCGGGGCTGGCCGCCGCGACTTGTCTGGTGCTTTCCGCTCTGTGGCCTCTGCTGACCGTGGCACCGGCCGGCGCGGAACAGCCGGCGTCGACGCTTCCCGACCCGCACGCGGTTTTCGAGCAGCGCTGCAAGAGCTGTCACACCGCGCACGGCGCGGATCTTGCGCGCCTCAACCTTGTGGACAAGGACGGCGCCCTGCGCGTCACGCGCAGCGGTCAGGCGCTGAGCGACCTATTGAAGGCGCATCATGGCGTGCGCCTCAACGCGGCGCAGACATCGAGCCTTGTCGACATGATGCGGCGCGGCTTGGCCAGCGGCGGCGTCTTCCAGCATCGCTGCGCCACCTGCCACGACAAGGCGGTGACACTGGCACGCGACAGGCTCCACCTGGACGGCGCCGGCACGCTACGCACGCGCGCCGGCGACAAGAGCGTGGCCGACATGCTGAAGGACCATGGCGGCGCCACGCCGGAGGAAGCCGGCGTGCTGCTCGACATGCTGGCGTGGCAGCTTCGCACGCAGCCGCGCTGATGGCCGGGCGAGCGGACGCGATTGATCGCGTGCGGTTGAACGGGGACGCTGCCGGAGCGGCCGCCGCATCCCGGCGGCGGCGCTTGCCTGCGGCGGGTCTCGCGAGACCCGCGCCCTTGCCCGTCGGACCGCCGCCCGGGAGTTGGCACCGAAGCCGCCTCAGCCCTGCGAGCGAAAGTTTCGACCTGTGGTCGAAACCTCGTTCGACGGTATCCCGTCTTTGCCTGCGCGCGATCGGCGACACCAACGCTCGCGCGCGCCTACCGTCGAGCCAGCCAGCTCTACGGCAGATGGCGCGAGTCGGCAATTTGGCTCGACGGTATCAGCCCTGCGTGATGCGCTCGATGCTGGCGCCGCAGCGCGAGAGCTTCTCTTCCAGGCGCTCGAAGCCACGGTCGAGGTGATAGACGCGATTGATCATGGTTTCGCCGTCCGCCATCAGGCCGGCGATGACGAGCGATACGGAGGCGCGCAGGTCGGTGGCCATGACGGGCGCGCCGCGCAGCGTCTTGACGCCCTTCACGGTCGCCGTATCGCCGTGCAGCTGGATGTCGGCGCCGAGACGCGCCAGTTCCTGCACGTGCATGAAGCGGTTCTCGAAGATGGTCTCACGGATGACGCTGGTGCCGCGCGCGCGCGCGACGAGCGCCATCAGCTGCGCCTGCAGGTCGGTGGGGAAACCCGGATAGGGCTGCGTCTCGACCGTCACCGGCTCGATGTCGCCGCCGTTGCGGACAACCCGCACGCCGTTCGCCGTCTCCTCGACGGTGAGACCGGTCTGGCGCAGCACCTCGAAGGCGTTGGCGAGCAGATCGTAGCGCGTGTTCTCCAGCACAACGTCGCCGCCGGTCGCAGCCACAGCCATGGCGAAGGTGCCGGTCTCGATGCGGTCCGGCACCACGGTATGCACCGCGCCCTCGAGCCGGTCGCGGCCCTGGATGCGCAGTGTCGACGTGCCGATGCCGTCAATTTTCGCGCCCATCTTGACCAGGCAGTCGGCGACGTCCCCGACCTCCGGCTCGCGAGCGGCGTTCTCGATCACCGTCTCGCCCTTGGCCAGCACGGCGGCCAGCAGCACGTTATGGGTGGCGCCGACCGACACCTTGGGGAAGATGATGCGCGCGCCCTTGAGGCCGCCCTTGGGCGCCTTGGCGAGCACGTAGCCGGCATCGATGTTGATCTCGGCGCCGAGCGCCTTCAGGCCCTGCAGGTGCAGGTCCACGGGCCGCGTGCCGATGGCGCAGCCGCCCGGCAGCGACACCTTGGCCTGCCCCATGCGCGCGATCAGCGGCCCCAGCACCCAGAAGCTGGCGCGCATGCGCGACACCATCTCGTACGGCGCCGTGGTGTCGACGATGTCACGCGCGGTGAGATGGAAGGTCTCGCCCATGTGGGTCGGTGACGATCGCTTGCCGTCGATGGTGAGATCGACGCCGTGGTTGCGCAGAATGCGTGCGAGAAGATTGACGTCGGCGAGGTTCGGCACGTTCTTCAGGGTCAGCCGGTCACCGGTCAGCATGGAGGCGATCAGCAGCGGCAGCGCGGCGTTCTTGGCTCCCGAAATGGGAATGCTGCCGTTGAGCTTGCCACCGCCGACGATCTTGATGCGATCCATGGACTTGTCCGTTCGATCTTCAGGTTGCAGCAGCGCTTGCCCTGGGCAGCGGCGCGCCGGAAAGCTGCCCAGGGTGCCGATCTGGCACGCGCGGGCGGCGTTAAGGGATTGTTATGCACGTTGCGTACCGAACACGCGACGCATACCAACTGCTGCCCCGACGGGCTGTCCAGAACGCCCTTGCCGGAAACGTCGTTCCGGCGCCCGGCATAGTCCGTTCCTGGGTCCTTGGGCAATAGCGCTTCGGCCGCAGGCGCACGGGCGACCCTTGCGACGGCGAGGCTCGGCGCAGCATGCGGCGCCTCCCTAGTCCGACAAAGTTTGTGTGGGATCTCAGGCCGGGTCGGAGCGGTCTTCGGTGCCGCAGCCGCCCTCGCCGCCGTCGCCGATGGCGCCGGTCGGTGAACGGCCGGCGTCGTCCCGGCCACGCGCCGCATCCTTGCGGCGGCGCAGATTGGCGCGCAACTGCTGTTCCAGCCGCTGCTGGCGGGCATCCCGGGCTGGGGGTGGTCGCGGACGATCGGCGTCGGACGACATCGGCTTCGGCTCGCCTCCTTGAGTTCGGCCCCGCGCACTTTAGAACATCATGTCCTGCGACGCGACGTCCCTGTCGGTAGACGCCGTTCCCGCCGGCAATCCACCGGGATCACGGGCCGAGGTGCCGCCGCGCGCATCGTCCCCAACATGCAGGCCGGCGAGCCTGTAGAGACGCGGAAAGCGGCTTGCGGCGCACGGGGGCTTGTGGCAGTGTCCGCCGCGTTCCGCACCCCCGTCGCAGGGCTTCTCGGCAACCGGCAGCAGCAGCTCCCGGACGCAAGGGGCCTTTTGGGGGTGCCGGCGCTGCGGTAGCTCAGTGGTAGAGCACTCCCTTGGTAAGGGAGAGGTCGAGAGTTCAATCCTCTCTCGCAGCACCATTTCCTGGAGCACCATCTTCCTGGAGCACCATCAGGGTTCCTGGAACCATCAGGGCGGTTCTCGACGGTCCTCGCCGATTTTCTCACGCCGAGCCGGCGAAGCTTGGGCGTGCATCTGCTCCGCACCGTCTCAGGTCGGCCTGGCCCCATTGTGGCCGCACTCCTGTCACGGAGCGAGGCCATGGTGCGGCACGTGGCGGCCCGCCAATCGACTGCCCCGAAGCGGCGGGCCAGGGGCGGTTCACCCTCGACGGCAAAACAATTTCGGGATCGAGGCGAATGTGTTAAGCCGCAAGCGCGGCTCTCGCTGACCGAGAGATGGTAAGGCATTTTTTCCGACGCCTGACTGCCGGCCGGATCGACCGGGGTTGCGCCGACGTTGAACGACACGGGACGAACCGAATTCATGCGTAAGCCGACGCCAGTTCACCGGCAAGTTCCGGGCCCTGCTCTGAGCATCGCCGCCGCTGTGGCGTCCGCATTCGCCGCGCTGCTGGCCGCCGCCGCGCCTGCCGCCGCCACGGGGCCAACGCTGCTGTTCGACGCCAAGTCGGGCACCGTGCTCTATTCCGAGGATGCCGACAGCCAGTGGCATCCCGCCTCGCTCACCAAGATCATGACCGCCTACCTGACCTTCGAGGCCTTGAAGGCGGGCAAGCTGACGCTCGATGCCAAGATTCCGATGACGGAAGCCGCCTTCGTGCAGCCGCCGAGCAAGATCGGCCTGCCCGTCGGCGCCGAGATCAGCGTCGATACCGCCCTGCAGGCGCTCATCATCAAGTCGGCCAACGACGTCGCCATGATGCTGGCTGAGGCCATCGGCGGCAGCGAGGCCGCCTTCGTAGAGAAGATGAACGCCACCGCCAGGCGGCTCGGCATGTCGCGCACCCACTTCGTCAATCCCAACGGCCTGCCGGCCCCTGATCAGGTGACCACCGCGCACGATCTGGCGCGCCTCGCCCGCGCCGTCGTGTCGGAATACCCGGAGCACGCCGCCTATTGGTCGATGCACGATTTTCGGCTCGGCAACCGCCGCCTGCATACCCACAACAGCCTGCTCAAGACCTTCGAGGGTGCCGACGGCCTGAAGACCGGATTCATCTGCGACAGCGGCTATAACGTCGTCGCCAGCGCCACCCGCGACGGCCGCCGCCTGATGGCCGTGGTGCTCGGCGAGACCTCGGGGGCCGAGCGCCAGATGCGGGCCGCCAGCCTGCTGCAGCACGGCTTCGAGCAGTATGGCTGGAAGCAGCTGTTCAATACCGTCACCGTCGACAACATGCCGATCGCGCCGGACGCCAAGCCGATCGCCAAGATCGCCGAACGGGTGAACTCGTGGGAATGCGGGGCGCGGCGTGGCGTGGTGAAGGCCCGTCAGGTGCGTGCCCGCGTCGCCGCCGCCAAGGCCGCCGCGCGCAAGTCGGAGAAAGCGACGGCGGCTGCCGGCCAGTCGACGGCTGCCGGCCAGAAGGCCGCTGCCGCCGAAGCCGGCGCCAAGCCCGCCAAGCCCGCCGCCGCCACACCGGCCGCCGCCAAGGCGCAATAGACGGAAAACCAAAACCGCGCTGCGCGGCAGGCCTCGGGCCCGCTCCCGTTTGGGAGGGCCCCCTCCCAAACCCGCCCCCTTATTGAACCAGCGAGCGGGCGTTGGCTCCCTCTCCCCATATCTGCACTTCACTGGGGAGGGGCAGGGTGAGGGGCGGCGATGCGCCGCGCCCTTGAGGGACCGGGAAGCCGCAAAGCTGGCGCCTTACTTGTGCTTGAAGGCGGCCTTGCGCTTCTCGGCGAAGGCCGACATGCCTTCCTTCTGGTCCTCGGTCGCGAACATGGCGTGGAACACGCGGCGCTCGAAGCGGATGCCTTCCGACAGCGTCGTCTCGTAGGAGCGGTTGACGCTCTCCTTGGTCATGATGACCGCCGGCAGCGACTTCGCCGCGATGGCCTCGGCCGTTTTCATCGCGTCGGCCAGCAGGTCGGCCGCCGGCACGACGCGCGCCACAAGGCCACACCGCTCGGCCTCCGCCGCGTCGATCATGCGGCCCGTGAGGCACATCTCCATGGCCTTCGACTTGCCGACGAAGCGCGTCAGGCGCTGCGTGCCGCCGGCGCCGGGCATGACGCCGAGATTGATCTCCGGCTGGCCGAACTTCGCCGTATCGGCGGCGAGGATGAAGTCACAGCTCATGGCCAGCTCGCAGCCGCCGCCCAGCGCGAAACCGGCAACGGCCGCGATGATCGGCTTGCGCACGCGCGTGATGCGCTCCCAGTCCGAGATGAAGTCGCCCATGTAGACGTCCATGTACGACTTGGAGGCCATCTCCTTGATGTCGGCGCCGGCGGCGAACGCCTTCTCCGAGCCGGTCAGCACGATGCAGCCGATCGCATCGTCCTTCTCGAAGGCATCGAGCGCCTTGTTGAGGTCGGCGATCAGCGCATTGTTGAGCGCGTTCAAGGCCTGCGGGCGGTAGAGGGTGATCAGGCCGACACGGCCCTTCGTCTCGACTTTGATGTTCTCGTAGGCGGTCACGGTCGAATGCCTCTCTCGGCTGGAGCTTACGTTCGCTGCAAGGCGGAAAACAGATTCGCGCGTTGGCGCGGACAGCCGTAACGCGCCCCGGCGTGTCCCAGGCGGCGCCAGCCTCCACGCGAAACCTGGCCTGCCGCAACGCGTTGGAATTAGGCAGTTTTCCACAACACGCAGCGACCCAGGCCTGTCCTAGCCGAGGTGCTGCGCCGCGGCAAGGCGCCATCCGTCGTAGCTCCGACGCCGATTAGCCAATCCGGCACCGCGCGGATGGACGGACGCCAGTTCCGTGGTAAACTGATCGCAAGGGTTATGATTTAAGTCTGCTGTTCCTTGTGGAGCTGACCGGTTCGGGGCGTTGCCGCCCATAACAATTCTTTAACGGCAGGCAGCATGCCGTGACTCCCGGTGGGGAGCATCCCGCAGATCGGGACCCGCATACGGCGCAAGAGACGGTACCACCAGGACGCATTGAGGTTCGCAAATGTCGGTTCGAGCCAGCTTCTCCGAGACATTGGGCAAAGCCACCACCGCGGTTCCCACGCCTGCGGCGAGCGAACAGGTGCGCACCGAACAGCGCGCGCTGCAGATCAGCGGCATGTCGGCCACGGTGCTGGCGGCACTGATGACCCTGGTGCCGAACTCGGAACTCACCGCGCTTCTCGAGCCCGCGCCGGACGTCGTGCCCGAACCCGCCCCGACCGAGACTTCGTCCAGCATGCCCGAAACGTTGGTCGTCGAAGCGCGCCTCGAGCAGGCGGTGCAGACCGGCGCCGAGACCACGCAGACCGCCGCCGCCGAGACGTCGGAAACGACCGAACAGCCGTCGACGCCTGTTCCGCTGGCGCTCGAACACGCGCTGCTGACGTTCCAGGAGTGGCTGGCGGCGCAGGCGGAGCCGGTCGCCACGACGCCGGTCCAGGGCGAATCCCACGCTGCGACGACGCCCACCGGTTCCTCCACCTCGCCCGCCGTGCTGGAAAGCACGCTGACAGCCTCGTCCGCCGAGACCCAGGTCAGCGCGCTCGCCGCCGCCGCCGTGGCGGCGACCGCCAGCCCGACGCTGGGCACGACGACGACGGCGGGCGCCGACTTCCTGCGCGCGGCGGCGCAGGGCGCAACCTTCAAATTCACCGGCCCTGCCGGCTGGGACAACTTCGACGTCTACATCGGCCAGGGCGGCGGCACGACGGTCGACTTCTCCGGCCTCATCGTCACGCCCCTGCCGCAGGTCAAGACCGGCACTGATGGACCGCTGATCGCCTTCCCGGGGCCGGCACCGCAGCAGTTCACCGGCGTCTTCGTCGATCTGACCGCCACCTCGGTGATCCGCAACACCACCGCCGCCGGCAGCCAGACGGTGCAGGCCTGGTCGCTCGACACCAGCGGCCATGTGGCGGCGCAGGTCGCGCATCTGGCCGGCATCGACAACGTCGTCGCGACCGTCGGCGGCGACATCCTGCTCGGCAGCACCACGGCCAACGTCTTCGTCTACACCCCGGTGGCCACCCCCGGCACGACCACGGGCGCCGATGGCGCCAGCTCGTCGACCGCCCCGGTCTATGCCCTCGACATCTACAGCGGCGGCAAGGATGCGCCCTTGAAGGGTGCCGGCATCGCCGCCCCCACCGACCTCAAGGACCGCGCCGATTTCAGCCATGTCGACGACGACAAGCCGAGCGATGTCGCCGGCATCACCGTCGATCTCGCCGCATCGACCACGCTCAGCGTCGCCGACCCGACAGGCAGCGGGCAACTCTCGGTCAAGGGCTCGCTGGTGTCGAGCCACGGACAATCGAACGCCACGCACCAGCTGGCGCTGCTCGCCTGGACCAGTGGCACGAACGGCCATTCCTCGATCGAGGAGATCGTCGGCTCGCGGGGCGCCGACGCGCTGTGGGGCGACGCCGCCGACAACACCTTCGTGTTCATCAGCAGCGCAGCGGATGCCTCCTTCATCGACGGTCGCGACGGCAAGGACGCGGTCGATTTCAGCCGCTTCTCGGGCAAGGGCATCTCCGTCGACCTGTCGGACCTCGTCGATGATTTCGACGACCCGGTCGGCGGCACGCAGCACGGCGTGGCACTGGCCAAGGACGACACCGGCACCACCCTCGCCGGCTTGAAGAACATCGAAAAGATCGTCGGCACCACGCGTTCCGACAAGCTGGTCGGCAACGCCTCCGACAACATCTTCACCGGCGGCGACGGCGTCGACACCTTCGTGTTCAAGCTGCGCAGCGGCGCCACGGGCATCGGCCACGACGTCGTCACCGACTTCAAGATCGGTGTCGATACGGTGCACGACCGCATCATCTTCAGCCCCGATCTGCTGGCCATCGACTCGTCTGCCTCGATCCAGGCCAAGATGAACGAGCTGTTCGATCACGCCACCGACACCGCCCAGGGCCTGATGTTCACCTTCGACACGCACAGCTCGCTGCTGCTCAACGACATCCATCTCGCCGACTTCGAGAATGCGGACCATTCGCTGAAGCTCGTCGCCTACGACTACTTCTTCTTCAGCTGAGCATCGTCGGGACCGGACCAGAACGCCGCCGCCCTCCCCGAGGCCGGCGGCGTTTCGCGTTTCGAGGCAGCGCCGAGCGAATCGTGCCGAGCGGCGCGGCCATCAGCGCTGGCAGCGCGGACAATGGAAGGTCGAGCGCCCCGCCTGCACGATGCGCCGCACGGTGCCGTCGCAGCCGGGCGTTACGCACGGCTCGCCCTCGCGGCCATAGACGGCGAACTGGTGCTGGAAATAGCCGAGCGCGCCGTCGGCATGGCGGTAGTCGCGCAGCGTCGAGCCGCCGGCCTTGATCGCCGCCTCGAGCACCTCGCGGATCGCCGGTACCAGCCGCACGGCGTGGGCGGTCGGCATGCCGGAGGCGCGCTCAGGAGCCCTGCCGGAGGCGCGCGCCAGGGTCCCGGCCGAGCGCTCCGGCGACAGCCCGGCGCGATGCAGCGCCTCGCAGACGTAGATGTTGCCCAGCCCCGCCACCGTGCGCTGATCCATCAGGAACGCCTTGAGATCGGTCCGCCGGCCGAGCGCCCGCGCGGCGAGACCGGCGGCATCGAACTCCGCGCCGAGCGGCTCCGGCCCGAGCCCATCGAACAAGGCATGCGCGGCAAGCTCGGCCTCGGCGATCAGCAGCATGAACCCGAAGCGGCGCGCATCGTTGTAGGTGACGCGCGCGCCGGACCCCAGATGCAGCACGACGTGATCGTGCTTGGCCTCGCCCCCCGTCTCGTGCACGAAGGCGGCGAGCGCGTCTCGCCTCTCCCCCGGGGGAGAGGCCGCCGTGCCCCGCTCCCGCCGGGCGCGACGGGTGAGGGGGCGCTCGGCTGGATCGACCGGCGCCGATCGTGTCGCAAGCCCCCTTGCGCCGACCTTCTCCCCGTCCAACTCCCCGTCCAAGCGAAGCCGCGCTTCGCCCGGACCGGGAGAGGGAGACGTGATCGTGAACCGCCCGGTCATGCCGAGATGCATGACCAGCGCCTCGCCCGAGGACAGCCGCGCCACGAGATACTTCGCCCGCCGGTCGAGCGAGACGATACGCTGCCCCTCCAGCCGCGCGGCCAGCCGCTCCGGAAAGGGAAAGCGCAGATCCGGCCGCCGCTGCTCGACGCACGAGATCGTCGCGCCTTCGAGCACCGGCGCGAGTCCGCGCCGCACCGTCTCGACCTCGGGCAGCTCAGGCATCTGAGATGTCGAACGGCGGCGGGCCGAACGGGAAATCGGTCATTTCGCATCTCCTGAACGTCGCAAGCCGGGCATCGGCTCCCTTCCTTCTCCCATGGGAGAAGGTGGCGCGCAGCGCCGGATGAGGGGACTTGCCCGCCGACGTTCGAGCCATATGAGTCACGCGCCCGCCCCGTCATCGCGGCGCAATGCTCCTAATCTGGACGCCCGCTCCCGCAAGCGGGAGAACCGAGTTCGCCGCCAGCATCGCCCAGGGTGCGGAAACCATAGCGGCGACGGGCGGGCTCGGCTATGGTTCTCCCATGATGACAAACGACAAATCCGCCGGCCCCGCCGCCGCCCAGAGCACCGCCAACACCTTCGGGTTTCGCGAGGTCAAGGAGGAGGACCGCCAGGGCCTCGTCAACGAGGTGTTCCGCGACGTGGCCGAGCGCTACGACGTGATGAACGACCTCATGTCGGGTGGCCTGCACCGGTTGTGGAAGCGCGACTTCGTCGCGAGCCTCAGTCCGCCGAAGGGCGACCGCCCGTTCCGCCTGCTGGATGTGGCCGGCGGCACCGGCGACATCGCCATGCGCGCCGTACGGGCCGGTGGCCCCGGCGTCACCGCCACCCTCTGCGACATCAGCCCCGAGATGCTGGCCGTCGGTGAGCGCCGCGTCGCCGCTGCCGGCCTCGCCGACCGCATCACGACACTGGAAGGCAATGCCGAGACGCTGCCGTTTCCGGACGCCACTTTCGACGCCTATACGATCGCCTTCGGCATCCGCAACGTCACGCACATCGACAAGGCCCTCGCCGAGGCTTTCCGCGTGTTGAAGGTCGGCGGCCGCTTCCTGTGCCTGGAGTTCTCCGAGGCCCAGGTGCCGATGCTCGACAAGCTCTATGAATTCCATTCGTTCCAGATCATCCCACGCCTTGGCAAGCTGGTCGCGGGCTCGGCCGAGCCCTACCAGTACCTCGTCGAGAGCATCCGCAAGTTCCCCAGGCAGGACGCCTTCGCGGCGATGATCCGCGACGCCGGCTTCGAGCAGGTCGGCTATCGCAACCTGACCGGCGGCGTCGCCGCCATCCACTCCGGCTGGAAGCTGTAGTCGCCCGCTCGGCCTTCAAGCGGAGCTGGCGAAGAATGCCGGATGATAGTCGACGATGCCGCGCGGCGGCTCGCCGCTGAAGACCAGCCGCTGGACGTACTTCGCCGGCACCTCCGCAAAACGCAGGGCGGGATCGCTCTCGAAGCCGAACCGTCGATAGTAGCGCGGATCGCCGAGCACCACGCATCCGAGCGCGCCGAGGTCCGCGATCCGTCGCAAGCCAGCCTCGATGAGGACAGCGCCGACGCCGCGGCGGCGTTCCTCCTTGACGACAGCCACGGGACCAAGCCCGAACCAGCGGCCATCATCCCGCTCGTCGATGACGACCGGCGAGAACGCCACATGCCCGACGATCCGGCCATCGATCTGCGCAACCAGCGAGACCCGCAACGCGCCGGCTGCGCGCAGGCGATCCACGATCCCGGCTTCATTGCCGTCGCTGCGCGGCGCGTCCAGAAACGCGCGCGTCACCACCGCACGGATCGCCGGGCCGTCGGCCGACACCTCGTCGCGGATGATCATGCTCGCCCCACTCACGGCGCTTCGGCCTGGGCCTTCAGCGCGGTGAGAACGGCGGCGACGGCGGGATCGAGCGGCTTCGGCGCGCGGGCGGACTTGGCCAGCAGCATGCCGATCATGTCGGCCAGCTCGCGGTCCTTGATGTCGAGCGAGCGCAGGCCCGCCACCTGCTCCAGCGCGAGGCCGCGCGAGGTGTCGAACAGGTCGGCGGCCCACTTGGGCGAACTCCAGCCGCCGAAGATGCGCACCGCGATGGGCTGGAACCAGAACGGCACATTGAGCCGCGCCTGATAGTCGATCTCGCGCGCCGGCAGGTTGGTGACGCCGTCCGAGGTGGCGCCGGCCGCCGACGTATCGACCACCACCTTGGTGTTGCGCGAGACGCCCTTGTCGAGCGCCATGTCGGCGTCGAGACGGCTGAACGGCCAGCGGCGCTTGGGGTCGAAGCCGCCGTTGCCGGTGATGTAGGTGAAGATTTCCGCCGGGTCGTAGCCGACGACGGCGCCCTTGCCCATCTTGACCTTGACCGAGCCGGTGACGCTCTCGACGAGCTTCTTCTGGCTGGCGATGTTGCCGTCGATATTGGCCTCGATATTCGATTTGCCGGTGACGAGCGTGCGCAGGCCGAGCGTCTCCAGGATGTCGCGCGCCTCCACGTTGTCGGCTTTCAGGCTGGCGGTGGCGCGCGGCACGGCGCCGCGCGCGTCCACATTTGCGCGGCCGGAGACCTTGCCGCCGCGCACGGCGACGTCCTTGCCATCGAGCGTCAGCGCGCCGTCGTCGAGCTTGGCGGCCAGCGCCGGCACGGCGAGATCGAGCCCGGCGAGGCGCAGCTTGTCGACCGACAGCGCCAGATCGAGGTCGGCCTTCTTCAAGCCGGCGAGGTCGATGGGCTCGTCGCTCCAGGTGGGCGGCGGCGGCGTGGTCCGCGCCGTGGCAGCGGCGGCCGCCGCGTCCGTCCCGGCCGGCGCATCGAGACGCACCATTTCCGCGCGCACGAAGGCTTTCAGGGCCTGCTTCAAGGTGGGTGGCGGCGCATCGGCCACCGCTTCGCTCGTCTCCAGCGCGGCGGCGGCCACGGCCGTCTTCGGCGCCGTGGTCAGCCCATAGGCATCGGCGTCAAAGGTGTCCGCGGCGAGCTTGCCGGCGAGGCGCGGCCGCTTGCCGGAGCCATCCAGCGCCAACGAGCCTTTGGCCTTGGTGGCGTCGAGCGCGAACTGGGCATCCGTGAACGCGATGCGTTTCCCCGCCGCCTTGACGCGTCCCTCGATGCTCGCCGCCGCCAGCGGACCTGACGCCGGCAGCGTGACGCCGAGCCACTTCGCCACGTCGCGCACGGATTTGACGCCGAGCGTGGTCTTGCCCTCGATCTCCTGCTTCGCCGACAGCGTGCCGTCGAGCGCCAGCGTGGCGCCACGCGCAGCGAGCTTCAGCCCGAGCGGGGCCGGCTTGTCGTCGGTCGGCCACGCCAGCGCATCGAGCTTGACGCTGCCGGCGACGCGCTCCCCGTTCCAGTCGAAGCCGAGCGCCACCTCGAGCGGACCGGGAAGCCGCGCATCCTTCGTCGTCGCCTCGGCCTTGGTCACCTCGAAGCGCGCGTCGGCGTCACCCGTCGTCAGGCGCTGAGCCGTCAGCGTGCCCTCGCCGAGCGACTTCGGCGTCAGCGCCTTCGCCTTGGCGCCGATGTCGACCAGCGCGAAGGTGGTGCCACCGGCGCTCGCGTGCGTGAGCTTCGCCCCGGTGAGCGCCAGTTCGCCGATGCCGTCGGGTGAGATGCGGCGCTGCTCGGCGTGCAAGGAATCGATGCCGCCGCCGGCGCCGTCGGCGAGCTTGTAGCGCAAGGCTTTCGCATCGAGCACGAGGCTCCCGATCTCCTCGGGCGCCAGCGCCTTGGCATCGGCCACGAGGCCGTCGAGCGCGATGTCGACGCCATTCCCCGCCGCGCCGCCCTCGCCCTTGCCGCCCTCGCCCGGCACGACATAGCGCGCACCGCCGGCCTTCAGCGCCAGGGTGCCGATGTCCTCGGGCTTCAACGCGGTGGCGCGCGCATCGATGGCGTCGAAGGTCGCCAGCGCACCGCCGGGCAGCTGCGTCGCGATGCGCGCGGCCTTGAGGTCGAGGCCATCGAGCTTCGCGGTCGTCAGGCCCGAGCCGTGCATCTCGGGCTGCTCGAGGGTGGCGTCGAGTCCGTCGGCGAGGCCGTGCAAGGCCAGCCGCGTGCCCTTCAGATCGAAGGTGGCGATCGCGTCCGGCGTGGCCGAAGTGCCGGCAATGACGGGCGCCTCCAGCGCCAGCGTCGCGCCACCGGACTCGCCGCCGATCCTGCTGCCAGTGAACGAGAAAGCACCGATGCGGGCGCCGCTGACATCGCGCGCCGTGCCGTCGAGGCCCTCGGCGGTCAGGGCATCCTTGTTGCGGGCGTCGAGGAACGTGAGGTGCCCGCCCTTCATCTCGACCGCGCGGGCCGCGAACGTCGATGGGCCGGAGGTCGCGAAGGTCCAGTTGTTCTGGCCCTTGTCATCGATGGCGAGCGCGACGCGCGGCTCGACGAGGCGCACCGTGTCGAGCGCCGCCGGACGGCCGAGCAGGGCCGGCAGCGTCGGCGTCACGATCTCGAGCGCGCGCGCGGCCAGCAACGGCTCGCCCGGCACGCCGGCCGGGTTGGCGAGCGCCACATCCTCCAGGCGCGATGTCAGGCTCCAGCCGAGCGTGGCACTGGTGGCCCCCTTGACCACGAGATCGCGCCCCGTCGCCTCCTTCACCTGCGCCGCGACGCGGGCGGCGATCATGCCGGCCGGCGGGCGCATGACAACGGCCAGCGCCGCCAGCACCAGAAGACCGACGACGACGGAGATGATGATCGCTGCTCGCTTCACGGGGAGACGCCCTCAACTCAGGTTTGCCGGTCGATTGCCGGTCGTGGCGTGAAACTCACATCCCACCGCCGCGGGGGTACAAGCACGGCCCACGATGTCCTATATCATCTAGGCACCCTACGATGCCGGAGGAAGGGGCCATCGAACAATCGGAATCGGCCCCGTCCGGCCGCGGCGGCACACGTCAGGAGACACCCCATGCTGATGATGCGCGGATTGCAGATGCGCGGAACGATGCCCGATCTGGGAGCGGCCGAACAGGCACCCCGTCTGCCGCTGCTGCTGGCTCTGCCTCTGCTGGCGGCGGCCGTACTGGCCCTGTCCCCGGCCGGTACCGCCCAGGCTCGCGGCCTCGGTGCCGCAGCGGAACTCGAGGCCGCGCGCGCCAATGCCCGCGCCGGAGGCCCCGTGAGCAGCCGCGACGCCGAACTGCTCGAGCGCCACGGGTGCCTCAGCGGCACCGACAGCGCCTTCTGCCGCCGGCTGGAGCGGCGCGGGCCCGCATCCTATCAGCGCAGCCGCAGGTAGCATGCCGCCGCATAGCCCGGCGGCGCCACGCCACTCGGACTGCGGTCTATCCCTCGGCGGTCTATTTCAGCGTGATGGCGAGGCCGCTGAGATCGGCGTTCGCCATCAGTCCGACCTGCCGGCCGGTCAGTTCCAGCACCGCGCCTTTCTGGTTGCGCAGGACGATGGCGCGCGCCCCTGCCCCGACCGCGAGGCCGACGCCGGCGGCGCCATAAACGCCTGCGACATCGGACGGCTGGTTGATATTGCTCACCTTGCCGCGCAGCACGGTCTTTGAACCGCCGAATACCAGCCCATAATCCAGGCCGCCGGTCGACAGCGGGTAGTTCTGGCCGCGAAACGTCAGCATGCCGCCGCCGCCCGACCCGCCGATGACCCAGCCCGCCTTGTAGATGGTGAGCGTCACCGTGCCGCTGTCGGCGACGGCCGTCGTCGCCGCCGCCAGCGTCACACCCGCCGCCAGAGCGCCGCGCATCCAGGCTGCAATGGTCATTGGACATCCTCCTCGCACTTCGATCGTCACGGCATCCAACCCTGATTCTGGCGCACGATCATGGCCAACTCGCGCCGTTCGGCGCGCGCAGAGCAGAGGCCGACGGTTGTATCTCCAGAGCGCGGCTGGGCGCCCTTCCGTCGTGCAGCAACGTTAGCCGGCGCGAGCCGCTCGTCCGGCGCTGCGGTCACGTTATGCAGACGGCGCCCTTGACCGGGCGGCCGGGGGCGTCATTGTGCCAGCCAGCCACAGGTTCATCCGTTCCCCACCGCCTGTTCCGTCCCCTCAAGGATACCCAGCCCCGCGATGGCCACCGCCGCGCTCAATCTCCTCCGCCTCGGCCGCGCCGGCCTCGTGCTGGCGCAGCATGGCGTCAGCCTGGTGCCGAAGGGCATCAAGGTGCCGCTGCCGGTGAAACTCGCGCATCTGGCGACGCTGCCGCTCCGCGCGCTCACCTGGCCGCTGCGCGCGGGCAAGCCGGCCGACCAGCGCATCTCCTCGGCACTGGCCAGCCTCGGCCCCAGCTATATCAAGCTCGGCCAGTTCCTGGCCACGCGCGGCGACCTGATCGGCCCCGAGCTGTCGCGCGACCTCTCCCACCTGCAGGACCGCATGCCGCCGTTCTCCATGGCGGAGGCGTATCGCGCCATCGAGGATAGCCTCGGCGGCCGATGGCAGGACCATTACGCCGAGCTGTCGGCGCCCATCGCCGCCGCCTCCATCGCCCAGGTGCACAAGGGCGTCGTCGTCGAGAAGGACGGCACACGCCGCGAGGTCGCGGTCAAGATCCTGCGCCCCGGCGTCGAGAAGCGCTTCAAGGCCGACCTCGACAGCTATTTCTTCGTCGCCCGCCAGATCGAGCGCTTCCATCCGCCGTCCCGCCGCCTGAAGCCTATGGCGGTGGTGGAGAACCTCGCGCGCACCACCGACCTGGAGATGGACCTGCGGCTGGAAGCTGCCGCCATGTCGGAGATGGCCGAGAACATCGGCGCCGATGAACGCTTCCGCGTGCCGCGCGTCGACTGGCGGCGCACGCAGCGGCGCGTGCTGACACTGGAATGGATCGACGGCATCCCGATCTCCCAGCACGACAAGCTGCGCGCTGCCGGCCACGACCTGAAGCAGCTCGGCCTCGTGGTGCTGCGCACCTTCCTCAGCCATGCCATGCGCGACGGCTATTTCCACGCCGACATGCACCAGGGCAACCTGCTGGTCGACAAGGCCGGCACCGTGGTGGCGGTGGATTTCGGCATCATGGGCCGCATCGGCCACCGCGAGCAGCGCTTCCTCGCCGAGATCCTGCACGGCCTCATCACGCGCGACTACCGCCGCGCGGCGGAGGTGCACTACTGGGCCGGCTACGTGCCGCCGCATCACCCCGTCGAAACCTTCGCGCAGGCGCTGCGGGCGATCGGCGAGCCGATCCACGGCCGCACGGCGGAGGAGATCAGCATGGCCGACCTGCTCGGCCAGCTCTTCGCCTACACGGAAGTGTTCGACATGCAGACACGGCCGGAGCTGATCCTGCTGCAAAAGAGCATGGTGATCGTGGAAGGCGTGGCGCGCGGGCTCGATCCGGCGCTGAACCTGTGGACCGCGGCCGAGCCCATCGCCAAGCAGTGGATGGAGACGAACCTCGGCGCCGTCGGCCGCCTGCGCGAGGCCGGCAGCGGCGCCTCGACCATGGCGCGCATGCTGGCCGACCTGCCGGAGACGTTGACGGAAGCGCGGCGCACCTCGGCTGCCTTGAGCGAGGCCGCCCGCGACGGCTTCAAGCTCGACGCGGCGACCATGAAGCAGCTGGCCCGCGAGCAGGCGCGCCGCGACCGCTGGAGCCGCGCCGCGCTGTGGCTCGGCGCCCTGAGCCTCACCGCGCTGGCGGCACTCCGCGCCCTCGAGCTCTGGCGCTGACGGGCCACAGCGCGCGAACAGTCGAGGCAACAGCAACAGCCGCGCCGAAGCAGCAACGTGACGAGCATCGCGAGCCCGGCACCCCTTCTCGAGGTCACTCTCCCATGTCGGACGACGACGACGACAGCCCCTCCGCTCAGCCGAGCCAGAAAGAACGCCCCGACCGCGCGCGGCAGGACGACGCGCGCAAGGATCATGGCGGCAAGGATCATGGCCGCAAGGGTCATGGCCGCAAGGGTCATGGGCGCAAGAGCCACGGCGGCCACGAGCCTTGGCACAAGGACAAGTCCGGCCGGCACGGCGGCGGCGGGTGGTCCCGCCAGGGCGGCCAGCAGGGGCAGTTCGGGCGCGCTTTTGCCTCGCACGGCGAGGAGGATGACGGACCGATCCGCCTGTTCGGCATCCACGCCGTGACGGCGGCGCTGCAGAACCCCGAGCGCCGCATCAAGCGGCTGCTGATGACCGACAACGCCGAGCGCCGCCTCGCCGAGGCGCTCGCCGCCCGGCCGACCGCGCACGAGGCGGTGACCCCGCGCGATCTCGATCGTCTGCTCGGCGCCGATGCCGTGCACCAGGGCGTCATGCTCGAGGTCGAACCGCTGCCCGAACCCTCGCTCGACGACCTCTCCGAGAAGGCGGCCGACGGCGGGCCGCTGATCGTGCTCGATCAGGTGACCGACCCGCACAACGTCGGCGCGGTGCTGCGCTCGTCGGCCGTGTTCGGCGCCTCGGGCGTGATCATGACGCGGCGCCACAGCCCGCCGCCCAACGGTACGCTGGCGAAAGCGGCCTCCGGCGCCCTGGAGCTGGTGCCGATCCTGATGGTGCAGAACCTGGCGCGCTGCCTCGAGGATCTGCGCTCACGCGGCTTTGCGCTGATCGGGCTCGACGGCGGTGCGGGCGGTCTGATCGAGGATGAGCCGTTCGACCGCCCGACGGCGCTGCTGCTCGGCGCGGAAGGCAAGGGACTGCGCCAGCTGACGCGCGAGACGTGCGATCGCTTGTGCCGCATCGACACCGCTGGCAGCCTCGCCAGCCTCAACGTCTCGAACGCGGCGGCGGTGGCACTGCACATGGCCGCCATGCGGCGCAAGGGGCGCGCCCGCGGCACCTGACCCCGATGGCGCGCGCGAACCACGCGGCACTGCGATGCCCGCCACCGAAGGGCCGACGCCGGAGTGCCAGTTCACCGTTCGCCGTTCGCCGTTCGCCGACAGCGCGCTATTCGTCGGACTCGAGCGACATGACGGCCGCCGCCATGGTCGCGCTGCCGAAGGTCAGGGCGCAGCCGAACACCAGCATGGCGGCCGGCAGAAGGGGCTGCTCGCTGGTGGCGATGAGGTCGGTGAGGCCAGCGACATTGCTGAACATCAGCAGCGCCGCGAAGGCCGCGCCGAGCGCCGAACCGATAAGGCAGTTGATCAGAAGAAAGCGCACGATGCGGGGCAGTTTACCGCGCGTATTGCCATTTGCCGCGCGGCGCGTCCACAGGTGCGAGAGCTGGAACCTGGACATGGCCGTCTCATCTCCGGCGTTGACGCGCCCTGCTGGTCCCAACCGCAGGCGTGCAACGCCCGCAACGAGGGTGTCAGACCCGACACGGGTTGTCGAGGCCGCGGATGCATGCAGCGATTGTGACTAAAGAGCAATTTCTTGCGATTATCAGCCTCGCAACAGCAACGGGCGCCCCAGGGGAGCGCCCGTTCTGATGCAAGTCGGATTGCAGCGACGTTCCTGTGCGAGGCCGACGCGCGCGCAGGCGCGCATCAGGCACGCATCAATCGCAATAGGTCGGGCGCCAGCAGGAGTAGCGGCCACCGCGGCAGACCTCGTCGCCGTAGCGGTTGACGAAGCAGTGGCGATCGGTCCAGCCGCAGCGCTCCGGACCCTTGTAGCAGCCGTCGCGATACGGGCGCGCGCTCGCTGCGGCGCCGAGGATGCCGAGGCCGATCAGGCCGGCAGCGACACCGACGCCAATACCGACGCCGCGACCGCGCGCCTCGGCCGGCTGCATCGATGACACGACGGCGCCGAAGCCGAGCGTCAGTGCCATCAGAGACTGCGTGATCTTGCGCAACATGAAGGGTCTCCCGTTCGTCGAGGGGCGCGGACAAGCACGCGCTGAATTGCCATGGGTAACAACGGATGGAAGGCTAGGATCCGTCGCCGCTTGGTCGAGAATTACGATCGAGCATATGAATGTGGCATGAACGCGGGATCGCGGTGGCGACGGCGTGTCGGCCAATCGGCACGGCGGGCGCGCCCGCCGAAACGAGGACGGGCGCCGGACGCCTTTTTTCGCCCCGCGCCCGCAGATGTCTCAAGCCTCGACCGTCATCAGCGCCAACGATCCCAAGCAGCGGCTGACCGGCGCGGCGGCCTCACCAGTGATGGTGACGATGTCCGCCGTGGTGACGGCCATGCCACTCGATGTGGTCGTAGTTGCGCTTCTTGGCGCCCCAGGCCTTGTAGTACTTCGGCAGCTTGAAGTTGGTGCGCGGGCGGCAATACTGGCAGGCCGGCACCCAGTAGCCCGAATTGTAATAGGGATAGTAGCCGCGCGGCTCGTAGCGATAGGCATACGGGTCGGTGCTCGCGGCGCGCAGATAAACGTGGTTGTAGCGCGGATAATAGACCCAGTGGCGCACGGAGCGCTCCTGGCCCCAGCCGGCCGGACGGTCCTCGCGATCCCAGCCCGCCTGAGCGGACTGCGGCGCGCCCGCCCCCAATGCTGCCATGGCCGCCAGCGCGGCAAGAAGGCTCCTGATACGCATACTCTCGCTCTCCTCAACTCGAACACACTCGGCACGTTCAGCGCAGGATTAGGCGCAATTGGATAATATTTGGCTTAGAATGCGCTCGACAAGCGGATGATTTCAAATGCCATTCCAAGCCTCGAAATGGGGCAGCCTTAATCAATTCCTCACCCTATTGGGCTGAAATCGCGGGTGATGAGCCCGAATCGTGGGAGCCCCCGCGCGTCCCACGCCCATTGCCTGTGACGTCGCGCGCGCCCCTGGACAAGGAGCGCACGCCGCGCAGGGCCGACCCAGACTGCGAGCGAGTGAGCGGCCCCCAGGTGAAGCGCCCGGCCCCCAGACAGATGCGAGACGACGAGCGCATGGTGGCCGCCACCCGCCAGCTCGAAGCCTTGCTGCGCGACGCCGGCCCCGGCATCATCATAACGCCGGTCGACGACGACATCAGCTTCGACGAGCACGGAGAGCTGGCGCCGCGCCCTCTCACCGCCGCCGCTGCGCCGTCCGGCAGCCGCCCGCCCGCACCGGCGCCGACGTCCGCACCGGCGCCGACGTCCGCACCGGCGCCGACGCGTGCGCCCACGATCGCCGGGCGCGCTCCGACCATCCGAGGTGCCGCCCCCCCGAGCCCGGCCCGCACCGCGCCTGCTACGAGGGCCGCATCGCCTGGACCCGGGAACCGTCCTGCCCCCGCTGCCAGCGCCGCCACCGCGGCTCGCCCCGCGTCCATGGCCCCGCAGCCGCCCTCGGAATCGACGGCGCGCAGCATGACATCCGGCACGGCTGCCGCCCCCGCATCCGCTCCGGCTGAGCCGGCGCGCCTCATCGCCAGCCTGCCGGATGCGCCTCGCAACGCCTCGGAGCCGCCGCCGCAGCTGGGTCCGGCACCGTCCGTGCCGCCCCGGCAAGCCGCACCGTCCGTGCCGGCCATGCGGATGGCCTCCGGTCCCGCCTCCCAGACCGCCGCTTCGATCGCCGCGCCCGACGAGCCCACAGGACCGATCCCCGCGCCCAAGCCCAGCGCCGGCAAAAGCTACAACCCGCATGCGCCGCGCAAGCCGGTCGTCTCGGCGAAGCCGAGCCAAAGCGGAGCGTCAGCGCCGCGCCAGTCCGCCCGGCCCACACCGGCACAACCGGCCGCGCAGGCGCCAGCCACCACGCCGCCTGCCGCGACACCGCGCGGCATCGACGCCGTGCGCACGAGCGGCTTCACCGGGTTCATCATCGACTGGCTGGTGCCCGGCCGCAGCGACCTCAAAGCCGCCGTGGCACAAAGCTCGCGCGCCTTCGGCGCCGTTGGCCTGTTCAGCTTCGCCATCAACATCCTGATGCTGGCCGGCCCGCTGTTCATGCTGCAGGTCTACGACCGCGTCATGACCTCAGGCTCGATCCCGACCCTCGTCGCCCTGTTCGCCATCACCGCCGGCATCTACGCCGTCATCGGCATCCTGGAGCTGGCCCGCTCGCGCATTGTCGTGCGCATCGGCGTCGAGGTCGACCAGCGCCTGTCGGAGCGCATCTTCCGCGCGTCTCTCAAACGCACGCTCGCCAACCCGGGACAGGCCCTGCCGGCCCTGCGCGAGCTGGACAACCTGCGCCAGTTCGTCGCCAGCCAGGGTCCGATCACCTTCTTCGACGCACCCTGGACGCCGGTCTACCTGATCGTCATCTTCCTCGTGCACTGGGTGCTCGGCCTCGCGGCCGTGCTGGGCGGCGCGCTGCTCGTGCTGCTGGCCTGGATGAGCGAGAGCCGCTCGCGCGGCCCCATCACGGAAGCCGGCAAGGCCAGCGCCCGCAGCCTGGAACTCGCCGAAAGCGGCCAGCGCAATGCCGAGGCCATCACCGCCATGGGCATGCTCACCGCCTACATCGGCCGCTGGCAGCGGGCCAACGGCGACGCCATTGCCTGGCAGACGCTCGCCACCGACCGCCTCGGCGGCATCGCCGCGGCCTCGAAAACCGCACGCCTGCTGCTGCAGTCGCTGATGCTGGCCATCGGCGCCTGGCTGGCGGTGAAGGGCGACATCTCGGCCGGCTCCATCATCGCCGGCACCATCATCTTCGGGCGCGCCCTGGCCCCCGTCGAGCAGGGCATCCAGCACTGGCGCGGTTTCCTGAAAGCGCGCGAGAGCTACCTCAAGCTCGACGACCTGCTGGCGCGCGAACCCGTGCCGCCGAAAAAGACCGCGCTGCCGGCGCCCAAGGGCCATCTGGAGGTGACGGCGCTGCGGGTCGCCGCGCCCGACACGCGGCAGCTGATCCTCTCCAGCCTCGCCTTCCGCGTCGAACCCGGGCAGATGCTCGCCGTCATCGGCCCCAGCGCGTCGGGCAAGTCGACGCTGGCGCGTACGCTGGTCGGCCTGTGGCCGGCCTTCTCGGGCTTGATCGAACTCGACGGCGCGCGTCTCGACCAGTGGGACGGGGAAGCGCTCGGGCGCTACATCGGCTACCTGCCGCAGAACGTCGAGCTGTTCTCGGGCACAGTGAAGGAGAACATCTCGCGCTTCCGCGACGATTCCAGCGACGACGACATCATCGCCGCCGCCCGCATGGCGCATGCCCACGACATGATCCTGGCCCTGCCGCAGGGCTACGACACCGAACTCGGCAACTTCGGCACCTATCTCTCGGCCGGCCAGCGCCAGCGCATCGGCCTTGCCCGCGCGCTGTTCGGCAACCCGGCACTGGTGGTGCTCGACGAGCCGAACGCCAATCTCGACCGCTCGGGCGACGAAGCCCTCTCCTCGGCCATCGACGGCATGCGGTCGCGCGGCCAGGCCATCGTGCTCGTCTCGCACCGCGTGCAGGCGATCGGCAAGGCGGACCTGCTGCTGTACCTCGATCGCGGCATGCAGCGTGCCTTCGGTCCGCGCGCCGAGGTCATGAAGCTGATCCAGGGCCAGGCGTCGCAGCAGCCGGCCGGGCCGTCCGCCACGCCCCCGCAGCAGCAGGCAAAGCCGCAACCGGCATCGGCCCAGGCGCCGGCTCAGCCGGCCCAGGCGCAAGCGCAGGCCGCCAAGCCGCAGGCCCCGGCCGCGCAGACGAAGGCGCCAGCCGCCAAGCCGCAAGATCAGCCGGCCCCGGCCCCGACACAGGCCCAGACACAGGCCCCGATACCGGCACAGGCTGTGGCGCAGGCCACCAAACCGCCGGCGCAGGCGTCGCCACAGACGCCACCCACGCAACCGCAGGCCACCCAACCGCAGGCGCCCCGACCGCGGACAACCGCGCCGCAAACGCCGCCGCGAGCCCAGCCCGAACCGGCGCAACCCCAAGCCGCACCGGCCGTCGTCATGTCGCCCCCGGTCAGGCCGCAATACCTCGTCACCGCGCAGGTCGGCAATCCCTCCGCTGCGCCGACGCCCGCGCGGCAGCCGGCGCCGGCCGCCAAGCCCGCCGTGCCGCCAGCGGACGCGTCGCCTCCGGGCAAGGGAACCTGAGCCATGAAGCTGAAGCCCGCCGGCCTGACCGCGCCCCCGACGAGCCCCGACTGGCAGGCCACCGAACCGTGGATCGGGCTCGGCATGCGTACGCTGTGGTACATGCTCGCCGGCCTGTTCCTGAGCGCCACGCTGTTCTCCGTCTCGGGCGCCGTCGTCGCCACCGGCACGGTGACGGTGGAGAGCAACTACAAGGCCGTGCAGCATCTCGACGGCGGCATCGTCGCCGGCATCCTGGTGAGGAACGGCGACCGCGTGCGCGAGGGCGACGTCATCATCAAGCTCGACGACACCACGGTGCGCGCCAACCACGCCGTGGTCATGGGACGGGTCAACGACTTCCTCATCCAGCAGGCGCGCCTAGAAGCCGAGCGCGATGGCAAGGCCGCGTTCCAGCTGCCGCCCGGCGTCGATGCCAAGGATCCGGCGGTGACCAAGATCCTGGCCAGCCAGAAGTCGTTGTTCGACGCGCGGCGCACGGCGCACCTGGGCGAGGAATCGGTGCTGACGCAGCGCGTGGCGCAGCTCAACGGCGACATCAACAGCCTGCAGGCGCAGCTTGGCGCCGTCGTCAAGCAGAACGAGATCAACATCCGTGAACTCGCCAGCGTGATGCCGCTGTTCGAGAAGGGCTTCGTCAACAACCAGCGCGTGGCGCCCCTGCAGCGCGAAGCCGCAAGGCTCGAAGGCGAGGCCGGCCGCATCAAGGCCGAGATCGCCAAGGCGCGCTCGGGCCTCTCGGAAGCCGAGCTCAAGCTGGCGCAGAGCGAGAAGGAATTCATGAACCAGGTGGTCGAGGAACTGCGCAAGGTGCAGTCCTCGCTCGCCGAGCAGGAGGAGCAGGCGAAGGCGCTGGCCGACAAGCTCGCCCGCGCCGAGATCCGCAGCCCGCGCTCAGGCCGCGTCCATGCGCTTGCCGCACATACGATCGGCGGCGTGGTGACACCGGCGAGCGTCATCGCGCAGATCATTCCCGATGGCGACAAGCTGCTGGTGGAAGCCCAGGTGCCGCCGCAGGAGATCGACAAGGTCCGCCCGCAGCAGAAGGCGCACGTGCGCCTCTCGGCCTTCAACGCGCGCACGACGCCGAAGCTCGAGGGCTTCGTCGCCACCGTGTCGCCGGCGCAGATCACCGACCCGCAGACGCAGAAGAGCTATTTCACGGCCCAGATCGAGATCCCGGCCTCCGAGATCAAGAAGATCGGCGACGGCCACGAACTGGTGCCCGGCATGCCGGCGGAGGTCTACATCGAGACCACGTCGCGCTCGATCCTGAGCTATTTCCTGCGTCCGCTGACCGACGTGCTGGCCCGCACCTTCCGCGAGACCTGACGCCGCCCGCGCGACAGCCTCCTCGAAGAGCCTGTACCCGGCGCGCACGGGCCGCTACCCTCGGCGCCCGGGCCGGTCGATGGCGATTGGCCAACAAACCCCGGGACAATTCAATTCTCGGCTGATCACTTTCCTCTCCCGGGACGGGAGAGGATGTCCCCCAGGGACAGGTGAGGGACTTGGACGCGGCGCCTCACTCTCGATGAGCCCCCTCATCCGCCCCTATCGGGGCACCTTCTCCCTATGGGAGAGGGAGCAAACCCGGAGCAACCCCGCGAACGTGAAAAGGGCGCTTCCGATTTGGGAAGCGCCCTTTCTCATTGTGGGACCGGCTCATTGTGCGACCGGTATCGCGCTGGTCAGGTTCAGTGCGCGTTGCGGTACGCCTTCGGCGACACCACGGTGAGCAGCAGGATGTAGAGGTCGAACATCACCGACCAGTTCTCGATATAATACACGTCGTGTTCCACACGCTCGCGCATCTTGCTCTCGGTGTCGGTGACGCCACGGAAGCCGTTCACCTGCGCCCAGCCGGTGATGCCCGGCCGCACGTTGAGGCGGCGGGGATAATCGCTGATGCGGGTCTCGAACAGGCGGTCGTGGGCCACCGCATGCGGGCGCGGGCCGACGAGGCTCATCTCGCCGGTCAGAACGTTGAACAGCTGCGGCAGCTCGTCGATGTTGTAGCGCCGCAGGTAGGCGCCGACGCGGGTCACGCGCGGGTCCGCCTTCTGCGCCTGCACGATGGTATCGCCGTCGTCCATCGTGGTCATGGTGCGGAACTTCCAGATGCGGAACTCGCGCTGGTTGAAGCCGCGGCGGCGCTGGCGGAAGAACACCGGCCCCTTGCTGTCGCGCTTGATGAGAGCGGCGACGACCAGGAACAGCGGCGCCAGCAGCACGAGCGCCACCAGACCTGCGGACACGTCGAGGATGCGCTTGACGAGGTCCTGCCACGGCGTCAGCGGCGGCTCGGTCAGGCTCAGCGTCATGTGGCCGCCGGCCTCCGAGAGACGAAGCGAGGCATTGCGCTGCAGCGGCGGGCGCAGCGCAAGCTGGATCGACACCGGCAGGGCGCCGAACGCCTCCATGCACGGCTGAAGGTAGCCGGGCTTGTCGCACGAGGGCAGCAGCACGATGACATCGGCGTCGAGCATGCGCGCCTTGGGCACGCCGCGTTCCAGCAGGGTGGAAAGCTCGGCGAGCTTCTCGTCGCGGGACTTGCCCGATCCGGAGCGCGGCAGCTCCATGGAGCCGACAATGCGCGGATCGGCCGCCTGGCGCGCGTCCAGGCCATAGTCGCGCAATTCGTCGGCGGTGCCGACGACGAAGGCGCGGCGGCCGGCGATGTGGCCCGACTTCAGGCCCGCCACCAGCATGCGGCAGATGCCGTATTCGAGCGCCGTCAGCGAGACGAGACCGCCGACGTAGAACAGCGCGGCCCAGGCGCGCGAGGCCTCGCCCGTCGTCTTGGTCAGGAAGGCGACGACCGCGAGCACCAGGAACGTCGTGTTCCACAGCACCAGCACGCGAGCCGGCCGCTTGCCGCGGGCCATGAAGCCCTCGATCAGGTATTCGTCGCGATAAAGGCCGGGAATGGCGTAGCAGATGGCGGCGACGAGACCGGCTCCGGCGAAGGTCTGCACGGGGCCGGCGTCACCGTAGGCGAGAAGGTGATAGATGCAGCCGGTGGCGACCGACAGCAGAACGATGGCGACGCTTTCCAGCGCCAGCGCGGTCAGCGCAAACCCCGTATCCGACAACATGGAACGCGAGCGGTCGAAGGCTTGGAAACCCTTCAATCGTGTAACGCCACTCACAGCTTTTCTCCCAATGGCTCGAGCCTTGGAGGTCTCTGGATAGCCGCATCCGTCAGCTGACGAAAGGTTAACCAGAACAGTTCGTTAAGGCTCACTGCAGGTGCTTTCCGAAGCGACTGCCGTTCGTATCGATTCGACACTGGAGGCACGCTGAGTTGAGGCCTCCCGGCGTTCGCGTCCCGGGCACTGCAAGCGACGGTCCAGATTGCCGCCGCCCACGCCCGCGGACCAACAACGGGCGCGAGACGCCGGTCGGCTCCGCCGGTCGGCTCCAGAGTGTTTGCTGCAATGCGGCACAACGAGGCGGTCGTAGCACAGGTCCCCAATCGGGACAAACGTTAGAATTTCGTGAAACTGCTGCACCTTAATGCGTCCATCTTGTGATGGAGCGCGAACACCTTGTTTGGCAACGCAAACTTCGATTGCGTGCAGCCCGGGTTCAGGTTTGCTTAACCATGATGGCCCCCGCGCCGACTGTCCGGCGCGCTTCTTGCTCCCCTTCGCTGCCATCCGAGCCCAATGCATCTGCGGCAGCACCGACACCGGTCTCAACCCAGGCATCCCGCAAGACGAAACGCCCGCCGCGTCGAAACCTTGCCGTAAACAGCCTGTTAACAGACGTGCCAAGTCGCTCTATGGTGCGCCCGCAAAGAAGGTAGCGAAGTCCATGCGTACGCCCGACACCGTCAAAGCCGATCTGAAGCCGCTGGCCAGCGTCGCCGGCTGGGGCATCAACATCCGCGATCTCGACGATGCGGTGACCAAGCTCACCGATGCCGCGGTGCGCGGCGAAGGCTTCCTGGCGGTCACCATCAACCTCGACCTGCTGGTCAAGCTGCGCAGCAACGAGGCCTTCCGCCGCGCCGTGGAGAAGGCCCGCTTCGTGACCGCGGACGGCGCTCCCGTCGCCCGCCTCGCGCGCCGCCAGCATGCCGGCATCCAGCGCACCACCGGCGCCGATCTCATCGTGCCGCTGTCGAAGGCTGCCGCCGAGCACGGCATGTCGGTCTACCTGTTCGGCTCCTCGGACGAGGCGCTGGCGGAAGCCTCGCTCGATCTCGCCGAGCGCTGCGGCAACAAGCTCGACATCGTCGGCACCTGGTCGCCCTCGCGCAATTTCGACCCGGAAGGCCCGGAAGCCGACGAGGCCATCGATCGCATCGCGCGGTCCGGCGCCCGCATCTGCTTCCTTGCGCTCGGCGCGCCGAAACAGGAAATCTTCGCCGCCCGGGCCCTCGCCCGCGGTTGCAACGTCGGCTTCGTCGCCTGCGGCGCGGCGGTGGACTTCCTGGCCCGCCGCCAGATTCGCGCTCCCCAGTTCATGCAGGACCACGGCCTGGAGTGGCTGTGGCGACTGTCCACCAATCCGCGCCGTCTTGCCGCGCGCTATGCCCAGTGCGCGCTGCTGCTGGCCGACCTCGAGATCCTGGAGCCGTTGCGCGCGCGCGGGCGCACCTTGCTCGGCGCCTCCCACCGCATGGGGTAACGCTTCGCACCTCGTGGGACGCCGTCAGTGCTGCACGCCGATTGGGGGCAGCGGACCCTGCGGCGCATGCTTTCCGATCCATCTGCCCCCGGCTGCCGCGCGCGGCCGGGGGTTCGCATGTCGGAGGGCACGCGAGCCACACCCCGTCAGCCGCGCGGGCCGCTGCTCCGCATCGTTTCCCGGCACGCTCCTTGCTCTTCCCATTCCCGAAGCCCGGGCCAGCCGTCAAACGAGGCTCGCCCGTCTTGTCATGGGACACCCGACAGGGACGCCCGGACGAGGCGGTCGAAATTCTGAACGGTCGGTCCCGGCAGCCAAACCGAAATCGCGGGACCGGTGCCCGCTCTTGTCTTGTATCGTGTTGCGTAGAAAGTGGAGCCAATCGCCGTGCTAGAGGAGCGCTCGACCATGTGGGCCGAACCGATCGGTAAAGCCCCCGTCACCGCCCGGGCCGCGGCCCGGCCGTCGTCGTTGCCGGAGCCGGGCGTGGTCTGGGCCCTGTGGGACCGCAAGGGCCTGATCCTGCTGCTCGGCCTGCTCGGCACGCTCGCCGCCTTCTTCGGCTCCGAGCTGCTGACGCCGCGCTACACGGCGAGCGCGCAGCTGCTCGTCGACCCGCGCGACCTGCAGACGCTGGGCAAGGGTGCCCTGCAGAGCTCGGTCGCCTCCGATAGCGGCATCTCGATCGTCGAGAGCCAGGTTCAGGTGCTGACCTCGGACAACGTTCTGCGCCGCGTCATCGATCAGCTCGACCTCGTCAACGATCCCGAATTCAACGGCAAGCGGCGCAACCCGCTGGCTCCGCTCGGCACGTGGCTGCTGGAGAAGCTGCCGATCGATCTTTCCGAGAAGCACCTCGACAAGACGAGCGACCCGCAGCAGATGGCGCTGCAGACGCTGGCGCGCCAGCTGTTCGTGAAGCGCCCCGAGCGCACCTTCATCATCGACCTCACGGTCTACACGAACGACCGTGCCAAATCGATCCGCGTCGCGGAAGCGATCATGAAGGCGTACCTCGAGGATCAGCAGAAGTATCGCGCCGAGGCGAACAAGAACACCGCCCAGGCCATCGAGGTCGGCCTCGGACCGCTGCGCCAGAAGCTTTCCGACTCCGAGAAGCGCGTCGCCGCCTACAAGGTCGAGAAGAACCTCGTCGGCGCCAGCGGCCGTCTCGTCACCGAGCAGCAGCTCTCCGAGGTCAGCAACCAGCTCATGGCCGCGCGTGCCGACACCAGCCGCGCCAAGGCACGCTTCGACGAGACGCAGGCCTCGCGCGGCAACCCGGACTCGATCCCGGAAGCCGTCGCCTCCGCCTCGCTGCGCGGCCTGCGCGCCCAGCTCGCCAATACCGCCGCCCAGCGCGCACGCCTCTCCGTGCAGATGCTGCCGGGTCATCCCGCGATGATCCAGGTGGACGAGCAGGAGCGCGAGGTGAAGCGCCAGATCCAGGCCGAGCTCAACCGCGTCATCAATGCGGCAAAGCACGAGTACGAGCGCACCAAGGCGGCCGAGGAAGCCCTCGCCCGCAGCGTCGAGACCCTGCGCCAGCAGATGAACACCTCGAACACCGCCCAGATCATGCTGCGTGAGCTGGAGCGCGAAGTGGAGACCAACCGCGCCCTCTACGATCAGGCCAACGGTCGCGCCCGCGAGACCGAGCAGCAGGCCGGCATCGACACCACCAATGCGCGCATCATCTCCGCCGCCAATGCGCCGGTCGACCGCGCCTTCCCGCCGCGCAAGAGCATCCTCGTGCCGGCCGGCCTCGGCGCCGGCCTGGCGCTCGGCCTGTTCGGCGCGCTGGCCGCCTACCAGCTGCGCCGTCGCCCGGCCCCGCTCGAGGAGGAGGTCGACGCCCCGATCGCGGCACCGCCCGCCGCCCGCAAGGCGTCCGCTGTCGCCACCGCGGTCAAGCCGCAGCCGGCCAGCGCATCCGCGATCGCCTCTGCAGGCCAGGTGGCCACGCCCGAGACCGGCGCCTTCGTATTCGCCGACCTGCGCGGCGCCTGCAAGACCGCGGCCGACGGCGGCGAGGTGCCGCGCGGCACCGGCTCGCGCATCGTCGATCTCGCGCTCACCGTCGTGCGCACGCCGATGGCGCCGTTCGCACGCCGCATGAAGTCGCTCTACAATCTGCTGTCGCAGGCGCAGCTGCAGCGTCCGCGCGACGCCTCCGGTCCGATGGCCGTGGTGCTGACGTCGGAAGGCGACAACGAAGTCAAGTCGGCGGTCGCGCTCGGCCTCGCCTACGCCGCGGTCGCCAAGCAGCAGCGCGTGCTGCTCGTCGACGGCGACTTCAAGAACCGCCGCCTGTCGTCGGCGCTGCCCGAGAAGCACGACTCCGGCGTCGAGGACGTCATCGCCGGCCGCTCGAAGCTCGAGGACGCGGTGGTGGTGCGCCCCGACAGCCAGCTGGAGTTCCTGCCCTCCCTCGGCCGCGACGCGGCGCGCCAGCCGCTGATCCTCAACGCCTCGACCGTGCGCCGCCTGCTGGCGCAATCGACGGCCTATGATCTGGTCATCTTCGAGAGCCCGGCTCTCGGTTCGCCCGGTCTCGGCCAGACGTTCGCCGAAGGCTTCGACGACATGCTGCTGGTGCTCGGTGTGGCACCGAAGAACGAGAACGAACTCGTCGAGGCCATGCACCTGCTGCGCCGTGCGGCACCGAAGTTCCGCGGCGTGGTGGTGACCGACTGACACGACCGGAGGGCCGCACACCGCGGCCCTCCGCAGCTTCGCAATCAGCCAAGGCCCTCGCCATGTCGCGCCGCCCGCCCCCCGTGCTCACTCGCCGCGACAGCCTTCGCCTCGGCGCAAGCGTGCTCGGCAGCGGCCTGTTGGCGGCCGGCATGCCGTGCGCTCTTGCCGGCGCTACGGCGGCCGGGACCCTGGACCGGAGCGCCTCCAAGCCCGCGGGGACAGCAACACCCGCCGAGTGGACGCCCCCGCAGCCGCAGCGTCTCGATACGCAGCGCATGGAGGTCGTCGGCAACGAGCTGCGCGTCGCCGGCCAGCCGATCCGCTTGATCGGCGTCGCCGTCGCCGATCCCATCTATGTGCGCGCCAACAGCAGCCTCGACGACTACCGCCTGCTGGCCGACGACTGGGGCGTCAATGCCGTCCGCATCAGCCTGCATCCGGGCCACTACCGCCAGGACCGCACCGGCTCCATGGCCGCTCTCGTACGCGACGTCGCGGCAGCGCGCGCGCAAGGGCTGTGGGCGGTCGTCGACTGGCACGCCATCGGCTTTCCTGGCCGATACGCCGAGAAGGTGGATCCGTCCTGGGGCCTGCCGCTCGATGCCTTCGACAGCGACGAGACGCTGGCACTCGACTTCTGGGACCACGCGGCCCGCACCTTCGGCGCCGATCCGGGCATCCTGTTCGAGCTGTGGAACGAGCCGGTCTACGACGGCCGCCACTGGAAGAACGACGGCCAGCACTGGCCGCATCTCAAGGCGCTCTGGCAACGCCTCATCGCCGTCATCCGCCGCCACAGCGACAACATCGTCGTCGCCTCCGGCGGCCGCTGGGCGCACGATCTCAACGGCATCGCCGCCTCGCCGCTGGCCGACCCGCGCGTCGTCTACGCATGGCACTGCTACCCCAAGGAAACGCGCGGCCGTTTCGCCAGGGAAATCGAGGAGGCGCTCGGCGGGCTCCCCGCCCTGAAGCCCGTGCTGGTCACCGAATGGGGCTTCTGCGCGGCTTGCGAGGAGCATCTCGACGGCTCGCCCGAGAGCTTCGGCAAGCCATTCGCGGCGCAAGCGCTGGAGGCCCACAAGCTGCACTCGTTCGCCTGGGTCTATTCGACCGGTGCCACGCCGCCCCTGCTCGGCCGCGACGGCACGCCCAACGCGTTCGGCCGCTTCGTGCGCGGCTACATCAAGACCGCGTGGCGCCCCGAGCGCATCGTCAGGAACTGAGGCGGGACGCGCGCACCGATGTCGCAGAGCCTCACCAGCAACGATCTGCCGCAAGCACCGCTGACGCGCAACATCGACCTGCTGCCGTCGATGGAGGACATGCGGTCGGGTGAGGAGGCGGTGCGCGCCGCCCGCAAGGACGGCAGCGCCGCGGCCGACGGTGCCGCGAAGCCCGGCAGGGCGCCGGTCGGTGCGGCGAGCGTGCCGGCCATCGCCGTTTCCGAGCCGCCGCTTTCTGTGCTCGGCATGGCGCTCGCGGTTGCCCGGCCGACGCTGTTCCTGGTCGCGCTGCTGGCCATCCTGATCTCGCTCTCCCCGTTCGCCGACCGCAGCGGCAAGGCCATGCTGTCGACGTTCGAGATCGGCTCGCGCCTGAACCAGGTCTTCTTTCCCCTGCTGCTGCTGTCGATCCTGGCCGTGCTCGGCACCAGCAGCCTCCGCTTCCTGAGGCTGTTCGCGCGTCCGGCGATGATCGCCTTCTTCGTCTGGCTGGCGCTGTCGACGCTGACCTCGCTGGAACCGATGCTGTCGGCGCGTCGCGCCACCTTCTTCACCATCCAGATGGCCATCGCGCTGCTGGCCATGGCGCTGCCGCGCTCGCCGCGCCAGCTCGCGGTGCTCTACGCGCTGGCCGCCTCGTGCGTGCTGGTGCTGTCCTACGGCGGCGTGCTGCTCGCCCCGGAGCTGTCGATCCACCAGCTGACGGACGCGGTGGAGACCGACCTCGCCGGCAACTGGCGCGGCGTGTTCCGACACAAGAACGAAGCCGGCGCCGTCATGGTCGTGATGGTATTCGTCGGCCTCTACGTGGCGCGCGCCCTCAACTACGCAATCGGCATCGGCATCGCCGCTGGAGCGGCGGTGTTCCTATCGTTCACGATGTCGAAATCGTCGATGATCCTGCTGCCGGTCTCGCTGCTGCTGGCATGGGGCTTCGAGCGCTGCCGGACGCTGCGCTGGCGCGCCGCCACGGTGCTGTCGCTGCTCGTGCTGTTCAACGTGGCCACGCTCGGCTCGAGCTTCCCGGGTCCGATCCGCGCCGGCCTGCAGCGCGTGATGCCGGACGTCACCTTCACCGGCCGCACCGACCTGTGGCGCTTCGCCATGGAACACGTCGCCCTGCGCCCGCTGACCGGCTACGGCATCGGCGCCTTCTGGCGCACCTCGGCGACCATGCACCGCGATCGCGAGGAGGCGGGCCCGGAGGACACCTCGGGCTGGGTGGCGGAACTGGGCACCGACAGCCACAATGGCTATCTCGACGTCGCCGTGTCGATGGGCCTCCCCGGCGCGCTGCTGCTGATCGTGATGTTCGTGCTGCTGCCGATCCGCGATGCGCATGCCGCGCTCGCCGAGCCGCGCAACCGCGACCTCGCCCGCTTCTACGTCAGATGCTGGATCTACGTGCTCTACCTGTCGTCGGTGGAGAGCCTGCTGATGCCGCTGAACCCGATCTGGTACCTGATGATCCAGTCGGTCTTCGGCCTCATCCTGCTGACGCACTACCGCCTGCGGCAGCGCGCCTGAACCAGGCGCGAGCCCCGCGCGCGCGACGCGCCGACCGCAAAAAAGGCGCCGAAGCGCCCGCACTGAACCGTCATGCGATTTGGATTGGTGGAGCCAAGCGGGATCGAACCGCTGACCTCTTGCATGCCATGCAAGCGCTCTCCCAGCTGAGCTATGGCCCCATCCATGGGTCGCGTGCAGACTGCGCCGAACCGGTCAGCTGCTCGCGAGGTCCGCTTCATATGCCGATCATGACGAATGTGCAAGTGCGAATTTTTCCTCGCGCCGGCAATTGCGCGGCATCGGCCGCGAGGCCTCGCGCAGGCTCCTGGCGGCCCCTCCAAAACGAAAGCCGGCACGCCTCGATCGGCGCGCCGGCTCAAACAACAACCCTGGAGGAACAAGCATGAGGGGGGCTGGCCTTACGGCTCCTCCTCGCCCTCGGCGACCGGGCCGCCCAGGATCCCGGACACGTCGCCGCCTTCCTCTTCCTCTTCGAGGAAGGTCTCGTCCGGCTCGGCAGCCGCCGGCTCGTCGTCGCCGGCGATCTCGGCCAGGGCCTCCTCGCCATCCGCCAGCGGCGCCGCATCTTCGTCGACGACCTCCTGCTTCTTGGCCTTGCGGGCCGCGGCCTTTTCCTCGGCATAGACCGCCGCCGCGCCGAGCGGCGACGACGCGATCTCGTAAATGGAGCCGCAGATGGGGCAGGTGATCGGATTGCGGTTCAAGTCATAGAAGCGCGACCCGCACTCCGCCATCTGGCAGGTGCGCTTGGTGCCGCGCGCTTGCTTGTTCGATGCCATGTATTGGCCCTCGGAGGCTTCTTGGAAAATTCGGAAGCCGCCCCTCTGCCACACCGGGGCGGGGCTGTCAAAATGTATGTCGCGCGGGTGTCCGGCGTCGGCGCGCGGAGCGCGGGCGAGCGGTGGCCGGCCAAACTGGCGGGTTGCGCGGGGAATGCCGCGTTGACAGCACCGCCCCCCGTCGGCTCAATGCGCCCGCTCGCCCCAGCTTTTCGCCTTCGGCGCAGCAAAACGAGCATACCTCGCCGCAATCGGAGCCCCGCCCGCCCCCGTGTCCCATTCCGCAGCCCCACGCCCGCTCACCACCGTTCGTGCCGGCGCCCTCAAGGGCGCGCTTCGCGTGCCCGGCGACAAGTCGATCTCGCACCGGGCGCTGATGTTCGGCGCGCTGGCCAGCGGCACCACGCGCATCAAGGGTCTGCTGGAAGCCGAGGACGTGATCAACACGGCCAAGGCGGTGTCGGCGCTCGGAGCCCCCGCCGCCAAGATCGGCGAGACGTGGGTGGTGCAGGGCCGCGGTGTCGGCGGCCTCAGCGCGCCCGAGGGACCGATCGACTTCGGCAACTCGGGCACCGGCACCCGGCTGATGATGGGCGTCATCGCCGGGCAGGACATCACCGTCGAGATGATCGGCGACGCCTCGCTGTCGAAGCGCCCGATGCGGCGCGTGCTGGGGCCGCTGAAACAGATGGGCCTCGCCGTCGAGCCGGAAGGGCGCGAGACGCTGCCGCTCACCGTGCGCGGCTCGGCCGACCTGATGCCGATCGTCTACAGGCTGCCGGTGCCGAGCGCCCAGGTGAAAAGCGCAGTGCTCATCGCCGGCCTCGCGGCTGCGGGCGAGACGACGGTGATCGAGGCGGAAGCGACGCGCGATCACACCGAGCGCATGCTGCGATATTTCGGCGCCGAGGTGCGCACCGCGCACAAGGACGGCCTCACCCACATCACGGTGACGGGCGAGGCCGAGATGCAGGGCCGCGACGTGGTAGTGCCGGGCGATCCCTCGTCCGCCGCCTTCCTCGCCGCCGCCGCCGTGCTGGTGCCGGGCTCCGACGTGACCATAGAAGGCGTGCTCGTCAACGAGACGCGCATCGGCTTCTACACCACGCTCAAGGAGATGGGCGCAGACGTGGCGCTTCTGAACGCGCGCGAGGAAGGCGGCGAGCCGATCGCCGACATCCGCGTCCGCGCCTCCAGGCTGACAGGCGTGCATGTGCCGGCGAGCCGCGCGCCGGCGATGATCGACGAATATCCGGTGCTGGCCTGCGTCGCCGCCTTCGCGGATGGAGACACGCGCATGGACGGCCTCGCCGAGCTCAAGGTGAAGGAGAGCGACCGCCTGGCCGCCACCGCCGCCGGCCTCGCCGCCAACGGCGTGCGCGCCAGCGTGGACGGCGATACGCTGATCGTGCACGGCACCGGCAACGCCCAGGGCAACGGCCGGGTGGCCGGTGGCGGGCGGGTGGCGACGCACCTCGACCATCGCATCGCCATGGCCTTTCTGACGCTGGGCCTCGCCTCCGAGAAGCCGGTGACGGTGGACGATACCAACATGATCGCCACCAGCTTCCCCGAGTTCCGCGGCCTCATGGAGACGCTCGGCGCGCGGTATACCGTCTAGCATCAGTGCCGCAGCCGCTGTTCCCGTGGCGCAGGGTGCCCCGCCCGGGGTGCGAGGGTGCGAATTGCGGCTTTCCAAGGCCGGGCCGCGTCGTTTATCACTCCCGGCTCATCCCATCCGGGCTCACCGGTCCCGCCGCAGCCCCAGAAGCAGCGCAGAATCAGCCATGGCCACCGACGCCCCCGTGCCGCGCCCCGGCATCCTCGATATCGAAGCCTACGTGCCGGGCCTCTCGAGCGTGCCGTCCGGCGTCAAGCCCATCAAGCTGTCGTCGAACGAGAACCCGCTTGGCGCCGCGCCGGCCGCACTCGCCGCCTATCGCGCCGCCGCCGACCACCTGGAGCGCTATCCCGACGGCTCGGCCACGGCCCTGCGCAGGGCCATCGCCGGCCGTTATGGCCTCGACGCGGACCGCATCGTCTGCGGCGCCGGCTCGGACGAACTGCTGTCGCTGCTCGCCCACTGCTACCTCGGGCCCGGCGACGAGGGGCTTTACACCGAGCACGGCTTTCTGGTTTACCGCATCGCCATCCTGTCCAACGGCGGCACGCCCGTTGTGGCCCCCGAAAAGGGCCTGAAGACCGATGTGGACGCGCTGCTGGCGCGCGTGACGGACAAGACGCGCATCGTCTTCATCGCCAATCCGAACAACCCGACCGGCACCTATATTCCAATCGACGAGGTGCGCCGGCTGCGCAGCCGTCTGCCGCAACGCGTGCTGCTGGTGCTGGACGCCGCCTACAGCGAATACGTGCGCCGCAACGACTACGAGGCCGGCCTCGAGCTGGTGGCGACCACCACCAACACGGTGATGACGCGCACCTTCTCCAAGATCCACGGTCTCGCCGCCTTGCGCATCGGCTGGGCCTACTGCCCGGCCGAGATCGCGTCAGTGCTGAACCGCGTGCGCGGCCCGTTCAATATGTCGAGCCCGGCCATCGCGGCGGGCGTGGCGGCGATGGCCGACCGCGCGCACGAGGACGCGGCGGTGGCGCACAACGAGCGCTGGCTCGCCTGGCTGACGGCCGAGATCGAGAAGCTCGGCCTCGCGGTGACGCCATCCGTCGCCAACTTCCTGCTCATGCATTTCCCGAAGGGCGAGGCGGCCGGCGCGGTGGCCTGCGACACCTTCCTGCAATCGCGCGGGCTGATCCTGCGCCGCGTCGGCGCCTACGGGCTGCCCGACTGCCTGCGGCTGACGGTGGGCACCGAGGCGGAGAACCGCGCCGTCGTCGCCGCGCTGGCGGAGTTCGCGGGCAAGCACGGCCTTGCGCGTTCGGGCGAGGCGGCCAAGCCCGCACCGGGCAAGGGAGCGCGCTGAGATGGCCCACGGCAAGGCTGTCAGCACGGCGGTGTCGGCCGCAGCGGCGAAGGCGGGAAGCCCGACGGCGGGCGCCCCCCCGATGTTCCGCCGCATGGCGCTGATCGGCATCGGCCTCATCGGCTCGTCCATCAGCCACGCCGCGCGCCGCGCCGGTCTTGTCGGCGAGATCGCCGGCTCGGCGCGCACGCCCGAGACGGTGGAGACGGCAAAGCGGCTCGGCATCATCTCGCACGGCTTCGCATCCGCCGCCGAGGCCGTGCGCGGCGCCGATCTCGTCATCGTCTGCACGCCGGTCGGCGTGTGCGGTCGCGTGGCGCAGGAGATCGCGCCGCACCTCGCTCCCGGCGCCATCGTGACCGACGTCGGCTCGGTCAAGGCGGCAATCGTGCGCGACATGGCTCCGCACATCCCTGCGGGCGTGCACTTCGTTCCCGGTCACCCCATCGCCGGCACCGAGCAGTCCGGTCCCGAAGCCGGGTTCGCCGAGCTGTTCGACGGGCGCTGGTGCATCCTCACGCCGCCGCCCGAGACCGATGCGGGCGCGGTGGCGAAGCTCAAGCTGTTCTGGGAGCGGCTCGGCAGCCACATCGAGCTGATGGATGCGAACCACCACGACATGGTCCTGGCCATCACCAGCCATGTGCCGCACCTCATCGCCTTCAACATCGTCAACACCGCTGCCCACCTGGAGCGCGTCACCGACAGCGAGGTGATCAAGTTCTCGGCCGGCGGCTTCCGCGATTTCACGCGTATCGCCGCCTCGGACCCCGTGATGTGGCGCGACGTATTCTTGAACAACCGCGAGGCCGTGCTGGAGATGCTCGGCCGCTTCTCCGAGGATCTTGTCGTGCTGCAGCGGGCGATCCGCTTCGGCGACGGCGAGACGCTGCAGACGCATTTCGCCGACGCGCGCGCCATCCGGCGCGGTATCGTCCAGGCCGGGCAGGATACGGCGGCGCCAGACTTCGGGCGCGGCAAGCCGGCGGCGGCGACTTCGGACGCGACGGCGGAGCGGAGCAAGCGCTGAGCGCCGACCAAAACGGCCAGGACAGGGCGCGCGACATGAGCGGCAGCGACGGCGAGCTTTGGATTTTCGGCTACGGCTCGCTGATGTGGCGGCCCGGGTTTCCATTCGTCGAAGCCGTGCATGCGCGCCTCACCGGCTGGCGCCGCTGCTTCTGCGTCACCTCGGTGCATCATCGCGGCAGCGAGACGCGGCCCGGCCTCGTTCTGGGACTGGATCGCGGCGGCGTCTGCGAGGGCCTCGCCTTCCGCGTCGCAGCCGCCGAGGCGGCATCGACTCTCGCCTACCTGCGCGAACGCGAGCAGATCAGCGGCGTCTACCGCGAGGAGCTGCTGCCGGTCACTCTCCTGCCGGGCGCGCCGTCGGGCGCCCCGCGGCGCCAGGTGCGCGCCATCGCCTACGTCGCCGAACGCCGCCATCCGAGCTACATCGCTGGGCTGCCGCTCGCCCTGCAGGCGCGTCTCATTCGCGGCGCGCGCGGGCTGTCGGGCGCCAACATGGACTACCTGCTTAATACGCTCGCGCATCTGGCCGCGCTTGGCATCCGCGAGCGCGAGCTGGAACGCATCCGCGTGCTCGCCGCGCCGCTGATCGACCGCGAGCCGGGTCCGATCAGGACGCGCGCGCGCGTCCTGATCGCCAGCGCGCCGCGCGCTCCCGCACCGCTGCGGCGCTTTCGCCCGTCGTGGCGGCGGCGCTTCCTGCACCGCTGCTGGCTCGATGGCCGCGCGCGCATGTCATGACCGCGCGCGCCAAGAACGAAACGAGCCGCGCTCGCCGAGGAGCACGGCCCGTCGCAATCAGGGTGACAGCGCAAGCGTCAGTGCATCGTCGGACGCGACAGCTCGTCGACGCTGGCGGCCGTCGCGGCCGTCGCCTGGCAACCGCCGCGGAACTGGCCGGTGCGCAGGTCGAACTCGACGGTCTTGGCCTCCTGCGGGCTCTGCGCCAGCAGATGCACGTGAACCTCGTTGGCGCCGAGCTGGGCGCCGCGCTGGCGGATCTCGGCAAGGTTCAGGCCGGGGCAGATGCTGGTGACGCGGCCGATGGCGAGGATCGCGCGCTGGCCGCCGGCGTCGCGGCGCACGAGCACGAAGTTGGCGGCCGGCAGCTCCGGGCAATCGAGCAGCGAGTGGATGGTGTGGACGTAGCGCTTGCCGGAGGCACCCGACCAGAACAGGAAGCGGTCGTTGGCGCTCACGCCTTCGCTCACGGGTTGGGAAGCCGGTTTGCTCGTCCGTCGCAACGAGCGGAAATCGGCAAGCTGGACCACGTCTGCGCTCATGTCCGGTATTCCTTGACGCATGGAACTACAGCGGCATTTTTTGTTTTTTTGCCGCTTACTCTGTTTGACGCCGACCACCCTGCGCGAAATTCCTGAGTGAAGTATGTCGGGCGACGCCGTATCGCCCATCAGCGTGAAGATCCTGTTAGCGGACGTGCCCGGATGATGGCGCCCCCTGGAGCGCCCGCGACACCGCTGGGACCGGGTATGGCGAAACAACCTGTTCACCTCACCGTTCCTGGATTTTACCAGAACGACGGGCCTCAGCGCCACAGGGCCGGCCGGAAGCCGGCGGCGGAGGCCTCCGCCTCGCTGCAGAACCAGCGCTTGCCGCTGCCCTCCATGCGCACCTTGGCGTACCAGGGGCTCCACGGCGTGTGATAGATGGCACCGTTACGGCCGTGATTGCCCTTGATCGCGCATCCGGCCGGCGCCTCGCTCAGCGCCGCCGTCCACTGCTGCTCGCGCCACGCCCAGGCCGGCTGCGCATCGCCCGCCCAGATACCGACATGGCGCTGGCGGGCCGCCTGCTCGTCGGCAACGTAGCGCTGCGAGTAGCGCACGAAGGCCCAGGCGAGCCCGCGCCGCACCATCTCGGCGTTGAGGTCCAATTCGCCGACGTAGCAGACGGCAAGCGTGCGGCCGTACTTGTCGAGCCCGCTGGCATCGCAGCTGACGACCTGATGGCGGACGAGCTTCTCGAGTTCGGCGGCGGCGACATTGCCGCAGTTCCAGATGGCGCCGGCGCCGTCGACACAGGTCTGGCTGGTCTCAGGCGCGTCGATGCCTTCCAACCGCACCCGCGACGGCCCGACCTGCAGCGTATCGCCATCGACGACGCGGGCGTGTCCGGCGACGACCCCATGTGCGGGGCCGGAGGGCGAGCGGGCCGCAGCCGGCCCCGGGGGCAGCAGGCTCGTGCCCATACCGGCGGCCAACATGACGGCCGCAAAAATACCGCTGCCGGTCGGCGCGATCGCCACCGTCCGGCACGCAAACTTCCACACACGACAAGTACGCATGGCTGTGCAGGCTGCCTGAGTCGCGTGGCACCACCCAGGCGGAAATATGGCTCGCGAACACAACTATTAACCGGGGGAAGAACGCAGGCAGCACCAGCCCGGCGCAAGCATGCGCGTTCGGCGGACGGCGCATCTGCGGTCTGCGACCGTCGCGCGCCGTTTCGGACGCGTCCACAGCATCAAATGCGGTGTGCGAGAGCTGCCACGCCAACTCTGGAAATCTTGCGCGCGCTCCGCCCGGGCTGGCGCAGCGGAGGACGACAACACGACGAAACATGCGGCGCGGCGCCTCGGCACGGTGCGAGGCGCGGGGCGCGCGCGGCGCGACTCAGCGCACCTCGCCCGGTCGCGCGCTGCCTTTCGGCGGCGCCGTGTCGTTGCCCGCGGGCACGGCGCCCTCGTTGTCGCGCGATGCCGCGCCGGGCGGTTGGCCCACATCCGCCGGCGCGGCCCGGGCAACGCCCGCGGCTGCCTCGATCTCGGCCCGTGTCGGCGGCGGCTCGGGCGGCGCGCTCAGCGCGCGCGCGGCAAACAGCGGCGTGTAGCCGGCCTTCAGGATGCGATGCGCTGCCTCGGCGCGGCGCGGCCCGTCGGCGAGGTATTCGACGACCAGCACCGGCTTGCCACGCGACCGCACCTGATCGAGCAGCCCGGTGCTTGCCGCGACGGCCTCGGGATCGTTGGGTTTCTCTTCGCCGTCGACACCGAACAGCAGGTCTTCCTTGGCGGCACCGTCGATGGCCTCGACGTAGCCGGGCTGCGACAGCAGTTCCTCGCCGTTCTGCGGCACGACCAGGAAGCCCGGCTTGCGCGCGCGTGCCGTCGCGGCGATGCGCTTGACGAAGGCGGCCATGTCGGCTTGCGCCGCATCGTGATCGCGCTCGCGCTGCCAATCGTCGTAGGCATCGACGCGATCGACATAGATGCCGTCGAAGCCGGCCTCGATGATGCGGTCCAGATAGGGCTTCTGCCGCAGCCCGAGCCACTCGAGCAGACGTGTGCCGACGGAGGGCTCCGGATCGATGATCAGGCGCTGCCAGTCCTCGTGCCAATAGCGAACGGCGTAGTTGCCCTTCCAGGTCTTGTTCTCCGGTCCGAGCCAGGCGGGCGGCAGATCGCGCCAGCGCTTCTTCCAGTAGTAGCGATAGCTCTCGGCCTCCCCGACCGAGACGTAGCACAGCACGATGCGGCGCCCGCTCGTGCCGCCGCGCCGCAATTCGTCGACACGTGCCGGCGTCAACGCGCCCATGTCGGAGCCGTCACGCGAATAGTCGACGACGATGAGATCGACCGCCTGCGGGATCGCGAGCGGCAGCACGTTCTGCAGCTGCAGGCCCCAGGTCTTGATGGCGTCGGCGGTGGGTGGGCTCGTGAGGCGCGCTGGCAAGAGCGGGCGCGGCCACGGCAATGGAGACAACAGGGCAGCCCCCAGGGCGAGCAGCACGAGCACGAGGGAGGTGAGGGCTTTGCGCACCGAGCGGGGTCACCTTTCGCGGGTGTGGCAGATCGCGGGCGTCGGACGACATGCTTTCGCTTCGCCTGCCGGCAAGTCGCAGCCGTTGGTTCGACCCGAACGGTTTGCCGATGGGTACTTGGCGGCAAAATCGGCAACCGTCAAACGCACCGTGGGCCGGCGCGATCCATCTGGCGATCCAGCAGTGGCGCGAAACGCCCATTTTGACAACGGACGGGGCAGCGAGCATCCGTCGCCGGATGACGATCCGATGGCGCATGATCGCACCTGTAGGAGACGGCGAGGCTTGCCGCCCGGCGCCGTTCCGCCGAGATAAGGGCCATGACAACCGTGATCGAACCTGTTGCGGCCCTGGTGCTGGCGGCCGGCCACTCGCGCCGTTTCGGTGCCGCCGACAAGCTGATGGCCTCGGCGCGCGGCGTGCCGCTGCTGGGGCGGGTGCTGCGCGCCCTGGCTGTGCCAGGCATCGAACCGGTGCTCTGCGTCGTGCGGCCGGACGCCGAGACCGCGCTGCGCCACGGGCTGGCCGGCGAGCCCGCCGCCGCTGGCGTGACCTGGGTGCGTGCTCCGACGGGTCGCGAAGGCTTGGCCGATTCGATCGGCGCCGGTGTTGCGGCGGCCGGTTCGCTGCCCGGCCGATCGGGGCTATTGATCGTGCCCGGCGACATGCCGGGCCTGACGCCCGCCTTCGTGCAGCGCCTGCTCGACGCCTTTGCCGCCGGCGACGCGGATTGCATCGTGCATGCGAGCACACCCGGTGGCGAGCAGCGCAATCCGGTCATATGGCCGGCGCGGCTGCGTGGACAATTGCTGTGCCTGGCCGGAGACCGCGGCGCCAAGTATTTGATCGAACGCTATAAATCAGGTTCCGACGGCGTGCCGGTCGTGTCCGTCGCCGTTGCCGGGGACGCCAGCCTCGCCGACATCGACACCGAGGCTGAACTCTCGGCGTTCAATGCCGGCCAGACCGACGCGGCGGGCGCCTGAGCAAGACCCAATCGGGCGGCGGCCTGTGCCGCGCGGAACCCTGTGCCGCGCGGAACAGGCACCGGCACCGGGGTGGGCTATGTCGATCCGTGTCGGGCCTCGACGGCATTTGGTTGGGACGCCCGGGAATGACATAATCGGGGGATAAGCGGTGCCCAGAGAACTTGCTCCCGCCTCCCGTGTGTAGCCTTGGGCGCCCCGCGGCAAGAAGCGCCGCGATCAGGCACTGCCGGTTCGCCGCACCCGCTGGTCGCCAGCGCCGAAGCGCGGTTCGAGCTGTTACCAGTAGAGCTTCGGATTCGTCCCCGCCAAGCCGGGACCCCGTATTCGCCAGGACAGCGCCATGGCCAATCGCCCGCCCAAAGCCCCGCCGCCGCCCTCGCTCGAGGGCTACCATATGCCGAGACCGCGCGCCCCCCAGCCGGAGCAGATGGCCGGCACCCAGTCTGGGCACCTCGGCCACTCAGGCCAGCCCCATGCGCCGCAGGGGCAGCCGAGGGCGCCGATCCCGGCGCCAGCGCAGCCGCCCATGCCGCTCAGCATCGACGCGGGACGCCCTGCGGCCGGCCCGCCGCAGAACGGCAAACCGGACGGCCGCCGGCGTGGCGACACGCGCAAACGTCCGGAGCCCGAGCCGCGGTCCGCGCTCGCCTCCCTGGCGCTCTACCTCGGCTTCGCCTCCCTCGCCCTGTGCGCCTTCGCGGTGGCCTACATCGCCGGCTCCTCGCCGCAGACGCTGGTTCAGGATCGTCTGGCCGCCGCGGTCAAGGCGCACACGGGGCGCGATCTGGTGATCGGCGGCGGCACCTCCTTCTCGTTCTATCCCAAGCTCGGTGTGGTCATGCGCGACGTCATCCTGTCGGCGCCGCCCGGCATGACGGGGGCCCCGACGGCGCGCATCGGCGAACTGGATGCCCTCGTCAGTCTCGCCCCGCTTCTGCAGCGCGAGGTCGAGGTCGAGCGGCTGATCGTGCGCAACGCGGCCATCGATCTGCGCGTCGACAAGGCCGGCAAGCGCAGCTGGCAGTTTTCGTCGACGGACGCGCCGCCGCCGGTCCGCTTCGCGCAGGCGCGCATCGGCACACGCGCCAATGATGCCAACGCGGCGCTGCCGGGCGAGGCGAAAGAGTTCCTGAAGAATGCCACCGACAAGCCCGGCGCGGGGCCAGGCCCGGTCGGACTGTCGCTCGAAAACGTGCGCATCGACAATGCCACGGTCACGTTCACGGACGAGCGCAGCGGCCAGAACGAGCGCTTGACGGCCATCAACGCCGTGCTGTCGTCGCGTACGCTGGAGACGCCGCTCGAGGCCAAGGGCAGCCTGCTGCTCGAGGACGAGAAGGTGGCGTTCGACGGCCGCCTGACGTCGCTGAAGGCGATCCTGGCCGAGCAACCGGCCAGGCTCTCCTTCAATGCCGAGGCGGCACCGCTCAAGGTGACGTTCGATGGCACCGTGCTGACGCGCGACGCCGTCGACCTGACCGGAGCCTTCACTCTGGCGTCGCCCTCCGCGCGCGGCCTCGCCGCCTGGGCCGGCACCACGCTGCCGCCGTCGCAAGGGTTCGGGCCGTTCGCCGTCAAGGGCAACCTGCACGCCGCCGGCAAGTCGCTGACCTTCACCGAGACGAGCTTCGACCTCGACGGCGCCACCGCCAGCGGCGTGCTGTCGGTGGTGTCCGGCGGCGCGCGGCCGCTGATCAAGGCCAACCTGCGCATCTCGGAGCTCGACCTCAACAAATATGCCGCCAGCGCCGCCGCAACGGCCGGCCCGGCGGCCGACACGGCACCCGCGAGCCCGCCCGCTTCGTCCGGCGCAGCCGGCCCGGCAGCACCTGGCGCCGGACCGCTCTCGATCGAGGACCTGCTCGGGCGTGCGCCGGCAGCGCAAGGCCAGGGCGCGCCGGCCGGAGGCGCCCGCGTCAAGGGCTACGTCAAGCGGGCCGGCTGGAGCGAGGAGCCCATCAGCACCGCCGTGCTCGGACTCGCCGACGTCGAAGCGTCGCTCGCCATCGGCCGCGTCCAGGTGCGCGACATCAAGGTCGGCCAGTCGCGCCTCAAGGTGTCGCTGATGGGCCGAACGCTGAAATCCACCATCGAGGACGTGACCCTGTACGACGGTCGCGCCCACGGCGTGCTGACGGTGGATGCCGCCGGCGCGGTGCCGAAGATCGCGGCGAGCCTCGTCGCCGACAATCTGGCGAGCCAGGCCCTTCTGAAGGATGCCGCCGACCTGGACTGGCTGTCGGGGACCGGCCGCATGCAGCTGGCGCTGGCGGGGCAGGGCGCCAGCGAGAAGCAGATTGTCGACAGCCTCGACGGCACCGCGAGCTTCGGCTTCGCCAACGGGGCGGTGGCCGGCTGGAACGTGCCGCAAATCCTGCGCGGCCTGTCGCAGGGGCGGCTGGTCGGCTTCGACCGCACACCGACGGAGAAGACCGACTTCAGCGAGTTGAGCGCCAGCTTCGCCATCAAGGACGGCGTTGCCGAGAACCAGGACCTGAAGCTCGCCAGCCCCATGCTGCGCGCCTCGGGTGCCGGCCGCATCATGCTGGGAGCCCGCCAGATCGACTACACGGTGAAGCCCAAGGTCGTCGGCTCGCTGGCCGGCCAGGGCGGGCCGCTCAATCTGACCGGGCTGGAGGTGCCGATCCGCGTCAAAGGGTCGTGGGACGGCCCGAGCTACGAGCCGGACATCGCCGGGGCGGTCAAGAGCGCCCCCGTGCAGGAGATCATCAAGGACCCGAGCAAAGCGGTCGAGACGGTCAAGGAGATCGGGCGCAAGATCGGCGGAGAGAAGGCCGGCAAGTTCCTCAAGGATCTGCTCGGCGGCGACTGAGGCCGGTGAGCCGACACGGTCAGACATCTCGGGAGCGCGCCAACGTGCCGCGGCAGAAATAACAGGTGGTCCAATCCATTAACAGGTGGTCCAATCCGGTGCGCGCGTGCCGCCGGACGGCGCCGAAACGACCCGTATGCCGCACTCGGAGCAGCCCGTGCGAGCCCCCCTTAACGCTGGGTTGATTCGCGAACATTTATTTTGCGCCGCGCGTCCAATTTTTCTCTTGATCGGGGGGGGCGTTGGCCTCATATCGGGGTCCTCCGCACGTCCACCTGCCCCAAAGGTCAAGGTTATCCGGAAACCCCAAGGTAAGGAGCGGGCGGGTCACTCTATCTACTGGTTGGGGAGGGTCCCATGGCTTACGACGACGCCCTCTTCCAATTGGGGATGGACTTGACTCGTTCAAGCACCGCCCAAAAGGAAGATCATGGTGAGATCGCGCACGCTGTGCGCGAGGACAGGAAAGACCACTTCATCGAGCGTGACGGCGTTCGCTATGCCGGGAACCACTTGATCATCGACCTGTTCGGTGCCAAGCGGCTCGGCGACATCAAGCATGTCGAGCGGACGCTGAAGCAGTGCGTTGAAGTCTCCGGTGCAACCTTGTTGCACATCCACCTGCATCACTTCACGCCGAATGGCGGAGTTTCCGGAGTAGCGGTTCTCGCCGAGAGCCACATCTCCATGCATAGCTGGCCCGAAGCCGGATACGCGGCCTTCGATGTGTTCATGTGCGGCGACGCCAAGCCGCATCTGGCCACCGAGGTGCTGCGTGAGGCGTTCCAGGCCCGCGACGTGCGCGTCAAGACGCACCGTCGCGGCGAGGAACTGGACCAGCTCGACCGGCAGGCCGCACGCCAGATGCCGGGCACCGTTGCGGCGAGCGCCACCGCGCTCGCGGCGCTGCCCAAGAAGGTGGCCCATCCGGGCCGCCTGCGCAGCAAGGTCAAGGCTGCCTGACGGCCTTGACCGGCACCCGGCGGCCATTGCCGGCACAGCTGTCACGACAGTGACGCGTGCCCGAGGTATACTCGGGCACGCTTTTTTTTGGCCGGCGACGGAAACGGTCGCGTCGGCGGCGAGCGAGGAACGGCATGACGCGCTGGATCGAGGAGACCTTTCACCCGCACTGGAAGGTTGCTCTCAAGGCCGACAAGGTGCTGCACGAGGTCGAGACCGAGCACCAGCACCTGGTCATCTTCAGCAACAAGACCTGGGGCACCGTGCTGATGCTGGACGGCGTTTGCCAGCTCACGACGGCGGACGAGTTCGTCTATCACGAGATGATGGCGCACGTGCCGCTGATGGCGCTGGAGAAGCCGCGCCGCGTGCTGGTCGTCGGCGGCGGCGACGGCGGCGTGCTGCGCGAGGTCCTGAAGCACCCGTCCGTCGAGAAGGCGACGCTGGTCGAGATCGACCGCACCGTCATCGATACCGCGCTGAAGTATTACCCGGAGGTTCCGGGAGATGCCTTCGCGAACCCACGCGTCGACGTCGTCATCGCCGATGGCCTCGCGTACGTCGCCGGCACCGATGAGAGGTTCGACTGCATCATCGTCGATTCATCGGAGCCGATCGGCCCCTCGGCGGCGCTGCACTCGCCCGAGTTCTTCGCCGCCTGCAAGCGCGCGCTGGCCCATGACGGCATCCTGGTGACGCAGAACGGCCTGCCGTTCCTGTTCCCCGACCACCTCGCCGGCACGACGAGAGCGCTGGCCGCGCTGTTCAAGCGCGTGGCGCCGATGCTGTGCACGCAGCCATGTTATTTCGGCGGTCCCTTCGCGCTCAATGTCGCCACCGACGAAAAGGGCCACCTGAAGCTGCGCCCCAAGGACCTCGCCAAACGGGCCCGCAAGCGCGATATCGCCGGCCTGCGCTACTGGACGCCCGAGGTGCACGTCGCGGCCTTCGCGTTGCCGGCTTACGCGGCGAGCGTCGTCGAGGACGCCATCGGCCAGGGCCGGGCGCAGCGCGGCGAAACGGAAGCGAGCGCCAAGGATGTCCCCGGCGCCGACGAGCACGACACCGACCGCGTCGCGACCGACCGCGTCGCGAAACCGGCCAAGCCGCGCGCGCCCCGGGCCAAGCCGGCCGCCGCCAAGCCGCGCGCCCGGGCGGCCGCGAAAAAGCCGGCCGCGCCCAAGGCGGGCTGAGGCCGCCGCTCGCTCCGTCGTTTCGGCGTCTCACCCTTCAGGGCGCGCGACGGCCACCCTCATACCGTCTCGAGCCAAAGTTCCGACTCCTGCCATCTGCCGTAGAGCTGGCTGGCTCGACGGTATGCGCGCGAGCGTTGGCGTGGCCGCTCGCGCGCAGGGAAAAGCAGGGAAAAGACGTGATACTGGCGAAGCTCGCCGGTATCAGTGGGCGCGCTCCTCCTCCACCAGCATCATGGCGGCGGCGAAGGCGGCCTCGGCGTTCATCGTGGTCGTGTCCAGCACGTGCGCATCCTCGGCCACCAGCAACGGCGCCGCCGCGCGGTTGCTGTCGCGCTCGTCGCGCGCCTTGATGTCGGCCAGCACGGTCTCGTAGGCGATCGCCTCGCCGCGGCTCTCCAACTCGCGCCAGCGGCGGCGCGCCCTCTCCTCGGAGCTGGCGGTGACGAAAATCTTCAGGTCCGCATCGGGACAGATGACGGTGCCGATGTCGCGGCCGTCGAGAATGGCGCCCGGCTGTTGCGCCGCGAAGGCGCGCTGGAAGGCGAGCAGCGCCGCGCGCACCTCCGGGATGCGGGCGACCATCGAGGCCGCCTCGCCCGCCGCCGCGCCGCGCAGCGCCGGATCGTCGAGCGTCGCGGCATCGAGCGCCCGCGCCGCCGCGGCAGCAGCCTGCGCATCATCCAGCCGGGCTCCCGTGCGCGCCGTGTCGCGCGCCACGGCGCGGTACAGCAGGCCCGTGTCCAGCACCGGCAAGCCCAGCATCTCGCCGATGCGTCGCGCGAGCGTGCCCTTGCCGGATGCTGCCGGCCCGTCGATGGCGATGATCATCTCACAGTCCCCTCATGATCCCGAACTGCTAGGGGAAACCGCGGTGCGGATCAACGCACAACGTACTGTCGTGCAATACCGGCGAGCCAAAGTTCCGACTCGTGCCATCTGCCGCAGAGCTTGCTGGCTCGACGGTATGCGCGCGCGAGCGTTGGTGTGGCCGCTCGCGCGCAGGGAAAGACACGATACTGGGGAACAAGGTTTCGACCACAGGTCGAAACGTTCGCTCGCCGGTGTAAGGGTGCGCAGGGGACGTACCGTCGCGCGGACAAGTTTGACCATAGCGCCTTCAGGCCAGCAGGCCGGAGAGCGGGCGCACGGCGGCGCTGTCGGGGAAGATGTCGCCCGCGAGCGCCGCGTCCGACAGTCCCAGGTGCTCCTTCAGCACGCCCTTCAGCACGCCGCGCAGATCGCTGGTCGGCGCCAGATCGCGGCCCTCGTGGAGCGCCTTCGCCGCCAATCCCGGCCAGTCGGCGAGCACGCGCCCGCCGCGCACCGCGCCGCCGATCAGCAGCGCCACCGTCGCCGTGCCGTGATCGGTGCCGGCGGTGCCGTTGGCGGCGGCCGTGCGACCGAACTCCGTGACCAGCACCACGACCGTGTCCTTCCACGCCGGGCCCATGCCGTCGGCGAACGCCTTGATGCCGGCATCGAGCCCGGCGAAGCGGTTGGCGAGGTTGCCCGTCACGGCGCCCTCGTTGGCGTGCGTATCCCAGCCGTCGACGCTGAGCGCACCGATGCGCGGACCGTCGGCCGCCGACAGGAAACGCGCGGCCGTGGCCGCCGTGTCGACGAAACCGCGCATCGGACCGGCGGCGGCCGGCGGCATCGGGGCGGAACCGGCCATGACGGGCGCGGCTCCCGTTTTCGGCGCTGCCACCTTGGCGGCGACAGCCGAGCCCCCGCCGACGCGGTCGATCTCCAGCCCCTCGGCCAGCGCGGCGGCAAGGCGCGGATCGCGCTGCCCGTAGAGGTCCATCAGCCGCGCCACCGTCGACTGCGACAGCTCGAGCCCGAGCACCTTCGGCGACCACGTCATCACCGGCACGGCGCCGCGCATCAGGATCGGCACCACCGGCGCCAGCGCCAACCCCTTCTGCGGCGCAGCACGCCCCGCCGACGGCAGCAGGGCCAGGGCACGATTGAGCCAGCCGTCGCGGATGCGCCCGACGCCGGGCAGACCGCTTTCCAGCACGTCCTGGCCGTCGAAATGCGAGCGCCCGCGATAGGGCGTCGCCACCGCGTGGATGAGCAGGGCCTCGCGCTTCTGGTACAGCGCGTGCAGGTACGGCAAGGCCGGGTTGAGGGCGAAGAAGCCGTCCAGCGCCAGCCCCGTGCCCGCCGAGGCAAGTCCCGGCCGCAGGCGCTGGTAGTCGGGATCGCCGATCGGTTCAGCCAGTGCGAGGCCGTCGAGTGCGCCGCGCAGCACCACCACCAGCAGGCGCGGGTCACGCGTGCCGGCGATGGCGCGGCCCGGCAACAGGCTCCACAGCGCCAGGGTGGCGCCGCCCTGCAGCAGGTGGCGCCGGCTCGGATGCGGGCAACGGGTCTCGGACATGGCCTTCCTCCGTGAGGCTCGCGGCGCGTCTGCGAGCAGCGGCGAGCAAAATTCGGTACCGTCAGCGGCGCAGGAACTCGGGCGACATCAGGAAGATTTCCAGCCCCTGGTCACGCGACTCGGCGCGCGCGATGGCCTGCCGCGTCGGCTCGCTGAGCGCCGGCCCGAGCAGCGTCTCGGCGACGACGCGCGCATCCGCGAGGCGATCGACCTCGCGCGCCGCGCGCTCGGCGACGCGCAGCCGCTCGCGGATGGCGGCGGGCGCCATCCAGGCATCGTCGGCGTCCGGCCAGCCGGCGGGCGAGGGCGGCTGCCACAGCGGCTGGCCCAGCGCCCCCATGATGCGGACGAGATCGGCCACCGGCGGCTCCAGGTCGAGCCCGCGCGCCACCGCGACCAGGTAGTCGTAGGGCGGCACCACCTTGCGCGGCTCCTCCACCCAGGCTTCCGGCGCCGAGACCAGCGCCCGCGCCAGGGCGGCGAGGTCGCCATCGGTGTCGCGGAACGTCGTCTCCAGCCGCGCAACGAGGGCCGGCGGCGGCTCGGCGGCGACGAAATGGCGGGCCATGCGGCTGGCGATGTGACGCGCCGTCGACGGGTGGCGGGCGAGATCGGCGAGGCAGGCTTCGCCACCGCGCGGCACTCCCCCCTCGTAGCGCTTGCCCAGCACGGTGAAGGCGCCCGGCTCGGCACGCGCCGGCGCGAACATGAAGCGGCCGGGCTCCACTCGCTCCTGCTCCAGGCCACCCACCGTCCACCCTGTGATGAGGCGCGCGAGATTGGTGACATCGGCCTGCGTGTAGCCACCATCGACGCCAAGCGTATGCAGTTCCAGCGTCTCGCGCGCCAGGTTCTCGTTCAAGCCCTTGCCGCGACTGAGCCCGGCCCGCGAATTCGGCCCTGTCGATTGCGTGTTGTCGAGATAGATCAGCATCGCCGGATGCTGCTCCACGGCGCGCAGCATATCGGCGAAGCGGCCGAGCACATGCGGCCGGATGGCCTCGCGCTCGAAGGCGCCGGCGACGCCGCGCACCTGACCTTTGGCGATCGATACGCAGAAGTGGCCGGACCAGAACATCACCAGCCGCTCGAGGAACGGCGCATCCGTGGTGCGGGCGCGTTGAAGCCGTGCCGTGGCATCGTCGCGGAAGGCTTCGCGGCGGATGGCGCCTGGCTTGGCGATGTCCGAGGCTTCCAGGCCCGTCCGCCCCGACGCGGCGGGCGGCATGGGGGACGGCGGAGGCGTCGTTACGGCAGCGGATGGCGCCGGCATGGCCGCGCGCCGCTCCGCCCGGCGCTCCTTCTGAGCCGCCTGCAACTCGGCCAGGATGACATGGCTCGGCTGCAGGTCGCCGCCATCGATCCGCGCCGTCTCGGGGCGTTGCAGTGCCGCCAGTACGTAGCCACGCGGATCAGCAGCGATTTTCTCGAGATCGCCGGGGCGCGCGCCGAGCCCATACCGCCGAACCGCCGTGACCGCGTCGACCTTGGCCATTGCAAAACGCCTCTCTGCTGCTCGCCGGTCTTCTCTGCTTGCCGGGGTAGCCGCCCCGAGGCACGCCTGCCCGAGCCCCTGGCACACGCCGAAGACACCACCAACGCCGCAGGCACGTGCGATCCGTCGCCCCGCTTTCCGGCCGCTTCAGCTGCGGCGCTTTCGTCCCGGCCCTTGTCCGCGGCGTCGAACCACAATATTAGAATGTGATGATATTCGAGCGGAAGCCCCCACCGCGGCACCGATCGACGCGTTCATCCAGCCAAGCCTCGCGAGGTCTCGCATGAATCCAACCGACAAGGCCTGGTCGCCCTATATCGCGGGCGCCATCATCGGCCTGTTGCAGATCCCAACCTTCCTGCTGATGGAGACGGCGCTCGGCGCGTCGTCATCGTTCGTCACCATCGGCGCCTATATCGCCCAGCTGTTCGACCCCAGCGTGACCGCCATCAAATACTTCGCCAGCCACATGTCGGGGGCGAAGAACTGGTGGCAGGTGGCGGTGGTCGCCGGCATCGCACTCGGCGCCTTCCTGTCCATGCGCCTGTCAGGCGCCCGCCGCGCCGACGTGTCGCCGATCTGGCAGCGCACCCTCGGGGCCGGATCGCTCGGTGCCCGCGCGCCGATCGCCTTCCTCGGCGGCTTCCTGATGCTGTTCGGCGCCCGCATCGCCGGCGGCTGCACCAGCGGCCATGGCATCTCCGGCATGGCGCAGCTCTCCGTCGGCTCAATGCTGGCGGTGGCCGCCATGTTCGCCGGCGGCATCCTCACCGCCCTTCTGTTCCGTCGCGGTTGATCGCTGGCAGCCGATCCCGCCCCCCAATGGAGACTGATAGACCATGACCGTTCTGCAAGGTGTCCTGCTCGGCCTCGTCACCGGCCTCGTGTTCGGCTTCGCGCTGGAGAAGTCGCGCGTCTTCGAGCCCGGCGTCATCGTGCGCCAGATGCAGCTGAAGAATTTCCTGATGCTCAAGATCTTCCTGGCGGGCGTCATCACCGGCCTGCTGGTGCTGGCGGTCATGCATGGCGCCTTCGGCGTGAAGATGCACTTGAAACCGCTGCTGCTGAAAGCCGACCTGATCGGCGGCCTGATCCTCGGCGTCGGCATCGCGGTGGCCGGCGCCTGCCCCGGCACGACGCTGGCCCAGGTGGGTGCCGGCTACCGCGACGCCCTGTTCACGCTGGCCGGCGGCCTCGCAGGCGCCATCGCGTATGGCTACATGGATGCGCCCATCACCAAGGCCTTCGCCGAGACGGGCGCCAAGGTGAGCCTGGACAGCCTGCTCGGCCTGCCGTTCTGGCTTGTCGCGGTGGCACTCGCGGCAGTTCTGGCGGGCGGACTCGTGGTGCTGGAACGCGCCTTGCCGTGGCATGACGACCTCGGTGCCAACGTCGATGGCGTCAGCTGATACCGGCGAGACCGGCGAGCGGAGTGTTCGCCCCGTGATCGAACATTCCTTCGACGGCATCAGTTCCTTGTTGTCTGCGCGCCGACGCCACACCACACCGTATGAGGCGCGACAATCGGAGACAGCGCGTAACGAGCCTCACGCCGGACATGCGGCGTGGGGCTTTCCAATTCCGGCTCGCGTCGCGGCCGTGGCGTTCGGGCTGAATGGGCTCAGTCACCGGGTCTTGTCGCGGCGCCGAACGTGCCCTGGAAGAGCAGCACGACCTCGCGCCGGTGCGGGCGGTCGCGGTGCTCGGCGAGGTAGAGACCCTGCCAGGTGCCGAGCAGCAGGCGGCCCTCGACAACCGGCACGGCGAGCGATGTCCCCGTCAGCATGGTGCGGATATGGGCCGGCATGTCGTCGGGGCCCTCGGCGTCGTGCACGTAGCGGGCGCCGCGCGGGGCCAGCCGGTCGAGCGCGGTGGCGAGGTCGACCAGCACGTCCGGATCGGCATTCTCCTGGATCAGCAGCGACGCCGAGGTGTGGCGGATGAACAGCGTCAGCAGTCCGTCGCGGACGCCCTCGGCCGCCAGCCAGCCGGAGACCTCGGCGGTGAGGTCGACGAAGCCGGCACCGCGCGTCGCCACCGTCAACCGCTGGAGGGCCTGGGCGAGGGGCGGTCGTCCGGTCAAAGGCACGGGCCGGGTCGGCATGCGATCACCGCCCCTGGCGCTCACAGCCGCTGGCCGGGCTTCTCGCCGTCCTCGAGCCGCTTCATGCGCTCGCGCAGCTTTTTCATCATCTTCTCGAAGTAGTCGAACGCCTTGTCGACGTCCTGCTCGGTCGGCAGCTCGAGCTTGCCGCGCGCGCCCCCAGGCCGGCCGTCGCCCTCTGCCGAGGGCGGCTGGCCGGGACGCGCCTCGCCCGGCTTGCCGGGAAGCCCGAGCACCTCCTCCATGCTCTTGACGTCGTCCTTCAGGGCCTTGTTCTCGGCCTTCAGGGCGTCGATCTCCTTGCGCAGCGCTGTCTGGCTGTCAGGCATCAGCTCGCACGCCCAGCCGCCGTCCTTCTTGGCGCACAGCGAGACGGTGCCGCTCTCGGTGTCCAGGCGCACGAAGCCGCCGTCGGTTGGCGTCATGGTATAGCGGCCGGGGCGCTCCTCGGCGGCGGCCCCGGAGGCAACGGCGCCGGCAACAGCAACAGCAACAGCAACGGCGGCGAAGCCGGAGATGGCCACGGCGGAGACCCCTCGCCTGGCGAACGGGAAGCTTTGCGATGCCATCACGGCCCTACCTCTTGCATCAGATGCGGCGCGCCAGCCCGAACGCGGGCGAGGTCGCACTCACGAATGAATCTAGGGCGCGACTGTGGCAATCCAATGCGACCCGATGCGACGGCGCGCGGCCGCCCTGGGTCTCCGCAAGCCCATGCGTGCCGCCCCCGTTCGAGGGCCCGAATCACCCGCACGGAGAAGGCCTTGAATCCGTTCCCGCATCGGACGGCGAAGGTCAAACATGCCATTGACAGCACCGCGAATCGCGAGAACGAGGTCGAAAAGCCTGAAAAACACGTCGTCTGAGCAGCTTATCAGAGCACTTAACCGAACTTTTACTGCCGCCTGAGAGCTTTCACCCTAGCGGTTCTGAAACGTCGTGCGTCTGGACTGGATACGTGCATTTCGCGCGGTGCAGACGAAAGCGGCCACTCGAGCCGGCCTTCAACGCTCCCTCGACCGGGAGCCGTCTTCACCGTCGCCACAGGAATGAGCCTCGCTGCGGGGCTGACGGGGAAGAGCATGGCGAATTCGGACAAGACCCGCGGCGGCCTGCCGCACGGTCAGCAGGCGCAGCAGGCGGAGGCCGCGAAGGCCGGCGAGCAGCCGCATTCGGCCTGCGGGGCCCACGAGCTCAAAGGCCTGCTGCACCAGATCGCCGAGCGCATCGCCGACACCGATCGCCGCCACTCCACCACGCTGGAGCAGATGCAGGCGCGTCTCGCGGCGCTCGGCGAGGAGGCCCGCGCCGTCCGCTCGCGCGTGCCGGCCGAGTTTCTGCCCGCCTTCGAGCGCGTCGAGGACGGCCTCGACATGCTGGCCGACCGCATCGCCCAGAGCCAGGCGCCACGCGCCAAGACCGATGCCCCGGCCCCCGTCGCGCCCACCACCGCGCATACCGCCCCGGTCGCAGAGCCCTCGGTCGCAGCTCCCGCAGCCGCAGCTGCTGCACAAGCCGCGCCGCTGGCTGCCACGGAGGCCGTGCCGGCTCCCGCCGCCAAGCCTGCCCCGGCCGCAGCTCCCGCGCCGGCCGCCGCCAGGTCGCGGCTCGAAACGGAGGTCGACGCGCTGACCGCCGCCGAAAGCGCCGCCTCGGCTCCGATGCCGCTGCGCTCGGCCGTGGGCGGCGCCAAGGCGGCGCCCCTGTCCATCGCCCCGGCCGCCGAATTCGATCCCTTCGACGTTGTCGACCGCACCATGGCCGACAATGGCGACGCCTGGGATACCGCCTCCGCCGAGGCCCTGTCGCGCATCTACGAGACCAGCGAAGCCGGCTTCATGCGCCGCATGCCCGACCCGGATGCGCCGGTGCACGCGCCGAAGGCCGCCGCAACCCTGCCGCCGCCGATGCCGGCTGCGATGACGGCACCCTCGCCGGCCGAAAAGCAGCGCGGCCTGGAGATCGAGCGCGAGTGGCTCGAAGGCCGCTTCGCCGATATCGCCCGGCGCGTCGAGCAGTCGCTGATCGAAATGCGCCCGGACAACTCCCTGCTGGCACTCGGCCGCCGCTTCGACCAGCTCGAGCAGCGCTTCGGCAGCGCCCTCGACGGCGTCGCCACCCGCTCCGACGTCGAGGGTCTGCGCCTCGTCGAAGCGCACATCAACGAGTTGTCCGCCCACTTCGAGCAGGCGCAGGCCCAGCTGTCCCGCCTCGACGCCATCGAGTCGCAACTGCACGCCGTCGTCGCGCGCCTCACCGATGGCCGCCTCAGCGAGCTGCTGGAGCGCGGCGCCGCGCCGGCCCCGGCCATCGACACGCTGGTCGCCGAAGCCGCCGAGCGCGCCATGCAGCGCTATGTCTCCGCCCAGCCGGCGCCGCAGCCCGCCCCGGCCTTCGACCAGCTGGCGGCGCTGGCCGCCGAGCAGGCCGTGACGCGGGCCACCGCCGCCCTGCGCCAGGCCATTCCGCAGCCCGCCCCGGCACCCGTCGCCGCACCGGCCCTGGACGACGCCCGCGTCGGCGAGATGCGGCAGCTGATCGAGGGCTTCATCACCGAGCGCCGCCAGGGCGAAGAGCATACCGCCACCATGCTCGACACCATGCAGCAGGCGATGATCCGCGTGCTGGACCGCATCGACGCGATCGAGCTGTCGCAGCACCAGGCGCAGCAGGTGGCCGCCGCCGCTGCCGCCGCGCCGCAGGAATACGTGCGTGAGCAGGTTCGCTTCAGCGTCGGCCCCGGCGACATGAGCCAGGCCCGCTCGGCCTTCGACGACGCGCGCAGCGCCGCCGGAGCCGCCGTGACCGCCGCCGCCGCGCAGATGGCCAGACCCACGCCGAGCGCGGGTGACATCGGCTCCGGCCCCGTCCGCATCATCGAGCCCGAGGTGTCCGAGCCGCCGCACGCCGGCCCCGCGGGCCACGCACCGCGCATGCTCGACGAGCAGACCAAGGACGACTTCATCGCCGCCGCCCGCCGCGCCCGCCGCCAGGTGGCGAGCCAGCGTCCGGCCGAGTCCGCAGCTCCCGCCGCCGAGGCGCCCGCCGCCCGCCCGGCGCCGAAGTCCGACAAGGCTCCGCGCGCCGCAGCCTCGCCCCCCGCCAAGACCGGCGCCGAGCGGCCGCTCGGCGAGAAGGCGCGCGATGCCGGCAGCTCGTTCTTCGGCATTCCGCGCAAGACCTTCATCGGCGGCGCCGTCGCCATGCTGGCGCTGATGATGGCGGGCCTGCTGGTGCCGATGAAGAATGCGCAGAACCGCGCCGTGGTCGGCGCCGCCGCTCCGGTGCAGCAGGACATCGTGGCGCCGTCGCAGCCGCAGTCGGTGCCGCAGCTCGCCGCGCCGGTCCCGGCCGCGTCCGCGCCCGAAGTGCAGCCGCCGACCGCCCCGCCCGCTCGCGTCGCCCGTGAGAGCGAAGCGCCGTCCGGCGCCCCGAAGCCGGCGATGGACTTCTCGCCGCGCAAGTTCGACGGCTCGAAATCCGACGAGAGCGACGGCTCCGCCGCCCCGAAATCGATGAGCCTGACAGCCGACGACGAGGCCGCCGGCACCGACGAGCAGACCCGCCAGAGCCAGGTTGCAGGCCAGTCCGACGCCGTGGCGGATGCCACCGATGCGCGTCCGATCAGCGGCGTCGCCCTGCAGGAGGGCGGCGCGCCGCCGACCCCGTTCGACCTCGACCGCCTCGATCAGCAGCAGCGCATCGCCAACCTGTCGTCCGAGCTCGGCGCCGCCGCCGCGTCGCCGGCCGCGCTCGTCGTCGAGCAGCAGATCGGCCAGCCGGAGCCGGAGGCGCCCGTCGCCGCCCCCTCTGGTGGCGCCAAGGGCCTCGACCTGCCGCCGGCCACCGTCGGACCGCTGTCGCTGCGCCTCGCCGCCGCGCGCGGTGACGCCTCGGCCGAGTTCGAGGTCGGCGCCCGTCTCGCCGAGGGCAAGGGCACCAACCAGAACTTCCAGGAAGCCGCCAAGTGGTATCAGCGCTCGGCGCAGCGCGGCTTCGCCCAGGCGCAGTACCGCCTCGGCACGCTCTACGAGCGCGGCCTGGGCGTGACGGCCGACCTGGCCCGGGCCCGCGTCTGGTACAAGCGCGCCGCCGAGCAGGGCAACATCAAGTCGATGCACAACCTCGCCGTGCTGAGCGCCGGCCGCCAGACCAATGCCCCCGACTACGCCACCGCCGCCCAGTGGTTCACGGAGGCCGCCGAGCGTGGCCTCGCCGACAGCCAGTTCAACCTCGCGGTGCTGTACGAGAGCGGCCTCGGCGTGCCGAAGGACCTGAAGCAGGCCTACAAGTGGCTCGCGGTCGCCGCCCGTTCCGGCGATCGCGAGACGGCCAAGCGCCGCGACCAGCTGCGCGCCCGCCTTGGCGCCGGTGAGCTGGAAGCCGCCGAGACCCTGCTGCGCAACTGGTCCTCCAAGCCCGCAGACCTGCTGGCCAACGATGCCCGCGCCGCCGGCGAAGCCTGGAAGCAAAGCCCGCAGCAGGCCGACAACAACGGCTGAACCCGGGAATAGGCCCGGGAATGGACACGGGAATGGGCCTGGGAATCGGGTTGAGCACCAATCGCGAGGGCGCCGCAGCCAAGCTGTCGGCGCCCTCGGCCTTTTCGGCCTTCGCGCGCGACGACCGGCGGGGTTGTGGTCCGGTGCGCACGGGCGGTACTGTTTCAGCGCGCGGCGGCGGCCCGATCCCCGTGACAGCCACACGCGCCGCGCCACCACCTCGTGCCTTGCGATCATGCCACCCAGATGCCAGCGTCGCCGATGCCCCATATCCGCCGATATGTCCGCCGATTCCGACACGCTGTCCCCTCCACGCGCCGTCGCATGGCGGCGCGTCTCCTCGCGGCGGCGGGGGTGGCGATGCTGGCCTGTGCGACGGTCGCGGTGATCGGACTGGTGCTCGCCGAGCCCGCCACGGCGGCACGCGAGCGGCGCGCGCCCAAACCCGCCGCCGCTGAACCGAGCGGCGCCGAGCCACAGCCGGGCCGCCCATCCGCGCCGGCGCCGGCCGCACCTGGGCCGACCGCACCAGGGCCGGCCGCACCGGCCGGCGAGCAGCCACCGGGCGCACAATCGCCGGCTGGCCCGACCACGCAGCCGCCCGGGCCCGCCGCCGCGCCAACCAACGCTCCGGCCAACGCTCCGGCCAACGCTCCGGCCAACGCCCCGGCAGCCCAGCCCGCCGCCGTGAAGGCCAAGCCGGCCGAGCCGCAGCGCGAAAGCCTGGAGGCCGACGTGTCGACGCGCTCGGTCGCCGTCACCTCGGCCTTCCGTGGCAGCGAGGTCGTCGTCTTCGGCACCGTGCTCAACACGCAGCAGGAAAGCGCCGAGTCGGGCCTCTACGACGTGGTGCTCGTCGTCGAGGGTTCGCCGTCACCGGCCGTCGTGCGCCGCAAGAGCAACGTCGGCGGCATCTGGCTCAATACCCGCTCGCTGAAATTCGATCGCGTGCCGAGCTACCACGCCATCGTCGCCACGCGCCCGCTCGACGACATCGCCGACGAGAAAACGCTGGCCCAGCATCTGGTTGGCTTCCGCCACATCCGCTTCGAGGGCGCGCTCGGCGCTTCGGCGGGCCTCACGCCGGCCGAGCGCGAGGACTTTCGCACGGCCATCGTGCGCCTGAAATCGAAGGACCGGCTGTACTTCACCGAGGACTACGGCGTTACCTTCATCGGCAAGGCGCTGTTCCGTTCCACCGTGACGCTGCCGGCCGCCGTCAAGGTCGGCCCGGTCGCCGTGCACGTGCTGCTGTTCCGCGACGGCGAGTTGCTGTCGCGCATGACCTCGCGCGTGGTGCTGTCGCGGCAGGGCATCGAGCACTACATCTATTCCGCCGCCTTCTCGCACCCGCTGCTGTACGGCCTCGCCGCCGTCGCCATCGCGGTCTCGGTCGGGCTCGCCGCCTCCCTCCTCGTCCGCCGCCTCGGCTAGAGCATTTTCCTATCGGACGGAATCGGAGGGGGGATTCCCTTCGGGCGCGAACAGTGATTCATGCTTGGGGCTGGCGGAGGAGGCCAGCCCGCAT
>WBZS01000115.1_pt1 | contig 160957 bp, 148 predicted proteins | sample 5204201 | NCBI WGS metagenome assembly WBZS01 (sample SAMN12344357, study PRJNA552823) | activated sludge metagenome | biome: Activated sludge suspended growth; feature: Nitrification reactor; material: Wastewater; isolation source: activated sludge from nitrification reactor of wastewater... | reverse complement strand
CCCGACCGTGCCGAGCAACTCCACTACGATCGAATCGCCGCCCTCAATCCGGAGGAGGCACTCAGAAACTGAGCTCTCCGGAAACTCCGGGACGGATCAGGGTGCCTTATTGCTACCATTGCTGGCGAACGTCGGCCCACGGTTGGGGCTACTGCCCGAACGACCATTCCCACGGAATCGACCCCTATTACGGAGACTAGCTAGGCCGCACGCGGGTGCGGGTAACAGTCCCACCGTTACCCGCCGATCTGGACCTCGCGCCCGCTCGAGTCCCCTTAGCTCCACTCAAATTTGAGTGAATAACAGCAGGTCAGCGAGGCCTCATCCTCGAGGCGACACTGAGGACACAGGTTAAGGCCACGAGAATCTCGGTTCCAGCAGCTAGGCCTCGTACATGACTCCCCAGTTGCGGCTACATGACGAGATGATCGCCACCTGCGTTCCACTCCCGGTGATCCAGCAACCCGACCTGGACGGCCCCGCGCAGGGGAAGACACACCGCCCCATCTGGATGTGTTTCTGCGCGGGCATTCAAACGTCTAGGCCTTGACCAGCTGGGAAACGCGTCCTCGCGAGACCCCGAGGATCGCAGCGGAATCGGTGACAGAGATGCCGGCGTCACGAAGTTGACGTGCGACAGCGCGAGACTTCGCAGCGGCCTCGACGGTTACCTCGGATGCATGCACGGTCGCCGTGCGCGCATCACGTACCGCGGCGGTGAGGTTGCCGATCGCGGGTTCGATAGTGACTTCCCAGTTACTGTGATCAGTGTCGGGATCGATGGTGTCGAGGTAGTCGCGCACTTGAGCGGCGGCCTTGTCGAGGGTGGCGACCTGGGTGGCGGCTTCGCCGTCGAGCCAGAGTTCCCACCCGTGATCCCAACGGTGGGCGGTTGTGGTGATCTTCACTTGTCTTCCTCCTCGACGTCTGTGACGTCCTCTTCCTCTTCGATGGCCTTCAGTGCCTTGCGAACCAGGCCGGGGGAGACCTCGCGGGTCTGGGTCAGGACGGCTTGACCATGACTATAGTTTAGCCCCACTAAACACTCAATATTAAGCCCATCTGAACAGCCAAGCACATGGGATGACGCACACACCGATCACCCCAAGGGGGAGCGCGATGCGGACGCTCGGCGGATGGATCCTCGACCAAGTCCTCGAGGCCATCGGCATCATCGCCGAAGCTAAACGCCGACGGGTAAGTCCCCTGGGGTGGTGGGGTTTCGGGGTTTGCCCGGGACGCGCCGTTCGGGACTGGCATTCTGCCCTGCTCGACCAGCTTGCCGAGTTGGTGACCGCCAAGTCCGCGCAGCGTCGACGCACAAGCACAAATCGCCTAACGTTCAACCCGACTCGTTGATCACCACGCGTGACTCACGCCGATCCGAAAAGTCCACCACCCCACGGGGCTCTGTCGGTTGGGGGGTAGAACACGGTAGAGTTGCTCACCAGAAAGGTGCTCCTTCTATCCTGAATTCTTGTACTGGCGCAATCATAGTTATTCCAGGTCAGAGCACCTTTCTTTATGTTCTGGACCGCGTGTTCACCAATTCACCATGAAATGCCGAGGCTAGGTGGGTCTCACAAACGCAGAAATGGGGGATACGGCATGGCAGAGTCGTCCGGCCCGCGCGCCGCACTCGCCGCAGCCGGGGCCGCGGTGGCCGGGCTCGGCGGTTCGGCCGCGGCCCTGCGCAACCCGGCGGTGATGGCGCGGCTCAACGGGTGGGCGGCGGGCCGGTTGACCGACGAGCAGCGCGCCGACCGGCGCACCGCGATCCTCCCGACGCCCTTGGCCGGCTTCTACCGCGATCCCGGTGATCTGTCCGGACTCCTCGAAGGCGAGGTCGTGCGGACCGAGGAGGTCAAGCCTGCGATCCCGGTGCCCGGAGTGGCCATTCGCCGGTTCATGGTCCGCTCCACCGACACCGCGGGCGCCGCCGTGCCGGTCACCGCAACGTTGATCGAGCCCCGCCGCCCGTGGCGTGGGCACGGGCCGCGGCCGGTGGTGGTGCGCAACCAGCCGATCAACTCGTTGGGGCTCAAGGCGGCGCCGTCCTACCGGATCAAACGCGGCACCTACGTCGACACCCCACCACTCCTGCCGCTGTTGCTCGCCCGCAACTATGCGGTCCTCGTGCCCGATCACGAGGGTCCGCGAATGGCCTACTCGGCCGGTGTCATGGCAGCGCACGCGGTGCTGGACTCGGTGCGCGGAATGCACCGGCTCCGGCCGGAGTCGGCCGCGGCGCCCACGGTGATGGACGGGTACAGCGGCGGGGCCATCGCCACCGCGTGGGCCGCCCAGGAGCAGCCGGTCTACGCGCCCGAGCTCCGATTCGCCGGTGCCGTCGCCGGGGGGACGCCCACCGACTACGCGCTGCTGTACCGCAGCATGAACGGACGCCTCGGATCGGGGCTGTTCGCCGCCGCGACCATCGGGCAGGCGCGCGAGTATCCGGTCATGACCGAGTTGTTCGGCGACTTCGCCTTCTACCTGGCCACGCTGATCCGGGACTTCCCCCAGACGCCGATGGCGGCGGCGGGACTCGCGCGCCTCGACCTGGGCGTATTCGCCACCGTGCCCGAGCCGTTCGAGTCCGAGATCGCCCGGGCGGTGATCGATGCCAACCGTCCGGGTGCGACGGCGCCGACGATGCCGGTGCTGATGTACCACGGTTCGCGAACCCGGTTCATCGGCGACATGTTCATCCCGGAGCAGGGGGTGACCGAACTCGTCGATCGCTGGCGCTCGAATGGTGCGACGGTCGACTACCTGCCCGTTCCCGGGGATCACATGATCGCGGCCGGGTGGGCCATGCCGAGCGTGCTGCGGTGGATACGAGGTGCGGTGGAGGCGGGCTGACCAACCCGCATCGGTCTACCCGACGGCCGCGTCCGCCGACTGAAAGCCGCTGCAGAGCAGGTCGATCGTCTCGACCGCATCGGTCCCGGTGACGAAGAGGTGCTGCTCGGCAATGCGGCTGGTCGGCGCGGCGGAGGTCATCCGGACCCGCCAGCGCAGGTACTGCTTCTCGCCCACTTCGGCGGTCGAGGCCTCGAGCACCTCGAAGGCGTCGTCGCCGCCGAACCAGGTGCGGAACCGGTCGGCGACGGCCGCCGCTCCGGTGAACTCGAAGGCACCCATCGGGAGCAGTGCCCGGCATTGCACGGTGTCGGCAAGGCACCGCTGGGCGGTGTCGAAGTCGCGGCGGCACATCGCATCGACGAGCCGGTCGCCGATAGTGCGGGAAACGGTGGGACTGGGGGCTGTGGTTGTGTTCATGCTTCAGTTCTAGGCCCCGGGGCTGGCCGCGCACATCGGAGGAACTTCCGATCTTTGCGACGTCAAACGGCGGTGACGAGGCCGTGCCGGAGGGCGAATACCGCCGCCGAACCCCTCGTCGACACTCCGATCTTGGCGTAGATGTGCTCGAGGTGGGTGGTCACGGTGCGGCCCGTGACGGACAACTCGGCGGCGATCTGTTTGGTGCTGAGGCCCCGCACGAGGAGCGCGAGAACCTCGATCTCCCGGTCGGTGAGCCCGGCGATCCGCTCAACGCGGCGGCGCGGGCGGTGCCCGGCCGCGGCGAGCACCGCCTGGGCGCACACCGGGTCCAGCCGGTTGGCGCCGACCTCGGCGTTCATCGCGTCCACCCGCTCCGCGTCGGGCAGTGCGCGGCGATGGGGGCGGGCCTCGCAGAGGTTCTGATAGAAGTCCGCCGCAGCGAGCATCCGCGACTCGGGGTCCAGCGCGGGCGCGGACAGTCCGCGAGGGTAGCCGCTGCCGTCCATCCGCTCATGTGTCGATGCGGCCACCCGCCCGATCCGGCGAAGCGCGGCCTGCCGGCACAGCACCCGTTCGGTGAGGTAAGGCACCGTTCGGACGTGCTCGGCCTCGGCGGGGGTCCACGGGCCGGGCTTGTTCCAGATCGAGGTGGAGATGCCCGTCGCGCCGATGCGGTGGACCAGTCCGGCGCGTTCGACGACATCGGGCTCCGCGTGCCCGGATGTCGCCGCCGCGGTGCGCGCGAGGGTGGCCAGCGCGCGTGAATGGCCGAGGTACCACGGCGATTTGAGGTCGGCGTAATCGGCCAGGATCTCCAGCATGGGCGTGAGTTCGACCGGGCCGATCGCCCGGTCGAGGTCGCCGCAGCCGTCGATGACGGTGGTCCACGCGTCCAGGTCGAACAGCCCGTCGAAGAGGTCACGCGCATGAGCCACGGCGAGGTCGACCAGGTCGGGATCGAACTCGGTGGCCCGGCGCGCGCGCAGCATCTCGGTGGCGGCGGCGATACCGCCGGTGCGCGCGAAGGCGACGGCATCGTCGGCGATCTGGACGATCCGGATCGACGGCTCGAGCGCCGTGCCGCGCACATCGCCGGGCACGCCCCGGCCGTCCCATCGCTCGAAGGCCTGGCGCAGCGCCAGTCGGACGGAGGGTCGCAGGCCGAGGCGGTCGGCGATGTCGCCGGTGGTGTCGCAATGCGTGACGAACGTGCCCATGGCGTCGCGATAGCCGCCGCCCAGGAAGCGTCCGACCGTCGCCATCCGCTGCAGGGGCGGCGACCCCGACCCCAGGTGGGCGAGCATGAACTGCATCATCGGCAGCGGCAGGCGGTCGATCTGGTAGCTGTCGGACCGCATCTGCCGGTCGTCGCCGAACCAGGTCGCGAGTTCGTGCGAGTCCGCGATGCAACCGACCCAGGCGAGCAGGGAGACGTAGAAGACGTCGGCGCGCACCTCGTCGCCCAGCCCGGCGAGGGCGGCGAGCCGGGTGGCGAGCACGGTCTGGCACAAGACGTGTTCCTCGGGAAGCCCGAGGCCCAGGTCGGTGGCGAGTGAGAGCGAGGCGATCAACTCCGCCTGGCGCACGACCGGCGAGGCCATGAGTCCGAGTGTAGGCCGCGTGCGGGGTCCCGGGACCTCGCCTCGGGCCACCCCCGGCCCGGGGCGCAGAATGAGGGCATGACCGCAACCCTCGTCGCCAAGGGCGTCGCCGGCGGCTATGCCCACCGCATCCTGTTCGACGGCCTGGACCTCACCATCGCGCCGGGCGACGTGATCGGCGTCGTCGGCGCCAACGGTGCGGGCAAGACGACGCTGCTGCGCGTGCTCGCCGGTGACCTCGCCCCGCTGGCCGGCACCGTCGCCCGGACTCCGCCCGACGCGTTCGTCGGCTGGTTGCCGCAGGAGCACGCGCGGGTGGCGGGGGAGACGGTCGGCCGGTACGTGGCGCGTCGGACCGGATGTGCGGCGGCCGCAGCCGCCATGGACGCCGCCGCGGCCGCGTTGGCCGATCCGCCGCCGGGCGGCACGGGCGACGACCCCGCCGACGTCTACGCCGCGGCGCTGGAACATTGGCTGGCCGCTGGCGCGGCCGACCTCGAGGAGCGCCTGCCGGCGGTGCTGGCCGAACTCGGGCTCGACACCGTCCTCGCGCCGGAGTCGGCGTTGATGACCGATCTGTCCGGCGGGCAGGCCGCGCGGGTCGGCCTGGCCGCGCTGTTGTGTTCGCGCTTCGATGTCGTGATGCTCGACGAGCCGACCAACGACCTCGACCTCGACGGGCTGGCGCGTCTGGAGGAGATCGTGCGCGGCCTGCGAGGCGGGGTCGTGCTGGTCAGCCACGACCGGGAGTTCTTGGCGCGCAGCGTGACCCGCGTGCTCGAGCTCGACCTCGCGCAGCACACCAACACCCTGTACGGCGGTGGCTACGAGAGCTACCTCGAGGAGCGCGAGGTGGCCCGGCGCCACCGGCGCGAGGAGTACGAGGAGTTCGCCGAGCGCAAGGCCGACCTGGTCGCCCGGGCCCGGACCCAGCGCGAATGGTCGAGTCAAGGGGTTCGCAACGCGATCCGCAAATCCCCCGACAACGACAAGATCCGGCGCCGGGCCGCCGTCGAATCCAGTGAGAAGCAGGCGCAGAAGGTCCGGCAGATGGAGAGCCGGATCGCGCGCCTGGAGGAAGTCGTCGAGCCGCGCAAGGAATGGGTTCTGCAGTTCAGCATCGGGTCGGCTCCGCGACCCGGCTCGGTCGTCTCGACGCTGAACCGCGCCGTGGTGCGGCGCGGCGCCTTCACCCTCGGGCCGGTGTCGCTACAGGTGAACGCCGGTGAGCGGATCGGGATCACCGGCCCCAACGGCGCCGGCAAGTCGACGCTGCTGCGGCTGATCCTGGGTCGGACCGAACCAGACGAGGGGACGGCGCGCCTCGGGAGCAACGTCGCCATCGGCGAGGTCGACCAGTCCCGGGCGCTGTTCACCGGGCACACGCCGCTGGCGCAGCGGTTCGAGGAGCTGATGCCGCAACTGGCCTCCGGTGAGGTGCGCACCCTGCTGGCCAAGTTCGGACTGCGGGCCGACCACGTCGACCGCCCCGTTGACGGCCTCTCGCCGGGCGAGCGGACCCGGGCGGCGCTCGCCCTGCTGCAGGCGCGCGGCACCAACGTCCTGGTGCTCGACGAGCCGACCAACCACCTCGACCTCCCCGCGATCGAGCAACTCGAGTCCGCGCTCGCGGCCTACGACGGTGCGCTGCTGTTGGTCACCCACGACCGGCGCATGCTGGCCAACGTCGACGTCGACCGGCACTGGCGCGTCGACGCGGGGCGCGTCACCGAGGAGTGAGGCCGGCATGCTGCTCAACCTGCTGAACTACGCCGGGATCGCGGTGTTCGCCGCCACCGGCGCGCTGCTCGGCGTCCGCAAGCGGCTCGACGTCTTCGGCATTTGGACGTTGGGCGTGCTGACCGGGTTGGGCGGTGGGGTGGCGCGCGACGTCCTTCTGGGTGCCACACCCCCGGTGAGCTTCCGCGGCTGGGACAACTTGACCGTCGCCACGGTATCCGCGGCGGTGGTCTTCTTCCTCCACCCGCAGTTCGGCGCACTGCGGCGCACCGTCGACGTCCTCGACGCCTTCGGGGTGGCGCTCTTCTCCGCCACCGGTGCGCTGACCGCCGACCTTGCCGGGACCAGCCCGATGGCGGCCGCGCTGATCGGCGTCACCGCCGGCCTGGGCGGCGGCATCCTGCGCGACGTCCTCGTCAACGAGGTGCCGCTGCTCCTGCGAGGTGGGGAGATGGTGGCCATTCCGGCAATGGGTGGTGCGGGGCTGACGGTGGCCGTGCTCGAGTGGGGCGGGGGTGAGGACTGGGCGCTGATCGGGGGCACCGCACTGGCCTTCGGCTTCCGCGTTCTGGTGATGTGGCGGGGGTGGACCGCCCCCTACGCGCCGGAAAACCTGTGGGCGCGGACCGTCCGGCGCACCCGGTCGGGCCCCGGCGACAGGGGGTGAGTGGGGCCGCGGTCAGTTCGCCGCGTCGAAGGCTTCGACGATATGGCCGGGGACCCGTCCGCGGTCGCTGACCGTGTAACCGTTGGCATTGGCCCAGTCGCGGATCCGCTGGGTCTCGTGCTTGCCGCGGCCACCACTTTGCCGGCGGCCGGAACGGACTGGGCGGGCCACCTGGACGTACTTTGCCAAGGAGTCGCGGAATGCGGCCGCATTCTTCGGGGAGGTGTCGAACTCGTAGGACCGGCCGTCGATGCTGAAACGGACCGTTTCGTGCGAATCCAACTGTGCACCGTCGAGATCGTCGAAGATCTGGATGACCGCTTTGCGTGCCATTGCTGATTCCCTCTTTCGGTTGAGCGCACACGTCGGTGTGCCTTTGATTTCAGGCGAACAATAGCAGCTTCTCCTGAACGAAACCTGGCAATCATTGGTAGCGGAACGCACCGGGTATTCGAGACTTGGCGCTCGCCGGATTGCTTCGAATTCCTCGAATTTCGATGTCCACTCCCTTGTGCACGAGAAGCACGGGGGTTGCGTTCTGGAGAATTTCTTTCTGCAGGGGCTAAGACGTTGGCGGTGGGGACGGGCGCGACCGCGTGTCGTCGTCGGGTGCTGGGCCGCGCATCGCCCGCGGTGCCCGTTCATCGGCTCGGATCTCGCGGAACCCGTCCTTGGTGATGGCGAACCCGGTGCTGGCGGACTGGAGGCAGAATGTTCCGTCGACCGAGTTGAGGCATTTGAACCGTCCGACCGCCAACGTCTGGCCGAAAGGCAGGATGGCCGATCTCGTCATCACCGGGTAGAGGTTCGCGCAGGCGCCGGCAACGGCCGCGGCGGGTCCCAGCGTCACCATCTGAGGATTCCAGTCGCACGAGTCCGGGGTGCCGCGCGGCGCCGCGGGGGCCCCCTTCACCCGGGCCGAGACACAGGCCAGCGTGCCGGTGCCGTTCGCTCCGGTGGAGCACTGCACGCCACGGTCGGGGCTGCTGAAATGAAAGCCGGTGCTGGTGGTGAGCGGCGATCGAGGTGTCTTCGCGGCACGGTGGTAGCGCTGCGAGTCCGCGCGCGTCGCCACGGTGATGACGTGCCCGTACGAGTAGTCGTCCCACCCGCCCGAGGCAGAGTCGGGATCCTCGCCGTCGGCGGAACTAGTCGTCGGCGGGGCCGTCGAGGACTCGGTGGTCAGCGCATTGGTCCCGGGGATGACGATCGTGCGCGAGTGGTCGGGGGTCGTGAGGTCGGAAACGATGGAGCAGCCATTCACGCACGCCAGCGCCGTGACCGCGATGGCTGCCATCCCCGCAGACCAGGCGATTCGCACCCGCCGCCGCGCCACTGTGGGAACTCCGTACCCTTGCATGCTGTGGCGACTCCCAAAATCGTGCTGTTCTACGTGTTCACGCCGCTGGCCGATCCGGAGGCCGTCCGGCTCTGGCAACTGGCGCTAGCCTCGGCGTCGGACCTGCGGGGTCGGATCATCGTCTCGCCCCACGGTATCAACGCCACCGTGGGTGGCGACCTGCCCGATGTCAAACGGTACGTCAGAGGACTGCGGCAGTATCCGGCGTTCAAGGAAGCCGACGTGAAATGGTCGGACGGTGCGGGCGCCGACTTCCCCCGGCTATCGGTGAAGGTCCGACCCGAAATAGTCACTTTCGGCGAGCCCTCGCGGATCCGGGTCGATGCCGCCGGTGTTGTGGGCGGTGGCGTCCATCTGAGTCCAGCCCAGGTCAACGAGTTGGTCGAGGAGCGCGGCGCCGACGTCGTGTTCCTCGACGGCCGCAATGCGATTGAGGGGCAAATCGGTCGTTTTCGCAATGCCGTGGTGCCGGCGGCGCAGACGACGAGGGACCTGTTGCGACTCATCGACGACGGTCAGTTCGACGAGTTCCGAGACCGCCCGTTGGTGACCTACTGCACGGGCGGGGTGCGGTGTGAAGTGCTCAGCGCACTGTTGGTCGACCGCGGATTCTCCGAGGTCTATCAGATCGACGGCGGAATCGTGCGCTATGCCGAACAGTTCGGGGACGGGGGACTGTGGGAAGGAGCGCTGTATGTGTTCGACGGCCGCATGAGTATGACGTTCTCCGACTATTCGGCGATCCTGGGGAAGTGCGCGCGATGCGCTCGGCCGACGAACAATATAGCCAACTATCCTGATGCCGGCGGCCGTGACTTGATGGTCGTCTGCGAGGAGTGCGCGTCGCGATGACGGGGGAGTCGTCGAGGGTGCCGGTCATCATTCTTTCCGGGTTCCTCGGTGCCGGCAAGACGACCTTGCTCAATCATGTGCTCCGCACGGCCAGCGGTGTGCGGTTCGGTGTGATCGTCAACGACTTCGGTGCGGTCAACGTCGATGCCCTGCTGCTCGCCGGTCAGGTCGACGGTGTGGTCGGTTTCGGCAACGGGTGCCTGTGCTGCACCAGCGATTCCGACGGGTTCGAGCAGGCGGTGTCTCGACTGGTCCGCGCCGACGTCGACGCCGTCATCGTGGAGGCGTCCGGGATCGCCGATCCGCGCAGCCTCATCCGGCGGGTGGCGGCGATGGACGACGAGCGCGCCGCGTACGGCGGGATGGTCTACCTCGTCGATGCCGCCGCTGTTGATGCCGCGGCCCTCGATGGGGCGGCTGTGGATACCGGCGCGCAGCGCGATGCGGCCGTCGCCGACCTCATCGTCGTCAACAAGTCAGATTTGGTCGATGCCGCCGGACTCGATCGCGTGGTGCGCCGACTCGACGAGGTCAATTCCACGGCACCGCGCGTGATCACGGCCGAGGCTGCCATCGACCCCGGGCTGCTCATCGACCCGCGGGTCCGTTCGTCGACCGAGGGTCCCGAGCAACTGACCCTGGATGCGCTGCTGCGTGAGGACACCGGCGCCGAGCCGGCAAAGGCGCACCGGCATGAGCATTTCGAGCAGTACACGTGGGAGCACGACGGGCCGGTGAACCCGCGAGCGGCGGCTCGGTTGCTGGAACGGCCGCCGTCGGGCTGCTATCGGCTCAAGGGCTGGGTGCGCGTCGACTCGGCGCACTACCGTGGGCCGCTGGAGTTCTCCGCGGTCGGGGGGCGCGTGCGTGCCTCGCGCGCGCCGAACCGCGCCCGGGGTGGGGCTGCGGCGACGGTGATCGTGCTGATCGGGCTGGGGATGGACGGGGCGGCGGTCCGCGCGGCCTGCGCGACTCTGACCGCGCTGGACGCCGATGACGAGTTCGGGGTGCTCAGCCTGTTGCGCTACGACCCCGTCTCCACCCGCGGCGTGTGACGGCGGTCGCGGGTCAGGTTACAGCTGGCTAACAGATGTCTCACCGGGTGGCTCCGGCTCCCACAGGGTGTTTCACTGTTACAGGAGTTACTGCTGTGACTATAGGTGTTTTCGGCTGGAGGGCCATCGCTATGCGCAAGACCACGATCACCGCCGCGCTGATCGCCGCCGTCTCGGCGTCGATCGCACTGGCGCCGACCAGCCAGGCCGCACCCCGGCCGCCCGCACCGACACCGAGCCCGGCGGCCCCCGCCCCGGCCGGCAAGCAACTGTCGGGCAAGACCGTCTTCCTCGATCCCGGCCACCAGGGGTCCACTGCCGGGCACTCGTTGAGCAAACCGGTGCCCGACGGTCGTGGCGGCACCAAACCGTGCCAGACCAGCGGCGCCACCGGGGTCAACGGAGTCGCCGAGCACACGGTCAACTGGGAGGTCGCACAACTGGTCAAGGGTGCCCTGGAGAGCCAGGGGGCCCGGGTCGTGCTCAGCCGCAACGACGATATCGGGTGGGGCGGGTGCATCGACGAGCGCGCGGCGGCGGCCAACAATTCGGGGGCCGCCATGGCCATCAGCGTCCACGCCGACTCCTCGAGCACCGGTTCGGACCCGGGCAAGAGCGGCTTCCACATGATCGTGCCCAAGCTGCCCGTCCCGGACAAGAAGGCCGACGCGGTGCAGCGCGGCGAGGGGCGCAAGGCGTCGTCCACCATGCGGGACGCATTCAAGAAGGCCGGCTTCAGTCCCTCCAACTACGTTGGAGCGGTCGACGGGATCCAGGAGCGCTCCGACATCGCCGGACCCAACACCACCCATGTCCCGCTGGTATTCGTCGAAATGGGAAACCTGGCCAATCCGACTGAGGCCAAGGCGCTTTCGGCGCACGACAGCCAGTTGAAGTACGCCACCGCGATCACCGACGGCGCACTGAACTACCTCGCCGGCTCGACCGCCGGGACTGGTCTCCTGGGTCAATCGGACAACCGCGCCGCGCCCGGAGGCAACGGCGGCGGACTGCTCCCGGCGGTCCAGGAGATGATGCGTTCGGGCAACCTGTCGGGCATCACCTCGTTCCTCGTCGGGCCCGCGAGCGACGTCGGTTCGGATGTTCTCAAGGCCATGCTCGCCGTCGTCTACGGGTTGTTCGGGGGCAAGCTTCCGATCTGATCGGGTGGACCCGGCGGCTAGGCTGTGTGGCATGAGTCTCAAAGATTGGTTCTACATGGCGCCGCCGGTGCGCTCGCTGCGCGGGCGGAAGGTGCTGATCACCGGTGCGGCCAGCGGTATCGGCCGGGCCACCGCGTTGGCCTGCGCCGCCGAGGGCGCCGAACTCGTCGTCACCGACCTGCATGCCGAACCGCTCGACGAGATGGTCGGGGAGGTCACCGCCGTCGGCGGCACCGTGCTCTACCACCAGGCCGGTGATGTGTCGGACTACGAGTGGGTCGTCAAGTTCGCCAAGAATGTCGACGCGGAAGTCGGCGTGATGGACGTCGTCATGAACATCGCGGGAATCTCGGCGTGGGGCACGGTGGAGAACCTCGAGCACCGCCATTGGAAGTCGATGGTCGACGTCAACCTGATGGGGCCCATCCACATCATCGAGTGCTTCCTCCCGCAAATGGTCGCCCGCGGCGCCGGGGGGCAGCTGGTCAACGTGTCATCGGCGGCCGGGTTGCTCGCGCTGCCTTGGCACGCGGCCTACAGCGCCAGCAAGTTCGGCCTCCGCGGTGTCTCCGAGGTGCTGCGGTTCGATCTGCGCCGACACCGCATCGGTGTCAGCCTGGTCTGCCCCGGCGCGGTCGCCACTCCACTGGTCAACACCGTGGAGATCGTCGGGATCGACCGGGAGAACGAGGAGGTCGCCGCCGCCATCGGCGGGTTCCACAAGATGGCCGCGTCGCCGGAGAAGGCCGCCGCAGCCATTCTCAAGGGCGTCAAGAAGAACCGGTTCATCGTCTACACGTCCTTCGACATCCGGTTCGGCTACTGGTGGTCGCGCAAGTTCGCCTTCCCCTACGAGGTCGTCATGCGCATCGCCAACGACCAGTTCACCGGTTTGGCGCGCAAAGCGCCGCCGGCGCGCCCGGCCGCTGTGGAGCGGGTCGAGCGCGCCTGACGGCACACCGGCCCCGGTTCAGGTCGTCGCGCGGATGGCCGCGATGATCCTCGGGCGCAGTTCCGACGCGGCGATGACCGCGTCGGCGGACCCGACCTCGACGGCGCGCTCGATGTTGTGCACCGCGTCGAATTCGGCGGCGATCTCGGAGATCTTCTCCGCCCGGACCGATGCGCGCAGGTCGTCGAGCTCGGCGGACAGCGTGGCCCGATCGGTGCCGGTCGAATCGGCGAGGCGCGCCTCGAGTCCCTCCACCCGGGGGTCGGACGCGGTGCGCGCCCGGACCTCGCCGGCGAACACCACCGCTGCCGCGGGGGCGCCGCCGAGGACCGAGGCGAAGGATCCTTCGATGGCCAACACCGTCATGTTCGGGTTGAGCGCCTTGGAGAACACGACGAAGGCGCCGCCGTGGTAGCGAGAGATCACGCAGAACACGATGGGTCCGTCGAAGTTGACGATGGCCCGGCCGATCTCCGCCCCGTACTCCAGCTGTAGCTTGCGCATCGACTCCGGCGAGCCGTCGAAGCCGGAGAGGTTGGCCAGCACGACGACCGGGCGATTTCCGCTGGCGGCGTTGATCGCGCGGGCCGCCTTCTTCGACGACAGGGGGAACAGGGTGCCCGCGGTGAAAGTCTCCGGACCGTCGGTGGGCAGGAACCCGCGCCGCGGAATCGGCTTGGACTCGATGCCGATCAGGCACACCGGGGTGCCGCCGAGGTGGGTGTCGCACACGACGGTGTTCTCCGCGTCGGCCATCGTGGCCCACCGCTCGAGGGTGGCCTGGTCCTGGTCGGATACCGCGCGCATGACCGAACGGATGTCGAACGGCTTCTTTCGGTCCGGGTTCTTCTCGGCGGAGAAGATTTCGCCGACCGTGGCGAAGTCGCTGCCCTCGGCCTCGTGCGGGAACTCGGAGATGTCGCGGTCGACCGGGTCGGTCGAGGCCGCTGCGCGCGGACCGTCCTCGCCGGGGACCACATAGGTGTGCTCGTAGTAGCTCATCAGGATGTCGCGCGCGGCGGGCAGGTCCGGTGCCCAGTACTGGGCCTGGCCGTTGGGGCCCATCACTCGGTCGAAGCCGCCGATGCCGAAGTTGTCCTCGGCCGAGACGCCCCCGGAGAAGTCGAGGGCCTGCTTGCCGGTGAGCACCATCGCCGAGTCCGGCGTCATCACCAGGATGCCGCGGGTGTGCATCATCATCGTGGCCTCGGCGTTCCAGTACGCCTGGCCGCCCACGTTGATGCCGGTGACGACGATGTTGATCTCGTGACCGTCCTGGGTGAACTCGATGATCCGCTTCAATGCGGCCGCCACCCAGTCCAGGTTCTCGGTGCCCGAGTCCATTTCGACCGCAGCCCCGGAGGACAGCGCGTACCACTCGAATGGGACGGCCTGCTCCTCGGCGAGGTCCATCGCGGCGATGATCCGTCGACATTCTGGCTCGGCGAGGGAGCCCAGCGACTTCGTCGGGTCGCCGAGCGCGATCACCCGGCGCACGCCTTCGGGGAACTTCTTGGACGGGGTGGTGATGGTGCCGACGACGACGGCGGCGGTGTTGTCGCCCTTCGGCCGCTCGACGGGGACCAGGACATTCGCCTCGTCGAGGTCGTATTCGGTGAAGTCGCCGAGCAGGCGGGTCAACTCATACGGGTACACCGTCCCGCGGCTGCGCGCGCGCAGCACCTTCTGCCGGTAGGCGTCGAGCGGTTCGACCGGATCGTCGGAGGGATCGCCGATCGTGACCTGGGCTTCCCCGGCGGCATCGGTGGTGATGTGTGCGGCGATCTTGCGCAGCTCGCCGGTCGCCTTGTCGCGCTGGCGGCCGATGAGCAGGATCTCTTCGAGTCCCACGCCCTCGGCGGACACCGAGTTGTCCAGCGTGTGCTCGACGACGTAGCGGAACCGCTCGGCCGACACGTCGATCGGCGGCCAGATGTACATGACGACGCGGTTGGTGTCCAGGCGCTTGCCCTTGGGCCGCTGCGCCAGCGCCCGGCGGATGGAGTCGACGCAGGTGGCGAATGTCGTCTCCGCCGTCGGCAGCGTCAGCAGGCGGCCGTCCTCCTCGACCGCGGTCAGGTCGCGCAGCTGGGTGAAGGCGACGAGCCGCTCGTCGGCCGGATTCGTCTTGGCCACACATCGGTAGAGGTAGACCTCCTCGTCCGACGAGGGCAGGCGGGTGAGATCGAACTTGCGCCAGCGCTCCATCTGCATGCGCTGGGCGATATACGGGTGCAGGCCGCGGATCAGGCGGTCCTCGGTCAACCCGGTGGCCGACGGCCGGAACGTGAAGTGGTGGTGCATCGACTCGGTGTCGGCCGCGGCGACGGTGATGGTCACCCGGTGCACCTGTTTGGGCAGGATGCGGGCGCTCACGACCTCGTGCAGCGCAGCGGCCATCTCGCCGAAACCGCTGGGCTGCTCGGCCCAGCTCACGTAGATGTCGGCGTCGATGGACGCGCTGCTGTCGCCGAGTTCGGCCAGCCCGTTGATCGCGGTGGCCAGGTCGGCGAAGTCGGTCGCCGCTGATACCAGCAGCGAACCCTCGCGCTCGGCGGTGACGAAGGTGGTGCCGCCGGCCGAGCGTTGCTGCAACGACGCCAGGCCCTTGTTGCCGTAGTAGCGGCGGGTCAGCACTTCGAGCATGACCGAATTGTCCAGCCCCTCGGCCAGCCGCTGACCGATCAGGCTGACCAGCGGTTCGGTGCTGCCGACCATGGCCGCTATCCGCTCAGCGCGGTCTGACGCAGCGGGGTCGGCGTCCAGGTGCGCCAGGTGCTCGCGCACCTCGCTGTAGACCCGCTCGCGCGTACTGCGCAGGCGGGGGCGGCCGAACCAGTTGTGCAGAACACCGCGGGCGAGATCGGCCAGTGCGGGGAAGCGGACCTGCGTCGCGGACACGAGGCGCTCAAGGGCCGAGCCGACCGGGTCGCGCAACTGCGGGCCGGGGATCGGCTCGCGCAGCCACAGGCGCAGCAGCGCCGCAATCACCGGGGCGGTCTCCTCCTGGCGCTGCAGCGCCAAGAAGGTGCGGAACACCGCGGCCTCCAGGTCGGTGGTGCGCTCGAGTTCGGTGACCCCGTAGTGGCCCAGGGCGTAGGAGAGCCGCTTCTGGAAGCTCTCGGGGAGTGCCGCGGCATCGACGTCGAGGCTCTGCAGGTAGGTGTGGAAGTGCTCGCGCGCACTGTGGACGCGCTCGTCGACGACGATGTCGTCCTTCGGCCTGATCCGGGCCAACTCGGCCAGGTCGGCGAAGACGTCGACGAGGTCGGCCTCCAGGGCGAGCGGAGGTCCGGACTGCTCCACCACCGCGGCGCGCGTCTCCAGGTAGTCGTCGAGCAGTTGCCGGTTCTCGTCCGGGTTGACGTCGAAGCCGAGCAGCAGGCTGCGCAGTTCCTCCCGGTCCCGATCGGCGCGCTCGCCCGGGTCGACGTCTGCGAGGGCCTCGGGCAGGTCGAGCACGACGACCTCGTCGGCCCCCTGCGCCTCGTCGCCCTCGTCCTCGAGCGGTTCGAGGCGCAGCAGGGGGGCGCCGGCCTCCACCTGGCCGCCGACCATCACCTCGCACTCCTTGAGGCGGGCCTTGAAAGGTGCCCGCAGCACCGTCTCCATCTTCATGCTCTCCAGCACGAGGATGGGATCACCGGCCTCGACTTCGTCGCCGACCTGGACGGGGGTCGCGATGACCAGCGCGGGGGCGGGGGAGCGGACCACGCCGCCCTCGTCGCGGCTGACGCGGTGCGTCACGCCGTCGACGTCGACCAGCGACAGCGGGCCCTGGGTGTCGGCCAGGACGCGGTGGCGGACGCCGTTGACGGTGACCTGCGCGGCGTAGGAGTCGAACCGTTCCAGCACGACGTCGGCGCTGCGGTGCTCGCCGCCCGCCTCGATGACGACGCGGAACTGGTGCCCGCCGATCCGTGCGACGCGGACCCGGTAGGCGGCGCCGCGGAGTTTGAAGTCCAGCGGGCGACCGCTCTCATGGTGCACCTGGGGTCGGCCGCCGGTCGCGGTGGCGAGCAGTCGGCTCAACTCCGCGGACTCGGCCTCCTCGTAGGCGGCGATTGCGGCCACGGCCAGGGCGATCGATGAGTGCTGGTGGGAGACAAGGCGACCCTGCCCGCGCACGCGGTCGATCCACCCGGTATCGGCGCTGCCGTCGATCACTTCCGGCTGGTTGAGCAGGTCGATAATGAAACTGGAGTTGGTGGCGCCGCCTTCGATGATCACACCGGTGCGCGACATGGCGCGCCGCAACCGGCCCAGGGCCTCGTCGCGGGTGCTGCCGTAGGCGATGATCTTGGCGATCATCGAATCGAAGTCGGCGGGGATGGTGTCACCCTCGCTGACGCCGGTGTCGACGCGGATCCCGGGGCCGGTCGGCAGGTCCAATCGGGCGATGCGGCCGGGCGAGGGTGCAAAGTCGCGATCGGGGTCCTCGGCGTTGAGCCGGGCCTCGACGGCGTGGCCGCGCTCCTGCGGGCGCTGGCCGGTCAGGCGGCCTCCGGAGGCGACGTGCAGCTGGGCCCGGACCAGGTCGAAGCTGTTGGTCACCTCGGTGATCGGATGCTCCACCTGCAGGCGGGTGTTGACCTCGAGGAACGCGAAGAGCTTTTCGCCGGGGTGATAGAGGAATTCGACGGTGGCGGCGCCGCGATAGCCGACTGCGACCGCCAGGCGCTCGGCCGAGGCCTTGACGTCGTCGATCTCGGCGGCACTGAGTACCGGTGAGGCGGACTCCTCGATGACCTTCTGGTTGCGGCGCTGCACCGAGCAGTCGCGCACGCCCAGGGCCCACGCGGTGCCCTCGCCGTCGGCGATGACCTGCACCTCGACGTGGCGCGCCCCGGTCACCAGTCGCTCGAGGAAGACGACGCCGCTGCCGAAGGCGCGTTCGGCCTCGTCGCGGGTGCGCTGGTAGGCGTCGACGAGCTCGGATTCGTCGCTGACCATCCGGATGCCCCGCCCGCCGCCGCCCGCGGTGGCTTTGAGCATCAGCGGGTAGCCGATCGTCTCGGCGGCCGCTGTGGCCTCGTCCTGGGTCTGCACCGGCCCGCGGCTCCACGGCGCGACGGGCACTCCGACCTCTTCGGCGATGAGCTTGGCGCCGATCTTGTCGCCGAGGCGTCGCATGGCGTCGGGGGAGGGGCCGATGAAGGTGATGCCGATGCGCTCGCACAGTTCGGCGAAGGCGGGATCCTCCGCAACGAAGCCCCAGCCGACCCAGGCGGCGTCGGCGCCGGTTTCGAGGAGTGCCTGCTCGAGCAGCTCCAGGTTCAGGTACGGCCGTTGCGCGGCCGGGCCCAGGTCGTAGGCCAGATCGGCTTCGCGGACGAAGGTTGCGGTGCGGTCGACGTCGGTGTAGAGCGCGACGGTTTGCACATCCTGGCCGGTTTCAGCGTTGAGATCCCGCACGGCGTTGATCAGCCGCATGGCGGCCTCACCCCGGTTGACTATGGCGATACGACGAAACATTCGGTCTCTCTGCGTTGGGCCGTCAGGCGGCGACGGCGGTGGCGGATGCGCGGCGGTGCCCTGGCTGAGCGGATTTGGCCACGCGAAACTGTTCGGGCGAACCCGAACGGGTGGTCTCATCGTAGGGAGTATCGACCGCGCAGGGTATGCCTACTCTCACGTAACCTGTCACAACGTGACGAAGGCAACTCGCTACTCGCCGGTACTGGTGGTTTCGGCCACCCTGGCCGAGGCGGCGCATGTCCCCGACGGGACCCGGCTGTTGGTCACCGGCATCGGCAAGGTGACCGCGGCGATCGCGTTGACGACCGAGTTGGCCCTGGCCGCGCATGGCGCGGTGGCGCCGATCGAGGCGGTGGTGAACATCGGTACCGCCGGCGCCCTGCACGACCACCATGACGGGTTGTTCCTGCCGTCGCGGGTCACCGAGCACGACCTCGACGCCGAGGTCCTCACCACGATGGGGTACCCGACGGAGTCGTCGTGGGAGATCCCCGACGGTGACGGCTCCGTGCTCGCGACCGGGGACAGCTTCATCAGCGAGCCGACCAGACGGGCGCACTTGGCACGCATCGCTGATCTCGTCGACATGGAGGGGGCGGCGCTGGCCCGGGTCGCTGCGGCATTCGACGTTCCCCTGAGGCTGGTCAAGGTGGTCAGCGACAGCGCTGACGAATCCGCGCGGGACTGGCCGACGCGGATCGATGCCGCTGCCCGCGAGTTGGGGCAGTGGCTGCTCGGCACCGTGGAATAGAGCCCGCGCCGAGCTGCGCGGGCTTACGGCTCTTTTGCTCAGAAACCCTCGTCGTCGAGCGGCGGCGGGGTCGCGCGTCGTCGACCGGGCTGGGGCGGCGACACCGGGGCCGAGGGACGGCCTGATGGCGGAGCCGGCCGGGTAGACGGTGGAGCCGACCGGGCGACGGGCGGTGCCGGCTGTTGGGCACGGTCGAGACGCACGCCGTGGGCGGCTGCGCCCGCGGTCATGCGATCGGCGCGCGGCCGTACCGCGGGACCGCCCGTCGAGCGGCGACCGCTCGGGACGATGGCCGGCTCGGCCCGGACGCCGGGTGTGGCGGGTCGCGCCTGCACCGGAGCCGCCTGCGCTGCGGCCGCGGCGCGGCTGGCCCGGGAGGCGGCCGACTCGGCTTTGGGGCCGGCGGGGCTTCCGGCGGCGGCCGGGCGGCGCACGGCCCGCGTGGCCGGGATCGCCTTGGTCGCGGGATCGGCCTTGTCGGCCCCGGTGGGGGCGGCGGCCTGCCGAGCCGTGCGGTAGCGCCACCAGCGCACGAGCACCACGCTGAACACAGCGAGGAAGGTGAACAGGATGACCGGGAAGTCGTTGGAAAAGGCGAAAACCTGCTTGATCAGCAGTGAGCTCATCGCGGGGACGTTGCCGCCGGTGACCAGCCCCTTGATCTCGACGCCGATCACCCGTGCGATCAGCAGGCCGACGGCGATGAGTGGTGGCTGCACCGCCGCGGTGAACAGCGCGCGGTTGCGGACCGCCAGCGCAGCCAGCAGGCAGCCCAGCACGAAGCAGACCTGGTGGGCGTGGATCCCCCCGGGCAGGCCGAGCAGACGGGCCGCTGCCGAGTCCAGCGCGATGCCGAACAGAGCGAATCCGAATGCGATGACCACCGCGCCCCACCAGGGCACGCCGCGCCTCGTCGCCGCGGCGGATTGCTCGCCGAGGGGGACGTCGGGGTCGGACTCCAAGAATCGCACGTGTCAACGGTACCGGGTCCGGGCGTGATTGCCGGTAACCGAACACTCGACGCGGTGTCGAGACTCACGTCTCGGCGGGCGCCGGTCTCGTCGTTGTGCGGATCGGGGTGGTGACCTCGCGAGGCTGTGGTGGTGGGTCGGCCGACCCCGGTGCCGTCATCTCGCTGAGCTTGCGGGCGGTCACCCCGAGACGATTCTCGACGGTGCCGATGGTGGCGTTGTACGAGTCGACGGCTTTGCCGAGACTCGCGCCCAAGCGGTCGAGGTGGGACAGGACGCTGCCGAGGCGCCCGGCGAGTTCCTTGCCGAGGGCGTGGATCGCCAGTGCCTCATCGGTGATCGACTGTTGTCGCCACCCGAGTGCGACGGTGCGCAGCAGCGCGATCAGCGACGACGGAGTGGCGAGGACGACGTTGCGGGAGTAGGCGAAGTCGAAGATCGTCGAGTCCCCGCGGGCGGCCGCCTCCAAGATCGGATCGCCCGGCAGGAACAACACGACCATTTCCGGGCTCGGATCGAAGGCGGCCCAATACGACTTCGCGGCCAGCGCCGTGATGTGGGACCGGACGGCGCGCGCGTGGTCGGCCAGCAGTTGTTCGCGCCGGACGGGGTCGGTGGCGGCGATGGCATCGAGGTAGGCCTGCAGCGGAACCTTCGCGTCGACCACCACGTGGCGGTCGCCGACGAGGTGGACGACGAGGTCGGGGCGCACCGAGGTGCCCCCCGTCGCCGTGTGCACCTGGGTGGAGAAGTCGCAATGCTTGGTCATCCCGGCGAGTTCCACGACGCGCTCCAACTGCATCTCCCCCCACCGACCGCGCAGGTGTGGGGTGTGCAGCGCGTTGGTCAGCGACTGGGTCGCCATCCCCAGCCGGTGCGACGCCTGTTGCATGTCGCGCATCTCTTGGGTGAGGCCGGCGTAGGCGCCGATCCGGTCGCGTTCGGTTCGCTGTACCTGTTCGGCGAACCGGTGCAGCGAATCGTGCAACGGGCCCACGACGCGGTCGACGGACGCGCCGATTGCCGCCGACTGCCGCCGTGCGGCCTCCTCGCTCGCCGATGCCAGCGCTCTCGACGTCAGATCGGCCGATTCGCGCAGCGCCCGCGACTGCGCCCGCGCCTCCGCGAGCGCGGGCGCGGTCAGTGCGGCGTGGACGCTCCAGCCGATCACGAGGCCAGCAGCGAGCGCCGCCAACACCAGGGCGACGACCAGGGGAGCAGCCATGAGCTCATCGTCGCAGAGGGGTACGACAACCACGGAGTGCCCTGCCTGGAGTGGGTCGTAGAGCTGGACCGCGTCGGCGGCGTGGTGGCTCGCCCTCCAGTCCGGAGATGCGTTCCGCGGAACGCCACATCGTCCACTCTCGTCCCACCAGAATCGCCTGTTCTTGCTGGTCAAACATGTCAGACCCCCGTCTTAGTCTTGAGCCAGTAGCACGCCAGTTCTAGGAGGGGACGATGACCAGAACCACGACCAATATCTTCGACGACGCTGTCGCCGCGGACCTTTCCGACGATGATTTGGAGGCTCGCGTGTTGGGCTATGCGGCCCAGATCGCTGCGCTAACCGGCAAGTTCTTGCAGTACCTCGCCGAGTTTGACGCGCGTGGCGCGTGGGCGGGGCCGGGAATGGGCTCGTGTGCACAATGGCTCTCCTGGCGGGCTGGGATGAACCGGCGCACCGCCCAGGAACACGTCCGCGTCGCCCGTGCCTTGCAGGACCTGCCGAAGACGCGTGAGCATCTGCTGGCCGGTGAGCTGTCGTTCTCCAAGGTGCGAGCCCTGACCCGGGTGGCCACGCCTGAGCGCGAACCTGAACTGATCAATCTCGCCTTGGCGTCCACCGCATGCCAGCTGGAGCGGTTTGCCGCCGCGATGGGTCCCATCGACCGCAACCAGAACATCGACGGCACGATGCGTGAGGAACGCGACGAGAACGGCGATATCGGGCCGAAGCCCACCAAGTCCTACGGGTCGTGGCGGTGGAACGAGGACGGCTCGCTGGTGGTGAATCTGAAGCTCAACTCCGTCGACGCAGCCCGCTTCCTCGCCGGCGTCGTTCGTGCCGAGTACGAACGCACCCGCACAACCGGTGACCCGGATCTGGCCGCCGAATCGGGGCCCGGCACCGAGAATCGGCCCCGTGACCTGTGGCGCGGTGTACCGGTCAATCTCGCTCCCGCACTGGTCACCATGGCCGATACCGTGTTCGACTCTGTTGCGATCCCGCAGATCGCACCCGGCGCGGAGATCCTTGTCCACGAGACCCCGAACCTGCTGGATCAACCGGCTGGTGACCACGCCCACTTGGATCGCGGTCCGGCCCTGACCGATGAGCAACACGCAGAGCTGCGGTGCGGTGCGTCGGTCCGCGCCGTCGGCCACGATGACTCGCGTTACTCGACCGGACCGCAGCTGGGGCCGGTGCTGTGGTGGGGCCGCAAGAGCCGCACGCCCAACTCCGCACTGATCCGGCTCATTGCCCAGCGCGATGTCACATGCCAGGCGCCGGGCTGCGAACGCACCCACCACCTGCACATTCATCACGTGAGGCCGTGGTCGCAAGGCGGCACTACCGATCCGGACAATCTGATCCTGCTCTGCGGCTACCACCATCGCGCGCTCCACGACGGCGACTTCGTCGTTGTCTCGCTGGGTAAGCAGCAGTTCCGGTTCCAAACCCCCGCCGGCAGCGAGCTCCAGCCAGCACCGCCCATGTCCAAGCCGGCCAGTTGGTATCCCGACCGAACCGTTGCCTTCGACGCGCTCACCCCTGAAGGCAACGGCCCGCTCAACGTCGGTTACGCCACCGAAGTCCTCTACGCCGAATGGGACCGCCGCGAACGCCTCCGACTTAAGGAGGAAGAGGCCCTCGCGGCCGCCTAGTCTTCGCGTTCGCGGTCTTCTCGTGCGTGGCGGAACCACTCGCTGCGGGGCAGGCCGCAATCGGGTTCCACGCCGTCCGGGCCGGTCGGCTTCCTGAACCACTCGGACCGTGGCGGGCTGCATACCAGCTCGGGGATGTCCTGCTTGCGGATCGGGTCGGTGGGATTGGTCATGACTTTCCTCTGTTCGCTTCGTCGTTTCCCGCGCCTCCTGTTGAGGAGCCGCCAAACGTATCGCGAGGGCCCGACAAAGTTGCTGCGCTGTGGCGCGAGTGACTGGTGTGGCGTTCCGCGGAACGCGCCCGGGACGGAGGGAGGAGAAGGCGTCGAGATGGGATCCTGCAAGGTGACGGGAGGTAGAATGGTCTCGGTAGGCGGAAGGCAGAACCTCCGGCCCGTAGACCGCGCTCAATCCTTGGCGGCCTCGAAATCGAGGAGCCAGCGCTTGGTCTCGAGGCCGTAGCGGAATCCGCCCAGCGTTCCGTCGGTGCGCTGGATGCGGTGGCATGGGACGAACAGCGCCGCCGCGTTGCGGGCGCAGGCCATCGCCGCGGCGCGCACGGCGGCGCCGTTGCCGGCCAGTTCGGCGAATTCGGTGTAGGTGCGGGTCTGTCCAGGGCCGACCGTGCGCAGCACCTTCCAGGCCTGCTCGAGGAAGGCGCCACCGGCTTGGTGGACACCGACCACGTCCACCGGGGCGGGGTCGCCGTCGTAGTACGCGTCCACGGCGGCGAGGATGGTCCGGCCGTCGGCGTCGCGGCCTCCCGGTTCGACTGATTCGGGCCGCAGGCTCGGGTGGATCAGCGCCAGCAGGTAGCCGGGGTCGTCGGTCCACCCGGAGGCCAGCACGGTTCCGGCTTCGTGGATCACGGTGAACGGGCCGTTCGGGGTGCCGGTCGTCAGGTGCTGGGCGCTGGTCGGCTGTTCGGCGTGGGTCATGGCGGGTCTCCTCGGGTAGGTCGTTCAGTCGGGGTCCACAGGGCGTGCCGCCACAGGTGCATCGACGCATAGGAGCGCCACGGCGCGGCGCTCTGCAGCGCCGCCAGATCGATCGACAGCCCGGCGGCGGCTTTCGCCACAACCAGGTCGGTGCCGAGCAGGACGTCCGGATCGCCGGCCACCGTCATCGTGAGGTAGTCCGCAGTCCAGGCGCCAATCCCGGGGCGCGCCACCAAGGCGGCACGTAACTCTGACGCGTCGACCCCCGCGTGCAGTTCCACATCCCCGTCCGCGACGGCCCGCGCGGCACCGACGATCGCCTCGATCCGGCGACGCGGCCCGCGGAGCACCGCCGCACCGGATTCGGCGATCGCCAGGGGCGTGGGGAACAGGCGATCTGGGCCGTCGTCGCTGGTCCACGGCGCGGGTTCGCCGAGTGCGGCCACCAACCGCATCAAATGGGTGCGGGCCGCGGAGGTGCTGATCTGCTGCCCGATCATCGTCGCGATCAGTGTGGCGAAGCCGTCGCAAGTTCCTGGGACGCGTAGCCCGGGTGCCGCGCGCACGAGTGGCGCCAGCGGGCCGCGGGCGAGCCCCTCGTCGACCGCCGCGATGTCGGCGTCGAGGTCGAGGAGGCGGCGCACCCGGGCGACGGCGGAGCCGAGATCGCGCAGATCGAGGTGGCGCAGGCGCAGCGCCACGTGCTCGTCGAGGATCTCGATGTCGGCGAGCGCGGGTCCGTGGGGCAGGGCCAGGATTCGTTGGGTCGGCGTCGAATGGCCGGGGATGGCGTGTGCGGATAGGTACCACCGCAGCCAGTCACCGTACAGCGGCCGGCGGAATGGCAGGCGCAGCGCGATGCCCGGCCCGCCCGGCGCCGCCGCGGTGCGCGATCGCCGCAACTGCGTCGGTGACGCCGCGAACACCGCACGGACCGTGTCGTTGAACTGCCGCACGCTGGCAAAGCCGGCGGCGTCGGCGATCGCGGTCATCGACAGGTCGGTGCGTGTGATGAGCACTCGCGCGTTGGTGGCCCGTTGGGCGCGGGCGAGTGCGAGCGGACCCGCGCCGAGTTCGGCGGTGAGGATCCGCTCGACCTGGCGCGGCGAGTAGCCGAGTGCGGCGGCCAGCCCGGGTACTCCCGAGCGGTCCACGAGGCCGTCGGCGATCAAGCGCATGGCCCGTGCGGCGACATCGGCGCCGTGGTCGGACCGCGGCGAACCGGGCACGGCGTCGGGCGCGCACCGCCGGCAAGCGCGGAATCCCGCGCGCTGCGCGGCGGCCGCGGTGGGGACGAACGCGACGTTGGCGCGCTTGGGCGTGCGGGCCGGGCAGGAGGGTCGGCAGTAGATGCCAGTGCTGGCGACGGTGACGAAGAACTGGCCGTCGAACCGCTCGTCCCGGGATTCGAGCGCGCCGTAGCACCGGTCGAAGTCCAGTGCGGCGGTTGTCATACGCTCCACTCTGGCACCGGCGCGCGGGTCTCTGCTAGCGGAAAACCGACATGGCGACGGGCCTGCCGCCTCGCCGCCCACGGCGGCCGGTGGTGTGTGACAATGCGGCGGTGAGTAACGAATCGGCCTTCGGCGCCCTGTCCGACGCCCCGTCCGGGCACGAGGGTCCCGGGCGCGATCGCCTCCAGGTGGCCGGGGCCTGGTTGAGCGGAGCGGCGCGGATATCAGTCCAAGTCATCGCCGTATTGGCACTGATGTGGGTCATCGGGACGATCCTGGGCAAGGTGTGGGCCGGGGTCATGCCCGTCCTGCTCGCCCTGCTGTTCGCGACCGTGCTGTGGCCGGCCGTCGACTGGTTGCGCCGCCATCACGTCAAGGATTCCGTCGCCGCAGCGATCATGACGCTGACCGGCATCTTGGTCATGGTGGGTGTAGTGGCCGGCATTGTGCCCTCGGTGGTGAGCCAGGCCGACGCCCTCGGCCGCAAGGCCGGCGAGGGGATCACCAAGGCGAAGAGTTGGCTGCAGGGCCCGCCGTTCAACGTCGGCGACGATCAGATCACCAACCTCCTCGACACCTTGCAGGAGAAGATCAAGCAGAGTGCGGGTTCGATCGCCCAGGGTGCGCTCAGCGGCGTGAGCACGGCGACGTCGACGCTGATGATGGTGTTCACCGTCCTCGTCCTCGTCTTCTTCTTCCTCAAGGATGGTCCCCGGTTCCTGCCGTGGCTGCGCCGCACGACCGGTGATCGCGCCGGCCTGCACCTCGCGGAATTGCTCAGCCGGATCTGGAGCACGTTGTCCGGCTTCATCCGGACCCAGGCCATCGTCAGTTTCATCGACGCCGTGTTCATCGGTGCCGCACTGTTCATCCTCGGCGTGCCGTTGGCCGGGGTGCTGACTGTGATCACCTTTATTGCCGGGTTCGTGCCGATCGTCGGTGCTGTCGTCGCGGGTGTGTTGGCCGTCCTGGTCGCACTCGTCGGCAAGGGCTGGGTTGCCGCGGTGATCATGCTCGGCGTGATCCTGTTGGTACAGCAGATCGAGGGCAACGTGCTGCAGCCGTGGCTGCAGGCCAAGGTGATGCAGTTGCACGCCGCGATCGTGTTGTTGGCCGTGCTCCTCGGCGGATCGATGTATGGGATCACCGGGGCGTTCCTCGCGGTGCCGGTCGCGGCGACGGTCGCGGTGGTCCTCCGCTACGCGAACGAGCAGCTGGGGCGCAAAGCCGGGGAGCCCGCGCCGGATGCGGCGGTCTAGCGCCGAGCGGCTTCGATCGCCGGTCCGATGATGGCGGCCATATCCGCGGCGACGTCCCGGTCGCCCTCGGGGGGCATGGCGACGTAGCTCAGCGCCATCCGTGTGAGGGTGCGGGCGATGCGCTCGGCGTCGTCGTCGGACATCCGCAGCCACGTCGAGTCCGCGAGCCCCTGGTGCAGGATCTCCGAGGCGGTGGTGATGAGCGGGGCCGCGTCGGTGGTGATCAGCCTCAGCAGGTCCGGGTTGGCGTCGCCGGAGAGCAGCGAGGCGATCATCGGATCGAGCGCGACGTCGGCGAAGAACTCGGCGAAACCGTCGCGCAGGGCACCGGCAACGTCGTCGGGGTGCTCGTCGAGCGAGGTCTTCACGATCGCGGCCAGGTGGGCGGCCAGCCGTTGGGCATAGGCTTGGGCCAACCCGTAGCGCGAGCCGAATTCGTTGTACACGGTCTGGCGGCTGACGCCGCTCGCGGCCGCCACGTCGGACATGCGCACCGCCGACCAGTCCCGTTCCAGCAGAAGTCCGCGCAGCCCGTCGAGCAGGGACGCGCGCAGCAGCGAGCGGCTGGCCTGGGCGTAGGTGCGGGTCACGCGCCGACCCGGTCGGACAGGGCGCTCTCGATCTCGCTGCGCAGAGCGCGTCCGGCGGCGGGGCGGCCCAGGCACACGGCGCCGATCAGTCGGTCGTCGCGGAAGCAGCGCACGGTGGCATCGAAGTCGGCGATCACTCCGTCGACCTCGATCCGGTCGGCCGATCCCGGCCATCCTGCGAGCTGCACGTTCTTACCGTAGTGGATCGTCCAGGCCAGCGGGATCCGCGAAACGGGCGCACCCGGCTCGGCCTCGAGACCCAAATCCTCGGCGATCGTCGCCGCGACCAGCTTTCCGTGGTCGGTGGCGGTCATCCACTGTTCGGCCCGGGCCGGCTCGCCGGTCAGCGGATGGGGCCGTGCTGCGACATCGCCGGCCGCGTAGACGCCGGGGACGTCGGTGCGCAACTGCTCGTCGACGTAGATCCCCGCCGGCCCCACGGTAGCTCCCGCCGCTTGGGCCAGCCCGCTTGCGGGGACCATGCCGATGGCGGAGATCACCACTCCGGGGTAGCGCGTGCTCTCGGTGGTCGTCACCGAGGAGGCTGTCGCCTCGGCGATTGTGACGCCGGTGATGATCTGTACCCCGTGCGAGCTGTGCAGGTCGATCAGCGCGCCGGCCACCTCGTCGGGCATGACCCGCGAGAGCACCGACGGTGCCGCTTCCAGCACCGTCACCGGGGCGCCGGCCGCGGCGGCCGATGATGCGATCTCCAGGCCGATCAACCCGCCGCCGACGATGACGACCGGCTCGGTGTCCAGGCGCGCCTGCAACGACACCGCGTCCTCGTGGCGGCGCAACGTGGGCACCTCCGCGGAGATGGTGTCGACCCCTCTGGGGCGGCCTCCGGTGGCGATGACCACCGCGTCGTACGGGTATCGGGTGCCGTCGGCGACGACGACCTCGTGGGCGTCGGCGTCAATGGCGTCGACGGTGGCGCCGGTGACGATCTCGATGGTGCGCTGGGTCCAGAACTCAGGCTTGCGCAGCCGGATCTTCTCCTGCGACAGGTCCGCGCCCAACAGGTCCTTGCTCAGCGCCGTGCGGCGATAGGGGAGATGCTCCTCGTCGCCGATCACGGTGACCGGACCGGTGTGACCGAGTGCCCGGAGCGTCTCGGCGGCGGTGATGCCCGCGACTCCCGTCCCGATGATCACGACCGATCCGTCAGCGCTCACGAGCGGGCCACCTCGACCATGTCGAAGTCAGCCTTGGCGGCGCCGCAATCCGGGCAGCTCCAGTCGTCGGGGATGTCGTCCCACCGGGTACCCGGTTCGATGCCGTCCTCGGGCCAGCCGAGTTCCTCGTCGTACTCGAAGCCGCACTGTGCGCATTGGTAGAGCTTGAAATCCACGGTCATGCTCCTTCGAAATCGATCTTCTCGCGGACCCCGCAGTCGGGGCAGGTCCAGTCGTCGGGGACCTCGGTCCACGCCGTGCCGGCGGGGAAGCCCTCGCGGGGTTCGCCGGCGGCCTCGTCGTAGACGTATTCGCACACCGGGCAGCGGTAGGCGCTCATGCCGTCGCCCCGTGCGCCGCCAGCACTTTGGCTCGCTTGCCGGGCGCGATGTTGACCCGGGTGATGTCGCCGTCGTAGTGGTCGAGGACGCGGTGGTCCATCACCTTGCGCCAGAGCGGCGGGAAGTACGCCAGGGTGATCATGCTCGCGTAGCCGCTGGGCAGGTTGGGTGCCTCGTCAAAGCTGCGCAACACCTGGTAGCGGCGGGTCGGATTGGCGTGGTGGTCGCTGTGGCGCTGCAGGTGGTACAGGAAGATGTTGGTGCAGATGTGGTCGGAGTTCCAACTGTGCTGGGGGGTGCAGCGCTCGTATCGGCCGCTGGTGGTCTTCTGGCGCAAGAGGCCGTAGTGCTCGAGGTAGTTGACGGTCTCGAGCAGGGAGAACCCGTAGACGGCCTGCAGGATCAGGAAAGGCAGGATCCCGATGCCGAACAGTGCGAGCAGCGCGCCCCACAACACAACGGTGAACGCCCAGGCGTTGAGCACGTCGTTGCTCGGGTGCCAGAACGACTTCTCGGCGCGTGCCAGCCGCTTGCGCTCCAGTTCGATCGCCGAGCGGAGGCTGCCCCACACGCTGCGGGGCAGGAAACGCCAGAACGACTCGCCGTAGCGCGACGTGGCCGGGTCCTCCGGAGTGGCGACGCGCACGTGGTGGCCTCGGTTGTGCTCGATGTAGAAGTGGCCGTACCCGGTCTGGGCGAGAGTGATTTTTGACAGCCAGCGCTCCAGGCTGTCCTTCTTGTGGCCGAGTTCGTGGGCGGTGTTGATTCCGATGCCGCCCATCGCGCCGATGGAGATCGCCAGGCCGATCTTCGAGACGAGCCCCAATCCGCCGTCGATCCCCAACCAGCTGAGGTTGTCCGCCGACCACAGGTAGCCGGCCATGAACAGGCTCGCGATCTGGAACGGAATGTAGGCGTAGATGCAGTACCGGTAGTACTTGTCGTTCTCCAACTGCTCGATGAGCTCCTCGGGCGGGTTGGAGCCGTCGGGCCCGAAGAACACATCGAGGATCGGCAGGAGTGCGTAGACGAGGATCGGGCCGATCCACCACCACATCGGTGAGATGGTGGCGATCGCGTGCGTGATCGGCGTGTCGAATCGGCTGCCCAGCCAGTTGGAGGCGGCGATGATGCCCAGCGCGACGAACATCGCCGTGGGCGGGATGAGGCCCAGGAGCCAGAGGTAGCGCTTCTTGTCGCGCCACACCAGCGGGTCGACGGTGTCGTCGTGCGAGGTGTCGCGCCGGATGGGGGCTGTGGTCATGGTGACCTCCTTGCTCAGTCGGACTGTGACTACTGCCACTAGACATTATGGCATCGCTTGTCGAATGTCTAGACATACGTAGTGATTTGTAAAGCAGGCGCTGGCCGTCGTGTGGGGCGGCCGGGCGGGGTCGATACGATGGCCCGGATAGTGCTGCTGCTCAAACCGGGCGGCTGCGGTGGCATGAGTGAGGGGTTCGTCGTGGGGTTGGTCGAGCGGATTGCCGCGCGTGAGGACGGGGTGCTGCTGTTCAGCCTGACCCCGCCACGCTCCTCGACGTCCCCCGAGGAGGCCCAGCGCATCGCCGATCTGACTCTGGCGCGTCTGGAGGTCCTCGACCTCGACGGACTGGTGCTCTACGACATCGACGACGAGAGTGATCGCAACCCCGCGCAGCGGCCCTTCCCCTATCTGCCGACGATGGATCCCGCCGCCTTCCTCGACGAACACCTCGGCCGGTGGCGGCGACCCGTCGTCGTCTACCGGTGTGTGGGCAAGTACGACGAGGCTTCGATGGAGGAGTGGCTGGCGCGGCAGGACCCGGCCGGAGTGCTCGGCGTCTTCGTCGGTGCCTCGTCGCGCGATAAGCAGCGCGCGCTGGAGCTCGCGACGGCGCAGAAGTTGCGCGCCGAGGTCAATCCGGCGCTGCAGCTGGGCGGTGTGGCAATCCCCGAGCGCCACTCGCGCACCGGTACCGAGCACCAGCGGATGGTGGCCAAGCAGCAGGTGGGTGTCTCGTTCTTCGTCACCCAGGTCGTCTACGACGTGTCCGCGGCGAAGTCAATGCTCTCGGACTACTTCTACGCATGTGCCGACGCGGGGCTGGCGCCGGTGCCGGTGATTTTCACCCTGTCGGTGTGCGGGTCGATGAAGACCGTCGAGTTCCTCGAGTGGCTCGGCGTCGACGTGCCGCGGTGGCTGCGCAACGACTTGTCCCACGCCCAGGACCCGCTGGCAGTGTCCTTCGACCAGTGCCTCTCGGCAGCCGAAGAACTCGCCGCGTTCGCCCGACGGATCGGGACGCCGCACGGATTCAACGTCGAGAGCGTGTCGAATCGGCGCCGTGAGATCGAGGCGTCGGTCGAATTGGCGGCGCGGCTGAGCCGCTAGCGTCCGAGTTCGGGCCCGGGCTCTTCGGTGCTCCGGCCGGGCGGTCCGGCGGTGAGCATGATGTGGATCGCCGACCGCAGGTCGGGGCGCTCGGCGTCGTCGTAGAGCTCGACCAGTGCGGTTTCGGCGACCATGGCTACCGCCATGGCGGCAACTGCTTCGGGATTGCTCCAACCAGCGATCGAGATATCCGGCGTCATGAGTGCGGTGGCGGCCGCGTTTCGGGCAACGACCTCGGGCAGGAGATCGGCCGCGGTGCGCGATTGGGCGAGCAACGCTTTGGTTGCCTTTCGCTGGCGGCACCCGTCGAGGAAGGCTTCGATGCCGACGAGGAGTCGGTCGGGGCCCGGGGTCATCCCCGCGATGGCTGCGGTCACCTCTGCGGTGAGGGCGTCGTGGTAGGCGCGGTGGAGCGCTACCAGGTACTCCTGCCGGTTGGGGAAGTGGTGGTAGAAGCTGCCCTTGGCCATCCCCGCGGCCTCGACGACCGCGTTGACCGACAGGTCGGTCAATCCGCGAGTGGCGGCGACGTGGACTCCGGCCTCGAGTAGGGCGGCGCGACCGGCTTCGGCGGGGCGGGCCATCGGGTCCTCCTAGGCGGTGTGTCGGTGGGATCACCTCCATCCTAGAGGTCGGCAGGATCATGCTACGGTAATGACCGACCGGTCGGTCATTAGATATTCATCCATCCGGAGGAGCAGTGGGCATGGTGAGACGAGTCTGGACGGTTCGACGAGACGTCGCGGCGATGGTGGCCACTCTGGTTACCGCGGGTGCGCTCGTTTCGACCGCTGCGTCGGCGCATGCCAGCCCCGACTACAGCTACCTCGGTGGGGTGGTGGCACAACTGCGCGCACCGGGATCGTCGCCGGTCGGTGCCAACGATTGGCAGTGTCGACCCGACGCGCGGCATCCCGAACCCGTCGTTCTGCTCCACGGGCTGTCCAACGACACGATCACCTGGAACACGATGGCGCCGGTGCTGGCACGCGCCGGGTATTGCGTGTTCACCACCACCTACGGCCTGGGATGGCTGGGGCCGGTTGGCGCGGTGACGAGCGCACAGGAGAGCGCACGGCAGATCGCCGACTTCATCGACCGGGTACGGGCGGCGACAGGTGCCCACAAGGTCGACCTGGTCGGCCACTCGATGGGCGGTGCGATCCCGTTTTACTACCTGAACCGTCTGGGCGGGGTCGCAAAGATTGACGACTACGTCGCGCTCGGCGCGCCACTGCACGGGTCCGACCTCAGTGGCGTCCAGACGGCTCTTGCGGGCCTGCTGGGCATCACCGGGGCCTCGCGCCAGTGCGGCGGTCCATGTCAGTTCAACGCGGGCTCCCCCTTCCTGCGGACACTCAATCCCGACCCCGGCATCGCTCCTGACATCGCGTTTACCATGATCGTGACCCGCTACGACGAGGTGGCCACGCCCTATCGCACCGGCTTGCTGCGCGGGCCGAACGTGCGCAACGTCGTGCTACAGGACCGATGTGCGACCGACTACACCGAGCACTATGAGATGACGGCGGATCCGATTGCCGTGCGGGAGGTGCTCAACGCGTTGGACCCTGCACACGCGCGGCGCGCCGACTGCACCACGGTGTTGCCGTTCATCGGACCGATCCGGTAGCACGGCGACGCTACTGCGTCTTAGGGCCTTGATGTTGAACGGCGATGACGCCAGCATGCTGATCACCGCGGGGAGGTGGACCGGTTTCGCTGCCATGGCCTCACGGGTAGCGCCTGACGCTGGTGCCCCGACGGTCAGTGGTCTGCGGCGATGTTGAAGACGTTGCCGTCGGGCGCCCGGACGAAGAAGCGCTGCACCCCCCACGGCTCGGTGGTCAAGGGGTGCACGATCTCGTAGCCGCGCCGATTCGCCTCGGCGAGTGCAGCGTCGACGTCGTCAACCTTGATGGTGACCACCGGGTTCACCGGCGCACTCGCGTCCTCGGTGAGGATCTGCAGGTGGGCGCCGGTTTCGGGGGAGGTGTAGCGCGCCACCCAGCCGAGGTTGAACTCTTCGTCGCGGAGCCCGAGGTAGTCGGCGTAGAACGCCTTCGCGTCGGGGAGGTCGGGCACGGACAGATCGGCGATGATGCTGACGACGCGCATGACGGTCAGTCGTCGAGCGCGCTGATGGCGATGCCGTAGGGCAGGAACCGGACGCGGCGGTCGGCGTCGGTGTTGTGCTGGTTGGCGCGCAGCGCCTCGATCTCGGTGGGGAAGACCTGCTCGACCCGAGCGGTGTCGCCGTCGCGCTCGATGACCGCCCAGACTCCGCTGCCCGCGTCCCCGGCCGTCTCGGGCTCGGGGCGGCGCCGGGTGTCGCGCGCGGTGGCGAATGCCGAGCTGAAGGCCGGGCCCTGGTTCGCCGCGAACTTCGCGAACATGCCGCGCAGGCCGTCGCCGGCTTCGCGGGCGAAGCGGTCGAAGTCATCGGGGTCCATACCGAAGGGGCCGTCGTTGTAGGCCATGGAGGTCTCCTCGCGGGATCGGGATCGGAATCGGGGCCGGTGTAGCTGCTCAACGTCCGGTGTGCCCGGAATGTTCCGGCGCCGGCACCGATAGACTGACATCCCGTGAGTCTCACCCTCGGAATCGTCGGGCTGCCCAACGTCGGCAAGTCCACCCTGTTCAACGCGCTCACGCGCAACGACGTGCTGGCCGCGAACTACCCGTTCGCGACCATCGAGCCGAATATCGGCGTCGTCGAATTGCCCGACCAGCGCCTCGAGCGCCTCGCGGAGATCTTCGGGTCGCAGCGCATCCTGCCGGCGACGGTCTCCTTCGTGGACATCGCCGGCATCGTGAAGGGCGCGTCGGAGGGGGAGGGGATGGGCAACCAGTTCCTGGCCAACATCCGCGAGGCCGACGCCATCTGCCAGGTCGTGCGCGTCTTCGCCGACGACGACGTGGTGCACGTCGACGGCCGGGTCGACCCGTTCACCGACATCGCGGTGATCGATACCGAGCTGATCCTCGCCGACCTGCAGACGCTGGAGAAGGCGATCCCGCGGTTGGAGAAGGACTCCCGCAAGAACAAGGACCTCGTCGCCACGCTGGCCGCGGCCCAGCAGGCGCAGGAGATCCTCAACGACGGCAAGACGTTGTTCTCGGCGAAGGACTCGTTCGACCTGTCCGGGGTGCGCGAGCTGCACCTGATGACCGCCAAGCCGTTCCTCTACGTGTTCAACGCCGACGAGTCGGTGCTCACCGACGCGGCGCGGCGCGAGGAGTTGCTGGCCGCCATCGCGCCGGCCGATGCGGTGTTCCTCGATGCGAAGGTCGAGAGCGAACTGCTCGAACTCGACGAGGCCGACGCCCAGGAATTGCTCGACTCCATCGGCCAGGATGAGCCGGGGTTGCGCTCGCTGGCCCGGGCCGGGTTCCACACGCTGGGGCTGCAGACCTACCTGACCGCGGGCCCCAAGGAGTCGCGCGCCTGGACCATCCACCGCGGCGACACCGCGCCCAAGGCCGCCGGGGTCATCCACACCGACTTCGAGAAGGGCTTCATCAAGGCCGAGATCGTCTCGTTCGCCGACCTCGACGCCGTCGGCTCGATGGCCGCGGCCAAGGCCGCCGGCCGGGTGCGGATGGAGGGCAAGGACTACGTGATGGTCGACGGGGATGTGGTGGAGTTCCGATTTAACGTGTAGCGTTATTGACGTTTCTCGTTATAGTATGACAAAGTGATCAGGTCCTTCGGCGACAAAGACACCGAGCGGATCTGGCAAGAGCAGTACGTCAGGGGTGTGGACCGGAAGGTTCAACGCGCAGCGCTGCGGAAGCTCGAGGTCATCCACGCGGCCAGCGATGTGGAGGATCTTCGGATTCCGCCGGGCAATCGGCTGGAACGACTCGTCGGTGACCGGCGCGGTCAGCACAGCATTCGGGTGAACTCGCAGTGGCGGATCTGCTTCGTCTGGCGAGAAGGAGGTGCAGAGGATGTCGAACTCGTCGACTACCACTGACGGCGATACGATCGAGCCGATCCATCCGGGGGAGGTCTTGATGGAGGACTTCATCGAGGGCTTCGGGATCACCCAGAACAAGTTGGCTGTATCCATTGGCGTCCCGCCGCGACGGATCAACGAGATCGTGCACGGCAAGCGCGGGATCACCGCCGACACTGCGATCCGTCTGGCTCGGTACTTCGGTACTTCCGAGGAGTTTTGGATGAACCTGCAGTCGCACTACGAGTTGCGTGTTGAGCGACGAGCACTGACCGATCAGGTCGACGCCATTACGCCTCTGGAGAGTGCGTAGCTGCTGATGACGGAAAGTCTTGCGGCTCAATGGAGTCTTCTACGAGATGTGGTGCGGCGGAGCACCGGTCCATGTGCTATCGCATCTGTCGGCGCCGGCGGCGCCCCGACGGTTACCCCGATCGGCACGGTGTTCGTGCGTGACGACGGCACAGGTTTCTACTTCGATCAGTACGCCGAGCATCTCGCGGAGAACCTCGACCGTGACCCTCGCGTCTGCGTGATGGCGGTCGACAACGGTCCGGTCTTCTGGCTTCGCTCATTGCTGGCCGGGCGGTTTCGCAAATCGATCGGCGTCCGCCTTTACGGAACCGCAGGCCCTCGCCGGGAGGGAACTGCTGAGGAACTCGGTGCAGTCCGCCGGCGCGTCCGTCTCACGCAATGGACCAAAGGCGGACGGATGCTCTGGTCGGACTTCAGCCGCGTGCGCGATTTGACGTTCAGTGAAGCGCGATTCGTGCGGTATCCGGTCATGATGCCGGAGGAGTGTTCGTAGGCCGGGCCACACGTTTATCGGTGGCGGAATGCGGTCGAGTTCCGGTTCAACGTCTGACTCGTCGGCTGGCGCGAGGAGATGATGGCGCATGGTCGTCGCTTCCACTGTTGGCAGTGACTGCTGCCTCGGACAGCGGCCAACGGCCATGCCCACTCCTAAAGTTGAGTGCGCGTGATCAAGGCGCCACTCCGGAACGACTGCCCAAAATGTCGTAGGTTCCCGATAGGCTCAGTGCTGCGCAGAAGGCAGAGTGGAGGCTTCGCATTACGTGACCGACGAACCGCAATCACGCTATGCATTGTCGTTCACCAGCGGCGGCCTCCTGGCCCGCGAGGGTGAGTCGGTCGCGGCGGTGTACCTCAAGTCCCATGACTGGCAGATGACCCGCGCCCGAGTTGTCGACGACAATTTGCTTCAGTCCCGCACTACCTCGTCACTCGTCAGGGTCTCCCGCGAGACCGTTCAGCGACTCGCTGCGCTCGACGATGACGAGATCGAGCTCCTCGTCGAGGGCGGCCCGACGGAGCAGCACCACCTGATGTGGACTGCGGCGTGCCGCCGATATGTGCTGATCGGCGACTTCGCCGAAGAGGTACTGCGCGAGCGCTTCCTGCTGATGACGCCGACGCTCGACGCCGACGACTTCGACCGGTTCATCACCGGCAAGAGTTTGTGGCACCCCGAACTCGACGGTCTGAAGCCGTCGACGCGGCAAAGACTACGGCAGACGTTGTTCCAGATGCTCCGCGAGGCAGGTCTGCGTACCGTCGCTGGCGACATCGTCCCTGCCGTGATGTCCGAGCGGGTCACCGAGATGCTGGACCGCCGCACGCCCAGTGATCTCCGATTCTTCCCGACGACCACACCATTCACCTCCTCAGGCAATCAGGTGCAGCGATGAGAACAGCCCAGCGGAATCTCACCCACGACGAGAAGCATGTCTATGACGTGTTGCGCAGTGACCGGTTCTTGCGGATGGAGGGCCTCTCCAAGGAAGTTCCCTTCTTCATCTACCACTTCCCGCCTGCCTGGACCCTCGACGTCGACGGCATGCGTGATCGGGTCACCACGAAGCTCCAGAGCAACGACGGGATCAGCGTGGTGGAGATCGATCTCTACGATCTCGCTGTCGAACTCCTCACCGAGCGGGGTGTCTGGGACCGCGTTCTCCAAGCGGAACCGACGATGGACAAGACCGACTTCCGCGAGATGCTCCAAGGCATGCTCGATCCTCACGATCACCTCGCCCCGGCGATCCGCGCCCGGCTCGACGCCGAGCCGAGAATCGAGCCCAACACGACCGTCGTCTTCCTCACCGGAATCGGACAAGTGTTCCCGTTCGTCCGCACGCACACAGTGTTGGAGAACTTGCAGAGTGTGGTGGTGGGACGCCCGATGTTGGCGTGGTTTCCGGGGACCTACGAGTTCACTCAGTCGGCCGGACACCAACTCCGCGCGTTGAACCTCGGCGCGAGTGACAGCTACTACCGGGCCAAGGACATTTTGGAGCAGGAGGCATGAGCATGACCACGATCAACGAGATCTTCGCCAAACCGATCGACCGCTCGATCGAGGGCGTCATCAAAGCCGACGACACCTCCCATCTCGCGACCGAGGTCGAGGAATACGTCCTCACCAACGAGGCCGCCAAGGGCGTCGAGCAGGTGCTGGAGGCGTACACGAACTACACGAACGCCAACGGCGTCTGGATCTCCGGTTTCTTCGGCTCCGGTAAGTCGCACCTGTTGAAGATGCTGGCACACCTCCTCGGCGACATCGACGGCCACGATTACCCGCGGGCCGACGTCTGCACCCAGTTCCGGGCGAAGGCCGACGATGCGTTCCTGCCACCGTTGATCGACAAGACCGAGCGAATCGCGGCGAAGAGCCTGCTGTTCAACATCGACCAGAAGGCGACCCTGATCTCGAAGGATCAGAAGGATGCCCTGCTGAAGGTGTTCGTCAAGATCTTCGACGAGTCTCGCGGTTACTACGGCAACCAGGGCCACATCGCCCGCTTCGAACGCGACCTCGACTCCCGAGGCCAGTACACCGCCTTTCGGGAGGCTTTCGAGAGGATCGCGGAAGTTCCGTGGACCCAGGGCCGCGAGCAGGCGGCCCTCGAAGCCGGCAACATTGACAAGGCCTTCGCCGAGGTCAACGGCTCCGAGAGCCCCGGAATCATCCGCCAGTACAGCGCGAACTACTCGGTCTCGATCGAAGACTTCGCCGACGAAGTCGCGGCCTGGCTCGGCCGACAGCCTGGCGGGTACCGGTTGAACTTCTTCGTCGACGAGGTCGGCCAGTTCATCGGCACCAACACCCAGCTGATGCTGAATCTCCAAACCATCGCGGAATCGCTTGCCACCAAGTGTCATGGGCGGGCGTGGATCTTCGTGACGTCCCAGGAGGACATGGAGAAGGTCGGCGGCGACCGCACCATGCAGCAGGCCAACGACTTCTCCAAGATTCAGGCGCGCTTCAAGAATCGGCTCAAACTCACCAGCCAAGACGTCGAGGAGGTCATCCGTAAGCGTCTCCTGACCAAGACCGATGGTGCGAGCACCGAGGTCGAGGCGATCTACAGTGCCGAGCACGCGAACTTCAAGACGTTGTTCGACTTCGTCGAAGGCCGCCACTATCCGAACTACCGCGACGAGCGGCACTTCGTCGGCACGTACCCATTCGTGGGCTACCAGTTCCCGCTGTTCCAGGCCGCGATCGAGTCGATCAGCGACCACAACATCTTCGAGGGCCGCAACAGCTCGGTCGGTGAACGCTCCATGCTCGGGGTCGTCCAGGAGGTCGCCACCGGACTCGTCGATCAGCCGCTCGGCACCCTCGCGTCCTTCGATCGGATGTTCGAGGGCATCCGGGCGGCGTTGAAGGCCGCGAATCAGCGGGCGATCTTGTACGCCGAGAACGCTCGCGAAAGTGGCAAGCTCAGCCCGCTCGCGGTGCGGCTGCTCAAAGCGTTGTTCCTGGTGAAGTACGTCGACAGCTTCAAGGCCACGCCCCGAAACCTCACTGTGCTGGTCTACGACCGCTTCGGCACCGATCTGACACAGCTCGGCAAGGATGTCGTCGAGGCGTTGAATGCGCTCGAGGCGCAGACCTACATTCAGCGCAGTGGCGACCTGTACGACTACCTGACCAACGAAGAGCAGAAGATCGAGCAGGAGATCAAGGACGTCGACATCGATAGCTCCGAGGTCTCCGCGAAACTCAACAAGTTGCTTGCCGAGTCGGTCGTGAAGTCCACGAAGGCCACTGCCAAGAGCGGCCAGATCTTCCCCTTCGGCTACAAGCTCGACGGTGTCCCGTACGGCAAGCAGTACGAGTTGTCGCTGCACTTCATCAGCCCCGAGACGGATTTCAGTCTGGATCAGATCAAGATGCAGAGCGCGGGGTTCGACGAGCTCCGGGTGGCGCTACCGGTGGAAGCGAACCGAATGCTCGCTGATTTGCGACTGCTTCTGAAGACGGAGAAGTACGTCAAGCGGGCTCAGGGGTCCAGTCGCACGGCGGTCGAAACTCGGATCCTTGGTGAGAAGGGCACTCAGAACGCCGAGCGGGAGAAGGAAATCGTCGAACGCCTCCGTGCAGCCGTGGGGGCGTCGACCTTGATCTACAACGCTGGGGTCCTCGACGTGGCCGCTACGGATGCGCAGACTCGCATCAACGACGGCTTCGACAAGGTCATCGCCGCCACCTACACCAACCTCGGCATGCTCGGTGGCCAAACCTTCAATGAGCAGAGCCTGAGCGGACTGGTGAACCCGGCCGAGGGGATCGTCGAGGAGACCGGAAGCATCCTCGAAGTGCCCGCGGGCGACCTGCTCGGGCATCTGGAGTTGCGTGGCAAGCGGCACGAGATGGTCACGATGAAGCAACTCGTCGAGCGTTACACCACCAAACCGTTCGGCTGGGACCAGTGGTCCATCGCCGCCGTGGTTGCCTATCTCGCGGGGCAGTCGAAGATCGAGATCCAGGTCGACGGGAAGACGCTCGCCCGCACGGAGATCGCCGGCGCGCTGCGCAATACCCAGCAGTACCCGAAGCTGATCGTCGCCCCGCAACGCGTCTACGACCAGAAGATCGTGAACTCGTTCCGCAAGTTCGTCATCGAGTTCACCGACGACGGCGGCATCACGAAGGACGCCGCGGAACTCGGCCGTGTCGGCAAGGAACACCTCGAGGCCAAACTCGCCGAGTTGAAGGAGTTGAGGTTGAAGGCGCTGAGGGCGGGCGCCGCCTACCCCTTCATCGACCAGCTCGACGCGCCGATCGGGCTGCTCGCGGAGCTGAGCAGCAACCCAGCTGCCTGGTTCGTCGAGCATTTCGCCGGCGCCGATGATCTGCTCGATGCCAAGGACAACACGATCGATCCGATCAAGGCGTTCCTCAACGGCAACCAGTCCAAAATCTACGACGATGCCCGCACGTTCATGCAGACGAACAGCACCAACATCGCCTACCTGCCGGCCGGCGTCGCCGACGGAATCGAGACGGCGCTCGAGGACGCCCAGATCTTCCGCGGCAACAAGACCACGAAGCTCGGCAGCGCGGCCGAAGCCGTGCGGGGGCAACTCGACGGTGTGATCGCTGCTGAACGGGACGCGGCAACAGCCAAGATCGACGACTACTGGGTGCAGGTGCCTGCCAGCGCGGCGTATGTGGCCGCGACGGAGACGGCCCGTCAGTCGGTGACCGAGCAGGTCGAGCAGATGCGCATGCTCGTTCGGCAGGAGACGCAGATCCCGGCGATCCGCAACGCCGCTGCGCATTTCGTCGACACGGTCTATCCCGCGATTCTCGATGAACTCGAAGCCGCGCGACCTGCCCCGACTCCGAAGCCGGGACCCGCCGGCGACGACGAGTCGCAGGTGCCAGTGACACCGGATCCTCCGGCGAAGCAAACCATCTCGATCAAGAAGCTCTCGCTGCCGGGAGCGGGTGGGGTGCTCGAAACCGAGGCGCAGGTCGACGCCTACCTGGATCAGCTTCGCGCAACTCTGGTCGCGACGATCAACGACAACAAACGCATCACCCTCTGACCGACCCGGATCTCTTCACAAGACACAGGTGTAAGGACGACGCATGGATACCAAGCCACTGGAGAGCTTCGCGAAGGCGGCCCGAAGCGAACTGCTCACCGCCGTCGAGGCGCGGGTGTCGACGGTGCTCGCCGCCGGGTCCGTCGCCCGCAGTGAGCGCGCCGAGACGGTGCGCGTCCTCGAGTCGGAGATCGCCGCCCACGGCCGCGAGCATGTCGTCGGTAAAGTCGCCTACACCTGGTTCAACCGTCTGATTGCGCTGCGTTTCATGGATGCTCGGGGTTACACCGACGCCGGGGTCGTGTCGCCGGCATCGGGCCAGGCCCACGGCCAACCGGAGATCCTGGCCGACGCGAAACGCGGTGTCCTCGACCCCGAGGTCGTCACCAATGCCGGTGCTCACGACGCGATCATCGGTCTGCTGGACGGCAGTCGCCGGAGCACCGACGCCGAGGGCGAGGCGTATGCACTGTTGCTCACCGCATACTGCCGGCATTGGCACAAGACGATGCCGTTCATGTTCGAGGCCGAGGGTGCCTACACCGAGCTGCTTGTGCCCGCGGGTCTTCTCGCCGACGGAGCGTTGTTGTCCCGTGCCCGCGGGGTACTTACCGAGGAGGTCTGCGATGACGTCGAGGTGATCGGCTGGCTCTACCAGTTCTATATCTCCGAGCGAAAGGACGAGGTCTTCGCCGGGTTCAAGAAGAACAAGAAGGCTGGCGCCGACGAGATCCCTGCCGCCACACAGCTTTTCACCCCGCACTGGATTGTCCGTTACCTCCTGGAGAACTCGCTCGGGCGGCTGTGGATGCTCAACCGACCGTCCTCGCGCCTGGTCGAGCAGATGGACTACTACATCGCGCCGATCGACGAGGAGACCGATTTCCTGAAGGTTTCGGGGCCCGAAGAGTTGACGGTGATCGACCCGGCCTGCGGGTCGGGCCACATGCTCACCTACGCCTTCGACCTGCTGTACGCGATCTACGAGGAGGAGGGCCACGCGCCCTCTGAGATCCCGAGCCTGATCCTCACCCACAACCTCCACGGCACCGAGATCGACCCTCGTGCCGGGGCGCTCGCCGCGTTCGCGCTCACCATGAAGGCGCGCGCGAAGGATCGGCGGTTCTTCACTCGCTCAACCTCGCTGGTTGAGCCCCGTCGAAACCCGACGATTTGCGTGATCGAGCCGATCTCCTTCACCGGCGATGAGCTGGACTTGCTCATCACGAAGGCAGGGGACTGCGATGCCGAAGCGTCGTTCTGGAATCAGTTCCGCGATGCCGACACGTTCGGTTCACTGATCCAACCGGACGCGGATGCGACGGCACAGGCTGCGGTGGTCTTGGAGGGGCTCAAGGACCAGGAAGGGACGTTCTACTACGACACCCTCCTTCGTGCGCGTCGAGTTGTTGCGCAGGCCGAGATGCTGAGTCGCAAGTACGCAGTGGTCACGGCGAACCCGCCGTACATGGGCGGGAAGCAAATGAGTGCGCTCCTTTCACAGTTCATGAAGGACGAGTACCGAGACAGCAAGTCTGATCTCTTCGCCGCGTTCATCGAACGATGTACCGATCTCGCGCGGCCGGGCGGAGCGGTAGCGATGATCACCATGCAGTCGTGGATGTTCCTCAGCTCGTATGAGAAGCTGCGTGCCTCACTCCTCGCGAAGCAGCGGATCACCTCGATGCTGCACCTTGGTGCTCGCGCCTTCGACTCGATCGGGGGCGAGGTCGTCTCCGCGACGGCGTTCGTCCTGGCGAATGTACCTCCAGAAGCACGCATCGCTGCCCGCCTGCCCGGGACCTTCATCCGCCTCGTCGATGGGACGTCCGAAGCGGAGAAGATCGCCGCGCTGGGGACCGCCCTCGAGGCCCGGACCGAGACCACGGGCTTCCACCTGGCGTCCGACGTTGACTTCATCGCTATTCCTGGATCTCCGATCGTCTACTGGTTGAGTGAAAAGATGCGCGGCTCCTTCTCAGCGGGGAAGCCACTGAGCGAGGTCGCGAACCTTCGGCAGGGCCTGGCCACTGCGGACAACAACCGGTTCCTGCGCCAGTGGTGGGAGGTCTCTCAGGAACACTCCGCGTATGCATGCACGTCACGTGAAGAGGCCGCAGCCAGCGGTGCACGCTGGTTCCCATACAACAAGGGCGGCGAGTTCCGGAAGTGGTACGGCAACCAGGAGCATGTCGTCAACTGGGAGAACGACGGCGCAGCGATCCGCGTCTTCGGGGCGGAGAGTGGCGGGCGCCCTCGATCACGAGCGCAGAACACAGAAACATACTTTTCACCGTCAGTGTCATGGTCCGACATCTCTTCGGGTGAGGCCGCCTTCCGTCGCTATCCGCAGGGGTTCATCCACGATTCGACGGGGCACTCGGGATTCGGAGAGGGAGAGCTACTTGACTGGATCACGCTGCTGCTTAACTCAAAGTACGTCATGGAGGTCATGCAGGTCGTCGCGCCCACATTGCACTTCCACATTGGGTACGTCGGCCTGGTGCCCGTGGCTCCCGGCGCCAGGGACCTCCCGAGCAGCACCCTCGATAACCTGGTTGAGACATCGAGAGCCGATTGGGACGTCTCGGAGACGTCATGGAGATTCGGACTAAACCCGCTGGTGGCGCTCGTCTGAAAGCGTAGTTCTTAGACGTGCGGCGACTAGCACTGTCCGCGTTCCAAACATTCAACGAGAGGATTCCTGACGAACTTCCAGGACGTCTCGAAATCATCCCAGTCCGATTGCGCTGCGTTGACGAGGTCATCGAGGCAGTCCGTCGGGAGATCCTTCACTCCCGGCACAACGGGCACCAGCCCGACGTATCCGATGTCGAAGTGCATGGTTGGTGCGAGCACTCGCAACGCCTGGGCGGTGTACCTGGAGTTCAGAAGGAGTGCCACACGGTTAATAAGCGGCTCGTCGCCGAACCCGGAGTGTCCGGTGTTAGCGTAGATGAATCCCGCCGGGTAGCGCCGGAATGCCGCTTCTCCAGATGAGATGTCGGACCATGACACTGACGGTGAAAAGTAGGTTCCGGGGTTACGGATGACCGCGCGCGGTTTGAAGTCGACGATTTCGGCGCCGTCGTTCTCCCAGTTGACGACATGCTCCTGGTTGCCGTACCACTTCCGGAACTCACCACCCTTGTTGTACGGGAACCAGCGCGCGCCGCTTGCTGCGGCCTCTTCACGTGACGTGCAAGCGAACGCGGTCCGACTACCCGAGACCTCCCACCACTGTCGCAGAAATCGATTGTTGTCCCCCGTCTGAAGCCCGACGGCAAGCGAACCAACCGAGCCGAGCCGGTCGCCGGACGTGAAGACCGCCCGCATCTTTTCACTGAGCCAGTAGACGATCGGCGAGCCGGGGATCGCCGCGAAGTCGGTCCCAGACGCGAGATGAAAACCCATGATCTCGGTCCGCTGTGCAAGAGCAACCCGTAGATCTTGCTCCTTGCGGTCGGAGCCGAGTTGCGTCAGGCGGATGAATGGGGCGTGCCGGCTGCGGTTACCGGCCATCGACAGGACGAAGGCGGCGTTGGCGCCAAAGATGTCCGGGTGGTTGGAGACGTCGCGCATGTGGACGAAGGAGTCGAATGCGTGGCCGTTCAGCAAGCGAAGCCGCAGTGCCTGGAATGATTTGATCGACATCCACGTGTCGCCGATCACGATGGCGAGCAGTCCGGCGTCGTGCGCGAGTTCAATACCTCGAACGACGAACGCACCGTAGAGGTCCTGCTTCACGTCCGGGTACTCGTCCTTCATGAACTGTGCGGCGGCGAGCCCCGCAAGCTCACCTGAGCGGGCGCACAGACGTGCCGCATCACGTCGCCGGCCTCGGTGACCACCCGTGATGGCTACCCCGATGGCTACCCCGACCACGCACCTACCGTGGCTATATGTCAAGACTCAAGCAGCGCAGCAAGGGAACGGGGTCGATCTACCAGAACTCGAGAGGGCAGTGGGTCGCCTCGATCGAAGCCGGGTGGACAGCGCGTGGTGGGCGGCGTCGCATCACGCTGAAAGCACGCACGGAGGACGGAGTTCGAAGGCGGCTCGCCGAGGCGCAACAGCGGATTGCCGCCGAAGGGCACATCGCTCCGGTCTTCGGCAGTACGACAGTCAAACGATGGGCCGACCGGTGGCTCGAAGAACGACTACGCGTCGTCCGGCCTGGCACGTATGTCTCGGACCGATCAGGGGTCAACCGCTGGATTGTGCCGACCATCGGGCACCTGCGCCTTGACGCCCTCATGCCCGCAGATATCCGGACGGTAACGGCGGCGCAGGAAGACGCCGGTCTCGCGCTCTCTACGATGCAGCGAACGCACGCGGTCCTTGGCAAGATTCTCTCCGACGCGGTCGCCGAGGGATATCGGGTCCCGCAGAACGTCCGAGAGGCTGGCAGCCCGGGTGCGGGGCTCTCCCCAAGACAATCGCTGAGTGTTGCCGCGGCCGTGAGGATTCTGGCTGTGGCCACTCAGCGCCCGGATGCCTCACGATGGGTCGCGGCCCTCGTGGAAGGTCTGCGGCCCGCCGAAGCGCTGGGGCTGACGTGGGACATGGTGGACCTCGACGCCGAGACGATGACGCTTGCCTGGCAGCTCAAAGCGCTGCCATATGTCGAGTCCAGGCAACCCGAGAGCGGGTTCCGGGTTCCGCGAGGCTTCGAATCCAGGCAAATCCATGGCGCGTACCACCTGGTCCGGCCGAAGACTCGCGCAGGGAGCCGGGTCATCCCGCTGGTGCCGTGGCTCACTGAATCACTGCGATCCTGGGAAAACTGCGCACCATCGTCTCCATGTGGGCTCGTCTGGCCTCGCGACGACGGCAGCCCCAGATCTGCCGAGCTGGACCGCCGCCAATGGTACGAGATCGTCGAGAAGGCAAACGTGACGGTCACTCTCCCGGATGGCAGTAGTCGAAGGCCGCTCCTGTACGAGGCACGTCATACGGCGGCCACGCTGTTACTGGCCAACGGGGTCGACGAGACCACGATCAAAGCCGTGCTCGGGCATTCGTCTGTCCTGAGTACGCAGTCGTACCTGCACACCGATGACGAGAGAACTCGAGCGGCGCTCGCTGTGTCTGCGAAGACCGTCGGACTCTGCCAGTAGTCTGGGGAAATCACTTCGGCTACCCCCATGGCTACCCCGGCTCCCGCCGGAGGCGCCATCGCCGCCTGGTCAACCCTCGTAAGGACCCCTGTTGAAGACGCTTGAACAAACTGTTGCGCAGCATCGAGATGAGTGGGCAGCCCGCTCGCGCGCTCAGCAGCAGTTGGAGATCGAGAACAACGAGGCCGTTGCTCGGCTGTATGGACTCGAAGACGAAGTGCCGTCGCATGTTCCGCTCGAACGAGTGTCCCTCACCAACAACTCCGCATTCCGGTGGCCGAACAAGACTCCTGCGGAGCGCGACGCTCTGTTCACCGAGTCCGCCATCGTCGATCTCGTCTCGTATGCCGTCGGCTGCATGTTCGGTCGCTACAGTCTCGACGAGCCTGGACTGATCCTCGCCGATCAAGGCGCGACGCTGCAGGACTACTTCGCGCGGATTTCCTCTCCCACGTTCATGCCGGATGCCGACAACGTGATCCCGTTCGTCGACGACGGCTGGTTCGAGGACGACATCGTCGAAGGCCTCCGCACGTTCTTGAAAGTCGCGTTCGGCACGGAGCACTTCGAGGCGAACCTGCGGTTCGTAGAGGAGTCGCTGGGCGTCAAGACGCTGCGCGACTACTTCATCAAGTCAGGCAAGTCGAAGTTCTACGACGATCACGTAAAGCGCTACAAGAAGCGCCCGATCTACTGGATGTTCTCCAGCCCCAAGGGCTCGTTCAATGCGCTGATCTACCTGCACCGCTACACGCCGGCCACGGTCTCGACCGTGCTCAACGAGTACCTGCGCGAGTACGAGAACAAACTGCAGAAGGCTCTCGAACGAGCAGAAGCGGCGGCTGCCGGCGGAGCATCGGCGAAGGATCAAAAGGAAGCGGACCAGCTGCGCAAGGTGCTGGCCGAATTGCGCGACTATGAGCACGACGTGCTTTACCCGCTCGCCACCCAGCAGGTTGAGATCGACCTCGACGACGGAGTGAAGGTGAACTACCCGAAGTTCTACCCGGCCGTGAAGAAGATCCCAGGGTTGGAGGCCGCTGATGAGTGACTGCGAGCGGTCGTATGACTGAGGTGTCACAGCTGGGCGAGTCCGGGGATCTGTTCGATCGAGTGTCGGAGCTGATCGACCTGGCCCGCACAACGGTCGCTGCGCACGCGAACTCGGCGCTGACGCTGATGAACTGGCAGATCGGGTATCTCATTGATTCCGAAGTACTCGGCAAGCAGCGCGCCGGATACGCCGAGGAGATTGTGGCCACGCTGTCGCCACAATTGACGAGTCGCTACGGGCGAGGCTTCGACAAGTCGAGCCTCTACCGAATGGTCCGGTTCTCGCAGACCTTCCCTGACCGCGAGATTGTGGCCACGCTGGGGCAACAATTGAGTTGGAGCCACGTCAAGGTGCTCCTGCCGGTGCACTCGGACGAGGCAAGGGCTTTCTACATCCAGCAGGCACTCGACGCCCGGCTCAGCGTCCGCGCACTGCGCGAGCTGATCGGGCGACAGGGGTTCGAACGTCGCGAGATCGCCAACGCACAGACCCCTGGCGGATCAGCGGTGCCGCTGGACACCTTCAGCGATCCGTACTTCCTCGACTTCCTCGGGCTCGAGGACGCCTATGCCGAACGCGACCTCGAAGATGCACTCATCCGCGAGATGGAGGCGCTCCTCCTCGAAGTCGGCAACGGGTGGGCCTTCGTCGCCCGTCAGAAGCGGCTGACCATCGACAACGACGACTTCTACCTCGACCTGCTGTTCTACTCGCGCCCACTGCACCGCCTGATCGCGGTGGAACTCAAGATCGGCAAGTTCGAGGCCACACACGAAGGGCAGATGAAGCTCTACCTGAAGTGGCTCGACCGCTACGAGCGCCGCAGCGACGAAGAAGCACCGCTGGGCCTGATCCTGTGCACCGAGACGTCCCGGGAACAGATCGAACTACTGGAGATGCACAAGGACGGCATCGTCGTGGCCGAGTACTGGACCACGCTGCCGCCCAAAGAAGAGCTGCAGCAGCGGATCACGCAGATCTACCGCGCTGCGCAAGAACGAGTCGCACGCCGCGCACTCGGTCCGGCCCGTGACGACGAGGACGAGGAATGAGTACGACGCCCACGATCGCCGACCACCTCGCGGATCGCTTCGACTCCAGACGCATCGTCGTGTGGCACGACCCCGACGGCGGTTACGCGGCCGAGATCGACACCCTCGTGCCGGGCGACGTGACGGTGCTGCGGGTCGCCGACGACGAGTTCGCGATCAAGTACCGGGTGCTGCGCGAAGAACCGGCAGCGAAGTTCCTGATCTACCGTTCCGGCACTGTGCCCGAGGGCGTCGGGAACTGGCTGCTCGACATCGAGTTGGCCTACGGCCCGGTGTTCACCGCCGACCGCGACGCGCTGATGCGGGCCGACCTGGAACTCACCGCGCCGGGCTCCGAGGAAATGATCGCCCGGTACGCATCGTTCTTCGACGACGCGAAGCTGGTGACGAAACTGAAGGCACTGCCACTGATCGGCGACGACTTGACGGTGGTGCAGGCGCAGATGTGTGCCGTGCTTCTGAACCAGAAGGAACACAGTTTCTCCGAGCTCACCCGCACTCTGCTGATACAGCACGCCGACGGCGATACCTCCGGATTCGATGCGCTCGCCTCTCACGGCCTCGCAGACTTCTACTGGGCCGGCGCCGCCGGCATCTACGGGTTCACGTCGCAGGCGCCGACGGTGGCGGGGCTGGTGCTGTGGATGTTCCAGCGTGCCGTCGACGGGTTCGACGTCACTGAGTCGAACAAGGTACGGAACCTGGCGCTCGACTTCCGTGGCTTCCGCGACTCCAAGCGCAGCAGCACCGCGATGAAGTCGCTGGCCCGTACCGTCGAGCGCAACCTCGACTACACCGATCAGGTCGGTGAGATCGCTTGGGAGACACTGCGAGACGCCGACGTGTTCGATGCCAGTGAGCGCGAGATGATCCGACGTCTGGTAGAAGGGATCAGCGCGAAGACGATGCCGCACCGCGACATCGTCGATGCGATCAGCGCCAGGCGTCGCGACAGCTTCTGGTTCGACGACTACGCGACCCTGTACGAGGGGCTGAGCGCCGCGGCCGAGCTGATCCCAGCGATCCGGAACGCGACGCTTCACATCGCCGACTTCGACGAGGGCCTGACGCGGTATCGCGACGAGTGGTTCCGCATCGACCAGCGCTATCGACAGTTCACCCAGGCCTATCTGACGGCCGAGTTCAAACAACCGATCGAAGCGCTGGCCGAGCTCGTCGAGAATGCGTACGTCACCGATTTCCTCGCCCCGCTCGGGGTGGCGTGGCAGCAGCAGGTCGATACGGTCGCGCAGTGGCGCACCGCCGGTCTGATCGCGCAATCGTCGTTCTACAGCCACTACGTGGCCCCAACCCTCACGGGCCGCAAGAAGGCCGTCGTGATCGTCTCCGACGCGCTCCGCTACGAGGTTGCGGAAGAACTCAGCACCAGGCTGCGCGGTGAGAACAAGTTCTCTGCCTCCGTCGACGCCATGCTTGGAGTACTGCCCTCGTACACGCAACTCGGGATGGCGGCACTGCTCCCGCACGTCACGCTGGCACATTCACCTGACGGCGATCCGGTGCTGGTCGACGGGCAGAAGTCGGACGGCACCGCGAACCGCAGCAAAATTCTCGGCGCGGTCGGTGGCGCGGCGATCCAGGCAAGGGACTTCATCGAGATGAAGCCGTCCGATCGTCGTGACCTGTATTCGTCGAATCAGGTGCTGTACGTCTACCACGACACGATCGACGCGACCGGCGACAAAGCCGTCTCCGAGCACCGAACGTTCACGGCGGCAGCGGACGCGATCCGTGAGCTGATCGACATCGTCAAGAAGCTCGCGAGCGCGAACGCGACGAACATCATCGTCACCGCCGATCACGGGTTCCTCTACCAGCGTTCCAAGCTGGCCGAGCAGTTCAACCTCACGGCGAAGCCGCAGGGCGAACAGATCGTGAAGGCCAAGCGACGCTACGTACTGGGGCGAGGCTTGAAGAAGGACGCGGCGTTCACCACCTTCCAACCCGACCAAGTGGGCTTGTCGAGCGACCTCGAAGTACAGATCCCCAATTCGATCCAGCGGATCGTGCAGCCCGGAGCCGGGTACCAGTTCGTGCACGGCGGCGCGTCACTGCAGGAGATCGTGGTGCCGGTGGTCCAGATCAACAAGAGCCGCAGCGACACGGTCGAGCCGGTGAACGTCGACATCCACCCCGAGTCGGATCGGATCACGACCGGGCAGATCGTCGTCAAGCTGCACCAATCGGCCAAGGTGGAACCGCACAAACCCGCGCGGCGCCTGCGTGCCGGCCTCTACTTCGGAAATACACTGATCTCCGACGAGCAGGAAATGACCTTCGACTCGAGCAGCGACGCAGGACGCGACCGATTCCAAAGCGTCACACTGCTTCTCGGCAAGGCTGCGGACGAGGCCAACAACCACAGCGTCGAGTTCCGGCTCTCGGAGCCGATCGAGGGCACCGACCAGTGGAAGAAGTACAAGAGCGCGCCGTACACGATCAAACGTGCTTTCGCCAGCGACGATGGATGGGATTTCTGATGAGCGACCACATCGACCTGACCGAGACGGCTCTCATCGAGCAGACGCCAGACGAGGGCCCCGCGGACGCCGTGGCGGAGCCGACCGGGTTGGACCGCAAGATCAACGCGCACTTCCCGGGAGCGGTGGTGCGCAAGGATCTCGTCAAGGCCGTCAAAGGCAACGCGATCGTGCCGTCGTACGTGCTGGAGTACCTGCTGGGGCAGTACGCCGCGACCGACGACGAGGCGACGATCCAGGAGGGCATCGAGAAGGTCCGGCGGATCCTCGCCGAACACTACGTGCACCGCAACGAGTCGGAACTGGTGAAATCGAAGATCCGTGAGAAGGGTCGCTTCCGGATCATCGATCGGGTCAGCGTGACGCTGAACGAGAAGGACGACGACTATCAGGCGTCGTTCGCGAACCTCGGCATCAACGGGGTGATCGTGGATGCGAGCACGGTGACCGCGAACCAGAAGCTACTGGTGGGCGGCGTGTGGTGCCTGTGCGACATCGAGTACTTCCACAGTGACGACTCCCGCGTGGTGCCGTGGATTCTGGGGCGATTGCAGCCGATCCAGATGTCGAGTTTCGATTATGCTGGCTATCTCCACGGTCGGGCCGAGTTCACCACCGCCGAGTGGATCGACTTGCTGATCCAGTCGATCGGGTTCAACCCGGAGATGTTCGGGCGGCGTGCGAAGCTGCTTCAGCTGACCCGGTTGATCCCGTTCGTGGAACGCAACTACAACCTCGTCGAGCTGGGCCCGAAGGGCACTGGCAAATCGCACATCTACTCCGAGTTCTCGCCCCACGGCATGCTGATCTCCGGCGGCGAGATTACCGTGCCGAAGCTGTTCGTGAACAACGCCAACGGGAAGATCGGGCTCGTCGGCTACTGGGACGTCGTCGCCTTCGACGAGTTCGCCGGCAAGAAGAAGCGCACCGACAAGGCGCTCGTCGACATCATGAAGAACTACATGGCGAACAGGTCGTTCTCCCGCGGCGTCGAGACGCTGGGCGCAGAGGCATCGATGGTGTTCGTCGGCAACACCTCGCACACCGTGCCCTACATGCTCAAGCATTCCGATCTCTTCGACGAGCTCCCCGCGAGCTACCACGACCCGGCCTACCTCGACCGGCTGCACTTCTACATTCCGGGCTGGGAGGTCGACACGATCCGCGGCGAGATGTTCTCCAACGGATACGGTTTCGTCGTCGACTACATCGCCGAAGTCCTCAAGTCGATGCGCAACCTCGACTTCTCCGACCGCTACCAGCGGTACTTCACACTGGGCTCGGACATCTCCACCCGCGACCGCGACGGCATCCACAAGACCTTCTCCGGCCTGATGAAGCTGCTCTACCCGCACGAGGTGGCCACCGCCGAGGAGATCGAGGAGATCCTGCGTTTCGCCATCGAAGGGCGCAAACGCGTCAAGGACCAGATCCTGCGTCTGGACGCCACCATGGCGGAGGTGAAGTTCGGCTACCAATCGCTCGCGGGCGGGTGGACGGCCGTGACCACCCTGGAGGAAGACGAGTACCCCAGGCACTATCACCGTCGCCGTCCCGGCGCAGTGGGTGATGATGAGGAGCCCGTCGATCTGGCTGGCCCCGCGTCGAATGCGGCCGACTCGGAGGCTGCGGTAGTCCCGGCCCAGGTCAAGGAGGAGTTGTTCCAAGGCCAGCGGGACTTCGTCGAGAATCAACGCGGCATCTCCTTCGAGACCCTCCTCATGCCGTACCTGCGAGGTGCGACCGAGATCGAGTTGCACGATCCGTATATTCGGATGAATCACCAGGGTCGGAACCTCGTCGAGTTGCTGGCGTTGATCGCTGCGGCCAAAGACCCCGCCGACGAGGTGACGTTCACACTGTTCACGGTGCTCGAAGCCGACCCCGAGTATCAGAAGAAGCAGTTGCACATGCTCAGCCAGATCATCCAGGGGGCCGCCCAACAGGGCATCAAGGTTGAGGTGGCCAAAGACCCTGGCGGCCACGATCGCTGGATCCGCACGGACAACGGATGGCGAATCAACCTCGGCCGAGGACTCGACATCTTTCAGAAGCAAGAAGGCGGTTGGTTCGACTTCGGCAGCACACGCCAGGAGTTCCGCCAGGTAAGAGCCTTCGGTGTTACTTATATTCGAGAGGCAAAGTGACGCTGCTCAGCTTGGTGTTCTCTCCGCAATTCCGCTTGATGGCCGGCCCCCGTCGCCTTCGCGCCATCGTCAACTCCAAGTGCTAGCGCCGCCAGTGCGAAGTTGTGGGACTCTTTGCGTTTCTTGCCTGATGTGCGAGCGCGCATCAGGTTGAGTGCTGTGAGCTACCTACTCGACGCCAACGTTGTCAGCTTGGCTCGACGACGAGTTGCAGATAGGGCGGCAGGACGGGGGTGCTGTCCATCGGGCGTCCGGAGTTGCACTCGTGTTCACCGGATGCCGCAAACGGTAGTGCATGACACTCGCATGAAGTAGGGTGAAGTATCCGTAAATGGTAGCGTAGTGAGCCTGAGTGCCGTACGGTGGTGGGATGGCCTACCTGGCGCGCACGGTGGACGCAGAGCTGGACCAGCTCCTTCCGGTGGCTCCGGCGGTCGCGCTCGACGGACCCAAAGGTGTGGGCAAGACCGACACTGCGCGGCGGCGCGCGGACGCCGCCCTGTATCTCGACGAGCCGGCCCAGCGGGAAGTGATCAGAGCAGACTTCGGACTCTCATCGTTGCCCCCCGGAACGGTCCTCGTCGACGAGTGGCAGAAGTTGCCCCAGGTATGGGATTCCGTTCGCAGGCAGGTCGACGCGGGGGCGCCGCCTGGGCGGTTCCTTCTCACGGGATCGGCGACACCGACGGACGCGGCGGGCACTCACAGCGGCGCCGGTCGCATTCTGTCTCTGCGGATGCGCCCGATGGGGCTGCACGAGCGTGGGCTCGTCGACGCGACGGTCTCGCTGTCGTCGTTGCTTGACGGGGCCGCCGTGATCGCCGGCGAAACAGGTTTCGGCATAGCGGATTACGCGGACGCGATCGTCGGCAGCGGCCTGCCGGGAATCATGACCGCGGCGCCGAGCCTGCGTCGTCGGCTGCTTGACGCGTATCTGCAGCGCATCATCGATAGAGATCTGCCCGATCAGGGCTTCGCCGTGCGCCGGCCCGAAACGCTTCGTCGATGGATGTCGGCCTACGCTGCGGCATCCTCAACAACGACCGCCTACTCGCGTCTGCTCGATGCTGCGACCGGTACCGACGGAACTCAACCGGCGAAGACGACCACGATCGCCTATCGCGACCATCTGAGCCAGCTGTGGCTGCTTGATCCGGTTCCGGGGTGGCTGCCCGCAAACAACCCGTTCAGCAGGCTTCAGCAGGCGCCGAAGCATCAGCTTGCCGACCCGGCACTCGCCGCGCGCCTCCTGAACTTGTCCGCAGGTTCGCTCTTGGGGCCGGTTGGGGCGCATATGGCCGGCCCCTTGTTCGAATCGCTTGTGGTTCTTGGTGTCCGGGTGATGGCACAGGCGGCCGAAGCGCGGGTGAGTCACCTTCGCCTCACCGGCGGTGACCGCGAGGTCGACCTCGTCGTCGAGGGAGCCGATGGGCAGATCCTCGGCATCGAGGTCAAACTCGCGCCCGAGGTGACCGCGAGAGATGTGCGCCATCTGGTCTGGCTTCGCGAGCGCATACCGGCCCGGGTCGCCGATCTGGTCGTGGTGACGACGGGGACGGTGGCCTATCGACGTTCTGACGGTGTCGCGGTCGTGCCGCTCGCTCTGCTGGGTGCGTGAACGTGGCTACCGGTGAGATATCACTGAGTGGACGACTCATCTGTGCCGATGGCGGGCAGGTCGTCATCGTCGAGAAGTATTTGCCGCGTCACATTGAATTGACTCGTGCCGAACCTGAGGGCCACGGCCGGCATCGACCGCAGCCACACCCTTGGGCTGTCTGGAGCAGCGGTCCAGGTTCACAGCGTGTCGCTCACTGGCTCTCGGGCGGGGTCGGCGGCCTGAGTGAGGGCGTCGGTGAGCGCGGCGTCGGGGTCATCGGGGGCGGTGAGGGTGCGCCAGGCGATGTAGCCGTCGGGCCGCACCAGGCTCGCGCCGGTGTCGGTGAGGCCGTAGGCGGTGTCGAAGGCGTCGGGTTCGGCGGTTTTGACCTGGCCGCCGATCTCGACGAAGCCGATCTCGAGCCCGAGTTCGGCGGCGGCGCTGGTGGTGGCCGCGCGCCAGCGCGGGTCTTGGGAGAGCACGACCCAGCCGTGGCCGAACAGGTCCAGGATGGAGGGGTGCTCGGGGTCGTCGAGCCTCAGGTGCGGTGCGCGGGTGCCGGGCTGACCGGCCCACCGCTCGGGCAGCTGCGCCGCAGGCAGGTCGGGTCCGGCGCCGATCACGGAGTCGGAGCGGTAGAGCTGGCCCAGTTCGATGGCGTTGTCGTCCAGGACGGGCGCGTCGGTGCGCGGGCCGCTGAGGTAGGCCTTGTAGTCGGCTCGGGCGAAGATCTGCTGGTGGCGCAGTTCAGCGATCGGGCGGCGTTCGGCGTCGTAGGTGTCCAGCAGCTCCGGGCGCGATCGGCCGGCGAGCACGTCGGTGAGCTTCCAGGCCAGATTGTCGACATCGTCGATACCGGTGTTGGCACCGAACCCGCCGCGGTTGGGCGGCAGTTGGTGGGCGGCGTCCCCGGCCAGGAACACCCGCCCGGCCGAGAAGTGGTCGGCGATCAGCGCCGCCAGCTCCCACCGGCCGCTGGTGATCACCTCGACCGGGAGGTCGTCGCGGCCGACGGCCTTGCGTATCAACGCTTTCTGCTCGTCTTCGGTGCGGTCGATATCGTCGCTGAGCATCAGTACCCACCGGCCGTCGGCGTAGGTGATCATGAAGGCCTTGAAGTCGGGCTGTTCGATCTCGAACTGCACCACACCGCGTTCGAGGTAGGAATCGAGCGGGGCGGTGAACAAGATGCTGCGCTGCACCGACAACAGTCCCTCTCCGCTGCGGGTGATCCCCAGCGCGTCGCGGGTGGCGCTGGTCGCGCCGTCGGCAGCGATCATGTACCGGGCACGCAGCTGATAATCCTCGCCGCCGTCGCGGGGGTGCAGGGCCGCGGTGACACCGTCCCGGTCTTGGGTGAACCCGACCAGCTCGGTCCGCCCGCGCAGGTCGGCACCCAGTTCGCGGGCACGCTCGCGCAGGATCGGTTCCAGCCTGTCCTGCGGGATCGCGGTCGCCGCGACCGGGGAGTACTCGACCCGCGGGCCGTGTCCTGGCCCGCCAGGTGTCCAGGGGTATTCCTCGAGCCAGTTCCCGGCCAGGCTCTCCACGCGTGCCCGCCGGGGCGGGCCGCTGAGACTCGAAGCAGGTACCTCGACCCCGACGCGGCGGAACAATTCCAGGGTGCGGGTGGTGTAGCCGATCGCACGAGGGTGCAGGGAGCTGCCCGCGTGTTTCTCCACTACCACGACCGGCACGCCGCGCCAGGCCAGGAATACCGCGGCGGACAGACCCACCAGGCTGCCGCCGATGATGAGAACGGGGATCGGGTCGGGGGTAGTGGTTTCGTCGGTGATCGTCATGATCGTTGTCCTTCGCTGGTGCTGGTTTCCGATGGTGAAGCTGGATCCGGCACCGGCAATGCGGTGGCCAGGATTCCGTTGAGCAGGACCGTCAGGCCCCAGTGCATGCGCGCGATGCCGGTGCCCGAGAGCAGTTGTTGTCCCAGTTCACGAATCTGCGGGTGGCGCTCGGGGTCGGCGTTGTCGATCGCTGTGCTCAGCGCGTCCCACTCGTCGTGGTTCTCGGGGCTCTCGCGGTGGGTGGCTTGTTCGGCGCCGGTGGCGGTGGCGAACTGCAGCAGCAGATCCACCGCCCACGCGGCCCGATCCGCCTCGACGCCACCCTCACGCAGCAATGCCACCAGCGCCTCGACCAGATCCAGGTAACACGCACCCGACGGGCGGGTCAGCAACGCCGAACGCGCCAGCGACGGATATCGCATCAACACATCGATGTACGAGGACAACACCGCCCCGAGGCGGTCGCGCCACGGCCCGAGGGCGCTCACCGGGCCAAGATCAACAGTGCCGAGTAGATCATCGAGCACCGCCGCGTGTAGATCGGCCGCATTGCGGAAATACACATACAACGACGCGGGACCGGTATCGAGCTCAGCCGCCAGCCGCCGCAACGTCACCTTCTGCAATCCTTCGGATCGCAACACCGCCATCGCGGCAGCGACGATGCCCGTACGGGTCAGCGCGGGTTTGGCCGGACGTTCCCGGCGGCTGCGGGCCACACGACTCTCAATCACGAACATGATTGTAACGAACATGTTCGTTCTCGACAAGATGTACCCGATCACCCCCGATGCACGCGCGAACCCCTCCCCGCCCCCGACCGTGACACGGACCGAGACCAGCCGACAACGACGGCCGACTAGACCGACGACCCGATGCGGGGGCTTTTGAGTCGCATCAACGCCGTGTCGCGAACAGCGAGTGGGCCAGGGCGCGCAGCGCATCGTGGGTCGGGCTGTCTGGAGCAGCGGTCCAGACCACGAGCTTCTGGTCGGCATCGCCAGCGTCGATCAGGGTGTCCCAGTCGAGGACGAGCTCGCCCACAATGGGGTGTACCAGGGTCTTGGTGCCGGTGTTCAAACCGGCGACGTGTTGGGCCGCCCACCAATGGCTGAACTGGGCATCCTGCAGGGAGAGCTCGCCGACGAGGGTCGCCAGCCGCGGGTCGTCGGGGTTTTCGGCGGCGTCCATCCGCAACTGTGCAACGGCGGTCTTCGCCACCGACTCCCAGTCCCGGTACAGCGCCCGCATCTTGGGATCGGTGAACAAGATCCGCACATAGTTGCGGTGTTGGGGCGGGACGCGGCCGAAGTCGGTGATCATTGCTGCGGCGAGCCGGTTCCACGCCAACACATCCATCCGTCGGCCCATCACGATGGCCGGCGTTGTGGCCAAGTCGTCGAGAAGGCGGCGGATCTGGGGTGCAACCTTCTGCATGGTCTGGCGCACGGGCCGCACGGAGGGCTTGCCCGCAAGGTCGAACAGGTAGCGGCGTTGGTCGTCGTCGAGTCTCAGCACATCGGCAAGGGTGCGCAACACCGGGGCCGATGCCAGGATACGGCCCTGTTCGATACGGGTGTAGTAGTCGGTGCTGATCGACGCGAGCTGTGCTACTTCCTCGCGTCGCAAACCGGTGACGCGGCGTGGGCCGGCACCTGCCGGCAGCCCGGCCTGCCTTGGGTTCAGCTCGGCGCGACGGGCCTTCAAGAAGGTCCCCAACTCGTTGCGCTTCGTGTCGTGTCTCACCCCATGATTCTGTCAGGCGTCGCCCCGCGCATGCGGGGGAGAAAGTCCTCCCAGGATGAGTCTCTCCACTGCATCCCAGCGGTCCGCAGGGCCAGACTGGAAGGACGGGCTCCGGATTCCGCGTGAGCCATGGGTGAACGGAGCGGCGGATGAGCGATCGACAGTCGACCGAGCGGGAATCGGCAGGGCAGGAATCGGCAGGGCAGCGGGCAATCGGTGACATCGCCCCCAAACTGGCAACACTGACCGACGACGTACTGTTCGGCGACATTTGGGAACGGCCCGGCCTGTCGCGGCGCGATCGCAGCCTGGTCACCGTCTCCGCGCTGGCGGCCCTCTACCGGGGCGATCAGCTGAACTTTCACCTCGCGTACGCGATGGACAACGGTCTGACCGAAGACGAGTTGGTCGAGGCGCTCACGCACTTGGCCTTCTACGCCGGCTGGCCGAACGCAATCGAGGCCCTCGGCCGACTCAAGGCGCTGCGTGACGGCTGAGGCGCACCACCCTGCTATCTAAGAGAGAAAATGGCATGAGCGACAACACTTTTGACAGCATCTTCCCCCGCGGGGAGAAGAACAGCGAGTTCGGCCGGTACTTTACCGGCCAGAGCTACTTGGACATGCTCACCACCGACGGCGTCGTCATCGGCAACGTCTCTTTTGAGCCCGGCTGCCGCAACAATTGGCACATCCACCACGCGTCGGCCGGGGGTGGGCAGGTGCTGCTCGCCACCGCGGGCAGCGGTTGGTATCAGGCCGACGGGCAGGAGCCGATCAGCCTCGAGCCGGGCACGGTGGTCCGCGTTCCGGCCGGGGTGAAGCACTGGCACGGGGCGAAGGCCGATTCCTGGTTCGCCCACCTCGCCGTCGAAGTCCCCGGTGAGGAATGCCGCACCGAGTGGCTGGAACCGGTGTCCGATGAGTGGTACGGCCGGTTGACGCAGAACGGGAGCAACGCATGACCATCCTGAACGAGACCTATGCCCTGGCCAACGGGGTCGACATCCCCAAACTGGGCTTGGGCACCTGGTTCATCGATGACGACAAGGCCGCGCACGCGGTACGCGAGGCGGTCGCCATCGGCTACCGCAACATCGACACCGCGCAGGCATACGGCAATGAGCGCGGTGTCGGTGAGGGTGTGCGCACCGCTGGTGCGCCCCGCTCGTCGCTGTTCGTCTCCTCCAAGCTCGCGGCCGAGATCAAGGACTATGACGCGGCGTCGACTGCCATCGACCAGTCCCTGGCGACGATGGGGTTGGACTACCTCGACCTGATGCTGATCCACGGTCCGCAGCCCTGGGACGACTTCCGCGGCGGCGACCACGCTACGGGCAACCGTGCGGCGTGGCGGGCGCTCGAGAACGCCTACGCCGCGGGTACGGTGCGCGCCATCGGCGTCTCGAACTTCCTGCCGGCGGACGTGGACAACATCCTGACGTCCTGTGCCGTTGCGCCGCAGGTCAACCAGCTGCTCGTGCACGCGGGGAATACTCCGGGCGAGTTGCTCGCCTACTGTGCGGATCGGAACATCCTGGTGCAGGCGTACTCACCAATCGCTCATGGCGAGATCCTGGGAAGACCCGAGGTTGTGGCGGTCGCGCAGCGGTACGGGGTGACGGTGCCGCAATTGTGCATTCGCTACGTCCTTCAGTTGGGCACCCAGCCGCTGCCTAAGACCGCGAATCCCGAGCACATGCGATCCAACGCACAACTCGACTTCGCTATCAGCGCTGCGGACATGGACGTCTTGCGCGCCCTCGAGCGCACGGACTACGGCGAAAACGCCGCCTTTCCCGTCTTTAGCGGCAAGTAGCCGTGACCGGGACGATGCGGGCCCTCATTGCGGGGCGAGGTGACCGGTGGGTGCTCCAAGAACTGCCGGTGCCTCGGCCAGGATCCGGGCAAGTCCTCATCCGGAACGAGGCCGCGGCGACGAACAACGCGGATCTACCCATGCTCGCGGAGGCCGACCCGGCCACTGGCGGTCACGGCCGGGAGTTCATCGCGGGTTTCGAGTACGCCGGCGTGATCGTCGCCGTCGGTCCAGGGGCCGGCGTGTGGCAGGTGGGCGATCCGGTGATGGGCTCGGCCCCCCATGCTTTTGCCGACTTCCTCGTCGCCGACCACCGCTTCGTGCTGCCGCGGCCCGCGGGGCTTGCCGCTGGGATCGCATGCGCCCTGCCGACCGGGCTGCTCACTGAGCACGGCGCGCTGGCGGTCGCCGGATTCGCTGCCGGGCAAAGTGTCCTCATCACCGGTGCGTCGACCGGTATCGGACTCATCGGCGTGCAGGTCGCCAAGGCCTTGGGGGCCTCGACGGTCATCGGCACAACCCGGCGCGCCGATAGGGGCGAGCTCCTCGCCTCAGTCGGCGTCGACACGGTGGTAGCCACTGATGACCATGATCTGGTCGAGGCCGTCATGGCCGTCACCTCGGGAAGGGGGGCCGATGTCGTGCTGGATCACGTCGCAGGTCAGACGTTCGCCCAATGCCTGCGCGCCACCGCCAAGGACGGCCATGTCGTCAACATCGGCAGGCTGGCCGGGCCCGCGTCGACCATCGACCTCGACGCGCTTTCGTACCGGCACCTCACGGTCCACGGTGTTTCCTTCGGGTTCACCCGCGACTGGGAGATGGCCGACGTCATCGCCGGTGTCTCTCGCGATGTGATGCCTGCTGTCACCCGTGGCGAAATCCGGCCGGTCATCGATTCCACCATCGACGTCGAGGACTTCGCCGACGTGGCGGACCGACTGCGCTCTGGAACGGCAGTCGGCAAACTCGTGCTCACCTTCGACTAGCCTCGGCGGCGGCATAGCGGATCACCGCGAGCCGGTCGGTGCTGGTTCCGGCCGGGATGGTGCAGTCCGCACCGAGGATCAGCCGGTCGCGTCCGGCCGAGGCGATCAATGCCGCAGTCTCGTCGACGACCTCGGCGGTCGTCCCGACGTCGATCAGCGACCCGGGATTGTTGTCGAAGCCGCCGATGACGACGCCGTCGAAGAGCGCTTTGCCCTCGGTCAGGGAGACGCCCTCGGTGTGCACCGCCCAGTTGTAGGCGCTGGCCGGGTAGTTCGCGTAATAGCCGAGGTCGTTGCGGTAGTTCTCGTAGCCGCAGATGTGCAGGATGTTGTGCGGCCACAACTCGTTGATCGTGCTGAGCACGCGCAGATCGGATGGCTTGATGTGGCGGTCGTGGAAGTCTCGGTCGCATTCGGGGCGCTGTGCGGATTGGACCGAGTAGAAGATCCCGTCGAGGTCGGTCTCGGCCTTGAGGGCCTCCAGCAACAGGATCGTGTCGTCCGCGACCACCTCGGCGGCCCGCGCGACTTCGGGCCCGTGGTCGCGGACCATGTCCCCGAACCCGTCGACGTCCTTGACGATGTATTCGATGAAGAGGCGGAACTGTTGGACGGGTGCGAAGACGTTGTAGAAGGCCATCACCTCGCCGTCGTAGAAGTCCACCAGTTCTTTGACGAACTCGACCTGGCGGCGGATCCACGGGTGATCCGGCCCGATGGGGGAGATCTTCGGCAAATCCGCCGCGGAGGTGACCTCGTTCTCGAGGATCGACGGGTGGCTGAAGAACCCGTCGGACATGATCTTCACGAAATCCGGCCGCAAGGCCCGGTAGTCGCGCTTATGGCCCGCCAAGCTGGTGGCCACGATCCGGTCACTGAGGTAGCCGCGGAACGGATTGTTCGGCACGAGGTGCCAAATCAGCTTCGGCGGCACTTTCGACGGGCCCTGCATGCGGTCCTGCACTTCGCGGAGCAGGCGCGGCACGGAGTAGTGGTGCCACCAGAATCCGACGGGGACGCGGTGCACCTCCTTGCCGTCGAGCAGGTCTTGGAGCAACTGCCGTCGATCTGTCCACATGTGTGCATCGTAGGTGGGCGGGGTCAGGCCGCCACCTGCGGCAGCAGGAGCGCCAGGACCAGGTCGATGGGGCGCGTCGACCGTTGGACGCGCGACATCATCACCGCGCCCTCGATCGCGCTGACCGCCATCAGTGCTGTGTCGCGCGCGGCGGCGCCGTCGTGGCCGGCCGCCTCGAGCGATGCGGCGAGCAGCGCGATCCAGTCGTCGACGATCCCGGCGACGACCGGGCCCAACTGCTCGTCGGCGTAGGCCTCCTGCGCAGCGGCCCCGACCGGGCACCCGGCTGTGAAACCGGTTGCTTCGAGTTCGCGCTTGTAGTGCTCGCAGACCTCGCGCAGCAGATCGGCGGGCGCGGCACCGCGCTCGACGCCGCTGCGCAGCCGTGCGCTGACCAGGCCGCCGACCCAGCGCAGGGCCTCGGTGAGGAGTTCCGCGCGTCCTGCCGGGAAGTGGAATCCCACCGAGCCCCGCGGACTCTTGCTGTGGTCCAGGACGCCCGCGACGGTCGTCCCGGCCACGCCGCGCTGGCGCATCAGCAGCGCGGCGCTGGTGACCATGCGCTGGCGGGTATCGGTTCGTTGGCCCACAGTGACGTCCCCTTCTGTACTATGCTCTGCAACATACAATAGTAGCGAGGATCTCTCATGCAGGAACTTACCTTCGTCCGATCCGGCCGACTGGAGTGGCGCGACCGGGCGGAGCCGACCATCGTCGAGCCGACCGATGCCTTGGTGCGGCCTTTCGTGGCCAGTCGATGCGACGGGGACGTCCTGCCGCTGCACAACCACGTGTCGCGCCCGATGCAAGCCGCCCTGAAAGTGGGCGTGATCGACCCGGTCGTGGCCTCGATCGTCGGCGACCCGCCGTTCCGGGGTCCGTTCGGCATCGGGCACGAAGCAATCGGTCAGGTGACCGCGGTCGGCGCCGAGGTCGCCGGGCTGCGCGTGGGCGACATCGTGGTGGTGCCGTGGGCGATGGCGTGCGGGACCTGTTACGAATGCAACCTCGGGTTGACGGCGAAATGCTCGACGATGGCGACGCAGAGCCCGGGCAAGACCCTGGCGGCATACGGGTTCGGGCCGGCGTGCGGATCATGGGGCGGCATGGTGACCGATTCCCTGCGCATCCCGTTCGCCGACTTCAACCTCGTCGGACTGCCCACCGGTCTCGACCCGCTGCGCGTGGCAGCGGCCAGCGACAACCTCGCCGACGCCTGGCGCGCCGTCGTGCCGCCGCTGGCGCTGCGCCCGGGCGGGCGGGTCCTGGTCCTCGGCGGCGGAGGCAGAGCATCGGCCTGTACGCGGCGGGGCTGGCGGTCGCCCACGGCGCATCGGCCGTCGACTACGTCGACGACCGTGACGCACGGCTGGCGATCGCCGAATCCTTCGGCGCCGACGCGCACCAGGTGGCCAAGCGGCGCCGGTCCTTCATCCTGGAATCCGTGCCCCACCGCTACGACGTGGTCGTGGAGGCGTCGTCCAACCCGCAGGGCCTGCGCGACGCGCTCCGGGCGCTGCGACCCGGCGGCATCTGCACGGGCACCGGCTACTACCTCAACACCGGAACCAAGATCCCGGTGATGGACATGTACGCCACCAGCGCCACGCTCAACGTCGGGGTCTCGCACGTGCGCCCGGTGCTGCCCGAGCTGCTGGGATTCGTCGCCGACACCGGATTCCCGGCCGAGCGGGTCACGACCCTGCTCGCCGACTGGGCCGACGCACCCACGGCGTACCTGGCCCGCACCACCAAGGTCGTGCTGCACCGGCCCCAGCTTGATCTGGCCTGAGCACCCCGCCGTCCGTCACCGTCAGGAGACCGCCATGACCGAGTTCCGACTTCCCGACCTTCCCGAGGAATCCGAACGGATCTTGGCGCAGGTCGTCCCGCCGCCGAACCGGCCGCCGTTGCTCTACCTCGCGATGGGGGCCAATCCCGGCGTGCTGCGCGGGTACGCACAAAGCCCGATCCTCGGGGCGCACGGTCTGCTGCACACCGGCCAACTCGCCCCCGCCGACCGGGAGCTGGTGATCCTGCGGGTCACCGGGCAACGGCGCGCCGAGCACGAGTGGGGCGTGCACGTCGCCTACTTCGGTGCGACGTCGGGGCTGTCGGAGAGCCAGGTCGCGGCGACGGTCACCGACTCCGACCCCAGCCCGGCGTGGACCCAGCGGCAGCGGGCCATCATCGCCATCGCCGATGCGGTCGTCGCCCAACGGTCGCTAGACGACGACGAGGACCGGCGCATCCGGGCGGTGCTGACCGACGCCGAGCGGGTCGAGTTCCTCGCCGTCGCCTCCCTCTACCTCGGCATCGCCGCCCTGTGCCACGTTCTCGACATCCCGCGCGAGGAGGGGACCCCCGGACTGCCGCCCGAGGGCTGAGGGGCCGTCAGCGCAGCCAGTTGGCGACGCCGCCGTGATTGGAGCACGCCCCCTCGTGGTGCGTGGCGTAGCTGTTGGTGCCGTCCTTGCACTTCGCCGTCGGTGCGCCGTTCTTCGGTGCGGCCTTGGGTGTGCTCGGTGCGGACTTCTTCGGCGCCTTCTTCTCCGGCGATGTGGAGGGCTTGTTCTGGTCCTTGATGCACTTGCCGGACTGATCCTTGTGGGTACCCGGTGCGCAGGTCACGGCGTGGGCGGCCGACGGTATGACATATCCGGGGCCGACGAGCGCCCCAAGACCCAGCAGTGCGGCGGCGGCGCCACCAACAGCGATTCGACGGAACATCCTCGTCCTCTCTCTCGGCGGTGACCACCCCGGGTCTCTCGGCGGTGACCACCCCGGGTATTCCCGGAGCCACCTGGGAGAACGATAGAAGACCGGCGGTTGGTCCACCAGACCCTTACCGATTAGTCCGTGTTGCGTTAGTCCGTGTCGCGCCGAATGTCGCCGAGACGTCGTCGTGCAGCATCCCCGGCCAGCGCCGGACCTCGGCGGGATCGTGGGCGACGGTAAGCGCGGCCCGGGGGAAGAGATCGGCGAGCGCCCGCGCCGTCGACATCGGGTGCGACGGATCGTCGACCCAGGCCAGGATCCGGACGGGCACGTCGACCCCGCGCAATGCCGAGGCCGCGGGCAGGTCGCTGACCGCCGCGCCGCGGAAGACCGCGGGCAGGTTGGCCTCGGCGACCTCGGGGAGGGTCTCGGGGTGCCCGACGGCCGCCGGCGGTTGCGCCACACCGCGGCTCTCGGCGAGGAAGACGCTCTCGCCCTGTGACTCGATGAGGTCGGCGTTGCGGCGGTACTGGTCGGCCTGGGCCACCCGCGTCGCCCAGGCGGTCGGCGGCAGCAGAATCGTCAGCCCGGCGAACCGGTCCGGTTCGCGCACGGCCGCGTGCATCAGCGTGCCCGACCCCATCGACGTGCCCACGCCGTAGACGCGCTCGCCGGGGAAGCGGTGCTCGAGCAACCGCAGCAGGTCGTCGGCGAGGTTGGTCCACGTGTAGTCGCCGGGTACCGCGCGCCCGGTGGAGCGACCGTGCCCGCGGGCGTCGTACCGCAGCAGCCGCGTCCCCGACAATCCGCGGCCCAGGTCGAGGTCCAACTCGCGATCGCGGGCGCGGCTGGACGTCAGGCCGTGCAACTGCACGACCGGGTGCCCGCCCTCGTCGCTGAGCTCGGTGGAGAGTGCGGCGCCGGGGACCTTGAAGACCGTCACGGGGGTTCCTCTCGTCAGGCAGCCATCGTACGAAGCCGCGGCGGCCGCGGCGAGCGGACCCCATGGCCGGCCAGTAGGGTACGGCCATGCGGCTCACCAACGTCGCCCACCTGCGCCTCCCGTTCGGCCGGTTGCTGGGCTACGACGTCACGACCTCGGAGCCGGGTGCGGGCCTGCCCGTCTCCTTCGACCAGCGGCGCCACGTCGGGGCCGGCGACCGGCCCGGATCGTGGATGGCGCTGTCGTTTCGACTGCCCCGCCCGGTCGCGCTCGACGACCTGGCCCGGGCCTGGCTCGCGGTGATCGACCGCCACGGCACGCTGCGCACCGTCTTCGTCCGAGGCGCCGACGGCGAGCCGGCCCTGGCGGAGGTCGCGATCGGCCCGGGCGGGTGGGTCGAGCACCCCGTCTCCTCGGGCCAGGCGGTCAACGACGCGCTGCGCGACGTGCTGGACGGCGCCTGCTCGTCGTCGGCGCGCCCGGCCCACCGGCTGTGCGTGCTGGAGACGGCGACCGGGCCGACGATCATCGTCGCCGCCGACCATTCGCATGTCGACATGTGGTCGATGCTGGTCGTCCTCCGCGACTTCCTTGACGCACTGGGGCGCATCGAGGCCGGCGGAGCGCCGTCGCCGCAGCGCGCCCCCGCTTTCGTCGAGCACACCCGGGCGCTGCGGGACCGGCCCGCCGCCCCCGCACACGTGCGGAACCGATGGGCGCAGATCATCGCCGACAGCGGTGGCGTGATGCCCTGCTTCCCCCTTGCTCTGGGGACCGCGGAACCGCATGCCGAGCGCGTCGAGGTTCGTGACGTCTTCGACGTCGACGACGCTGCCGCGTTCTCCGCCCAGGCCCGTGAGGACGGGGTGTCCACGCTGGCGCTGACGGTCGCGGCGATGACCGCGGTGACCCGCGAACTGGCCGATGCCCCGTTGCGCGCGGTGTTCCCGGTCCACAGCCGTTACGACGACACCTGGCACGACTCGGTGGGGTGGTTCATCACGAACTCGGTGCTCGAATCGGCCGATGCGGACCCGAACGCCGCCGCGGATGCGGTGCGCGAGGCGGTCCAGTTGGGCTCCTGGCCGCTGCAGGACATCCTCGCCCCGTGGGGCGGGATGCCCGAGGCGCCCGGGATGTTCGCGATCTCCTGGCTGGACCTGCGCCGACTGCCGGTGCGGGTCGATGCTGTCGGCCTCGACGCCCAATACGTCGGCGCGGCGATCCGTACCGACGGGGTGATGCTGTGGTTCATCCTCGACGGGTCCGGGCTGCACCTGCGCTGCCGCTACCCCGACACCCCGCAGGCGCGGGTGAACGTCGGCGGCTGGCTCGACCGGCTGGTCGCCACGATGCAGGCCGGCGCGCGGTCGTCGGTCGGGACAGTGCTGCGCAACCGGGACGGCGCGGTCTTCCGGGTGCGCCGGGCCACCCGGGCCGACGTGCCCGCCATCGTCGGGTTGCTGCTCGACGACGAGGTCGGTGCAGCGCGCGAGGTCGACGACGAGTTCGCGCCCTATGAGTCCGCCTATGACGTGGTCGCGCGTGACCGGTCGCACTACCTAGCGGTCGTGTGTGCCGATGACGGCGAGATCGTGGGCACGATGCAGCTGACCGTGTTGCCCGGGTTGTCCCGCGGCGGGACAACGCGGTTGCAAATCGAGGGCCTGCGCGTCGCCCGCCGCGAGCGCAGTGCCGGGTTGGGCACGGCGATGCTCGAGTGGGCGCACCGGCACGGCCGGGCCCACGGCGCGACGCTGGCGCAGGTGACCACCGACGAGGTCCGCGAGCGTGCGCGCGCCTTCTACGGCCGCCTCGGCTACACCGCCAACCACGTCGGGCTCAAACGCGCCTTGTCGCAGCTCACGGGTTCGGCGGGTGACACCGGGACGCCGGCCCGGCAGACTGGCGGGCATGAAACCCGGTGACATCGCCCCCGACTTCGCCCTGCCCGACCAGAACGGCGACACCCGGCGCCTGAGCGAGTTGCTCGCCGCCGGGCCGGTCGCGTTGTTCTTCTATCCCGCCGCGTTCACCCCCGGCTGCACCAAGGAGGCCTGCCACTTCCGGGACCTCGCCGCCGAGTTCACCTCGGCCGGGGTGGCGCGCGTCGGGATCAGCCGCGACGCGGTGGGCAAGCAGCAGCGGTGGACCGCGGAGCACAACCTCGACTACCCACTACTCGCCGACGTCGACGGGGCGGTCGCCGAGGCCTACGGGGTGCGCCGCGGCCTGCTCGGCAAAGTCGGGCTGCCGACCAAGCGCACGACCTTCGCGATCCGCGCCGACGGCACCGTCGCCGACGTCATCGCCTCCGAATTCGACATGTCGGTGCACGCCGACCGAGCGCTCGCCGCGTTGGCGCAGTCCTAGACGAATCGCCCGTCAGGGTCAGAGCCGGCGCACCACGAACGCGGCGGCCGCCACGGTCATCCCGTTGAACGGGTAGTACCCGTGTTGCAGACTCGGCCGGCCCGCGGGGGCGCCGTCGCAGATGGTGTCCCCAGGGGCGCAGAAGCTCGCGGTCCGAGGGCGGAAGCGCGCACCGATTGTGATCGGCGGTGCGCCGAGGTCGCGGATGAAGCGCGCCGACGGGGCGCCGAAGAGCACCACGGCCGCGAGGTGGCCGGTGATGCCCGCCGGGAGCGGGGGCGGGGCGAAGCGCGCGTAGGCCTGGTATTGCGCCGGGATCTGCAGGTGGTCGACCAGGGCATACCCGGCCACGGCCGCACCCTGGGAGAATCCGCCGAAAACGATCCGGGTTCGCGGGCAGGTCGCAGCGATCCGCTTGATGTCGTCCTGGGCCGACTTCACCCCGGCATTGACCGATTCGACGAACCGCACCTTGTCCTGGAAATTGTCACTGGCGGCGTAGCGCACGCCGCTCACGCGCACCGACTTGCCCACGGCCTGTCCGCGCAGCGCCTGGATGAAGGCCAGTCCGGTGTACCCGACGGGGGCGCCGGGCTCGGCGGTGCCGCGGGCCCACAGCACCTCGATGTCGGTGCAGTTCGCCGCGGAGGCAGGGGTGCTAGCCGACACGATCGCCGTGGCGGCGGAGAGGGCGCAGAGCAGGGCGGTGGACCAGCGGCGAATCATCAGCCAATGGTAGCCAGTCCCATGGTCGGGCGCGAGGATCCGCTGGACGCTTCTAGAGTCTTTCCCATGGCCTCGACACCCGCCGACCACCGTGCCCGGGCGAGGGCGATCATCGCCTCGCTGCCCCTCGAGCAGAGGGCGGCGGTCACCACCGGCGCCTCCTTCTGGCAGACCGTCGGCCTCGAGGACGCCGGTGTCCGCGCCCTCACCCTCACCGACGGGCCGCACGGAATCCGCAAGCAGGTCGGCGGCTCCGACGCCCTGGGGATCAACGACTCGGTGGTCGCCGTGTGCTTCCCGCCGGCGGTGGCGATGGCGTGTTCTTTCGACCCCGAGCTCGCCGGGCTCGTGGGCGACGCGCTGGGACAGGCCTGCCTCGCCGAGCAGGTCGGCGTGCTGTTGGGACCGGGGATCAACATGAAGCGCTCCCCGCTGGGCGGGCGCAACTTCGAGTACTACTCGGAGGATCCGTTCCTGGCCGGCGCGATGGCGGCAGCCTTCGTGCGCGGAGTGCAGGCCCACGGCGTGGGAACCTCCGTCAAGCATTTTGCCGCGAACAACCAGGAGACCGAGCGGTTCCGGGTGAGCGCCGAGATCGATCCGCGCCCGCTGCACGAGATCTACTTGCGGGCATTCGAGCACGTCGTGCGTGTGGCGCAGCCGTGGACGGTGATGGCGGCCTACAACAAGATCAACGGTGTCTACGCCACGCAGGACCGTTGGCTGCTGACCGAGACTCTGCGCGACCGGTGGGGGTTCGCCGGCCTCGTGGTCTCGGACTGGGGGGCCGTCGACGACCGCCCGGCCGCCGTCGCCGCCGGTCTGGACCTGGAGATGCCCGGCGGCAGCGGACTCGGTCCGGCCGCGGTCGTCGCGGCCGTGGCCGATGGCTCGCTCTCGGCGGAAGCGGTGGACGCCTGTGCCGAGCGGGTGGTCGCCCTGGCCCTGGCCGCGCAGGACAGCGCCGTCGACACCGACTACGACAAGCCGGCCCAGCACGACTTGGCCTCCGTGGTGGCGCGCCGGTGCATCGTGCTGCTGCAGAACGACCCCGTCGCCGGGGAACCCGTGCTCCCGCTGGCACCCACGACCCGGGTCGCGGTGATCGGTGAATTCGCGCGCACGCCGCGGTACCAGGGCGGTGGCAGTTCCAAGGTCAACCCGGTGCAGGTGGCAAACGCGCTCGACGCCATCGCCGGGCACACTGCTGCCGAGGTCGTGTTCGAGCCGGGGTTCACCAGCAGCGGGGCCGACGGGGAGCTCGCCGGGACGGCAGTGGCAGCAGCGCGAGCGGCCGACGTCGCGCTGCTGTTCCTCGGGGTTCCCGACGGCGACGAATCGGAGGGCTTTGATCGCACGGACTGGCGGCTGCCCCAACCCCAGCTCGATCTGTTGGCGGCGGTGCTGGCGGTCAACCCGCACACCGTCGTCGTGCTGTCCCACGGCGCCGTGCTCGACCTCTCCGAGGTGGTCTCGGCGCCAGCCGTCGTCGACGGGCAACTGCTCGGCGAGGGCGGCGGGGCCGCAATCGCGGACATCCTCTACGGCGCCGACGACCCGTCGGGCCGGCTGGCCGAGACGATCCCGCTACGGCTCGAGGACAACCCGGCGTATCTGGACTTCCCCGGCGAGCAGCTGCACGTGCGCTACGGCGAGGGCGTGTTCGTCGGATACCGCTGGTACGACGCCCGCCGTGTGCCGGTGCGCTTCCCCTTCGGGCACGGCCTGTCGTACACGACGATGATCTTCGACGACCTCGGAGCCTTCGCGACCGCCGAGGGTATCGACGTCTACGTCACCGTCTCCAACACCGGGCAGCGCGCCGGCCGTGCCGTGGTGCAGGTCTATGTGGGCCTGGCCGAGTCGGCGGTGGCGCGGCCGCCGCGGGAGTTGAAGGGGATGGCGACGGTAGCGCTGGCCGCGGGGGCGCACCAGTCGGTGTCGGTGCACATCCCGCGCAGCGAGCTCGCCTACTGGGACCGGATGGTGATCGGGCCCGGAGGAGCGGCTGGGGACTGGGTCGTCGAGGGCGGCGACTACCTCGTCGAGGTCGGCCACAGCAGCCGGGACATCGACGACGCAATGCTGGTGGCCGTGACTGGCGACCCATCGACCGAGATCCTGAGCCTGGACTCGACCCTGTCGGAACTACTCGCGGTCCCCGAGGGTCGGGCGGCGCTCCTGGCGCACCTCCGGCAGTCGATGGGTATCGACACGCTGGACCCGACGATGGAACAGCTGGTGGGCGCGATTCCGCTGCGGCGCATCGCGCCGATGCTGGGTTTGGACGCCGACGGATTGCGCGCGATGCTCCCCACCGCGCAGTGAGGCTCGCCCCGGTCGACGCGCGGATGCTGTGGACGGCCCGGTCCGCGGCCAGCGACCAGTTCCTGCTGTTCGCCTTCGACGACACCGGCGTTCCCGAAGAGCAGGTGTGTGTCGAGGTGCTGGTGGCCGCCCGCGCGGTGGGGCGGCTGAATGTGGCCGCCCGCGAGGTGCCGGGACACTTGGACTACCCGGAGTGGACTGCGCACCCGGCTAGCTCGGCGCAGGTCGTCGCCCACCGACTGGCCGACACCGCCTGGGCGGGGCTGCTCACCGCGCTCGGCTCGGTGATGGCCGACCAGGTCGACCCTGGTGAGGCACCCTGGCGGGTGCACGTCTTCAGTGGAATCGTCGATCCGCGCGACCCGGCGCGCCGGTTGCGGGTGGCGGTGCTGCAGGTCTCCCACGCTCTGGTCGACGGCCGCGGCGCGACCGCGTTGGCGCGCCAGCTGTTCGGCGACCCGCCGGACCCGGCCGCACCGGCGCGGGAGACGGGCGCACGGATGCTCGCGGTGCGCGGGGCGGCCCGGCTGCCGGCGCAGGTCGCCGGGCTCGTCGTGGGTGGGGCACGCGCCTATCGGCTGTCGCGGAGGGAGGGGGCGCCGTCGGGCACACCTCCGGTGGTGCCGTTGCCGGTCAACCGCCCGGCGGGTGTGAGGCGGGCCCTGCGCACCGTCACCGTCGACCGGTCGCAGTTCCGGGGCCGGGTCACCGTGGGGGCGGTGGCGGCGATCGGCGACGCGCTACTCGAGTCGGGGCTACTCGAGTCGGGCCTGGTCGAGTCGGACCCGGTGGTGGAGTTGGCGGTGGCCCGCGACCGGGTCCCCGGGCAGGCGAACAACTTCTTCATGGCCGGCATCCGTACGCGCACCGACCTCGTCGGCGCGGCGCGCCACGATGCCATCGCGGCGGCGGTGCGGTCCGCGCGCGAGCGTGATCGCCAGCCTGCGCGGCGCGCGGCCCGGCGTGCCGAATCGTTCACCCCGGCGATGCTGATGCATTGGGCGGCAACGGGATTCGAGCCACCCGAGGGGGTGGGTGCGGTCGCCGGCCACACGGTGGTTTCCTCGGTCGACCGCGGCACGGACGACCTCTTTCTCGCCGGTGGCCGGGTGCGCCTCACCGCGGGCTTCCCGGCACTCTCGACCGTGCACGGCCTGACCCACGGCGTCCACGGAATCGGGGACACGGTGACGGTTTCGGTGCTTGCCGACCCCGACGCCATCCGCGTCGACGAGTACGTCGCCGCGCTGCGGGCCGCGATCGGCGGATCCGGTGGTGCTACTGCTCGATGATGTTCATCGCGCGGCCGCGGGTCAGGCGTTTGGGCAGGCGGTCGGCCAACCCGCCCAGCGGGGCCACGGAGGCGTTGAGCAGTTCGACCGTTGCCCGCAGGTCGCTGACGGCCTCCTGCATCGCGATCAGGCTAGGGGTGAGTTCGCTCATGTTCTCGGCCAGCTCGGCGACGCGGTCGAGCGGCCCGCCGGGGGCGATCGTCCGTTCGACGGCGCCTTCGGGGCCGAGCAACTGGTCGAGCAGGCCCTCGTCGTCGGCGAGGCGGTCGATGATGCCGCCGGGCTCGGCGACCTTGTCGAGCACCCCGCCCGGCGCGGTCAGTTTGTCGATGAGGCCGCCCTCGGAGGTCAGGCGCTCGAGTATCCCCTCGCTCTCGGTGATCTGGTCGATCACCCCGCCCCTGCGCGACAGCCGGTCCAGCGGGCCGCCTTTGGAGGTCAGGCGCACCAGGATGCCACCGTCCTCGGTCATCTGGTCGAGCAGGCCGCCCTTGGCGGTGAGCTTTTCCAGGATGCCGTCGGAATCGGTGAGCCGATCGATCACACCGCCGCGCCGCAGTAGCCGGTCGACCGGTCCGCCGGGTGACAACGCGCGGCCGACGGGCCGGTCGGGTCCCAGGAGCTCGGCCACATGGCTGAGGATCTCCAGCGGGGACCGGGTGTCACCGAGGATGTCGTCGTGAATGCCGAGTGCGTGGTTGACCTCGTTCTGCACGCCCTCGGCGGTGAGGCGGGCGACCGAGACGGCTGACTCCACCGCTCCCAGGGCGGCGCCGGTGATGGCGAATCCGAGGCGGACCGGCAGGCCGACGAGCATCTGCGGACTCAGTGCGGACGGGTTGGACATGGGGCCAGCTTAGGACACGATCCGCTGCCCACCCGGGGTTTGGCGCGCGTTGGCGGACGGTCGCCGTCAGCCGCGGGCCTTCGCGGCCGCCTTGGCCGCCTTCTTGAACTCCCGCACCTGCTGCAGCGACTCGGCGTCGACGACGTCGGCCACAGAGCGGTAGCCCGCCTGGGCGTAGTCACCGGCGGCCGCGGCCCAACCCGGCGGGGCCACGTCGAGTTGCTTGGCGAGCAGCGCGAGGAAGATCTTCGCCTTCTGTTCTCCGAACCCGGGCAGTGCGCGCAGCCGGGACAAGAGCTGAGCTCCCGTTCCCGCGCCCTGCCAGATCGACGCCGTGTCGCCGTCGTACTCGTCGACGACGACCCGGGCGAGCGCCTGGATCCGTCCCGCCATCGACCGCCCGTAGCGGTGGACCGCGGGTGGGGTGGCGCACAGGTCGGCGAAGGCCTCGGGATCGGCGCCGGCGATCGCCGCAGGGTCGAGCGAGCCGAACCGTTGGGCCACCTTGAGCGGCCCGGCGAAGGCGCGCTCCATGGGGAATTGCTGGTCCAGCAACATTCCGGTGAGGAGTGCGAACGGGTCGGAGGAGAGCAGTTCGTCGGCGGCCGGGTCTCCGGCGATGGTGAGCTGAGCGGATTTCGGCGAGTCGGCCATGGCCCGAGTGTATCGATGGATAGGGTGGGCCCATGCTTAGCGGAGTGAGGGCTGCCTTCGGCGTGCTCGTTGCGGGGTTCGTCGCGAGCGCGATGGTCGCGGGACCCGCGCATGCCGCGCCGGGCGACGATCCTTACCTGGGCACGCGGAACCTGGTCAAGACGGTGCAGTGCCCGGTACGGGATCCCTGGCCGGGCCCGGATCTGCAGACGTGGATCGACGTCTGGAACAACATCGCCCATCCCTCTGACGGCCTGCCGCCGCCGGCGATCGCGCTGATCGCCAGTACGCGCCGGATGCAGATCACGATGACGCCGTTCACCGAGTACACGATCTGGACCAGGGTCGCCTGGCGCAACGTCGACAACGGTCGCAGCGGTGTGGTGAAGGTGCGCGCGAGGGCCCCGCGAAACACCTGGCAGGCCGTGCTCCACCCGGGCAAGGGCCTGGTGGAGTTCGAGGTCCAGCAGAGCGTCGAAGCGGTGTTCATCGTGCCCGGGGTGAACCCGCAGAGCTCGGTGTGCCGGGGATCGGCGCGCTCCGTCTGATCCCGTCTAGGGTCTGATCGCGTCTAGGGTCTGATCGCGCCTAGGGCTGTTCGCCGGTGAGCAATGCGTCCACCAGCAGGTATTGGGCGAGGAAGTAGCTGCCCAACACGAAAGCCTCCAACGCCGTGCGCGCCGCGGGGGAGTGCACGAGGTGGCGCCGGTTGATGATGGCGATGTCGGACGCCTGGAATACCAGCCCGCCGGACCGCGCCCGGGGGCTGTCCTGTGCTGCGAGCGCAGACATCCCCGCGAGCAGCGCCCCGTAGGGGCCCAACACGGGTAGGACCGCCGGAGCGCGTACGGCGAGGACGGCCGCAGGCTCGCCCATCGCCGCCATCCGCGGGCCGAAGTCGCGCAGCCGGTAGCGCGCGCCGCGCCGCGCGAAGGCCGCCTGATAGCAGAGTTGCGCGCCTGAGAAGAAGGCGGCGCCCCGACGGAGGTAGCGGTCCTTGGCGGGGCCATCCGGCGGCTCGAACTCTTCGCGAAGCATCCAGTAGTCGCCGAGCATGGAGAACCCGATCGCGCCGACGGTCAAGCCGCGGGTTCCAGCGCGGGGGCGGTCGGTGAGCACGCGCGCGGCCAGCAGTGCCATGGGGAGCGGCTTGGTCACCGCCGCCAGGCGGCGATCGCCCCGCGCGCCGGCGACGGTGGCGGCGACGCCGGCGGCGGTGGTGGCCACGGCCCACGCCGCGCGGCTAGGAATTGATCACTCCGACCGAGGGGAGGAAGAAGCACTCGCGGTGGCCACCCACGCCGGCGGTGCCGTAGACCGCGGCGAGGACCGTGCCCTTGCCGGTGTCGACCGGGATCAGGCGCACCCCCGACAATCCGGGCAGCACCTTCATCATCGGGTTGGTGGCGGAGAGCGGGGTGAGGTCGGCGACCCCGCCGCGCATCGTCGTGGAGTTGAACCAGGCGACCCGCATCGTGCCGCGCTTCCCGGCGATCACGGCATCGGCCGGGACGAAGGCGAATGCCGTGTGCTCGTCCTTGACCAGGTTGCGGTCGGGGACGGTGACGCCGGGGAGGGGGAACGGCAGAGTGGTCAAGGGGTGGCCAGTGCGCATCGGCCACGGCCCGGGGATCGCCGCGGTGCCGGCGGTGACCAGGCCGAGCGGGTTGTTCGGGGTGGGTGCGGCGCAGAACGGGGCGATCGACGGCGAGAGAGGTTGGACGCCGGCCAGGCGCAGGAGCTTCAGTGGATCGGCGGCGGCGTCGACGGCCTTGACCCCGGGGACGACGGCCTCGCTCGCGGTGGCTTGCGGCACGATTTGTCCCGCAGCGCCGATGATCGCCTGCAACACCTCGACGAAGATCTTGTCGCCGCCGACCTGTTTGAGGAATCGCAGCACGGTGGCCAGTTCGTTGTCGAACGGGACTGTGATCGGCAAGGTGTTGCCACCGGGTTTGGGGCTCGGTGCCGCGGGTGCCGCGGGAACCGCCGGGCGCGGCGGAGCGCTCTGGGCGGTGGGGGCACCGACGGCCATCACCGCCACGGTGGCCAAGCCGATGGTCGCGGTCACCACCGGTCGCGAGAGCTTGCCGAGCATCGTCACTCCAAGATGTTGTTACTGATGAGGTTTCAGTGACAGAACAACACGAGTGTGACTATCGGGGCAATCGACGAGGCCAAGCTGTGACGGGGCTGCAACCCAGTGATGACCCGGCCCAGACCCGGACGGGGTTCAGATCCCGGGTCGGGACTCAGACGTAGGCGATGCCGATGACGGGCACGATCCCGCAGGAAACGATGCGCTTGCTCTTCGCCTTCGTCGTCACGTCACCGGAGATGACGGTGAGCACGCGGCCCCGACCGGTGGAAGCGATGGCGGTGAAGGTGCCCGGGCCGTCGGTGGCGTTGATCTTCGGGTTGCGGCGCAGGCTGGTGGTGCCGGTGGCACCGGTGTCGAGGTTGAGCCACTGCGCGATCAGCGGCCGGGCGTGGTTGTTCACCGCGGGCCCGGTGCCCATGCTGGTGTAGACGTAGCCGACCTGACCGCGCTTGGGCCCGGGGGCGGGCGCCTTCTGCGGGCCGGCGGTGACCAGGGCGCGGCCGAGCGAGTTGCCCCCGCCCAATGAACCGGCGGGCCCGTTCGCCGCGTCGGGCATGCACCCGATGCCGATCGTCGGGTAGAGGAATTCCTGGATCTTCGGGGCGCCGGGGCCGCGCGGGATCTCCGGGTCGCCCGGTTTGGCCTTCTTGGCGGCCGGCAGGCGATGGGTCTGGTTGTAGGCGGCGAGGTTCCGCTTGCCGGGTTCGCCGAGGAAGTCGATGACCTGTTGCCACACGGCCCGCACATTCGGGGGCAGTGACGGATCTGCGCCCAACCTGTTCGCGTCGGCGAACAGCGCCGGGTTGACCTTGCCGTCGGGGCCCGGGGTCGCCATCGAGCCGACGATGGCGGGCACGAAGGCGCCGAGGGAGTCCAGCACCTGGCGGTCGACCGTGCCCGGCGCGGTCCTCGTCGCCGCGGTCAAGCCCTGATGGGCGGCATCCGGGCTGGCGCCGGCCGGGGTGGCGGCGCTGCCGAGCAGGCTGGCGGACAGGGCGACGGTGGCCGCGGCGAACGAGAGGGGCAGTCGCACGGGTGAGGTCCTAACGGTTGGCGAAGCGGATCGCGCGCCAGTCTATGTGTCTGAAGGCGCTGGGTCAGCACAGACCCGCAGCGAGCACCATAACCCCAGGGGCGTGTTACTGGTGAGTCTGGTGACACAATTGTTACTGACCGCCTTCTGTTATTGACCGCCTTCCCTTCGCCCACGGGTATCGCGGACCGGTGGTTAGATCTACCCATGCGCAGCCGACACGTCGCGACGATGCCCCCTCCGAGCCGGATCGTCGGCGCACTGGTGGCGACGGTGCTCGCCGTCGGCATGACGGGCGCCTGCGGCAGATCCGACGTGAGCACCACGGTCACGATGCTGACCCATGACTCCTTCGCCCTGCCCTCGTCGGTCGTCGACGAGTTCCACACGACCACCGGTCTGACCCTCAAGATCGCCAAGTCCGGCGACGCGGGCAAGTTGGCCTCGCAGATCTCGCTGACGCCCGGGGCACCCAAGGGCGACTTGGTCTACGGCATCGACAACACCTTTGCGTCGCGGCCGGTCGAAGCCGGAGCGCTGGTGTCCTACGTGTCGCCGGCCGCGGCCAACGGGGCCGCGGACTACGCCCTGCCCGGTGCGGCCGGACTGCTGACCGCGGTCAGTCGTGGCGACGTCTGTCTCAACGTCGACTCAGCCTGGTACGACCGCCGTGGCGAAGTGCCGCCGAGCACCCTCGACGACCTGGCGAAGCCGCAATACCGCGGACAGGCCGCACTGCTGGACCCGGGGACTTCCTCGCCGGGGATCTCGTTCCTGCTCACGACCATCGGACAGAAGCGCGGCGGCTGGGAGGCGTACTGGCGCAGCCTCGTCGCCAACGGCGCCACGATCGTCTCCGGGTGGGAGATCGCCTACAACCAGCTGTTCAGTGCCGGCGCGGGACACGGCTCCAAACCCATCGTGATCTCCTACGCCTCGTCGCCCGCCGCGACGCCGGGCACAGCGGCGCTCCTGAACACCTGCTTCCGGCAGGTGGAGTACGCCGGGATCCTCAAGGGCGCGGCCAATATCGAGGGTGCGCGCAAGGCCATCGACTTCCTGCTGAGCCCGGCGGTTCAGAAGGAGTTGCCGGCCGCGATGTACGTCTACCCGGTCACGCGGGGCATCCGGCTGCCCGACGGGTGGGCCACGCGGGCGCCGATTCCGGAGTGGACGGTGACCATGCCGCCCGACTTCATCGCCAAGAACCGGGAGACGTGGCTGCGGCAGTGGCGAGACGCCGTAGGGCGGTGAGTCCGCTGCGGCTCCGCCGCCCGAGCCTGCTGCGGCTCCGCCGCCCGCCGCGCGTCGGGGTGCTCGCGCTGACGGCGGTGCCCGTGGTCTTCCTCGCGGTGTTCTTCGGGTGGCCCCTGGTCGCACTATTCGAGCGCGCCGTCGCGGCCAACGACGGGGCGGGGCTGCTCGAGTTGTGGCGGCGAGCCGGCGCCGGCCCCTTGCTCTCCTTCACCCTCGCCCAAGCCGCGGCGTCGACGGTGTTGACGATCGCGGTCGCCGCACCGATCACCTGGCTCGTCGCACGCGTGCGGCTCGCCGGTTCACGGCTGCTGTTGGTGATGGTGACGCTGCCGTTCGTCCTGCCCAGCGTCGTCGTCGGGATGGCGTTCCGCGCGGTGTTCACCGGGCCGCTGGCCTTCCTGCCGGCGATCCTGGGCGGGGCGCTCGACGACGCGGGCCCGAGCCTGGTCCCGGTGTTGTGTGCGCACGTGTTCCTCAACGTCGCGGTGGTCGTTCGCGTGGTGGGGGCCGCCTGGGCCGGGCTGGATCCGCGCCTCGAACAGGCCGCCCAAGTCGCCGGCGCCGGCCCCTGGCGCGCCTTCTCCTCGGTCACGCTGCCGCGACTGCTGCCGTCGATCGCGGCCGCGGCCGCCCTGGTCTTCCTGTTCTGCACCACCAGCTACGGCGTGATCATGGTGCTCGGCAACGGGCGGCTGCGGACGGTCGAGACGGCGATCTACACCGAGGGGGTGGGCTACTTCCGACTGCCAGAGGCCGCAGCGCTGTCGGTGCTGCAGATCGTCGTGGTGGTGGTCACGCTCGCCCTCGCGCGATTGCTCTCGCGGCGCGTCGCGGACGACCGGCCCAGCGACGTGCCCCCGCCCCGGCCGAGCGGCCGCATCCGGATCGCCGTGGGCCTGACCGTGACGTGGGCGGTGCTGTGGCTGGCGGTCCCGTTGGCCGTGTTGGCGTTGTGGTCGGTACGCCCGGCCGGGCCGGGCAGTTGGACCCTGGCCGGGTATCGCGGGCTGGGGCAGGAGGTCAACGGCATCACGCCGCTGTCGTCGGCGGTGGTGTCGCTGACCACCGCGGTGGTGGCGGCCGCGCTGGCCTTCGCAGTGGGCCTGAATGCCGCCGTGGTCCTGACCCGGCTGCGCGGACCGCTGCGCGCGGTCGCGGAAGTCGTCGCCACCGTCCCGCTCGGGGTGAGCGCGGTGACCCTGGGGTTCGGCTACACCCTCGTCCTCGCGCAGTGGCCGGCGCGGTTGTCGAACTCGTGGTTGGTGATCGCGGCGGTGCAGGCGCTGGTCGTGGTACCGCTGGTGATCCGGATTGCCGTCCCAGCGCTGGAGCGGGTACCGGGCGGCCTGAGGGCCGCCGCCGCGACCCTGGGGGCGAGCCCGGCGCGCGTGTTCGCCACCGTCGAATTGCCGATCGTGGGCCGCTCATTGGCCGCGGCGGCCGGGTTCGCGTTCATCCTGAGCCTCGGCGAGTTCGGGGCGACCAGTTTCCTCGCCCGCGTGGATACCACGACGCTGCCGGTGATGATCGGCACCGCGCTCAACCGCCCCGGTGAGGCGAGTCTGGCGACCGCGATGGCCTGCTCGGTCGTGCTCGTCGCAGCCACGGCGTTGACGGTCGCGGTCGTCGAGGCCCTCCGGCCGGATGCGGGGGAGCTGCTGTGACAGGTGGGTTGCAGTGTCACTGGAACTGAACGGCGTCGGGGTGGACTACGGCGGCGGGCGGGTCGTCCGGAACGTCTCGTTGACGGTAGCCGCCGAGGCGTCGGCCGGCGGGCCGGTGACGGCGGTCCTGGGGCCGTCGGGGTGCGGGAAGTCGACGCTGCTGCGGGCGGTGGCCGGGCTCGAGCCACTGGCGACCGGGTCGATCGGCTTCGACGGCGCCGACCTCGCGGACGTGGCGCCGCACCAGCGCGATTTCGGGATCGTGTTCCAAGACGCGTTGTTGTTCCCCGGGCGCACCGTCGCGCAGAACGTGGCCTACGGCCTGCGGGTCCGCCGCTGGTCTCGGGCGCGGATCGCTGAGCGCGTCGCGGAGATGCTCGACCTCGTCGACCTGCCCGGACTCGGCGACCGCGACGCCGACGCGCTCTCCGGCGGACAGGCCCAGCGCGTGGCCCTGGCCCGGGCCCTGGCACCGGGTCCGCGCCTGCTGTTGCTCGACGAACCGCTCGCCGCCCTCGACGCCGGTCTGCGCGGGCGGTTGGCCGACGACATCACCGCCATCGTCGCGGCCACCGCCACGCCGACCATCGTGGTCACCCATGACCACGACGAGGCGGCGACGATGGGGGACACGGTCGTGGTGATGCGCGACGGCGCGATCGTCGCGCAGGACAGCGCGACCCGGTTGTGGCGCTATCCCGCCGACGAGTGGACGGCGCGGTTCCTCGGCTGGGAGCACCTGGTGGCGGCCGAGTGCTCCGGCGGGCTGGTCCGCACCGAACTCGGCGACCTGCGCGCCGCAGAGCTCGGCCTCACGCCCGACGAGCCGCTCGCCGCGGTGGCGATCCGGGCCGAGTCGTTGCGCGCCCGTCGGCCCGGCGCGTCCGCGGCGACCGTGTTGCGCGTGCTGCGCGTGCGTGCGCTGCCCGACCGGACCTACGTCATCCTCGACGGTTCGGCGCTGGCGGCCCCGGTGGCGGGACTCGGCGCCCTGCTCGACGACGAGGACGGTGTCATCCCGCAACCCGGGGACGAGGTGGCGGTGACCCTGGTCGGGGCGCGCACCGGCATCGTGCGCAAGCGGGGGCGCTGATGGCGCCGCGGGTCGTGGTGGCCGGCGCGGTGATCCGCAACCACCCCGACGGACCCCGGCTGCTGCTCGCCCAGCGCGACTATCCCGCCGAACTCGCCGGGTTGTGGGAGTTGCCCGGCGGCAAGGCGGAGCCGGGGGAGTCCGACGGGCAGGCGCTGGTGCGTGAGTTGCGGGAGGAACTGGATATCGAGGTGGTCGCGGGGAGTGCCGTCGGCTCGCCGGTGACGCTGCGCGAGGGCCTGGAACTGCGCGCCTATCGGGCGCGATGGCTGGCGGGCGAGCCCGCCGCACTCGAGCACCGGGCCGTCGAGTGGGTCGACGCCGTGGAGCTCAGCGGATTGGCGGCGGACGGCCGCGTCGTCCCGGCCGATGCCGGCTGGGTCCCGGACCTGCTGGTGCTGCTCAGGCAGCCCGCACCTTCTTGATGGTCTTCTCGAGCTTCTTGCGGTTCATGCCGTCGAGGTCGAGCTTCTGCAGACGGTGCACCACGACCGGGCAGCGCATGCACCGCACATCCTTGCGGCAGCACTTCTTCTTGGGTTTCATGCCGCGCACCTTGGCCGCGGCTTTGCTACTGCCCATGTCCTCTAAATTAGCATAGGTATGCCTAATGAAGGCAAGGGTGTGCTGGCGTGATGGGTGTCTCACCTCACCTCGTCGATTCCCACTGGGACGCCCAACGCCGCTAGAATCGCAGGGTTGGCGACGGCGCCGACCCCCTTTACCTGCGCCGGTCGTACTCCGGCCCCGCCCCATCATCAGAAAGTCACGCCTGTGAGCGCTGCTCGAAACTTCCGCAACGTCGCGATCGTCGCGCACGTCGACCACGGGAAGACCACCCTCGTCGACGCGATGCTCCGCCAGTCCGGCGCCTTCGCCGAACGTTCCGAGCCGGTCGACCGCGTGATGGACTCCGGTGACCTCGAGCGCGAGAAGGGCATCACCATTCTCGCGAAGAACACTGCCGTGCACCGCCGCCAGCCCGATGGCACCGAGGTCATCATCAACGTCATCGACACCCCCGGGCACGCCGACTTCGGTGGCGAGGTCGAGCGCGGCCTGTCGATGGTCGACGGGGTGGTGCTGCTGGTCGACGCCTCGGAGGGCCCGCTGCCGCAGACGCGATTCGTGATGCGCAAGGCACTCGCGGCGGCGCTGCCGGTGATCCTCGTCGTGAACAAGACCGATCGGCCCGACGCACGGATCGACGAAGTGGTCCACGAGGCCCAGGACCTGCTGCTCGACCTCGCCTCCGACCTCGAGGACGAAGAGGCCAGCCAGGCCGCAGAACTCGCCCTCGAGCTACCGGTGCTCTACGCGTCGGGCCGGGCGGGTGTCGCCTCGATGGACAAGCCGGCCGACGGCTCGGTGCCCGACGGGGAGAACCTCGACCCGTTCTTCGACGTGCTGATGGAGCACGTGCCCGCACCCAAGGGTGATCCGGACGCGCCGCTGCAGGCCCATGTGACCAACCTCGACGCCTCGGCCTTCCTCGGCCGACTGGCGCTGGTCCGGATCCACAACGGCACGCTGCGCAAGGGCCAGCAGGTGGCGTGGTGCCGCGAAGTCGACGGTGCCCCGGTCATCGAGAAGGCCAAGATCACCGAGTTGCTCGCCACCGTCGGCGTCGATCGTGAGCCGGCCGAGGAGGCCGTCGCCGGCGACATCGTCGCGGTCGCCGGCATGCCGGAGATCATGATCGGCGACACCCTCGCCGACGCGGACGACCCGCAGCCGCTGCCGCGCATCACCGTCGACGAGCCGGCGATCTCGGTCACCATCGGCACCAACTCCTCGCCGCTGGCCGGGCGCGTGTCCGGGCACAAGCTGACCGCGCGGATGGTGAAGTCGCGACTGGATTCGGAGTTGATCGGCAACGTGTCGCTGCGCGTCGTCGACATCGGCCGACCCGATGCCTGGGAGGTGCAGGGCCGCGGCGAGTTGGCGCTGGCGATCCTCGTCGAGCAGATGCGCCGCGAGGGCTTCGAGTTGACCGTCGGCAAGCCCCAGGTGGTGACCCGCCAGGTCGACGGCAAGGTGCACGAGCCCTATGAGCACCTCACCATCGATGTGCCCGAGGAGTACCTCGGCGCGGTCACCCAGCTGCTCGCCGCGCGCAAGGGGCGGATGGACCACATGGCCACCAACGCCCACGGGTGGGTCCGGATGGAATTCATCGTCCCCAGCCGCGGGTTGATCGGCTTCCGCACCGACTTCCTGACCGAGACGCGTGGGACGGGCATCGCCAACGCGGTGTTCGACGGTTACGCGCCCTGGGCCGGGGAGATCCGCGCGCGCCACAGCGGTTCGCTGGTCAGCGACCGGCAGGGCTCGGTGACGCCGTACGCCATGATCCAGCTCGCCGACCGCGGGACCTTCTTCGTCCACCCCGGCGACGATTCCTACGAGGGCCACGTGGTGGGCATCAACCCGCGCGCCGAGGACCTCGACATCAACGTCACCCGGGAGAAGAAGCTCACCAATATGCGCCAGTCGTCGGCCGACGTGATGGAGACCCTGGCCAAGCCGATGCAACTCGACCTCGAGGGGGCGATGGAGTTCTGCGCCGTCGACGAGTGCGTGGAGGTCACCCCCGAGATCGTCCGGGTGCGTAAGGTTCATCTCGATGCCACGACGCGCGCCCGCGAGCGGTCGCGGGCCAAGGCGCGCGACGCGAGCGTCTAGAACACCGGTGGGGTCAGGGTTCGGAGGGAGGCGGCGGTGCGCAACGCGAGACGGGTCGGCGTAGGCCTGGCGCTGGCTGCGACGCTGGTCGTCGGGGGCTGCATGGCCTCGCCGCCGCCACCGGTGCAGCCGAGCGCGCCAGCGCCGGTCCAGGCGGAGTATCCGACGGAGAAGACGATTCACGTCGCCACGGATTCGATCGGGGCCGGGTTCAACCCGCACCTGGCGGCCGACCAGTCGCCGGTCACCACCGCGATCGGCACACTCACCCTGCCCAGCGCCTTCGATCCGGTGGCCGGCCCGGACGGGACACTGCAATGGCGGCTGTCCGACTCGCTGCTGACCTCGGCGCAGGTGACCTCGACCGCGCCGTTCGCGGTGACCTACCGGATCCAGACCAATGCGCAGTGGTCCGACGGCCTGCCGATCACCGGTGACGACTTCGCCTACCTGTGGCAGCAGATGTCGCGCCAGCCGAATGCGGTGTCCCCCGCGGGCTACCGCCTGATCGACTCGGTGCAGTCCAGCTCGGGCGGGAAGGCGGTCGTGGTCACCTTCGCCCGCGAATACCCGCGGTGGCGCGAACTGTTCCGCTCCCTGCTGCCCAGCCACGTCCTGCGCGCGCTGCCGACCGGTTTCCAAACCGGCATGGACTCGGGCAAGCCCGTTTCCGGGGGTCCGTTCGCGATCGTCGGCATCGACCTCGCGCGCGACGAGGTCCGACTAGTCCGCAACGACCGGTTCTGGCGGGAACCGGCGAAGCTGGACCAGATCGTCTTCCGCCGCCCCGGCACCCAGTCGCAGACGGTGGAGTCCATCCGCACCGGCGATTCGGCGCTGGGCGTGCTCAGCGCGGGGCCCGCACAGGAACAGCTGCTCGGCGCCATCCCGACGACCGTCGTGCGGCGCAACCTCGAGTCGCGCGTGTTCGACATCCACGTCAACACGCGCTCGACGACGATGCGCCAGCAGGCCGTGCGGGCCGCGGTGCTGGGGATGATCGACGCGCGGATCGTGCGCTATGCCGCCACCGGCGACGACGACGTCACCTCGTTCGCCAACACGGTCTACTCGCCCTCGGATCCCGGATACTTCAATCCCGGGCGCCCGCGGCCGAGTGCCGCGGCGGTGGACGAGTTGCTCGCATCGGCCGGATACCGGCGGGTGCGGCCGCCGCGCGCCGCACCGGCCCCCGCGCCGGGCGGCCCGGCCGCTGCCCCGGCTTCGCCGTCACCGACAGTTGCCAAGGCCGCGCCGCAAGGGCGCGACGAGCGGATTCCGCCCGGCGTCCTGCCCTTTGTCAAGGACGGCAAACAGCTGCAGGTGCGCGTCGGAGCGGTGGCGACGGACCCGCGCACGGTGGCGGCTGCGGCCGCCATCGTCGACCAGCTGCGCGCGGTCGGCGCCGGGGCCTCGGTGGTGAAACTCCCCAACAGCGAGCTGTATTCGTCGGCGCTGACCGGCGCTCGCGTCGACCTGGTCGTCGGCTGGTCGGACGGCAGTATCAGCCCTGCCACGGCGCTGGCATCGCTGGTCGACTGCGACCAGCCGAAGAAGGGGACTGCGGGCGCCACGACCACCACTCCGACGCCCGACCGGGCCGAGGAGTCGGCGAGCTTCACCAGCAACATTTCCGGATTGTGTGATGCCGCGCTGATCGGCCTCGCACGGGAAGCGATCTCGGCGCCGGATCCGACAGCGGTGCTGGACGAGGCCGAGGGGCGGCTCGCCGACGCGGCGATCTACCTCCCGATCTACCAGGACTCGGCGCTGGTCGTGGTCACCGACGAGGTGACCGGTGTGCCGCTCGACGGGCCGGTCCAGACGTCGATCTTCGCCGGGGCCGCCCGATGGGCTCTGCCCCAGTGACGGCGCCGCTGCCCGGCCGCCGCCTGCTGCTGGTGCATGCGCACCCCGACGACGAGTCGTTGATGACCGGGGGCACGATCGCCCACTACCTGGCCGCCGGCGCCGACGTGGTGGTCGTGACGTTCACCCTGGGCGAGGAGGGCGAGGTCATCGGTGCGGACTGGGCCGGCCTGGTCGCCGACGGCGGTGCCGATCAGCTCGGCGGCTTCCGCATCGGGGAACTGACCGCGGCACTGGCCGAGCTGAGCCCCGACGGTGCCGAGCCGCTCGCACCGCGCTTCCTGGGCGGCGCCGGTCGATGGCGGGACTCGGGAATGGCGGGGTCGCCGTCGGCGCAGCACCCGCGCGCGCTCGTCCAGGCGCCGTTGGCCGATGTCGTCGACGCCCTGGTGCGCGAGCTGCGCGAGTTCGACCCGCAGGTCGTCATCACCTACGACGAGGACGGCACCTACGGACACCCCGATCACCGCCGGGTGCACGAGGTGTGCGCGGCCGCCGTCGCGGCGCACACCGCGGCAACCGGCCGACCTGTCAAGGTCTACGAATCGGTGACCGAGCGGACCGCGCTGCAGCGCGGCCTCGCCGCGGCCGCCGGCCGGGTCCCGGCCGGGTGGCGGATGCCCGGGCCGGGGGAGCTGCCCAGTTGCCCGGATGACGAGATCACGGCCGAGATCGATGTGACCGGGGTCCTGGACCGCAAGATCGCCGCACTGGCCGCCCATGCGACGCAGGTCACGGTGGCGCCATCGCGCCGCGAGTACGCGCTCTCCAACGACATCCTGGCGCCCATCGGCACCGTCGAGCACTATCGGCGAGTCGATCAGGCCGGTCGCACCGCCGAACGGGAGACCGATCTGTTCGAGGGGGTCGGGTGAGCCGGGTGCCCGGCTGGGTGTTCGGGCTGCTGCTGTTCGTCGACGGCGTGATCGTCGGGATCCTCTCCGTCGCGTTCCTCAACCTGTATGTCGGCACGGTGCCGGCGCCGATCGGGATTCTCGTCGCCGCGGTGGGCAACAGCCTGCTCGTGTGGTTGGCGTCGTCGTTCGCCGACGCTCCGTTCCTGTGGTTGCCCGTTCTCGGCTGGGGTGCCGTCGTCGCGCTGGGCGTGGGCACCGGACCCGGCGGGGACGTGCTGTTCGGGTCGGATTGGCGCGTTGCGGCACTGATCCTGGCCGGCGTCGGAACCCCCGTCACCCTCGCGTGGTGGCGCGGTACCCGGCGCCGGATCGCGACCGCTGCCCGGCGGTAACGACCCCGGTGGAATCAGGTCGGCGGCGGCCGCGGCTACTATCGGGACGGTGAGTGATGAACGCCCCTCCGCGGCAGCGATGCGACGGGCGCTGCGGCGCGCCCGGGACGGTGCGACCCTCAATGTTGACGAGGCCGCAGTCCTGTTGGCCGCTGACGGTGATGATCTCGCCGACCTGACGACCAGTGCCGCGCGCGTCCGCGACGCCGGTCTCGCGACGGCCGGGCGCGCGGGTGCGATCACCTATTCGCGCAAGGTCTTCATCCCGTTGACGCATCTGTGCCGGGACCGCTGCCACTACTGCACCTTCGTGACCGTGCCCGGCAAACTGGCGGCGCAGGGCCGGGGCATGTTCGCCGAGATCGACGAGGTCCTCGAGATCGCGCGCGCAGGTGCGGCGCTGGGGTGCAAGGAGGCACTGTTCACCCTGGGCGACCGGCCCGAGGACCGGTGGCCGCAGGCAGCGGACTGGCTCGACGCCCGCGGGTACGACTCGACGTTGCAGTACCTGCGCGCCGCAGCCATCCGGGTGCTGGAGGAGACGGGGCTCTTGCCGCACCTCAACCCGGGCGTCATGTCGTGGGAGGAGATGTCGCGGCTCAAACCGGTTGCCCCGTCGATGGGGATGATGCTGGAGACGACGTCGCGACGGCTGTTCGAGGAGAAGGGGCAGCCGCACTACGGCAGCCCCGACAAGGACCCCGCGGTGCGTTTGCAAGTGCTCACCGACGCGGGCCGCCTGTCGGTGCCGTTCACGACGGGAATCCTCGTCGGGATCGGTGAGACCCGCGAGGAACGCGCCGAATCGATCATGGCGATCCGGGCGAGCCACAAGGCGTACGGGCACATCCAGGAAGTCATCGTGCAGAACTTCCGGGCCAAGCCCGACACGGCGATGCGCGCCGTGCCCGACGCCGACCTCGCCGAGTACCGGGCCGCCATCGCCGTGGCGCGACTGCTGCTGGGGCCGGCCATGCGGATCCAGGCGCCGCCGAACCTGGTCGACGCCGCCGAGTGCACCGGGCTGATCGCCGCCGGTATCGACGACTGGGGCGGGGTATCGCCGCTGACACCCGATCACGTCAACCCCGAGCGGCCGTGGCCGAACCTCGACGCGCTGGCCGACATCACCGCGGCGAGCGGCTTCACCCTGACCGAGCGGTTGACCGCGCAACCTCCCTACATCCTCGCCGGGTCGCCGTGGATCGACCCGCGCGTTGCCGGGCATGTGCGCGCCCTGGCCGATCCGGACACCGGTCTCGCCGTGGCCGGAGCGGTGCCGGTCGGGCGGCCGTGGCAGGAGCCCGACGAGGAATGGGCGTCGACCGGGCGCATCGACCTGAATTCCGACATCGACGTGTCGGGGCGGCGGGCCGAGACGCGCAGCGACCTCGGTTCGGCCTTCGGTGACTGGGAGACCGTTCGAGGACAGGTGCGGGCCCTGGCCGACGCCGAGACGGGGGTGCCGGCGCGGCTGTCGTCGGAGGTCGCAGCGGCGCTGCGGCACGCTGAAGCCGATCCGGCCGGGTGCAGCGACGACGACTACCTCGCGCTCGCCACTGCTGATGGCGACGACCTGGAAGCGCTTGTGGCACTTGCGGATTCGATCCGCGCCGACGTCGTCGGGCCCGACGTCACCTACGTGGTGAACCGGAACATCAACTTCACCAACATCTGCTACACGGGTTGTCGGTTTTGCGCGTTCGCCCAGCGCAAAGGGGATGCCGACGCGTTCACCCTGTCCGCCGACGAGGTGGCCGACCGTGCGTGGGAGGCGCATGTGGCCGGGGCGACCGAGATCTGCATGCAAGGCGGCATCGACCCGGAACTGCCGGTGACCGGATACGCCGACCTGGTGCGCGCGGTGAAGGCGCGGGTGCCGTCGATGCACGTGCACGCGTTCAGCCCGATGGAGGTCGTGAACGGCGCATCGCGCGGCGGTCAGTCGGTGCACGACTGGCTCGTCGCGTTGCGCGAGGCCGGGCTCGACACGATCCCGGGTACCGCGGCGGAGATCCTCGACGACGAGGTGCGCTGGGTGCTGACGAAGGGCAAACTGCCCACGGCCAGCTGGATCGAGGTGATCACCACCGCGCACCGGGTGGGGCTGCGTTCGAGTTCGACGATGATGTACGGACATGTCGACGCGCCCCGCCATTGGGTGGGCCACCTCAACGTCCTTCGGGCGATCCAGGACGATACCGGCGGCTTCACCGAGTTCGTGCCGCTGCCATTCGTGCACCAGAGCTCGCCGCTGTACCTGGCCGGCGCGTCTCGTCCCGGGCCGACGCGCCGCGACAACCGCGCGGTGCACGCCTTGGCCCGGGTCATGTTGCACGGCCGGATCGACAACATTCAGACCAGTTGGGTCAAGCTCGGCGTGGAGGGCACCCGCGCCATGCTGACCGGCGGCGCCAACGACCTGGGCGGCACGCTGATGGAGGAGACCATCTCGAGGATGGCCGGATCGACCCACGGATCGGAGAAGACGGTGGCGGAGTTGCGCCTGATCGCCGACGGGATCGGGCGCCCCACCCGGCAGCGGACCACCGACTACGGCCGTGTCGGGGCCGACGAGAGTGATGCGCGCCATCTCGGCGGAGCCCCGATTTCGCTGGCCACCGCCCATGGCCGATAATTGTGCGTTGAAGACTTCAGCTATTCGTGGTGCCGCGGCTGAGCCCAGCCGTTGCGTGCGCCGATTGCCGTTCCCGGCCCCGGTGGGGTCGGCGGCGTTAAGGAGACTGTGGTGACCTACATCATCGCCGAGCCCTGTGTGGACGTCCTGGATAGGGCCTGCGTCGAGGAATGCCCGGTGGACTGCATCTATGAGGGCGGGCGGATGCTCTACATCCAGCCCGACGAGTGCGTGGACTGCGGTGCGTGTGAGCCGGTGTGCCCGGTCGAGGCCATCTTCTACGAGGACGACGTGCCCGACGACTGGGAGCCCTATTACGCGGCCAACGTCGACTTCTTCGCCGACCTGGGGTCGCCGGGCGGCGCGAGCAAGGTCGGCAAGGTCGACTACGACCCGCCGTTCATCAAGAACCTGCCGCCGATGAGCGAGGACTAGCGGAGCATGGATGCCACGGGAGCAGGTCGAGGCGCACGCCGCCGGGTGAGTGCATTGCTGCCGGATTTCCCGTGGGACACCATCGCCGGCGCGCGCGCCGAGGCCGCCGCGCATCCCGACGGACTCATCGATCTGTCAGTCGGCACCCCGGTCGACCTGGTCGATCCGTTGATCTGCGAGGCGTTGACCGCTGCGTCGAGCTTTCCCGGCTATCCGACGACCATCGGCACACCTGAGTTGCGTGATGCGGCCTCGGCCGCATTGACCCGCCGCTACGGAGCCGTCGAATTGGGTCGCGACCAGATCCTCCCGGTCATCGGGACCAAGGAGGCGATTGCCGGGATCTGTTCGATTCTCGGCCTCGGGCGCGGTGACGCCGTCGTCATCCCCGAAGTCGCCTATCCGACCTATGAGGTGAGCGCACTGTTGGCCGGTGCGATTCCGGTCCGCGCCGACCACTCGGGCCGTGCCGACCTGGGGACTGCCGGCGTGGTCTTCCTCAACTCGCCGTCGAATCCGACCGGTGCGGTGATGGGTGTCGAGGAGTTGCGGGCCGAGGTGGCGTGGGCGCGCGAGCGCGGAGCGATCGTCGTGTCCGATGAGTGCTATCTGGGCCTCGGGTGGGATGCAGAACCGGTGTCGATCCTGGACCCCCGCGTCTGCGATGGGGACACCAGCGGGCTGCTCGCCGTGCACTCGCTGTCGAAGATCTCGAATCTGGCCTCGTACCGGGCGGGGTTCTTCGCCGGCGATGCCGGGTTGGTCGGGGAGTTGCTCGCGGTGCGCAAGCACTCCGGGCTGATGGTGCCGTTCCCGATCCAGGCGGCGATGACTGCGGCGCTGGACGACGACCGCCACGTCGACGACCAGGCGCGGCGCTACCGCGACCGGCGTGACGTGCTCAAACCCGCCGTCATCGAGGCCGGTTTTCGGATCGATCATTCCGAGGCCGGCCTCTACCTGTGGGCCAGCCGGGACGAGGATGCGCGCATCACCCACCGTTGGTTGGCCCGGCGCGGGATCCTCGCCGCGCCCGGTGACTTCTATGGTCCGATGGGGGCGACGCACGTGCGCATCGCGCTGACCGCTTCCGACGATCAGATCGCGCAGGCCGCGCGCCGCCTGCGCGGATAGCACCGCGGGCAGCGCTCCGCGGGGCCCTAGCGCACGAGGGCGATCGCGAACCCGTCCCAGCCCTTGACGCCCACCGTTTGCAGCGCGGTGGCATCCAGACGCGGATGGGAGCCGAGCAGGTGCAGGGCGTCGCGCGTCCCGTCACCGGCCGCACTGTCCTCATCGAGGCGGCGCACGACGTTGTCGACCACGATCACGGCGCCGGATTCGGTCAACCGCAGCGCCCACTCGAGGTAGTTGGCGTTGTTCTCCTTGTCGGCGTCGATGAACACCAGGTCGAACGGTCCGTTGACGGTGTGCAGGGTGTCCAATGCGGGGCCGACGAGGATTTCGACGCGATCGGCGAGGCCGGCCCGGGCGAGGCTGGCCGAGGCGACCCCGGCATGGTCGGGTTCGGATTCCAGGCTGACGACCACGCCGTCGGCCCCCACCCCCTTGGCCAGCCATGCGGTGCTGTACCCGCCGAGGGTCCCGACCTCCAATACCCGCCGTGCCCCGGCGATGCGGGTCAGCAGGTAGAGGAACTTGCCCTGGTTGGGGGAGACCGCGATGTCGGGCAGGCCGCCGTCGACTTGCGCCTGGCGGATGAAGTCGAAGTCCGCCGCATCGTCTGCGACGGTCCGGGTCAGGTAGTCGTCGGCCTGCGCCCACCGATTCAAGTCCACGGTCTCAACGCTACGCCCGGGCCACGTTGTCAGTTGTGCTTGTGCAGCGCCTCGTTGAGGGCGATCCCGTCGCCCTTCCACGGCACGACCTCGACGACGCCGGAGGTGCTGTTGCGCCGGAACAGGATGTTCGACGTCCCGGCGAGATCGCGGGCCTTGACCGCGGTGCCGTCGGGCCCCACGACCTTCGTGCCCGCGGTGAGGTAGAGGCCGGCCTCGATGACACAGTCATCGCCGAGCGGGATGCCGCAGCCGGAATTGGCCCCCAACAGGCAGCGCTTGCCCAGCGAGATGATCTCTTTGCCGCCGCCGGACAGGGTGCCCATCGTCGATGCGCCGCCGCCGATGTCGGAGCCCTCGCCGACGACGACGCCGGCGGAGATGCGGCCTTCGACCATCGAGTTGCCCAACGTGCCGGCGTTGAAGTTCACAAAACCCTCGTGCATGACGGTGGTGCCCTCGGCGAGGTGCGCGCCGAGGCGGACCCGGCTCGCGTCGCCGATGCGGACGCCGGAGGGGATCACGTAGTCGACCATGCGCGGGAACTTGTCGATCGAGTACACGGTCACGTTGCCGCGAGCGCGAAGCCGGGCGCGGACTGATTCGAAGCCCTCCACCGCGCACGGGCCGAAGTTGGTCCACACCACGTTGCTGAGGATGCCGAACTGCCCGTCGAGGTTGATCTCGTGCGGGGCGACCAGCCGGTGACTGAGCAGGTGTAGGCGCAGGTAGACGTCGTGGGCGTCGGCGGGGGGCGTCGACAGGTCGACGATGGCGGTGCGCACGGCGACGGTGCGCACGCCACGGTCGGCGTCGCTGCCCACCAGCGACGCCAGTTCTGCGGGGACTTCCGAGTCGGCCAGGACTTTGGTGCCCGACGCGGAGGCCACGCCGAGGGCCGGTTCGGGGAACCAGGTGTCCAGGACGGTGCCGTGGTCTGTGGTCGTGGCGATGCCGACTGCGAATGCTCCTTGATTGCTCACGGTCGGAAATCCTACTCGGGTCGCGAGCTGCCCCCACTGCTGCTACCTTCGCCTCACACCAACAATTGTGACCTGGATCTCATATCCCCCGCCGAGAGGATCCCGTGACCACACCCGCCGAAATCCCATCGCCGCGCACGCCTTCGGGCGCCGAGTTCGTGGCCGCGCAGGCCAGCCCCGAGTTCGCCAGGTTGCGCACCATGTTGCGCCGCTTCGTCTTCCCGATGACTGCGTTCTTCCTCCTCTGGTATGCGACTTATGTCCTGCTCGGCGCCTTCGCCCATGACTTCCTGGCAACGCCGGTGTGGGGCAACGTCAACGTCGGCCTGATCTTGGGGCTGCTCCAGTTCGTGACCACCTTCGCGATCACCGCCGCCTACGTCCGGTTCGCCGATCGCAAACTCGATCCGGCAGCCGAAGTGATCCGGGACAACTTCGCCGCCGGCGTCTACCGGGCCCAGGAGGCGAAGTGACCACGATGACCGCCTCGGCGGCGGTCGGCAACCCCGCCGTCAACATTGCGATCTTCATCGCGTTCGTGGCCGTCACGCTCTTCGTGGTGATCCGCGTCAGCGGCAACAACAAGTCCGCGTCGCAGTTCTTCACCGGTGGCAGTTCCTTCTCCGGACCGCAGAACGGCATCGCGATAGCCGGCGACTACCTGTCGGCGGCGAGCTTCCTCGGTATCGCCGGTGCCATCGCCCTTTACGGCTACGACGGGTTCCTGTACTCGATCGGCTTCCTGGTCGCCTGGCTCGTCGCCCTGCTGCTGGTCGCCGAGCTGTTGCGCAACACCGGGCGGTTCACCATGGCCGACGTGCTCAGCTTCCGGCTGCAGCAGCGGCCGGTGCGCACCGCGGCGGCGATCTCGACGTTGACGGTCTCGCTGTTCTACCTGCTCGCGCAGATGGCCGGTGCCGGCGGACTGGTGGCGCTGCTGCTCAACATCTCCTCCCGGACCGGCCAGTCGGTGGTGATCGCGGTGGTCGGCGTCCTGATGATCGTCTATGTGCTGATCGGCGGCATGAAGGGCACCACGTGGGTGCAGATCATCAAGGCCGTGCTGCTCATCACCGGCGCCGCGGTCATGACGGCCATCGTGCTTACCAAGGTGGGGCTCAACTTCTCCGATCTGCTCGGCCGGGCGCAGACGGCGATCAGCGATTCGACCGACAAGGCCGTTGCCGCGCGCGACGTGCTCGCCCCCGGAGCCAAGTACGGGGCGTCGACGCTGACCAAGACCGACTTCCTCTCGCTGGCCGTCGCGCTGGTGCTGGGGACCGCCGGACTGCCCCACGTGCTGATGCGCTTCTACACGGTGCCCACCGCGAAGGAGGCCCGTCGCTCGGTGGTGTGGTCGATCGTGCTCATCGGCGCCTTCTACCTGTTCACCCTGGTCCTGGGCTACGGTGCGGCGGCCTTCGTCGGGCCGGACAAGATTCTGGCCGCCGCCGGCAAGGAGAATGCGGCCGCGCCGCTGCTCGCCCTCGAACTCGGCGGCACGGTCCTGCTCGGCGTCATCTCGGCGGTCGCCTTCGCGACCATTCTCGCGGTCGTCGCCGGCCTCGCGATCACCGCGTCGGCATCCTTCGCCCACGACATCTACGCCAGCGTGATCAAGCGCGGCTACTGCACCGGTGAGGAGCAGGTCCGGGTCTCGCGCATCACCGTCGTGGTGCTGGGCATCCTGGGCATCGTGCTCGGCATCCTCGCCAACGGCCAGAACATCGCCTTCCTGGTGGCACTGGCCTTCGCCGTCGCCGCCTCGGCGAACCTGCCGACCATCCTCTACTCGCTGTACTGGCGGCGGTTCAACACCCGTGGCGCGTTGTGGAGCATGTACGGCGGGCTGATCTCGGCGATCGTGCTGATCGTCTTCTCCCCGGCGGTGTCGGGCCGGCCGACGTCGATGCTGCCCGGGGCCGACTTCCACTGGTTCCCCCTGCAGAACCCGGGCCTGGTGTCGATCCCGCTGGCCTTCCTCCTCGGCATCATCGGGACGTTGTCCTCGCCCGAGCGCGGCGATCGGGAGATCAACGCCGAGATGGAGGTCCGTTCGCTGACCGGCGTCGGCGCCGCCGGTGCGGTGGCGCACTGATCGGCTGCGGTGGCCGGTAGCCGGTGATGCGCTGACGGTGCGGTGGTTCACCCGACCGGCCCCGGTACGGTGAGCATCATGGCCTTGGACCTGCGCGCCGATCCCGCGGCGCTCACCGCAGCCCTGATCGACATCCCCAGCGAGTCGCGCGACGAGACCGCGATCGCCGACGCGGTGGAGGCCGCGCTGCGCGAGCAGACCTCCGGTTTCGAGATCGTCCGGCACGGCAACCGCGTCTTGGCCCGGACGAACCTCGATCGTCCGCGCCGTGTGCTGTTGGCCGGACACTTGGACACCGTGCCCATCGCCGACAACGTGCCGCACCGGTGGGCGGGGGACATCATCCACGGCTGCGGCAGCGTCGACATGAAGGCGGGCGACGCGGTGTTCCTGCACCTGGCCGCCACGCTGGAGTCCCCGCGCCACGACCTGACCCTGGTCTTCTACGACTGCGAGGAGATCGCCGCGGAGTTCAACGGGCTCGGCGCGATCGAGCGGGAACTGCCGCAGTGGCTCGACGCCGACGTCGCCATCCTGGGGGAGCCCACCGGGGGCCTGATCGAGGCCGGGTGCCAGGGCACGCTGCGCGTGCGGGTGAGCACCGGCGGCACCCGCGCGCACACCGCGCGGGCGTGGATGGGGGACAACGCGATTCACCGGCTCGGCGGACTTCTCGAGACTCTCGCGGCCTACCAGCCGCGTCGCGTCGAGATCGACGGGTGCGAGTACCGCGAGGGGCTGCAGGCGGTCGCGGTGACCGGCGGTGTCGCGGGCAATGTCGTGCCCGACGCCGCCAGCGTCGATGTCAATTTCCGCTTCGCCCCCGACCGCGACGAACAACAGGCGCTGGCGCATGTCCGCGACGTCATCGCCGCCGCACCGGGTGGCGCCGACCTCGCCGTCGAGCTGACCGACTCCGCCCCGGGAGCCCTTCCCGGGCTGAGCAATCCGGCCGCGGCCGAACTCGTCGCCGCCGCCGACGGGGAGTTCCGCGCCAAGTTCGGCTGGACCGACGTGTCCCGGCTCGCCGCGCGCGGGGTGCCCGCGGTCAATTTCGGGCCCGGCGATCCGAGCCTGGCCCACATGCGCGACGAGCACGTGCCCGTCGCGCAGATCCGCGCGGTGCACGGCGTGCTGCGCGACTACCTGAGCGGAGCGACCTCGTGAACGATCCTGGATCGGAGCCGAATCCCGAGGTGATCCCTGACTCGGGTCGCTATGTCGGCTCGACCTGGGTCGCCGGCGACCCCGCGGAGCTGGAGGTGACCGCGGATCGGCGGCTGCTGAACCGCCGGCCGCCGGCGACCCAGGCCGAGATCAACCAGCTCAAGATCGACGATTCGTGGCGCGTGCTGCGCATCCAGTCCGAATTCGTGACCGGCTTCGAAGCGCTGCTCCGCGTCCACGACGCGGTGACCGTCTTCGGCTCGGCCCGCACCCCGCTGGGCAGCGCGGCCTACGAGTTCGGCGTCGACCTCGGCCGGGCGATCGGGGCGGCGGGCTACGCGGTGATCACCGGCGGCGGCCCGGGCAGCATGGAATCGGTCAACCGCGGCGCCCGCCAGGCCGGTGCCCGCTCCATCGGACTGGGCATCGAGTTGCCGTTCGAGCAGAATCTCAACCCGTTCATCGACATCGGGATAAACTTCCGCTATTTCTTCGTCCGCAAGACCATGTTCCTCAAGTACTCGCAGGCGTTCGTGTGCCTGCCCGGTGGGTTCGGGACCCTCGACGAGCTGTTCGAGGCACTCACCCTGGTCCAGACGCACAAGGTCACCCAGTTCCCGCTGGTGCTCGTCGGCAGCGACTTCTGGGGTGGTCTCGTCGACTGGATCCGGGCCCGCCTCGTCGACGAGGGGATGATCTCGGCGGCGGACGGCGAGTTGATCAGCGTCGTGGACACCCCCGAGCAGGTCGTGGCGATCCTTGAGGCGTCGCGGATCGCGCGGGCCGGACAGTAGTGGCGGCAATCTGCGTGTACTGCGCCTCGGGACCGGTGCCCGCGCGCTATCTCGCCCTGGCCGGTGATTTGGGCGCCGCGCTCGCGGGTGCGGGGCACACCCTGGTCAGCGGTGGCGGCAACGTGTCCATGATGGGCGCGGTGGCAGCGGCCGCGCGCGCGGCCGGCGGCAAGACGGTCGGCATCATCCCCGGCCACCTCGTCGACCGGGAGGCCGCCGACCACGATAGCGACGAGCTGATCGTCACCACGACGATGCGCGAGAGAAAGCGACTGATGGAGGAGCGCGCCGACGGCTTCATCACCCTCCCCGGGGGGATCGGCACACTCGAGGAGTTGTTCGAGACGTGGACCGGCGGATTCCTGGGCGAGCACGAGAAGCCGGTGGTCCTGCTCGACAGCGGCGGCTTCTACCAGCCGTTGCTGCGATGGCTTACCGACTTGCGCGGCGAGGGCTTCGTCGCCGACGAGGCGCTGGCGCGGCTGCTGATCGCCGAGTCCGTGGCCGATGCTGTGACGATGGTTACTCCACAGTAGGATAGTCGCGAGACTAACGACGAGGGGATGGCAATGGCCAACAGCGCGGCAGCGAAGAAGGTGCGGTTCACCGATCTGGCCAGGGGGGTGGTGGACATGGCCCCGTCCGCCGGGCTGATGCTGCGCCACGCGCCCGGGCTCATCCACCGGCCCGCTGACGCCCATAAGACGATCGGGAGCGTCTTCCAACGACAGGCGGCCAAGCACCCGGAGCGGCCGTTTGTGCGGTTCGAGGGGAACACCACGACATACGGCGAGGCCAACGCCATCGTCAACCGCTATGCCGCCCAGCTCGCGGCCGACGGGGTGGGGGTCGGCGACGTCGTCGGGCTGCTCGGCAAGAACTCGCCGACGCTGCTGTACCTGACCCTGGCGACGGTCAAGCTCGGCGCAATCGCGGGCATGCTGAACTACAACCAGCACGGTGCGATCGCCGACCACTCGATGACCCTGCTCGGCGCCACGGTGCTGGTCCGCGATCCGGAGTGCGCGGAGGCCTTCGAGTCCACCTCAGCCCAGGTGTTGCCCCCGCACGTCTATGACTACGCCGAATTCGATGCGGCGTCGGCTGCGCGCCCCGCCACGAATCCGGCCGTCACCGCGACGCTGCCGGCGTCGAGCAACGCCTTCTACATCTTCACCTCCGGCACGACCGGGCTGCCCAAGGCGAGCGTGATGAGCCATAACCGGTGGTTGGCGAATATGTCGGGCATCGGCGGCATGGCGGTGCGCCTGCGCAGCTCCGACACCATGTACATTCCGCTGCCGCTGTACCACAACAACGCGCTCTCGGTCTCCCTCGGCGCCGTCCTCGCCGCGGGCGCCTCGGTGGCGATCGCCAAGCAGTTCTCGGCGTCGCGATTCTGGGACGACATCATCCTCAACCGCGCGACGGCCTTCTGCTACATCGGAGAGTTGTGCCGCTACCTGCTGGCCCAGCCGCCCAAACCGACCGACCGGGCCCACGGTGTCCGGCTGGCAGTCGGCAACGGCATGCGCCCGGAGATCTGGGACGAGTTCGTCGAGCGGTTCGGTATCAAGCGGATCGTCGAATTCTACGGGGCCAGCGAGCTCAACCTGGCCTTCGTCAACGCCTTCAGCGTCGCCAAGACGGCGGGCTTCTGCCCGCTGCCGTTCAAGGTCGTCGACTATGTGCAGGAGACCGGCGAGCCCAAGCGCGACGAGCGCGGCCGGCTGCGCGCGGTGCGCAAAGGGGAGCCGGGCCTGTTGATCGCCCAGATCAGCGACCGCGTCCCGCTGGACGGCTACACCGACGAGTCGGCCACCGAGAAGAAGATCGTGCGCGACGGGTTCAAGAGCGGCGACGCCTGGTTCAATTCCGGCGACCTGGTGCGCGAGGTCGGCTGGGGTCACATCGCCTTCGTCGACCGGCTCGGCGACACCTTCCGCTGGAAGGGTGAGAATGTCGCCACCACCGAGGTCGAGGGGGCGCTCGACGGCCATTCGGGCGTGGAGCAATCGGTGGTCTACGGCGTCGAGGTGCCCGGCTGCGACGGCCGCGCGGGGATGGCTGCGGTGACTCTCGCCCCGGGCGCGGAGTTCGACGGGGCCGGGCTCGCCGAGCATCTCTACCGCGCCCTGCCGCCCTACGCGGTGCCCCTGTTCGTGCGCATCATCGGCACGGTGGAGGCTACGTCGACCTTCAAGAACCGCAAGGTCGAACTCCGCGACGAGGCCTTCACCGATGTCGGCGGTGACCCGCTGTACGTGTTGCTCGGGCGGGCCGACGGGTTCGTCGCGTACTACGACGGCTATGCCGCCGACGTCGCCGGCGCCCGGGCCCCCCGGGGCTGACCGGTGGCGGCCGCCCGCCCGGTAGCCTAGACGCGGTGACCACCCCGACGACGCTGTGCGGGCGGCCGGTCGCCGCTGACCGGGCACTGGTCATGGCGATCGTCAACCGCACCCCCGATTCGTTCTACGACCGCGGTGCGAGCTTCACCGACGATGCCGCCCGGCGGCGGGTCGAGCAGGTGATCGCCGAGGGAGCCGACATCGTCGACATCGGCGGGGTGAAGGCGGGGCCGGGCGATTCGGTGGATGCCGCCGCCGAGGCCGATCGCGTGGTGCCCTTCATCGCGTGGGTGCGCGAGCAGTTCCCCGAGGTGGTGATCAGCACCGACACCTGGCGGGCGACGGTGGCCGAGCAGGCCTGCGCGGCCGGCGCCGACCTCATCAACGACACCTGGGCCGGGGCGGATCCCGGGCTGGTGGGGGTGGCGGCCCGCCGCGGGGCCGGGCTGGTGTGCTCGCACACCGGCGGCGCCGTCCCGCGGACCAGGCCGCACCGGGTGCGCTACGGCGACGACCCCGACGGTGTCGTCGACGCCGTCGTCGACGAGTTGGCGTCGGCTGCCGATCGCGCCGAGGCGGCGGGGGTGCGCGCCGACGGGATCATCATCGATCCGACGCACGACTTCGGGAAGAACACCCACCACGGCTTGGCGCTGCTGCGCCACACCGACCGGTTGGTCGCCACCGGGCGACCGGTCTTGATGGCGCTGAGCAACAAGGATTTCGTCGGCGAGACGCTCGGCGTCGACCTGGCCGAGCGACTGGATGGAACGCTGGCCGCCACGGCGCTGGCCGCCGAGCACGGCGCGGCGATCTTCCGGGCCCACGAGGTCGCCGCGACCCGGCGCGTGGTGGAGATGGTCGCGGCGATCACCGGGCGCCGCGCCCCGGTGCGCGCGGTCCGGGGGTTGGCGTGAGCGGCGCGGTCCCCGAGCAGCCCGGTGCGACGATCGCCACCTGGGACCGGCCGTGTTGGACGGTCGAGGAGTTGATCGGCGCCAAAGCCGGGCGCACGATCGCCGTGGTGTTGCCGGCCCTGAACGAGGCCGACACCGTGGGCGGTGTCGTCGACTCGATCCGGCCACTGGTGGGCGGCCTCGTCGACGACCTGGTGGTCCTCGATTCTGGATCCACCGATGACACCGCCGCGGTCGCGCGGGCGGCGGGGGCGCGCGTGGTCAGCCGCGAGGAGGCGCTGCCGCAGGTACCGCCGGTCGACGGGAAGGGCGAGGTGTTGTGGCGGGCACTCGCCGCGACCACCGCCGACGTCGTCGTGTTCATCGACGCCGACCTGGTGTCCCCGGACCCGATGTTCGTGCCCAAGCTGGTCGGACCGATCCTCACGCACCCCGGGGTGCTCCTGGTCAAGGGGTACTACCGGCGCCCCTGGCGCACCGCCGCGCAGCATATCGAGGACGGCGGCGGCCGGGTCACCGAGTTGGTGGCGCGGCCGTTGCTGGCTGCGCTGCGCCCGGAGTTGAGCCACGTCGTCCAACCGCTCGGCGGCGAGTACGCCGGTACCCGCGAGTTGTTGTCGTCGCTGCCGTTCGCACCCGGCTACGGCGTGGAGATCGGATTGCTGATCGATACCCTCGAAGCACGGGGGCCGCAGGCGATCGGGCAGGTCAACCTCGGGGTGCGGGTCCACCGGCACCGCCCGCTCACCGAGTTGGGGGTGATGAGCCGACAGATCGTCGGCACCTTGTTGCAGCGCTGCGGGGTCGACGACTCGCAGGCGCCGCTGGTGCAGTTCGCCGCGGCCGCCGACGGGTCCTTCGCCACCCAGGTGACCGAGGTCGTGCTGGCTGATCGCCCGCCGATGGATTCGATTCGACGGGGGCGTTGATCAGGTGACGATGATTCTGGGTTATGGCGCCGGGCTGATGTTGGCCGCTGGACTGCTGTTCGTCGTGGTCTGGTTCGTGTTCGGCCGGGGTGAGGATCTCGTCACCGTCGACGACGACGTGACCGTCACCGAATTGCCTCGCGCGGGGATCGCCGGCGAGGACGTCCGGCGGGTTCGCTTCGCCCTGGTCTTCCGCGGATACAAGCAAGCCGAGGTGGACTGGGTGCTGGAGAAGCTGGCGCGGGAGATCGACGAATTGCGGGCCGTCGCCGACGCGCTTCGCGAGCGGTCCGATCCGTGTGAAGGCGGCGGGCAGCAGCGGTCGGACGGCTGAGGTGTTGCGCGTCTCATGGCGGTGACCAGCTATGATGAAGCGGAGATTAAACTCGGAGGGAGTTGCAGGATGGCGGCGATGAAGCCACGCACCGGAGATGGTCCGATGGAAGCAGCCAAGGAGGGCCGCGGCATCGTGGTGCGCATCCCGATCGAAGGCGGTGGGCGCCTGGTGGTCGAGTTGACAGCTGACGAGGCCGCCGCGCTCGGCGAAGAACTGCGAGGGGTCGCGGGCTGACCTCGGCCCCGGTTCCGCCACGACCCGGGTCTGCACTCGACGGGGTGCTGGGCGCGCTGCGCTGCCCGGTGTGCGAGGGACCTCTGTCCCGGGTGTTGCCGCTGTCCGGCCCGGTGCCGGACGCGCCCGCCCTGGGCTGTGAGGACGGACATCGTTTCGACATCGCCCGGCAGGGCTACGTATCGCTGCTGGGCGGCGGTGGAACCGTGTTGTCGTCGGATACCGCGGACATGATCGCCGCGCGCCGCACCGCACTGGAGACGGCCCCCTACCGAGCACTGCGGAGCGCTGTGGCCGCTGCGGTGGCCGCCGCGGTGGCCGGCCGTGACACACCCCTGGTCGTCGACGCCGGGTGCGGTACGGGGCAGTACCTGTCAAGTTGCCTGACCGCAGCGGCCGGTAGCCGCGGCGTGGGACTGGACCTGTCGAAGTACGCCGCCCGGGCCGCGGCCAAGTGCCATCCGCGCGCCGCGGCCGTCGTCGCCGATCTGTGGCAGCGCTGGCCGGTGGCCAGCGGGGCCGTCGACGCGGTCCTCGCCGTGTTCGCACCCCGCGGATTCACCGAAGCGGCACGCGTGTTGGCGCCGGGTGCGGTCCTGGTCGTCCTCACCCCGCGGTCCGATCATCTGGCCGAGTTGATCACGCCGATGGGCATGCTCGGCGTCGCCCCGGACAAGTTGGAGCGGTTGGCGGCGTCGTTGGCCGCCGCGGGGTTCGGGTCGATCACGTCGACGGCGGTGCAGCGCCACGAGCCGTGGAGCACCGATGCGGTGTTCGCCGCGGTGGCGATGGGTCCTAGTGCCTTTCACGCCGATCGAGCGCAGTTGCGCCGACGAGTGGACCGGGCGGGTGGCGCGGCCGGGATGGTCAGGGTCACAACGGCGGTGGATGTGACTGTGGCACGGATCTGAGCGCCGGTGTGGGCACTGCGTTAGGTTTGAGGGGTGAGAGCAGCGCCACACGTCCTGGGAATCGTGCTCGCCGGCGGGGAGGGCAAGCGACTGCACCCGTTGACGGCCGACCGCGCCAAGCCGGCGGTGCCCTTCGGCGGGACCTACCGGCTGATTGATTTCGTCCTGTCCAACCTCGTCAACGGCGGTTATGAGCGCATCTGCGTGCTGACCCAGTACAAGTCGCACTCGCTGGACCGGCACATCGCCCAGACGTGGTGGTCCAGTGGATTCCACGGCGAGTACATCACCTCGGTGCCGGCTCAGCAGCGGCTGGGCAAGCGGTGGTTCACCGGTAGCGCCGATGCGATCCTGCAGTCGCTGAACTTGGTCTACGACGAGAATCCGGACTATCTGGTGGTCTTCGGCGCCGACCACGTATACCGGATGGACCCGGCGCAGATGGTGGCCGCGCACATCGAGTCCGGCGCGGGTGTCACCGTCGCCGGGATCCGGGTGCCGCGGGCGGAGGCGTCGTCGCTGGGTTGCATCGACGCCGACGACACCGGCCGCATCACCCGATTCGTGGAGAAGCCCGCCGATCCGCCGGCCACCGCCGACGACCCGATGACGACGCTGGCATCGATGGGCAACTACGTGTTCACCACCGAGGCGCTCATCGAGGCGTTGCTCTCGGACTCGCGCGACGAGGACTCCGGCCACGACATGGGCGGCGACATCATCCCCGCGTTCGTCGCCAAGCGCGATGCGGCGGTCTACGACTTCCGCGACAACGAGGTCCCCGGTGCCACCGACCGCGACCGCGGCTACTGGCGCGACGTCGGCACGATCGACGCCTTCTTCGACGCGCACATGGACCTCGTATCGCCCAACCCGGTGTTCACCCTCTACAACCGGCGCTGGCCGATCCGCGGGGAGACGACCAACCTGCCGCCAGCGAAGTTCATCGGGGGCGGCTCGGTGCAGAACTCGGTCGTCGGTGCCGGCTCGATTGTGAAGGCCACGGCCGTCAGCGGGTCGGTGATCTCCACCGATGTCGTGATCGAGGCGGGCGCGGTGGTGCAGAACTGCGTCGTCATGCCCGGTGCGCGGATCGACGCCGGTGCGGTCGTGCGCAACGCCATCATCGACAAGAACGTGGTCGTGGCGCCCGAGGCGCAACTCGGCGTCGACCTCGAGCGCGACCGCGGCCGCTACTCGGTCAGCGACGGCGGCATCGTGACCATCGGCAAGGGGATCCTCGTCGACTGATACGCGATCAGCCCAATGCGCGCCGGGCGGCTGCGGCGAGGGGGAGCAGTTCGTCGTTGGGGAGATCGTCGAGCGGGAACCAGCGCAGGTCCAGCGACTCGTCACTGCACACCGCCGCGGGCAGGGATCCATCCGTCGTCGGCGGGGCGATCGCGAGGAACCGCATGTCGAGGTGGCGGGTCGGCACGCCCAGCGAGCAGGTGATCGGGTGGGTGTGCAGGTGGACCGGACCGCCGAGCAGGTTCAGCCCGTCGATCCCGGACTCCTCGGTCGCCTCGCGCAGGGCCGCCGACTCGATGCCCTGGTCGTCGGGTTCGCAATGCCCGCCGAGTTGCACCCATTTGCCGACCCGCGGGTGCAGGGTGAGCAGGGTGTGCGTCGCGGTGGCGTCGACGACCAGCGCCGAAGCGGTGATGTGTCCGGGCTCGTGGGCGCGCAGACAGCCGTCGGGTGCGGCGTCGAGGAAGGCCAGGTAGGTGTGCCGCAACCCGTCCTGCTCGGGATCGGCGGTCTCCCACGAGAGCAGGGCGGCGCGCGTGGACGCGTGGACGCTCACAGTTCCACGACCAGTCCGGTGGGATCGGCCGCCGGGCGGGTCGGCGTGGTGGACCCGTCGTCGGGGCGGTCCGGCGGGTAGCCGATCGCGATGGCGCCCAACGGTTCCCATTGCGCACCCAGTCCCAGCTGCGCGCGCACGACCGTCGGGGCGAAGATCGTCGACCCGATCCAACAGCTGCCGATGTCGCGGGCGGACAAGGCGACCAACAACATGCCCACCGCGGCGCCGGAGGCGACGGTGAACATCGTGTGCTCGGCGGCGTTGCGGCGCGCATCGGGATAGATGTGGGTGCCGTCGGGGACCAGGAACGGGATCACCACTTCGGGTGCGTCATAAAGGATCTGGCCGCGGTGCACGCGCTTGTCGATCGACTCCGGCGTCTTGTCGTCGCCGCGCAGGTCCTCGCGCCACGCCCGGCCCATCGCGTCGAGCAGGGCGGTGCGGCGGTCGCGATCGCGCAGCCAGACGAATCGCACCGGGTGGGTGTGATGCGGGGCGGGTGCGGTGAGCGCCTCGGCCAGCGCGGCCCGCAACTGGTCCGGGTCGACGGGTTCGGGTGCGAAGGAGCGGACTGACCGGCGGGTGAGCACAGCCTCCCGACGGCCCTGTGCGATGGCCAGGTCGGTGCCGAGGCGGAACAGGTCCTCCTGGGCCGGGCGGACCAGGTCGGCCGCGGTACTGCCGTCGTCGGCGACCGCGAGCCCGCGCACGATCGCCGCGGCGACCCCGTCGAGCTTGCCCTTGACCAGGTCGGCGGCGGCGGCGATCTCGTCGGCCACCGCGATCTCGGTGACGATCAACTCGTTGCCGTGGGCGTCGCACCGGCCCGCGTAGCCGTGCGTGACCGCGAGTCCGGCCGAACCGATCGCGACGTCGGTCTGCCCGGTGCGCCAGGCCCGGCCCATGGTGTCGGTGACGACCACGGCGACGTCGTGCCCGGCCGCGGCGAATGCGGCGCGGGCCGCCGCCGCGCTCGCATCAGGATCGAGCGGCAGCAGTGCGAGCTGGTCGGCGGCGACGTTCGACCCGTCGACGCCGGCCGCGGCCTGGACCAGCCCGTGGGCGTTCTCGGTGATCAGCGTGCGGTTCTTGCGGGCCACCACGCGGACCGATTCCTGCTCGATCAGGCGACGGCGCAGGGCATCGCGCTCCAGCGGATCCGTCGGCGCCGCCACCATCCGGCCCTCGGTCTTGGAGAAGACCTTGGAGGTGATGACGACGACATCGCCGTCGCGCAGCTCGGTGGCCGCCAGGATCGCGGCGGCCACATCCATCCCGGAGTCGAATTCGGGGAGCCCGGGGACGGGGATGATCCCCACCGGGCCGGGTGAGCGGTGATCGGCCGCGCGGGCCCCGGCGCTCACGGCTGACCCGCCGGGGCGGGGGTGTCGACCCCGACCAGGGCGCACGCCGCGCGCACCATGTCGGCGCTCGCGCGCGGGTCGGTCATCAGCAGCGGCGCGGATCCGATGGCGATGCCGTCCACCGATGCGGAATCGCCGTCGGCGATCAGCCAGCCGTCGAGCAGCCCGTTGCCGCTGCGCGCGCCATAGTGCGCGGCGATGGCCTCGGCGGTCGTTTCCACGCCGATGACCGACAAGCACTCGTCGGCCATCCCGCGCAGCGGCTTGTCGTCGATGACAGGGCTGATCCCGACGATCGGCGCCGAGGCCCCGCGCAGGGCCGCCCGCATCCCGTTGACCGACAGGATCGCGCCGATGCTGACGACGGGGTTGCTGGGGGCGAACAGGATCACGTCGGCCTCGGCGATCGCTGCGGCGGCCCGGGGGGTCAGCGTCGCGTTGTCACTGCCCACCTGGGCGAACCCGGTCGTGGGCACCTGGGCGCGGTAGCGCACCCACCACTCCTGGAAGTGGACGGCGCGTTGGGCGGACGGGGTGTCCGGCGGGGTGATCACGACATGGGTCTCGTGCCGCTCGTCGGTGGCCGGCAGCAGGCGGACGCCGGGTTCCCACCGCCGGCACAGCGCCGCGGTGACGTCGGTCAGCCGGAAACCGGCCTCGAGCATCTGGGTGCGGATGAGGTGGGTGGCGAGGTCGCGGTCGCCGAGGCCGAACCAGTCCGGGTCCGCGCCGTAGGCGGCGAGCTCCTCCTTCGCGTGCCAGGTCTCGTCCCGCCGGCCCCAGGCGCGCTCCTCGTCGATCCCCCCGCCGAGGGTGTACATGCAGGTATCGAGGTCGGGGCAAATGCGCACACCGTGCATCCACGCGTCGTCGCCGACGTTGACGATAGCGGTCGCGCTGTGCGCCGACTCGCCATCGCCGGCGTCGTCCGGGGCGGGATCGGGGAACGGGGTGCGGCCGAAGAGCTCGCGCACGCCGAGCAGCAGGCGCGCGCCGCCGACGCCGCCGACGAGGACGGTGACCTTCACGACTGGACCTTCACGGTGCTCCACTCTAGTGTGTGCGGATTCGGTGAGCTGCCCGCTGTCACGGGGGTGTGACAAATCCCAATCCCTCGAGCCCGTGTCGAGGCGGGGCTTGCGGCTGCAGCGGTGGTATACGCGAATTTCTCGATTCGGCTTGACCTGGACGATGGTCCGAGTGTCTAATCACATCAGTGTCATTTGCGGGTTTGAATTATGGCATCAACGAATGTGAATTGCCTTGGGGCACAGCACCTTCGACCATATGTTCGAATTCGGCGGAAGCGCGGCGGCAACGGAAGCGGCCGGCGGCCGGGGCACGGGGCCAAAGCACATTCGGGTGACAATGCTGATCGACTACGAGATTGACTACGAGAAGGAGACGCTGAGATGGGAATGGAGAACCCGCTGGGCGACGACTCGTCTATCCACTCGATGACGTCGTACGGCTTCCCGACGCACACCGCCGGGGCCGCACCCACCGCTACCCGACCGCACCTGTCCGTGGTGCCCAACGACTTCGATGCACTGTTCGACGAGATCGAGGACACCTGGCAAGACCAGGCGCTGTGCGCCCAGACCGACCCGGAGGCCTTCTTCCCGGAGAAGGGCGGCTCGACTCGGGAGGCCAAGCGCATCTGCCTGGGTTGCGAGGTCAAGGCCGAATGCCTCGAGTACGCGCTGCACAATGACGAACGCTTCGGTATCTGGGGCGGGCTGTCCGAGCGCGAGCGCCGTCGCCTCAAGCGCGGCATCATCTGAGACCGGGGACTATCCCGGGCCGTTCTCGACGGTGTCCTCGTCGACGCCGAGGTAGGTGGCAACCTGCTCGATGAGGACCTCGCGCACCAGGTCGGCGAGGTCGTCCCGGTCGGTCGAGCGCAACTCGAGCGGTCGGCGGAACAGGACGATCTGTGCGGGAGTCCGATCGCCCCGATCGTCGATGGCGGCGGGGATGAGCCGGGCCAGCGGCACCGCACGGTCGGCCGACACCTCGGCCGGCCACTGCACGGTTTCCGGGTCGATGGGCAGCATCCGCGGCACGTCGTCGACGGCGATGTTCACCTCGGCGAGTTGGTCGTGCCAGCGCGCGTCGATCTCGGCGAGCGAGTCGATCACGACGGCGTCGAACTCGTCGGCGCGCGAGGTCCAGGCCGGCACCGATTGGGGCAGCAGGGGGGAGCGCAGGCCGCGAGCGCGGCGGTCGCGCGCCCGCCGGGCGCGCAGGTTTTCCGATCGCACACGATGAGTGTAGGGCCCCGCCGCGACCGCGCGCAGCGGCGACCTCCGGTGTGTCTGCGTCGCGGCGCCGCCGGCGCGGGCTAATCTGACAGGCGTGACCAATCACCGTCAGTGTTCGCGGCCGGCGTGCTCGCGCCCGGCAGTGGCGACGCTGACCTACGACTACGCGGGCTCGACGGCCGTGATCGGTCCGCTCGCCGCCACGGCCGAGCCGCACTCGTGGGATCTGTGTGCCGAGCACGCCGACCGGATCACCGTCCCGCGCGGCTGGGAGATCCTGCGCAGTTCGAGTGGGTTCAGTGTGCCCTCCGAGGAGCAGGAGCTCACGGCCCTCGCCGAGGCGGTGCGCGAATCGGTGGCGGTGGGCTCCCAACCACTCGACGCCTTCGACGACCTGCCGGCGCGGCGGCAGCCCACATCCTCTGGGGTCGGTGCGGGACCGGTGGCGCCGCCGCTGCGCCCGCGCCCGGGTCGTCGCGGTCATCTGCGGGTGCTGCCCGATCTCGACTGAGGCACACCGATCCGAGGCTCACCGACCGAGGCACCCTGGCCCGCGAGCTCTCGTGGGTGGATACGCTAGTGCCATGCGCACCACAGGGGCGGACCTCGACGACGCGAACAGCTTGATTGACGCCGATGTGGACGGCTTGTTGCACGCTGCCGCGCGCGCGGGCGCCCAAGTGCGCGCCGTGGCGGAGGCGATCGCAGAAGGCGTCGGCGAACCCCTGTCCGCGTTGCGCCCGCGCAGCGTGGTGATCGTGACCGGAGGCTCCGTCGTGGCGGCGCAGTCGGCGCGTTTCGTCATCGCCCACACCGCGGCCCGCCTCGACGTGCCGCTCGTCGCGGCTCCGTCGTTGCCGGGATGGATCGGACCGCTCGACGTCGTGGTCCTGGTCGGCGACGATGCCGGCGACTTCGCACTCGCCGATGCCGCGTCGCGCGCGTCGCGGCGCCATGCTGAACTCGTCGTCATCGCGCCTCTCGAGGGACCCCTGGCCGGCGCGGTCGGGGGGCGGGGCGTGGACCTCTCCCCGCGAATCGGCGTGCCCGAGCAGTTCCGCTTCGTGGGTCATGTCGCCGCGCTGGTCGCGGTGTGCCAGTGCCTCGAGCAGGTCCGGTACGTCGGCGGCGACGTGGACCTCTCGTTGGTGGCCGACGCCCTCGACGCGGAGGCCGCTCGCAACCATCCCGCCCACGACGTCTACGGCGCTCCGGCCAAGACTCTGGCGCAGCGGTTTCGGGCCGCGGCACCTGTGCTGACCGGTGACACCCCGGCTGGCGATGCGTTGGCGGCCCGCGCCGCCAGCACGCTGTTCGCCGTCGGTGGGCTCTCGGCGAGTGCCGTCGACCTCGCCTCGGCGATGACGCGGCTCCTGCGCGGTGTGGGCGACCCGGTGGACGCGGTATTCCACGACCCGCAGATCGACGGGCCGCTGCCCTCCAGGGCGCGGCTCTTCGTGTTGAGCAGCCCGGGCCGACAGTGGTTGGCGCGCCGCCGAGTCTCGGCGCTGCCCGATGCCGAGGTTCTCGTCGGCTCCGCGCCAGATGCACCGGATGTGCCGGACGACGGGCAGTCGGCTGCACCCGGTGCGGTACCGGATGAGGGCGCCCCCGGCCTGGTGTCCCACCTGGTGCTCGCCGCCCGACTGGAGATGGCGGCCGTGTACTGCGACCTGTTGGGAGCGCGGTAGCGGTGCGGGTTCTCGAGGGGCTGGTGCGTCCGTACGCCTGGGGGTCGCGCACGGCTATCGCCACCATCCGGGGGTTGCCGACGCCGTCGCCGCATCCCGAGGCGGAACTGTGGTTCGGCGCGCACCCGGCAGGCCAGGCACAGTGTCTCGATGCCGCGGGGCGGCCCGACCACGGTCTGTTGACCGAGATCGAGGCGGACCCGGTCGCGGCATTGGGTGAGCCGGTCGTCGAGGAGTTCGGCGCACGGCTGCCGTACCTGTTGAAGGTGCTCGCCGCCGACGAGCCGCTGTCGCTGCAGGCGCATCCGAGTTCGATTCAGGCCGCAGAGGGATTCGAGCGCGAGAACGCCGCCGGCGTCCGCATCGACGCCCCCGAGCGCAACTACCGCGACCCCTGGCACAAGCCGGAGGTGGTGCTCGCGATGACGCCGTTCGACGCGCTGGCCGGGTTCCGCGACCCGGTGCGCACCGTCGCGTTGTTGCGCGAGTTGGCGCTGCCGGAGTTGGACCCCTACCTGGGCATGATCGCCGGCCAACCGGATTGCGACGGGCTGCGCGCCCTGTTCACCACGTGGATCACCTTGCCCGAGGCGGTGTTGGCAGTACTCGTGCCGGCCGTGATCGATGCGGCCGTCGCCGTGTTGACGTCGGGACGGACGGCCTTCGACGCGGAGTTGCGGACGTTGCTCGAACTCGGCGAGGCGTACCCGCGCGACCCGGGGGTTCTCGCGTCGCTGCTGCTCAACCGCATCCACCTCGAGCCGGGTGCGGCGCTCTACCTCTCTGCCGGCAACTTGCACGCCTACCTGCGCGGCACGGCGATCGAGATCATGGCCAACTCCGACAACGTGTTGCGCGGCGGACTGACCCCCAAGCACATCGACGTGCCCGAGTTGCTGCGCGTCTTGGACTTCACCCCGGCCGATCCCGACGCCCTGTCCCCGGAGGTCTCGGTGCTCGGTGCCGAGCGGATCTACGCCACGCCCGCCCCGGAGTTCCGGCTCTCCCGGGTCGAGTTGGACGGCACCGGCCTGCGGCACCCGGCGAGCATCTCCTTCGACATGCCGGGTCCGCAGATCCTGGCGGTGACGGCCGGCCGGATCGAGGTGCGCGGCGGCGGCGCGACGATCACCGCGGGCTCTGGCCAGGCGGTGTGGCTCGCCGACTCCGATCCCGACGTCATCGTCGCGGCGGCATCGGCGAGGGCGACGTTCTACCGCGCCCGCGTGCCACTCTGAGCAGGGCCGCCGGCCAGCGCCTCGACGAGGCTCCGTTCGGCCGCCGAGGCGACGCCGGTCAGGGCGAACCGCGCGTCGCCGATCCGCAGGTCGATGCTCGACGGGTCGGCCGAGAGGGCCTGCACACGAGCCCAGGGGAGGGCTGAGCCGGCGGTGCAGTCCGACGGCGGGGCGGTGGTGGTCTCGCCGCGGACGAGCCGAATGGTCAGCGGGTGGTCGGCGGGTGCGTCGGCAGGGGTGTCGTCGAGCAGGTCGACCTCGGCGAGCGCGGTCGGCGGGCCGGGAGCCGCCCGCCCGAGGGCGAGTGCTCCGGGATCGTCGACGATGTCGAGCAGGCGCGACCACCGGTGTGCCCGGTCGGTGCGCACGGTGATCGCGGCCCCGGTCGCGATGCAGCGGTGCAGGAGCAGTGCCACGAGTTGGGCGTCGCCGATGACCGCGCTCGCGCGTCCGGCCGAGGAGAACAGCGGCAGGGTCACCGCCCGCCCCTGGTCGGTTGCGCCTACCACGGGCCCGTCGTCGCCGACGCGGAACCGCCAGCGGCGCAGGGTCTCCGGGTCGGCGGGCAACCCCGGCAGCCGCAGCCATGGCGGCGCGGCGACGGGGAGCCGCGTGCGCAGTGCCGCGTCCTGACGGCCCGCGAGCTCGTCGAGGCCGGCCGGCACCGCGCTCAAAGAACGGCCGGCCCCCGCGACCTCGGTGACCCCGAACAGGCCGTGCAGGGTGGGGGCCGCCCTCGGGCCCGCCAGGCGCAGCAGCGTCGTGGTGGATACGGCGTCACCGGTGACGGCCCGCACTGCTGCGGCCGGGGTGTCCGCGCGTAGTGCGAAGCTGCGCCACGAGGCGATCCCCGCCCCGACCCGGGTCGGCGAGACTTCCACGTCGATGCCGTCGCGCGAGTGCAGGGCGCCCGCGGGGACCAGTCCCGGCCCGAGGAGGTGGTCGGCGTGCCGGTGCAGGCCGGCGGCGCTCAACGGGGACGCGCGCAGGCCCTGGGCGCCGAGTAGTGCGGCGAGGCGCCGGGTGAGAGTGGCGGCCATGCGCAGGACGGCGAGCGCGGCGTCACCGGGCCCGGCCGGCCACCGGCCGGTGATGCGCCACCGCAGCAGCACGACGACGCGCCGCACTGCGGCGATCGGCAGGCCGCCGAGTGTCGCGCGGTAGGCGGCCGCGATCGGCCCGGCGCCGCAGTAGCGGTGCTCGGTGACCACGAGGTCAACGGTCAGCGGGAGGTGGCATGAACCCCGAAAGCTTTGCAGGACACCAAGATCCACGGTCGGCTCGGTGCCGAGCAGGGCGGCGGAGTCGGCCGGCCCGTGCTGGCGCGCGCTCGGGCGTGCCGGTGCGAGCAGGACAGCGGTCAGCGGTGCGTCGTGCTCCCAACACACCCCGACGGGCTGCGCGCCGGCGAGGTTCGGATCGGCGCCGACGGGGATGTCGAAGGGCGGCGCTGCCGTGAGCACGGCGGTGCGGACGCGGTTGGCGGCTGATCTGGACAACACAGCTGGTCTGAATGGCACAGCGATCCCCCGATTCGTTGCGGTGGCGCGGCCCCCGGTCGCGCAGGTGCGACGCTAGCGCACCCGCTGACGATTGTGCGGGGGATTCAGGTGCGTCGGGCGGGTGTCGGTGCCCAAACCCGCCCGTGGACCCGGCGCGTCGTGAGACAGTGGCGGCGTCACCGGCGCGCCGGCGTCGAACCGGGGTTTGGGGGAACTCGATGGTCAGACAGTTGACGACGCGGGCCCAGGTGAGCGGCTACCGCTTCCTGCTCCAGCGCGCCGAACACGCGCTCGTGCGCCGCGACGCGCGGATGTTGCACGATCCGATGCGCGCCCAGCGGCGGTCGGCGACCGTGGGGCTGGTTCTCGCGATCCTCGTGGCCGCCGGGTGCGGCGTCTACGGGGTGATCCGGCCGGTCGGCTCGGTTGCCGACGCTCCGATCGTGCTCAACCGCTCCGACGGCGGGCTCTTCGTCGTGGTCGACCGCACCGCACACCCGGTGCTCAACCTGGCATCGGCCCGGCTGATCGCCGCGACGCCGGCGGCGCCGAAATCGGTGTCGTCGGCGGCGCTGCGCGACCTGCCGCGCGGACCGACGCTGGGCATCGTCGGAGCGCCCAGCGCGTTGGGCTCTGGGGCCGCCGCCACCTGGGCCGTGTGCGATGAGGCGGGCACAGAGCGCGGCCAGGAGGCGCCCGTGCGCACAACGGTCGTCATCGGCGGCGCCGCTCCGTCGGAGGATCGGGCGGCGCACCGGCGCGGGATGTTCGCGGTGATCGACGACCGCGCCTACCTCGTCTACCGCCTGGGTCGCGGGAATTCCGCGCGCACGGTCCGCGCCCGGATAGACCCCGAGTCGATCGCGGTGCGCCGCGCACTGCATCTCGACGGCGCCGCGCCGCGCCGGGTCTCACCGGGTCTGGCCAACGCGATCGAAGAGGTGGGGCCGCTGGCCGCGCCGCCCGTCCCCGGGGCCGGGGGCCCGGGCGCACTCGGCCTGACGGTGGGCACGGTCTTCGCGGTTCCCGGGCTCGACGGCGGCGCCGAGCACTTCGTCGTGTTGCGCGACGGGATCCAGCCGGTGGGCGGGCTCGCCGCGGAGATGTTGCGCCTCGTCGGCGACCCGGCCGCGGCGCAGGTCCCGGTCGTGTCGCCGGCCCGCGCGGCATCGGCGCCGGTGGTGCACGCCGTGGACGTCGACCACTTCCCGGACCGTGCGCCGGCTCTGCTCACCGTCACCGACGTCCCGGTCGTCTGCCAGTACTGGCACCGCCCGCCCGGCGCGCCCGCAGCGTGGACGGGGCTGGTCGGCGGGCACCGGGTGCCCGGCGGAACCCCGGTCGTACCGGTCGGCGCGGACGGGGCCGGGCCGGGCCTCGACGAGGTCCGCGTCGCTCCCGGCACCACCCACGACGTACGGGTGACGGGCATGGATCCGCGCAGCCCGCGCCGCCACGGCCGCTTCCTGGTCGGCGACACCGGGGTGCGCCACGCGGTGGCCGATGACGCCGCCGCGGCGGCACTCGGCCTCGGCGAGCCGGGTGTGGCGCCGTGGCCGATCCTGGGCCTACTGCCCGCCGGGCCCGACCTGTCGCGCGCCGGTGCACTCGTCGCCCACGGTGGGTTCGACGAGTAGGGGACCCGGGCTCCCGGCCGCCAAGTCGATGACCAGTTGTTCCCACTGTTGCAGCACCTCGTCGGCGGTCAGGCCCTCGGCGTCCACCAGGAAGGTCACCGCGTCGGCGGCCAGGGGCGCCTCGATGGCGAGCGCGGTGAGTTCGGGGCGGGCGAATCCCAACTGGGCCAACAGCATTCGCACGTGGGTCGTGGAGGCCATCACGACCGGCATGGTGTAGCGCCCGGTGCCGCCGACCACCATGGCCTCGGCGAGGACCTCGCGGTGGGCCAGCGTGTGTTCGAGCCGGGCGCGGCCGTAGGCGAGGAGGCGCTCGAGGGGGGCCGCGCCGGGTCCGAGCGGGGGCGGACCGGACAGGAATCCCTGTTGCACGGAGCGCTCGTCGTGGTCGATGAGGGCGCGCATCAGACCGGTTCGGTTGCCGAACCGGCGGAACACCGTTCCCTTGCCCACTCCGGCGGCGCGGGCGACCTCGTCCATGGTGACCGCGGCGGCGCCGTGCTCAGCCACCAACCGGGCCGCGGCCTCCAGCAACCGGACCCGGTTCTGGGCCGCGTCGGCGCGCTCGTCGCGCTGCGCCAGCAGGTCGTTGCCCACCAGCGGGAGCCCGATGTCGTCGCTGCCGTCCACGTGACGAGGGTAGCGTGCCCCGCACGACACGCCGAACACGCGGGACACGCCGGGAGTTTACGATCGTGTAGGTGCTGCGACCAGCAGGTTTCATCAATGTAATTCACAACTTCTAGTGTTCGGTGGCAATGTCAGACACAAGGTGTAGTGTTCGGGGTACCTCAAACGACATCGATGGAATTCGGAGCTGCTGATGGCTATCACCGTCTACACCAAGCCGGCATGTGTTCAGTGCAATGCCACGTACAAGGCTCTCGACAAGGCCGGCGTGGAGTACGAGGTCGTCGACATCTCGCAGGATTCCGGCGCCCGCGACTACGTCATGGCGCTCGGCTACCTGCAGGCCCCGGTCGTCGTGGCCGGCGACGAGCATTGGTCGGGCTTCCGCCCGGACCGCATCAAGGCGCTCGCGGGCGCGAACTCCGCCACCGCCTGATTCTCGCGGAGCGGGCCATGTCCACAAGTCCGGCGGAGCGGGCCACCTCATTGTCGGTCGTCTACTTCTCGTCGGTGTCGGAGAACACGCACCGATTCGTCGAGAAGCTGGGCTTGCCGGCGCGACGGATCCCGATCCACGACCGCGAGGCCGCGCTCACGGTCGACGAGCCGTTCGTGCTGATCACCCCGACCTACGGGGGCGGGCGCAGCACCACGGCCATCGGCGGGGGCTATGTCCCCAAACAGGTCATCCGGTTTCTCAACGATCCCGGCAACCGCTCGTTCATCCGCGGCGTGATCGCCGCGGGCAACACCAATTTCGGCGCGGAGTACGGCATGGCCGGCGAGATCATCGCCAGGAAGTGTCGGGTGCCGCACCTCTACCGATTCGAACTCATGGGGACCGCCGACGACGTGGATCACGTCCGGGACGGTCTGGCCGAGTTCGCGCGAACCGCTGCTGACGATCTCCCGCTGGCGAACTAGTCCCGCCCGCGCCGTTCGTCGAGCACTATCCAAGAAGATCCAGATCTGCACCAGGAGTGTCTATCGTGTCGTCGCCCACCACCACCTCTGATACCGCGTCGGCCAGCCGCTCGGGCATGCACCCGACCCCGGCCGGGCACGAGCCGGGAGAGCTCGACTACCACGCGCTCAACGCGATGCTCAACCTGTACGACGCCGACGGCAAGATCCAGTTCGAGAAGGACCGCGAGGCCGCGAACCAGTACTTCCTGCAGCACGTCAACCAGAACACCGTCTTCTTCCACGACCTCGAGGAGAAGTTGGACTACCTGGTCGCGGAGAACTACTACGAGCCCGAGGTGCTCGAGCGGTACAGCCGCGAGTTCGTCAAGGAGCTCTTCGGCTACGCGTACTCCAAGAAGTTCCGCTTCCCGACCTTCCTCGGGGCGTTCAAGTACTACACGAGCTACACGCTCAAGACCTTCGACGGGAAGCGCTACCTGGAGCGCTTCGAGGACCGGGTCTGCATGGTGGCGCTGACCCTGGCCGACGGCGACGAGGTCCTGGCCCGCCAACTGGTCGACGAGATCATCTCCGGTCGCTTCCAGCCGGCCACGCCGACCTTCCTCAACTCGGGCAAGAAGCAGCGCGGCGAGCCCGTGTCGTGCTTCCCGGCGGGTACGCCGATTGACACGTCGGACGGGCCCAAGGCCATCGAGTCACTCACGATCGGAGATCGGGTTCTCTCACACGATGGCTCATTCGCCGAGGTTGAGAAGGTGATCGAGAACCCGAATGACGAAGCGCTGATCTCGATTTCGCACTTCGGCCACAAGGCGCCCATCTTGTGCACCCCGGAACACCCGATCCTGGTGTGGACGAACCGTGACGTGGAAACGCTGATCGATGGTGACGGAGCGGATCCATTCAACGGATTCGTGTGGCTCGCGGCCCGCGATGTCGAACCCGCCGACTTCATTGTCACGACGGCGCCGTCCGAGTCGCGCCCCGTGCGGTGCTACGACCTGATGGAGATGGTCGGTGAGGGTGCATACGAGGAGGTCGACGGCCTCATCCAGAAAGTGAACACCGACGCCAAGCACCGCAACAAGCAACGGCACAGTCAGCGTTTCATCGCGGTGAACCGATACGTCGAGGAGACCTTCGACCTGGGATTGATTCTCGGTTGGTACATCGCGGAGGGGCATGTTTCGAAGCGCTCGACCAATCGGTCTGTGCCCAACGGCGTGCACTTCACCCTCGGCGCACACGAGGTCGATCGGCACGAGGAACTCGCGTCGGCTTTCAAACGGGTCTTTGCCGCTGACCTGGGACTTCACCATAGCTCCGCTGATCAGTCCGTCCGACTGGTCTGCAACAGCAAGGTCGTTGCCGAGCTCCTTCTTTCGCTGGCCGGAACCGGTTACAGCACCAAGTCGCTGTCACATGACGTCGTGACCGCAGACGACGACTTCCAGCGCGGACTTCTAATCGGCCTGTTCCGCGGCGACGGTTGTTCGACGACCGGCGGGATGGTCCTGGACCTGGTCAATCCGGAATTGGTCGACCAGGTTCAGCTGCTGCTGCGTCGCCAGGGGGTCATGTCGATCGTTCGGACCTACACGAACCAGGCGGGAAACCCGACCGGGCATGTGTTCGTGCCCGGACTACCGGGGAACAACGAGGACTTCATCTTCGATGTCGACAAGGACCTGAACAACTACGTCGGTCGCAAGGGCGTCAAGAGAGACACCTACCAGGTGGTCCATGGCCGGCATGTGTATGGGATCCGAGAGCTGGTCCAGACCGAGGAGACGCCGGCAAGGGTTTACAACCTGCACGTCGCGGGCACTCACACCTACTCGATTCGCGGCACCGTCGTGCACAATTGCTTCCTCCTTCGCATCGAGGACAACATGGAGTCGATCGGCCGCTCGATCAACTCGGCGCTGCAGCTGTCCAAGCGCGGCGGCGGGGTGGCACTGCTGCTGAGCAACGTCCGCGAGCACGGCGCGCCGATCAAGAAGATCGAGAACCAGAGCAGCGGCGTCATCCCGATCATGAAGCTGTTGGAGGACTCGTTCTCCTACGCCAACCAGCTCGGTGCGCGCCAGGGCGCCGGCGCGGTCTACCTGCACGCCCATCACCCCGACATCTACCGCTTCCTCGATACCAAGCGGGAGAACGCCGACGAGAAGATCCGCATCAAGACGCTGTCGCTGGGCGTGGTGATCCCCGACATCACCTTCGAATTGGCCAAGCGCAACGACGACATGTACCTGTTCAGCCCCTACGACGTCGAGCGCGTCTACGGCAAGCCGTTCGCCGACGTGGACGTCACCGAGAACTACCACGACATGGTCGAGGACAAGCGGATCCGCAAGACCAAGATCAAGGCGCGCGAGTTCTTCCAGACGCTGGCCGAGCTGCAGTTCGAGTCCGGCTACCCCTACATCATGTTCGAGGACACGGTGAACCGGGCCAACCCCGTCGAGGGCAAGATCACCCATTCCAACCTGTGCTCGGAGATCTTGCAGGTCTCGACGCCGTCGACGTTCAACGAGGACCTGTCCTACGCGCACGTCGGCAAGGACATCTCCTGCAACCTGGGGTCGCTCAACATCGCCAAGACGATGGACTCGCCCGACATCGGGCTGACCATCGAGACGGCGATCCGCGGGTTGACCGCGGTGGCCGATCAGACGTCTATCGACTCGGTCCCGTCGATCAAGCACGCCAACGACCGCGGTCATGCGATCGGCTTGGGTCAGATGAACCTGCACGGCTACCTCGCCCGCGAGCGCGTCTACTACGGCAGCGAGGAGGGCATCGACTTCACGAACATCTACTTCTACACGGTGCTCTACCACGCCTTGCGCGCCTCCAACCACATCGCCCGCGAGCGCGGGACCGCGTTCGAGGGATTCGAGCGCAGCAAGTACGCCTCGGGCGAGTTCTTCGACAAGTACACCGACCGGTCGTGGGAGCCGGCGACGCAGAAGGTGCGCGACCTGTTCGGACAGGCCGGGATCCACATCCCCACCCAGCAGGACTGGCGGGAGCTCAAGGACTCGGTCATGCGCGACGGCATCTACAACCAGAACCTGCAGGCGGTGCCGCCGACCGGATCGATCAGCTACATCAACCACTCGACGAGTTCGATCCACCCGGTCGCGGCGAAGGTGGAGATCCGCAAGGAGGGCAAGATCGGGCGCGTCTACTACCCGGCGCCCTACCTGACCAACGACAACCTGGACTACTACCAGGACGCCTACGAGATCGGCTACGAGAAGATCATCGACACCTATGCCGCCGCGACCCAACACGTCGACCAGGGCCTGAGCCTGACGCTGTTCTTCAAGGACACCGCCACCACCCGCGACGTCAACAGGGCGCAGATCTACGCGTGGCGCAAGGGCATCAAGACGCTCTACTACATCCGCCTGCGGCAGATGGCCCTCGAAGGGACGGAGGTGGAGGGTTGCGTCAGCTGCATGTTGTGACCCCCGACGACGAGCCGAACCGGACAACCAAGGAAGAACGATGACATCCACCGAGAGCCACAGCCCCGCCGACGGCGCACCGATCAAGCTGGTCAGCCGGGTCAGCGCGATCAACTGGAACCGCGTTCCCGACGAGAAGGACGCCGAGGTCTGGGACCGGCTGACCGGCAACTTCTGGCTGCCCGAGAAGGTTCCGGTGTCCAACGACATCCCGTCCTGGGGCACCCTCACCGAGTACGAGAAGCAGCTCACCATGCGGGTGTTCACCGGCCTGACGCTGCTCGACACCATCCAGGGCACCGTCGGCGCGGTCTCGCTCATCCCGGATGCCACGACGCCCCACGAGGAGGCGGTCCTCACCAATATCGCCTTCATGGAGTCGGTGCACGCGAAGAGCTACAGCTCGATCTTCTCGACGTTGTGCTCGACCAAGGAGATCGACGAGGCGTTCCGCTGGTCGGAGGAGAACGACAACCTCCAGCGCAAGGCCAGGATCGTCATGGACTACTACCGCGGGGACGACCCGCTCAAGCGCAAGGTTGCCTCGACGCTGTTGGAGTCGTTCCTGTTCTACTCCGGTTTCTACCTGCCGATGTACTGGAGCAGCCGCGCCAAGCTGACGAACACCGCGGACCTGATCCGCCTGATCATCCGCGACGAGGCCGTCCACGGTTACTACATCGGCTACAAGTACCAGCGGGGCCTGGAGACGCAGAGTCCCGAGCGACGCGCAGAGCTCAAGGATTACACCTTCGAGTTGCTTTTCGAGCTCTACGACAACGAGTCGGATTACACCGAGGCGCTCTACGACGAGGTCGGCCTCACCGAGGACGTGAAGAAGTTCCTGCGCTACAACGCCAACAAGGCGCTGATGAACCTCGGATACGAGGCGATGTTCCCGCGCGACGAGACCGATGTGAACCCGGCGATCCTCTCGGCGCTCTCGCCGAATGCCGACGAGAACCATGACTTCTTCTCCGGGTCGGGCAGTTCGTATGTGATCGGCAAGGCTGTCAACACCGAGGACGAGGACTGGGATTTCTGATGCCCGTACCCGCGGTGGCGTCGTTGAACGTGCCGGGCACGGTCGACGGCAGGGCCCAGCGCAAGATCGTGCCGCGCCGGGCGTTGACGCAGTGGAACCCTGACCGCCGGGAGCAGGACGCCCTCGCCACGATCCTGAGCCAGGAGGACATCAGAGATCGGCGGCTGCTTCCGATCCGCCATGGCCGGATGGGCGCGTCGCCGTGGACCTACTACCGCGGTGCTGCGGCGGTGATGGCCGCCGATTTCGGGGCGCAGCCGCACAGCGGGATCATGGTCCAACTGTGTGGGGACGCGCACGTCCTGAACTTCGGTCTGTGGAACACCCCCGAGCGCAGCCTGGCCTTCGATCTGCGCGACTTCGACGAGACCCTGCCGGGTCCCTTCGAGTGGGATGTCAAGCGCTTCCTGACCAGCCTGGTCGTGTTGGCGCGCGAGCAAGGTCTGCGCAACAAGGACGCGCAGAAGGCGGTGCGCGCCGGCTATCGCGGCTACCGGGACTGGATCGGCACCTATGCGCGGTGGACCGAGCTGGACATCTGGTACGACCTGGTCCATTCCGGCCGGTTTGCCGAATATACGAAGCGCGAGGACGACCACGAGACCAAGGCGATACTGGAGCGTCGCGCCGCCCGGCGCAACAGCCGTGCCGCGTTCGCCAAACTGACCACGGTCAGCGACGGGCGCCGGCAGATCATCGAGAACCCGCCGTACCGCACGCACGCGCTCAGTGAGTACGCAGAGCAGCTGAACACGATCATCAGGCAGTACCACGACTCGGTGTCCGACCACGTCAAGGAGCTGTGGGGGCACTTCGACATCGTCGACGTCGTGCAGCAGGTCGTCGGCGTGGGCAGCGTCGGCATGCGGGTGTTCCTGGCACTCGCGGAGGAGCGCAGGACCGGTGATCCGCTGTTCATGCAGGTCAAGCAGGCCGGGCCGTCGGTGTACGAACCGTATCTGGGAGCCAGCCGCTACCCCGAGCACGGCCAGCGCGTGGTGGCCGGACAGCGACTCATCCAGAGTGCCGCCGATGCGTTCCTCGGGTGGACGTCGGTAGGCGAGGGGGACGCGCATCACGAGTACTACGTGCGCCAGTTCCGCGACGGCAAGGTCATCCCCGACGGCGCCGAGATCGCGCCCAACCTGGCCCGCTTCGCCCATGCTTGTGGTCACGTCCTCGCCCGTGCGCATGCGCGCAGCGGTGACGTCGCGGCGATCGACGACTACCTCGGCAGCTCGGCCAAGGTCGCCGACGCCTTCGCAGCCTTCGCCTTCGCCTACGACGACCAGAATGCCCGCGACCACGCGCAACTCGCCCGCGCCATCGAGGACCGTCGGATCGACGCGGTGCCCGGCTGGCCGTGAGATCGGCGCCTTGGGCTGGTGCGATCAGCCGCGGTCGGTGATCCGGTCGTAGAGGCCGGCCAATTCGTCGACGGCCTCGGCGACGTCGAGGGCGGCGATCCCGGTGGCCCGCAGCGCGCGCCGCAGGAGTGGCGGGTCGAACTCGGTGAATGCGTGGAAGTCGACCAGTGTCGGCGGTGGTGGCAGTACCGCGGCGTCACCGTAGAAATCGTCACCGTAGAAGTCGTCGGGGATCACACCGTCGGGAGACGGTGTGCCGATGGCGGTCGAGGGCCGGTGAGCCGCTGGTCGAGGCGGTGTGTCGACCCCTCCGTCCGCGGCATCGTTGGCCGCCGCGAGCAAGTCGGCCAGCGGCACGCCCAGCACGGTCAGCGCGACGGTGGGGTCGCGGTCGATCATCGCCGCGACTTCGAAGGCGGTGGCGAGGACGTGGATGCACAGGCCCTCGACCGGGCAGGTGCAGCCGACGGTGGCATCACCGGAGTCGGTGGGTGCGATGAATTCCAGGAGCCCGGCGGGTTGCTGACCGCGCGCGGCCGCGCTGAGGTCGGCGGTGCGGCCGGCCCCGCGCAGCAGCCCGACGACGGTGGCGGCATCGGCGGTGCGCAGGTCGATGGTGACGGCGAAGGGATCGAGCTGGCTCCCGGTGACGAAGGATGTCACCCTCCCGGGGCCCACCGCGAGGTCGTGCACATGCCGATCTCGAAAGTAGCTGCGCGCCTTGGTGACCCGCCGCGGGTCGGCGGGGGAGAAGGCTCGCAGGAAGGCCGCGCCCCACGGCGTGACGCCATAGCCGCGGACCGGCGCCCGGTGGCGCGGGCGGGCTGAGGCGCGCGCCACTATTGGCTCACCGCCTCGTCGCGCAGCGCCAGCAGGTCCAGCACCTCGGCATCGCCGAGGTCGGCAAGCCAGCTCTCCCCGGCGCGCACCGTCAGCGCCGACAGTTCCCGTTTCGCGGTGATCATCTCGTCGATCCGCTCCTCGAGCGTGCCGACGCACACGAACTTCCGAACCTGGACGTGCTGGTCCTGCCCGATGCGATAGGCGCGATCGGTGGCCTGGTCCTCAACGGCGGGATTCCACCACCGGTCGATGTGCACCACCTGGTTGGCCGCAGTCAGATTCAGCCCGGTGCCGCCCGCCTTCAGGGTGGCCACGAGTACCGGCGGGCCGCCGGCTGCTTGGAACCCGGCGACAAGCCGGTCCCGTTCAGCGCGGGGCAACCCGCCGTGCAGGACCGGGACCGAGGCGCCGAGCAGGCCCGACAGCCATGGGGCGAGCAGGTGGGCGAATTCGGCGAACTGGGTGAACACCAGCATCCGGTCGCCCTCGTCGACCGCGGTGGTTGCCACGTCGGCCAACAATTCCATTTTCCCGGAGCGGTGTGCGTCCTTGCGCAGCACCGGGGAGCCGTCGGCGAGGTAGTGGGCGGGATGGTTGCACACCTGCTTGAGGCGGGTCAGGGCCGCGAGCACGGTCCGTCGGCGCAGGGTGCGCTGTTGGCGATCGGCGAGGGCGGCCATCAGCTCGTCGACGACGGCACGGTAGAGCGCAGCCTGTTCGACGGTCAGGTTCGCCCGCACGATCAGTTCGGTCTTGGTGGGCAGGCCCTCGACGATATCCGGATCGGTCTTGGCGCGACGCAGGACGAACGGCCGGGTCAGTGCCCGCAGGCGTGCGGCTGTCGGTGCATCGTGGTCGCGCTCGATCGGTTCGGCGAACCTGGCCCGGAACACCGATGCCGAGCCCAGCAGGCCGGGGTTCACCAGGTCGACGACGGCGCGGAGGTCTTCGAGACGGTTTTCCACGGGGGTGCCGGTGAGGGCCAGGCGGTGATCGGCGTCGATTGCACGCAGGGCCTTGGCCGCCGCGGTGGCGACGTTCTTCACGTGTTGCGCCTCGTCGACGACGAGCCGGCCCCATCGGCGCCCGGAGAATCGTGCCGAGGTGAGCAGGTCGCAGTCGCGCGTGGCGATGGCGAATGTGGTGAGCACGACATCGGATTCGGCGACGGCGCCGTGGAAGTCGTTGTCGCGCAGTCGATCCGGTCCGTGGTGCACGGCGACTCGCAGCTGCGGGGCGAAGCGGTTGATCTCGCGGGCCCAGTTCCCGACCAACGACATCGGACACACGACAAGGGTGGGTGCGGGATGGCCGGCCACGCGTTCATGGCACAGCAGCGCGATGACCTGAACCGTCTTGCCCAATCCCATGTCGTCGGCGAGTACCCCGCCGATGCCCTGCTGCGACAGGTGTGCCAACCAGTCCAGCCCGCGCTGTTGATACGGGCGCAGCACGGTGGCCAGCGTCGTCGGCGGATCCAGCGGCGGCGGGCGCAACCCGCGCCCGGCGGCCAGATCGTCGAGCCAGCCGAGTCCGGGTGCGGCGGCGATGGGGACCGGCGGCATGTCGTCGGCCACGCCGGTGATGACGGCGAGGAGGTCGCGCAGCGCCGTCTGCGGGTCCGGCGGGCCGGCCGCGCGCTGTTCGGCGACGAACCTGGCCGCCCGGCTCAGGGCGGCGTTCTCCGCCAGGACCCATTGGCCGCGGATGTGGACGAGATCTCCCTGCTGGCGGGCCAATGCGTCGAGGTCGGCCTGGGTCAGTCGGGCGGCGCCGGGGGTGTCGCCGAGGGCCAACCGCCATTCGAAGTCGACGAGGTCGTCGAGTCCGACGACCGCCGCGCGCCCGGTGCTGGTGGCGACCGGCCGGGCCTGGGCGTGCAGGACCGGGCGCACCGTGGCGATGCTGCGCGGCAACAGCACCGTGAAACCCGTGGCACGCAGGGCGGCGGCCCCGGCGGACAACAGTTCCTCGGCGTCGGCGGTGTGCAGCAGGTAGTCCAGCGAGTGCGGGTCGGTGCCGGCGCTGCGCAGCACAGGGCAGACGGCCATCGCCGCCGCCAGCGCGGATGCGACGTCGTCGAGCTCGGTAGCCGCGAGTCGGTGCGGCGCCACCGGGGTGATCGCGCCGGTGGGGCCGCGGCGACACACCTGCAACCGCCAGGTGACCGGTGCCGGGTCGGCATCGGCCCCGGGGCCGTCGTCGGGCAGGTGGAGGCGGAACACGACGACCGGTTCGCCCGCCGCTGCGCTGGCCGACCACTGTGCCCACGCGGTGGCGGCCGCGGGGCCGCGGTCGCCGACGAGTGGCCGCGGGTCTTGCACGAGGTCGGCGAGCAGTGCCGTGCCGCCGGCGAGCGGCCCACCGGCGCGCAGCCGGCTCCGGCACAGCGCATCGGCCATCTCCGCGACGAAGTCGCCGATCGCCTCCTCGCCTCGCCGGGCATCGTTGCGCACCACCGAGGCCGGTGCGGCGTCCAGCATCGGGGCGAGCCAGGAGCGCCACGCCCCGGTCGCGACGACCTCCCAGCGCAGGAGGTGCTCGCCGTCGGTGGTGCACACGGCGGGCGCGACGGCGCCAGCCGAGCACGCGGCCTCGATCCCCTCCAGCAGTCGGCGGTAGAAGCGCAGGTCGCCGCCGACGTCGGCGGCGGTGTGGTCATCGAGTGACGACAGCATCGCCAGCGTCGTACTGCGGCCGAGCAGCACGCACGGGCGCACGGTGCGCCGGCCGTCGGCGCCCACGATCGGCAGGGTCCGTCGGAACGCGCGGTCGGCGAGGAACTCGGCCAGGGCGGCCGGTACCTCGGCCGCGGTCAACGCGGCGGTGTCGGCCTCCGCAGGGCCGACCGCCCGCCACAGTGCCAGGCCGAGCCCGGGGCGCCACAGGGCGCGCAGCGCGGTCGCGGTCGGCGCATCGGGGGCGGCGGCGACGGGCATGTCGCCACTGTATCGGCGGGGCCCGACACCCGGGGAGGGCCCGACTCCAGGGAATGGCACATAGGCTGGTGCCGTGGCTACCGACACCAAGGACTGGAGCGTGTACGCGGCGCAGAGTTGCGCCGAGTGCGGGTTCGACGCATCGGCGATCGACCGTGCGGAGATCGTGCCGGCGGTGCGCGAGGCGGCCCGGCGCTGGTCGGGATTCCTGCGCGCGGGGGCGACCGACGGTTTGGTGAACCGGCCCGCCCCGCCGGTGTGGTCGCCACTGGAGTACGGCGCCCATGTGCGCGACATGATCCGGTTGTTCACCGATCGCGTCGAGGCGATCAGCACGAGTGATTCGCCGGCGTTCGCCGGATGGGACCAGGAGGCGGCGGCACTCGCCGCGCGCTACAACGAGCAGGATCCGGCCATCGTCGCCGAGGAGGTGGCCGCCGACGCCGAACGGCTCGGGCGGCTCGTCGAGGCGTTCGGCGCCGACGACTGGGATCGGTCGGGCACGCGCGACGGGCGCGGGTTCACCGCGGAGCACCTGTTGCGCTATCTGCTGCACGACGTCGAGCACCATTGGCACGACGTCACCGGCGGCGGGGGGTGCTGAGCCGGGATCAGTACTCGGCGGAGTTGCCGTGGAGCGACTTCTTCAGATCGGCCAGCACCAGCCTTGCGGCGGCCAGCCCGGAGCTGCGGTACCAGACCTCGTCGTCGACGCCGAGGACGCGCTTCCACGTCGGGGCGCCCATGTCGAGCCACCGGTCGGACAGCAAGACGGACTTCCCATGTTCGAGTCCGCCCGGTTCGAAACTCACATAGATGAGGTCACCGTCGGCGGCGGTGAAGTTGTCGTCGGTGATCCGGGTCGGCCCGGCGCTGCGCTGGCGCTCGGGACGCTGCACCCCGACCAGGCCGAGGATCTGGCCGGCAAAGCTGTCGGTGCCGGCGATGGTCTCCGAGTCCGGGCCGAAGCGCACCAACGACACCTGCGACTGCGCGGCCGACATCTTCTTCCCGACAGCGGCGGCCTCGGCGCGGAACTCCGCCAGCAGGCGCTTGGCGGTCACCGGCCGGCCCAGCGCGGCGGCGACGCGGGTGAACACGTCCTCCCAGCCGCCCGGGTCCACGGTGACCGTACGTGCCTTGGCGAACGAGGTTGCGGCGGCGGCGGTGCCGGGCGTGGTGAGCACCAGGTCGGCGTCCACCCGGGCGGCCGTCGCGGCATCGGGGGCGGGGCCCAGGTTGGGCACCCGGTGGAGCTGCGGTCCGAGGTAGGCCGGCACCGACCCGGCAGCCGCGATGCCCACGACCTTGGCGCCGAGGCCGAGCGCGCACACGGCGTCGAGCAGTGCCGGATCGGTGACGACGATGCGGTCGGCCTCGACGCGGCGCACATCGGGTGCGGTCGGCGCGGCGCACGTCTTGGTGAAGTCCCGCTCGGGGTGGACCAGGTTGACCTCGGCGATCCGCGTCGTCGACGTGGAGATCGGCTGGCCGTCGGGGCGGCGGAGCACCGAGTCCTCGTTGCCGCACGCGGACAGCATCGAGGTTGCGGTGGCGCCGGCGATCAGGGCCGCAGCGGTGTGGCGAACGATTCGGTGCACCCATAGACGCTAACACTGGGCAAGGCGGTCACCTGCGGCTACGTGGGACCGAAGTCCCAAATACGACACTTCGTAGGACCCGGGGCGCAATGGGTGTGGTCAGGGTTTAGGATGGCCCTAATGCCCGCCCTCGAGGAGGATCAGTGACCGCCGTCGATCAGCCCACCACACAATTGGCACCTGTGCGCCCGTACCCCGAGCGCTACCAGCCCAAGGGCTCCTTCCTGTACAAGATGCTGACGACGACCGATCACAAGCTGATCGGCATGATGTACATCGTCACCTGCTTCGTGTTCTTCCTGGTCGGCGGCCTGATGGCGCTGCTGATGCGCGGCGAGCTCACCCATCCGGGCCTGCAGTTCCTCTCCAACGAGCAGTTCAACCAGCTGTTCACCATGCACGGCACGGTGATGCTGCTGATGTACGCGACACCGATCGTCATCGGCTTCGCCAACTTCGTGCTGCCGCTGCAGATCGGCGCCCCCGACGTCGCCTTCCCGCGGCTCAACGCCTTCGGCTACTGGCTGTTCCTCTTCGGCGCGCTCGTCGCACTGGCCGGTTTCCTGACGCCCGGCGGCGCCGCCGACTTCGGCTGGACCGCGTATGTGCCGCTGACCAGCGACATCCACTCCCCGGGTGTCGGAGCCGATCTCTGGATCATGGGTCTGGGCGTCGGCGGCCTGGGCACGATCCTCGGCGCGGTCAACATGGTCACCACCGTCGTCTGTCTGCGCGCCCCCGGCATGACGATGTTCCGGATGCCGATCTTCACCTGGAACATCGTGGTCACCAGCATCCTGATCCTGCTGATCTTCCCGCTGCTGACCGCTGCGCTGCTCGGCGTCGAGGTCGACCGCGCCTTCGGTGCGCACCTATTCGATCCCGCCAACGGCGGCGTGATCCTCTGGCAGCACCTCTTCTGGTTCTTCGGCCACCCCGAGGTGTACGTCATCGCTCTGCCGTTCTTCGGCATCGTGTCCGAGGTCTTCCCGGTGTTCGCGCGCAAACCGGTGTTCGGCTACACGGGCCTTGTCTATGCCACCCTGTCCATCGCGGCCCTGTCGATGGCCGTCTGGGCACACCACATGTTCGTCACCGGCGCCATCTTGCTGCCGTTCTTCTCCTTCATGACCTTCCTCATCGCCGTTCCCACCGGGCTGAAGTTCTTCAACTGGATAGGCACGATGTGGCGGGGGAAGATGACCTTCGAGACACCGATGATGTTTGCGGTGGGCTTCGCCGTGACCTTCCTCTTCGGTGGTCTGACCGGCGTGCTCCTCGCAAGCCCGCCGCTGGACTTCCACGTCTCCGACACCTACTTCGTCGTCGCGCACTTCCACTACGTGCTGTTCGGCACAATCGTGTTCGCCACCTACTCGGGCATCTACTTCTGGTTCCCGAAGATGACCGGTCGCATGCTCGACGAAGGGTTGGGCAAGATCCACTTCTGGCTCACCTTCATCGGCTTCCACTTGACGTTCCTGGTGCAGCACTGGTTGGGCAACCAGGGTATGCCGCGCCGCTACGCCGACTATCTGCCGTCGGACGGCTTCACCACGTTGAACATGGTGTCGACGGCGGGCGCGCTCGTCCTGGGTCTGTCGACGCTGCCGTTCCTGTGGAACGTCTTCCGCAGCTACCGCTACGGCGAGGTCGTGACCGTCGACGACCCGTGGGGCTTCGGCAACTCGCTGGAGTGGGCGACGTCCTGCCCGCCGCCGCGCCACAACTTCACCGAGCTGCCGCGGATCCGTTCCGAGCGGCCGGCGTTCGAGCTGCACTACCCGCACATGATCGAGCGGATGCGCGCGGAGGCCCATTCGGGCTCCGGCGGCGGCCACTGACAGGTGGGGCGCCCGGGTACCCCCTCGGTCCTCATCACGGTCAGCGGTCCCGACCGACCCGGCGTCACCTCGGTCCTGATGGCCGTACTCGCCCAGGCAGAGGTCGATCTCCTCGATGTCGAGCAGGTCGTCATCCGCGGTCGGTTGACGCTGGGCGTGCTCGTCGCGGCGGTCGCTGACGTCGAGGATCTCACCGACCGGGTCGACGAGGCGCTCGCGGCCGCGGGGCTGATCGCGGAGGGTTTCGCGGTTCACGTCGAAGCCGGGGACAACGCTGTCGCGCAGCCGCCGTCGACGCACGCCGTCGTCGTCCTCGGCAGTCCGGTGACCGCTCGTGCGTTCCGCTCCCTGGCCGCGGCGCTGGCCGGGATCGGCGCGAACATCGACTCGATCCGCGGCGTCGCGGACTATCCGGTGACGGGCCTGGAATTGATGGTGAGCGCGCCCGCCGACTCCTCGGTGGCCGATGAGCAGTTGCGCGAGGTGCTGGCCGGGGTGGCCGGCGGCCAGGCGATCGACGTCGCCGTCGAGCGAGCCGGGCTCGCCCGCCGGGCCAAGCGGTTGATCGTCTTCGACGTCGACTCGACCCTGATCCAGGGCGAAGTCATCGAGATGCTCGCCGCCAAGGCGGGCCGTGAGGCCGAAGTCGCTGCGGTGACCGAGGCCGCCATGCGCGGCGAACTCGATTTCGAGGAGTCCCTGCACCGCCGGGTGGCGGCCCTGCAGGGGCTCGATGCCGACGTGATCGACGAGGTCGCCGCGTCCCTGGAACTGACTGCGGGCGCGCGGACGACCATCCGCACACTGCGCAGGCTCGGCTATCGGTGCGGCGTGGTCTCCGGCGGGTTCCGGCAGGTGATCGATCCGCTCGCCCATGATCTGAGCCTGGACTTCGTGCGCGCCAACACTCTCGAGATCGTCGACGGCAAGCTCACCGGCCGCGTCATCGGCGAGGTTGTCGACCGCCCCGGCAAGGCGCGGGCGCTGCGCGTGTTCGCCGCCGAGGCCGGGGTGCCGATGGAGCAGACGGTGGCGGTCGGCGACGGTGCCAATGACATCGACATGCTTCGCGCAGCCGGACTCGGGATCGCCTTCAACGCCAAGCCGGCGCTGCGCGACGTTGCCGACACCGCGCTCAGCTACCCGTTCCTGGACGCGGTGCTGTTCATCCTCGGCGTCACCCGCGACGAGATCGAGGCCGCCGACGCGGTCGACGGCACCCTGCGCCGAGTGCCGCTCGACTAGGCGCCCGGCCGTGCCCGAAACCCCGCCGAGCGCGCCCTCGCGTGCGGCGATCGCCGCCAACCATGCGCGACTCGCGGGCTACCTCGATGCCCCACCTGCTGCGGACCCGCAGGACCCCGAGCAGGTGTGGGCCATGCAGATGGCCCTGCGCATGGAGAAGGTGCGGCCGCCCGTGCGGGCCGACCTGCTGACTGCTGCCGCGCGGGCGGTGGCGCTGCTGTGCCTCGACGAGCGCAGCGCCCCGGGTGGGCCGTGGGCCGAGGCAATGGATGCCTGGTGTGCCGCACGGATCCGCAAGATCGCCCGTCGGGCACGCGGGGCTCAATGGCTTGCGGCACAACAGGTCTGGGGGGTTACCGCGGAAGCGGGACCGGAACTGGCGCGGGCCTTTGCCCCGACGAGGGTCGGCGAGGTCGACCAGCGCGTGCGCAAGTTGCAGATCGAGGGAACCGACGTGGCCGGGGAGTTGCCGGCGCAGCCGGATGAGGGATATCGGGGCCTGACGCTGTGGGTGAGCCCGGCGCTCACGATGACCGTCGGAAAGACCGCTGCCCAAGTCGGTCACGCGGCAATGCTCGGGGTCGGCCTGTTGTCCGTCGACGAGACAGTGGCGTGGTTCGAGGGGGGCTGTGCCATAGCGGTGTGCCGGTCGTCGCCGACGTGGTGGTCGACGCTGCTCGAGGCGCAGACCTCTGGCGGTGCGCGTGCCGTGCGGGACGCAGGCTTCACCGAGATCGAGCCCGGGTCGGTGACGGTGATCGCGACGCGGTGGCCGTTCCTGGCGCGGTAGCCGCTACCACTGCCCGTAGCGGGGCATCAGGATCGTGTTGCGGTCGACTCCGACGCCGGCCACCCGCTTCTCGCCCGGGATCTGGTGCAAGTGGGCGAGCGGGTGCACGAATCCCTTCGGCGTGCCCCAGTCGTGCTGCCAATACCACGCGGCCAGACCGCCGGCCGCCGCCCAGGTGATGGTGGATGCGTTGCCGTAGACGCCGGTGCGCCCGGGGCCGATCACCGACTGCCATCCACGTAGATAGGGGGCGATTTTGTCGATGAACTGCCCGAACGTCGGGTTGGCGTCGATCGACGCATAGATCGGCGCGTGGGCGGGTCCGCCCGCGGCCCGATGCTTGGCGGCGCCGATCCTCGCGTGGTGGACCCCGGCTTGGAACCCGCCGAGCCAGTCCGCCTTCGCGTATTGGTAGCAGGACACGATGGTCAGTCCGGCGGCCCGCAACGCGTGCGCCTCGGCGGCGCGAAGCGGTTTCGCCTTCATCCACGCATCGACCGGCAGGCGACCTGAAACATAGCGGATGGCGCCGAGGTATCCGGCCGCGCGGATGGCACTCGCCGGCGGTACCGCGGCGGAATAGTCGCACAGGGATCCGAAGTCGGCCGATCCGCTCGACGAGCCGAACGAGCCTGAATTCGATCCTGATGACAAATCTGCCCGAGCGGTGCCGGTGCCGGTGCCGAGGATCAACGCGGCCCCCGCGCCGACGGCGGTGGACAAGAGTTGGCGGCGGTTCACGGGCATCCTATGATCCCGATCCCGATCCCGATCCCGAACCCCAGTGCGCCCATTGGCCGTACTGCGGTTTGAGGATGGTGTTCACATCGACCTCTACGCCGCCGACCGTGCGCTGGCCGGGGATCTGGTGCAGATGCGCGGCCGGATGCACGTAGCCGCGCGGGGTGCCCCAGTCGTGTTGCCAGAACCAGGCGCCCAGGCCGGCGTCGAGGACCCACCGGATCGTCGGCGCGTTGGCGTAGACCCCGATCCGCCCGCGTCCGATGACCGACTGCCATCCCTGCAGGTACGGCGCGATCTTCGAGGTGAATTGGCTCCGCGAGGGGTTGTCGTCGATCGAGGCGTAGATGGGTGCGTCCGAGGGCCCGCCGGCCAGGGTGTGGAGCTCTGCGGCTCGACGGGCGTGTCGCATGCCGGCGTCGAGGCCGCCGAGCCAGTCGGCGGTCGGCCCCTTCCCGTACTGGTAGCACGACACCACGGTCAGGCCGAATGCGCGCATGGCCAGGGACTCGGGGGCCGTCATCGGTTTGGCCAGCATGTTCTCCGCACCTGGGCGCCGGTCGGAGACGTAGCGGATCACCCCGCTGTGCCCGGCCGAGCGGATGGCCAGCGGAGACGGGATGCTGCGCGAGTAGTCCAGGAGCGTGCCGTGGCCGGTGGCGGCGGGGAGGGATCCGGGCGGCACCGGGTCGGCCAGCGCCACCCCGGTGTTCAGCACCGATGCGCCGCTCGCACCGCAGAGCCCAGCGGCAGCGGCAGCGGTCAAGAACCGGCGGCGACTGATCGACATACCACGACGGTAACTAGAGTCCCACCAGTCCCACCAGTACCGCCCCGACGTCGTGACGGTATCGCGACCGGGCGGTGACCGCGAGTCGGTTGGCCGGTCGCGTGGGGCCGGTGGTGCGGGGCCCGGTGCAGTCGTCGGAGCCTCAGCCGGCCGGGGCCAGGTTCACCAGCGTGTCGAACCAGACCTGCCGGTGCGGGGCCAGGGAGGCGATGATCAATTCGTCGGCATCGGCGTACTCGGCGAAGGAGTCCAGCGCGCGGCGGACGTGCGCCGGGGTGCCCACCGCGGCGTGGCGCAACATATCGTCGACTTGACGGCCGACGGGGGAGTCGGCGAGCACCTCGGCCTCCTCGTCGGTGATGCGGCGGTGCTGGGCGAGCAGGTGCTTGATTCGCTGTCGCTTGGCGGCGCGGAACTGTTCGACGGCGAGGTCCCCGTCGTCGATGGCGATGACCGTGACGCCGGCCATCACATACGGTTCGGTGTGCCGGCCGTCGGGCAGGAGGGCGGGCCGGAACTCGTTGCGGTACAACGCAACAGCTTCAGTCAGCGCCTGCGGGGCGAAGTGTGAGGCAAAAGCGTACGGGAGGCCCAGGGCAGCGGCGAGCTGCGCGCCGAACAATGATGAGCCGAGGACGTAGAGGTCCACGTCCGCACCCGCGCCGGGGGTGGCCCGGACCCCGGGGACTCGGGAGGCGTCGCGCAGGTATGCCTGGAGTTCGACGACATCGCGCGGGAAGTCCTCGGCGGCCTGCGGGCTGCGTCGCAGCGCCGCGAACGTCGCCTGGTCGCCGCCGGGGGCGCGGCCGAGCCCGAGGTCGATGCGCCCGGGATGGAGTTCGGCGAGTGTGCCGAACTGCTCGGCGATCGTCAGCGGGGAGTGGTTGGGCAGCATGACACCGCCCGCGCCGAGGCGGATGCGCTCGGTATGGGCAGCCATATGGGCGATGAGCACGGCGGGAGCGGCGGAGGCGATGGCGCCCATGTTGTGGTGCTCGGCATACCAGATACGGCGATACCCGGTGGTGTCGGCGAACTCGGCCAGCCGCGTCGAATGCACCAGACTCTCGCGCACCGACTCGTCCGGGCCGACGTGGGCGAGGTCGAGGATCGACAACGGTGTGCTGGTGATGGGAGCTGCGGGATCGGTGGGCACCCTTGGTTCAGCGGCCCGGCGCGCCCCGGTATTCCCCCCGGCGGCTGATCCGGCACGATAGGGGGGTGGCCCCTGAAACCCCCGATCCCGACCTGCTCATCGACTTCCGCGGCGTCTCCCTGATCCGCGACGGCAACACGCTCGTCGGCCCGATCGACTGGCAGGTCGAGCTCGACGAGCGCTGGGTCGTGCTCGGCCCCAACGGCGCCGGCAAGACGACGCTGCTCGCCATGGCCGCGGCCCGCCACCATCCGACGTCGGGGGTCGCCTTCGTCCTGGGTGAACGGCTGGGCCGCGTCGAGTTGCGCGAGCTGACGACGCGGGTGGGGATGACCGGCGGCAAGGAGGTCGAACGGATCCCACCGGGGGAGATCGTCGCCGACCTGGTCGTGTCGGCGGGCTATGCGGTGTTGGGGCGCTGGCGAGAGGACTACGAGTCGGCCGACCGCGAGCAGGCGCTGAACACTCTGGAGTCCCTCGGTGCCGAGCACCTCGCCGAGCGCACCTACGGCACTCTGTCGGAGGGGGAGCGCAAGCGCGTGCAGATCGCCAGAGCGCTGATGACCGACCCGGAGCTGCTGCTGCTCGACGAACCGGCGGCCGGCCTCGACCTCGGCGGGCGGGAGGAACTCGTCGACCGGCTCGGCCGTCTCGCCGCCGATCCCGATGCGCCGGCGCTCGTTTTGATCACCCACCATCCCGAGGAGATCCCCCCGGGCTTCAGCCACGCGATGCTGCTGTCGGACGGCGGCGTCGTCGCCCAGGGGCTGCTCAGTGACGTGTTGACCCCGGCCAACCTGTCGACGGCCTTCCGGCAACAGATCGCACTCGACGTCATCGACGGGCGCTACTTCGCCCGCCGTGCCCGTCGGGCCGGGGGGCACCGCCGGGACTGAGTGGCAGCGACCGGCTTTCTCGCCCCGGGGTAACGTGCACCACATGAGTGATACCTCGGGTGAGGCGGCCCGCCCGGCACCGCTGCGGGACGCGTCGACGGTCGTGCTGGTCCGCGACGGGGATGACGGGATCGACGTCTTCCTGCAGCGGCGCGTCCAACAGATGGCCTTCGCCGGTGGGATGACAGTGTTCCCCGGCGGCGGCGTCGACGACCGCGATGCCGACGCGGACCTCGTCTGGGTCGGTCCCGACGCCCACTGGTGGGCCCAGCACTTCTCGACGTCGGCGATCGGCGCGCAGAAGTTGGTGTGTGCCGCGGTCCGCGAGACCTTCGAGGAGTGCGGCGTCCTGCTCGTCACCCACGTCGACGGCACGGCTCCCGACGTCGAGGCGCTGATGCCGGCGCGGGCCGCACTGGAGAGCCGCGAGCTGTCCTTCGCCGAGTTCCTGCGCGAGCACGGCTTGGCCCTGCGCGCCGACCTGCTGCGGCCGTTGGCGCATTGGATCACCCCGAAGATCGAGAAGCGCCGCTACGACACCCGCTTCTTCCTCGCCGAGCTGCCGACCGGGCAGGATGCCGATGCCGAGACGTCCGAAGTCGAGACGGCGCAATGGTATTCGGCGTCGAGGGCACTGTCGGATTGGACGGAGGGCGAGCACTTCCTGCTGCCGCCGACCTGGTCGCAGTTGCGCGAGCTCGCCGCCTACGACTCGGTCGCCGAGTTGTTCGCCGCCAAGCGCGAGATTTCGCCGATCGAGCCGGGGACCCCCAACGACGACTTCGAGGGCCTGCGGTTCACCCATGCCGACGAGTATTTCGCGTCGATGGACTCCCGTGCCCGCGACCTGTTCTTCAACCGGCCGTCCGGGTAGTCAGTCGAGCCCGTCGCGGTCGGCCCACTCGAGCAGCACGTCGATCCGGTGTGCCACCTCGTCGATCTGGGCGTGCAGGTCACCGATGGCGGCGAACCGTGCGGGCATCGTCGCGATGGTGAAGTCGTCGGGCACCGCGTCGTCGATCTCTGCCCACGTGAGCGGTGCCGACACCGTGGCGCGGCGGTTTCCGCGCACCGAATAGGCGGCGGCCATCGTGTGGTCGCGGGCGTTCTGGTTGAAGTCGATGAACACCGCGGCCGGGTCGCGGTCCTTGCGCCACCACGTCGTCGTCGCATCGTCGGGCAGCCGCCGCTGCACCTCCCGCGCGAAGGCCAGGGCACCGCGGCGCACGTCGGTGAACCCCCACTCCGGCACGATGCGCACGTAGACGTGCAGGCCGCGACCCCCGGAGGTCTTCGGAAAGCCGCGGATGCCGAGCTCGTCGAGGACTTCGCGCACCGTGCGGGCGACGCGGCGGACGCGGTCGAAGGGGCAGTCGGGCATGGGATCGAGGTCGATGCGCCACTCGTCGGGCCGCTCGACGTCGAATCGCCGGGAGTTCCACGGGTGGAACTCCACGGTCGACATCTGCACCGCCCAGATGACGTCGGCCGCGCTGCGCACGCACAGCTCGTCGGCGGTGCGCCCGTAGCGGGGGAAGAAGATCCGCGTCGTCTCGATCCAGTCGGGGGCGCCGGCGGGCAGGCGCTTCTGGTGCACCTTCGGGCCGTCGACGCCGGTGGGGAAGCGGTGCAGCATCGTCGGGCGGTCGCGCAGGGCGCGCACGATCGGGTCGGCGACGCCGGAGTAGTACCGGGCGAGGTCGAGTTTGGTCTCGCCGCGCTCGGGGAAGTAGACGCGGTCCGGGCTCGACAACTCGATGATCCGGCCGTCGACGTCGATGGGTACCCGGTCGCCCCGATCAGCCACGTCGCCCAGCGTATAGGGTTGGGCACATGGCTGAGTTCGTCACACTGGAAACCTCGCAAGACCACCCCGGCGTCGGCACCATCGTGCTGAACCGCCCGCCGATGAACGCCCTGAACCGGCAGGTGCAGACCGAACTGCTCGCCGCCGCCGACGAGGCGAGCAGGCGCGACGACATCAAGGCCGTCGTCGTCTACGGCGGACCGAAGGTGCTCGCCGCCGGCGCCGACATCAAAGAGATGAACGATATGACGTTCGCCGAGATGAACAAGGTGGCCGGGCGCCTGCAAGACGGGCTCGGCGCCATCGCCGCCATTCCCAAGCCGACGGTCGCCGCGATCACCGGCTACGCGCTCGGCGGCGGCCTGGAGGTCGCCCTCGGCGCGGATCGGCGAATCGCCGGCGATAACGCCAAGCTCGGGGTGCCCGAGGTGCTGCTGGGCGTCATTCCCGGCGGCGGCGGGACGCAGCGCCTTGCGCGCCTGGTCGGTCCGGCAAAGGCCAAGGACATGATCTTCACCGGCCGGTTCGTCGGCGCCGAGGAGGCCCTGGCGATCGGCCTGGTCGACGAGGTCGTCGCACCCGACGAGGTCTACAACGCGGCGCTGGCCTGGGCCGGACAGTTCGCCAACGCGGCCTCGGTGGCGCTGGCCGCCGGCAAGGCGGCCGTGGACCGCGGCCTCGACGTCGACCTGTCCACCGGCTTGGCGATCGAGGCGCAGCTGTTCGCCGCGCTGTTCGCCACCGAGGACCGCAAGACCGGCATGGAGTCCTTTGTGGCGAACGGCCCCGGGAAGGCAGAGTTCACCGGCCGTTAGGATGGCCTGATCGAATCAACCACCCCCTTCAGGGAGTCTGCATGACCACGAACACCTCGGCGCCCGATCCTGCGCCGAACCCGCACGCCACCGAAGAACAGGTGAAGGCGGCCCTCGCCGACACCAAACTCGCGCAGGTGCTCTACCACGACTGGGAGGCCGAGAACTACGACGACAAGTGGTCGATCTCCTACGACCAGCGCTGCATCGACTACGCGCGCGGGCGGTTCGACGCGATTGTGCCGAACGCACGACTGCCGTACGGGCGGGCCATGGAACTGGGCTGCGGCACCGGGTTCTTCCTGCTCAACCTGATGCAGTCCGGGGTCGCGGACAAGGGTTCGGTCACCGACCTGTCGCCCGGCATGGTCAAGGTCGCGCTGCGCAATGCGCGCAACCTCGGCCTCGACGTCGACGGCCGCGTCGCCGACGCGGAGAAGATCCCGTATGAGGACGGCACTTTCGACCTCGTGGTGGGCCATGCCGTGCTGCACCACATCCCCGACGTGGAGTTGTCGCTGCGCGAGGTGCTGCGCGTGCTCAAACCCGGCGGCCGTTTCGTGTTCGCCGGTGAGCCGTCGACCATTGGCGACTTCTATGCGCGCTGGCTCTCGCGCGCCACGTGGTATGCGACGACCCATCTCACCCGGCTGTCGCCGCTGAACGGCTGGCGCCGCCCGCAAGAAGAGCTCGACGAGTCCTCGCGGGCCGCCGCGCTCGAGGCGGTCGTCGACATCCACACCTTCGACCCCGACGACTTGGCGGGGTTGGCGCGCAAGGCCGGGGCCGCGAACGTGGAGACCGCCACCGAGGAGCTCGCCGCCGCGATGCTGGGCTGGCCGGTGCGCACCTTCGAGGCGGCGGTACCGCCGGGGAAACTGGGCTGGGGCTGGGCGCGCTTCGCCTTCGGTGGTTGGCGCGGCCTGAGCTGGCTCGACGAGAAGGTCCTGCGCAAGGTCGTCCCGCCGAAGTTCTTCTACAACGTGATGGTGACCGGCACCAAGCCGGCCGTCTGACCGTCCGGACGCCGCATCACCCGTGATCACCGTCGACGACGTCGCCTTCCTGCGCTCGAGGCATGGGACGAAGGCGCTGGAGAATGCGGCGGCACTCGCCTTCACACCGGACTCACTGATCGCCGACATCGCCGAGTTGCGCAGCCGCTACGGCGAGCGCGCGGCGCCGCTCGCCGAGACCGTGCGGTGTCGGCGCCGCGCCGTCGGCCGGCTGCGCGACCCGCAGCAATGGCTGATCACCGATGAAGCACTGCAGCAGGCGACCACGCAGATCGTCGCCGCGCGGCGTGCCGCCGAGATCGCCCGCTTGTTTCCCGGAGGGGTCGTCCACGACGTGACCTGCTCGGTCGGGGCGGAGTTGGTCGAACTCGCCGCCGCCGAGGGGATCGGCGGGGTGGTCGGTTCCGACCTGGACCCGGTGCGACTGGCAATGGCCGCCCACAATGCGAATGGCGTGACGCTGTTGCGCGCGAACGCACTGACCCCGACGTCGACGGCCGATGTGCTGCTCGCCGACCCAGCCCGGCGCAGCGGCGGTGCGCGGGTGTTCCGCCCCGACGATTTCTCCCCGCCGCTGCTGGACGTGTTGACCACCTACGCCGGGCGCCCGCTCGCGGTGAAGTGCGCACCCGGGCTGGACTACGGGACGTTGCGGGCCCGCTTCGGATTCGACGGGCAGGTGCAGATCACCTCCCTCGACGGCGGTGTGCGCGAAGCGTGCCTGTGGACCGAACTCGGTGACGGCGTGTCGCAGCGCGCCACGGTGTTGCGCGGGCACGAGCACGGTGTGCGCGTCGAGGAGATCACCGACCTGGCGCCCGACGAGTCCCGGGTCGGACCGCCGGGGCGGTGGATCGTCGATCCGGACGGCGCGATCGTGCGCGCCGGGCTGGTGCGGCATTGGGCGGTCCGGCACGACTTGTGGCAACTCGACCCGAAGATCGCCTACCTCACCGGCGATGCCGTGCCGGCCGGCGAGCGCGGCTTCGCGGTGCTCGACCAGTTGCCGCTGAAGGAGAAGCTGCTGCGCAAGGCGCTGCACGCCCGCGACTGCGGCAGCCTGGAGATTCTGGTGCGCGGTGTCGACGTCGACCCCGACGAGTTGCGCAAGCGGCTGCGCCTGAACGGCTCGGCCCCGTTCGCGTTGGTCATCACCCGGATCGGGACGCGCGCGGTGGCATTCCTCTGCGAGCCCGGCGTGCGGTGCCCGGTCTAGCAGTTCGGCGACCGGCGCTCAGCGGCCGATCTGCTCCTTCGAGTCGAAGAAGTACACCTTGCCGATGTTGGTCGCGACGGCGATCTGGCCCTTGGGCGACACCGCGACGCCGGTGGTGAAGCCCTTGGCCTCGGGCAGCGGCAGGGTGCGCAGGGTCGCGCCGTCGGCGGCGGAGACCTCGGTCAGCGCCAAGCCGTCATCGGGGGTGCGGACCACGGTCCACGCGGTCCCCGAGTCGGTGAGCGCCGACAGGCCGGCCGTCTTCAGGTCGGTGCGCGACCATACCTGTTCGGCGCGGTCGCCACGGTCGGCGAGCATCGTCAGCGACCCGCCCAGCCGCCCGGCCGGGATGATGCGGCCGTCGGGGCTCGCGGTCAGGGTAGCGAAACCCGGGTCGCCGTAGTCGTAGGTCCACTTGGTCTTGCCGGTGGCGGCGTCGAGGGCCACCAGCTTGCCGATTCGGCTGAACGTGTAGACGGTCCGGCCGTCGGCCGAGACCGCCGCGGGCCCGACCACGCCGCCCGGGACGTCCGCATGCCACGCCTCCCGGACCGTCCGCTTGCCGTTGGCCTCGCCGTAGTCGAGGGCGCGGATCTGCGACGCAATCGCGCCCCGCGGCCAGAAGTTGAGGTACATCCGTGCCGCAGTGACGTCGACGGCGGCCGGGGCGGGGATGCCGCAGCGCGGTCCGCTGATCACACAGTCGCCGAAGCCCGCCATCGCGTTGTCGGGATCGGCGTCGGGGCGCAGGCGCACCTCGGGTGCGGCGAAGGTGCCGTCCTGGGTGTTCAGCAGGAGGATCTGTCCCTGCGTGGTGGCGACCAGGACCGTCGACGGGGCGACGAACTTCGCCGATGTGGGGACACCGATAACCGGCATACGCCATCGGATGGCCCCGCCGGCGGTCCAGCCGAGGAACGTCGTTTCCTCGCCGACGTAGGGCTGGTCGAACTGGTCGATCAGCGGCGACTGCACCTCGATGCCCGCGCGCATGCGCTTGCAGTAGTTCATCCGCCCGGCGCGCTGGTCGAGGACCATCCAGTTGCAGCCGTTGTCGGTGTTCGCGGTGACATTGACGTTGGACTGGTTGGAGACGGTCAGCGGCGAGGTGATGGGGCCGCCGGTCGGGCGGGTCCAACTCAGTGCCAGGTCGGCGGGCACCCGTGGGTAGGCGAAGTTCGTATTGCCGGCATTCCCGCCGAAACTGGACCACCCCGGGCTCGCCAGCGACTTCACGTTGACCTGGCCGTCCGAACAGGACACGAGCGCGGCGGTCACCGCCGAGGCCGTCGCGACTGCCGCCACCCGTGCCACCCGGCGGGCGGTGCGCCGGAGCGGCGCCCCGGTGGATCCTGCGGCTCGCGGCATCACGGGCTCCTTCGCGTGGGACGCCCGGCGGGTCCGGGCTGCCCAGTGAGCCTATCGTGTCGGATTTTTCCCTCCACTAGTGTTTGTCCCATGACCACGATGTGGAATGCCTCCTACCGCGACCGGTGGCGCGCCGGGCGCCATCGCGACCCCGAGCAGGTTCGATTCCTGACTCTGGCCTCACTGCGCTGGGTGCTCGCGAATCGGGCCTATTCGCCGTGGTACCTGGTCCGCTACCTGCGCCTGGCCCGGTTCCGACTGGCGAACCCCCATGTCGTGTTGCGCGGCATGGTCTTCCTCGGTCGCGACGTCGAGATCCACGCGACGCCCGAACTCGCCCGGATGGAGATCGGGCGGTGGGTGCACATCGGCGACGGGAACTCCATCCGGGCGCACGAGGGCAGCCTGCGGATCGGCGACAAGGTCGTCTTCGGCTGCAACAACGTCGTGAACTCCTACCTCGACCTGGAGATCGGCTCCTCGACGCTCGTGGCCGACTGGTGCTACATCTGCGACTTCGACCACCGGATGGACAGCCTCGACCTGCCGATCAAGGACCAGGGCATCGTGAAGGGCCCGGTGCGGGTGGGCCCCGATACCTGGGTCGCGGCCAAGGTGTCGATCCTGCGCAACACGATCGTCGGGCGCGGATGTGTGCTCGGTGCGCACTCCGTGGTCAAGGGCGTGATTCCGGACTACTCGATCGCAGTCGGCGCTCCGGCGCGCGTGGTGAAGAACCGCAAAGACGATTGGGAGGCGGGGGCGAAGGCGCGCGCCGAGCACGAGCGGGCCCTTGCCGACATCGAGCGGAAGAAGAAGGCCGCCGGCTGACCCGCCCCTCGCCGAGTGGGCGGTGGATGTCGCCGAGTGGGCGGTAGATCTCGCCGAGTGGGCGGCGAGATCGGTCAGAGGGGTTGGTTGGGGTCCCGCTCGGGCAGTGGCCGCTCGACGATATTGGGCCGTCCGATGGGGTGGCGGACCCGGCGCTTGGCGGCGAGGTAGACCCCGGTGGTCCGCTCGGCCACGGTGCGCCAGGAGAATTCCTCGGTCAACCGCGCGTAGGCGCGCTGCGCACGCTCCTCGGCGGCGGCCGCGTCGTCGAGCGTGGCGCGCACCGCCGCCGCCAGCGCGGTCACGTCGGCAGGCGGAAAGGTCATACCCGTGACGGTGTCGGCGACCGCCTCCCCGAGCCCGCCGGCCGTCGACACCACCAGCGGGATGCCGGTCGCCGCTGCTTCGAGGGCGATGATGCCGAACGGCTCATAGCGGCTGGGCAGCACGATGGCCGCGCACCGGTGCATCAACTCGATGAGTTCGGATCGTTCCACCGAGCCGAGGAACCGGACGGCGCCGAGCACCCGGTGCTTGCGCGCGAGTTCTTCGAGCCACTCCTGCTGGGTGCCCGACCCGGCGACGGCCAGCGTCGTGCCCGGATGCGTGCGCCGGATGCGCGGCAGAGCCGCCAGCAGATCCTGCACGCCCTTCTCGTATTCGAGCCGACCGGCGAACAGCAACTCGGCCGGCCCCGGTGTGACCGTCCGCGGCGAATGCGGCCATTCGTGCACAGCGATTCCGTTGTGGATGATCTGGATCTCGGCGAGCTCGGGCCCGAAGAGGCGGGAGACCTCGTCGCGCATCGACGTCGAGCAGGTGATCAGGGCGTCGGCCTCCCGGGCCAGCCACCACTCCACCGAGTGGACCTGCCGGTTGGTCTTGGCCGCCACCCACCCGCTGTGGCGCCCGGCCTCGGTCGCATGGATCGTCGCGACCAGTGGCACGTCGAAGAACTCGGCCAGAGCGATCGCCGGATGGGCCACGAGCCAGTCGTGGGCGTGGACGGCATCGGGGATCCACGCCTCGCCGCTGCCGTCGTCGCGGAGCAGCCGCAGGCCCGCCCGGATCATCGCGTGACCCATGGCCAAGGTCCACGGCATCATGTCGGTGCTGAAGTCGAATTCCGGCGGGTCTTCCGCGGCGGCGATGATCCGGACACCCTCGACGGTGGTCGACGTGGTGGGGTGGGTCGTCGCATCCGAACCGGTCGGGCGCCGGGTCAACACGACCACGTCGTGCCCGATGGCGGCCAGCTCCACCGCCAGGTTGTGCACGTGGCGGCCCAGCCCCCCGACGACGACGGGCGGATACTCCCAGGAGACCAGCAACAACTTCATTGGTGGCCCCCCTCGGCGGCTCTTCTCGTCGGGTACGCGTCGGTCCCGGGCAGGCGACGGGCGTCGAGGTCGGCGAACAGGTTGTCCGCGGCGAACCAGCCGTCGGCCAGCGATGCGGCGGCCTCCGCGCGGCCGCGGGCGGCGGCGTCGGCGATTTCCCGAGTCGCGTGGGCATGCTTGTGGGCCCGATCGGTGGCGTAGCCCGCCGCGGTGTCCTTGGACACCATGAAAGGCCAATCCGAGGCGGTGGTCAGCAGCGTCTCGCGCAGGATCTGGTCGTTGACGCGGTCGCGGACCGTCGACGGATCGCGCCGCTTGTCCACGGTGGCCAGCGCGGTGTCGACGACCTCGGCGTTGAGGTCGACGAAGTGCGCGACCTGCGGGCCCGCCCAGACGCGCCAATCCTTGCCGGAGCCCCACGAAGACGCCGGGAGGTCGACCGGTTCGCCGACGAATCCGCGTTCGCGGGCGGTGGCCAGCGACCCGACCCGCACACCGGCGTCGGGGAGTCGCCGCAGGAGCCGGTCGAGCCAGACCGGCCCCTCGTGCCACCAGTGGCCGAACAGCTCGGTGTCGAAGGCGGCGACCACGTGGGCCGGGCGCCCGGTGCGCTCGAACTCCGCGACGAGTCGGGCGCGCACGGTGTCGACGAAGTCGTCGACGTGGCCGTCGATCACGGTGTCGACGCGCTCGGGATCGTAGGGTGCCTTGTCCGGCCCGGCGACGGTGCGCCCGGTGACCCGGGACAGCTTGAGGCCCGACTCGTGGTCATAGGTGTGGAAGTCGCGGTAGGCGGGGTGACCGGGGTACCCCGACTTGGGCGACCACACCCGGTAGCTGACCGTCAGGTCGCGGCCGAACGCCACGACGCCGGTGTCGCCGACGGGACGTCCGACGGCGGTGTCGCCGTGCAGGGTCGGCCCGTCGACCATGAAGTGGCCGACCCCGGCAGCCGCGTACTCCGCCTCCATGCCGGGGGCGAAAGCGCATTCGGGCGCCCAGATGCCGACCGGGGTGGTGCCCCACCGGCGGTGGGCGTCGGCGAGGCCCTCGTGCAGCGAGAACTGTCGCATCCGCGCGTCGAGCAGCGGGGCGAACGGATGGGCCAGCGGACCGCCGAGCAATTCGACGATCCCCGACGACACGAGTGCGCGAATCGCCGGCGACGTGCCGTGGCGCCAGTGCTGTTCGAAATCGGTCAACGCATCCGACGCGCCCCGGAAGTGCGCACGACCGGCGGCGGCGCGTCCAGGGTCGCGGTCGGTGGCCAGCTCCATCGCCCGCAGCTGCCAGTTGGCCAGCCACTCGTACATCGACGAACAGCAGTGCGGGTCGTCGAGCTGGGCCGCGAGGACCGGGGTGATGCCGAGCGACATCACGTCGGTGAAGCCGTCCGCGGCGAGGCCGCGCAACACCGCGAAGACGGGCTGGTAGCTCGCCGCCCACGACTGGTAGAGCCATTCCTCGCCGACCGGCCAGCGGCTGTGGTGGGCCAGCCAGGGCAGATGCGAGTGCAGGACCAGGGTGAACTGGCCTGGCACCGCGCCGGCTGCCCGGCTCATCTGCGCGTCGCGATCGCGAACAGGTCCAGTCCGGCGTCGACGTCCCCGGGGCGGATGTCGAAGTCGGCGGTGGTGACCCCGGCGACGTCGGCGGCCAGCGCGGCCGGCCAGGGCTCGTCGCGCAGCGCGCGCTGGATCTGCGCGTCGATGATGGAGCCGTCCCACTTCGCGTCGAGCTCGAGCAGGCGCGGCCCGTGGTGCACGCCGAGCATGCGGTCGACGGTGAAACCACCGTCGACGAGGAGTTCGGTCAGCTCCATGGCGTCGAGCTCGCGGGTGTGGAACGGGTTGACCGGGATGTCGCTGTCGGGGGTGAAGGTGATGCGGTTGGGCGTGGAGATGAGCAGCTGCCCGCCCGGCCGCAGCACCCGGTGGCACTCGGCGATGAACGCGGGCTGGTCCCACAGGTGCTCGATGACCTGGAAGTTGACGACGACGTCGACGGTCGCGGCGTCCAGCGGAAGGTCGACCAGGTTGCCCTGGTGCACCGTCAACCGGGGGTAGCGGGTCCGGGTGTGCTCGACGGCCGAGGTGTCGTAGTCGACGCAGACGACGACGCGCGCGCGCCGGGACAGCAGATCGGCGCCGTAGCCCTCACCGGAACCGGCCTCGAGGACGTCGCGCCCGTCGACGAGGTCCCCGATGTACTCGTAGGCCACCTCGTGGCGGCGGAACCAGTAGTTCTCCTCCGGGATGCCGGGCACGGTGCGCTCACCGGTCAGGGCCAGGGCGGCGGGATCGGGCGAGTCGGCGTCGGGTGCTGGTGTATCACTCATCACCTGATGAGGGTAGTCGTGCGTGTTCGCGACGGTCGCGGGCGTGCGTTGAGGCGGCGATCGGGTCCGGCCGCCGCCCTCAATGCGGACCGGACACGCAGAACTGGTTCCCGTCGGGATCGGCGAGGGTGGCCCAGGCGAAGCCGGGCATCTCGCGGTGGGAGACGAGTGTCGCGCCGTCGGCGAGCAGCCGGGCGACCTGCGCCTCGCGGTCGTCTGAGACGAGGTCGAGATGGATCCGGTTCTTCCCCGGGGTCGGGTCGTCGACCTTCTGGAAACCCAGCGCCGGCTTCCCCTCGCCGGTCGACACGATGACGAACCAGCCGTCGTTCTCCTCGACGATGGCACCGCCGGTCTGTGTGGCCCACCAGTTCGCCAGGGGGAGGGGGTCGGTGGTGTCGATGGTGATCATCGCGATGGAAACGGTCATCGCCCGACGATAGCCGGGCCCACTGACATCGGGGCGATGGATCGAGCGCCGCGGCGGCGCACCGCGCGTGGCGGGCCCTCGCGCGTGGGATGAGGCACGCCACGTTCGCGGGGCGAGTGCGACGCGTTAGAGTATTGGGCGACCCTAAATGGCCTTACCCGCTGGTAAGAAGCCCCACTCGATGCAGGAGGTCGACGTAGACCCATGACAAACATTGTCGTACTCATCAAGCAGGTGCCCGACTCGGGCTCGGAGCGCAAGCTCAACGACGGCGATTTCACACTCGACCGCGAGATCGATCCGGTGATCGACGAGATCAACGAGAAGGCCGTCGAGGCCGCGCTGCAGATCAAGGAGGCCAACGGCGGCGAGGTCACCGTGCTGTCGGCCGGCCCCGAGAAGGCCCTCGAGGCGATCCGCAAGGCGTTGTCCATGGGCGCCGACAAGGCCATCCACATCAAGGATGATGCCCTGCACGGCTCGGACGCCGTCCAGACCTCCTACGCGTTGGCCAGGGCACTGGGCACCGTCGAGGGCGTCGAGCTGGTCATCGCCGGCAACCAGGCCACCGACGGCGGCGTGGGCGCCGTGCCCGCGATGATCGCCGAGTGGTTGGGGCTGCCGCACCTGACGTCGCTGCGGTCGCTGACCGTCGACGGGGACAACCTCAAGGGCGAGCGCGAGACCGACGAGGGCATCTTCACGCTCGAGGGAGCACTGCCGGCCATCGTCAGCGTGAACGAGAAGATCAACGAGCCGCGGTTCCCGTCCTTCAAGGGCATCATGGCCGCGAAGAAGAAGGAGATCGCCGTGGTCTCCCTCGGCGAGATCGGCGTCGAAGCCGATGAGGTCGGGTTGGCGAATGCCGCGACGACCGTGACCGCGGTAACCCCGAAGCCCGCGAAGCAGGCCGGCGAGAGGGTCGTCGACGAGGGTGACGGCGGCACCAAGGTCGCCGAGTTCCTGATCGCGCAGAAAATCATCTAGCCGCCCCACCCCCACAAACCGACATCGCAACTCAGGAGTAGAAACTATGGCTGAAGTACTCGTTCTCGTGGAGCGGGATACCGAGGGTGGGCTGAAGAAGGTCACCTCGGAGCTGATCACCGCCGCACGTGCGCTCGGTAGCCCGTCCGCGGTCGTCGTGGGCGCACCCGGCAAGGCCGACGCGATCCTCGGCGACCTGGCCGCGGCCGGTGCGGAGAAGGTCTACGTCGCCGAGTCCGTCGAGGCCGGCAGCGTCCTCATCTCGCCGGTCGTCGACGTCCTCGCCTCGCTCGTCGGCTCGGCGTCGCCCGCCGGGGTGATCGTCGCGGCCACCACCGACGGCAAGGAAGTCGCCGGTCGTCTCGCCGTCCGACTCGTCTCCGACGGCACCGGGGCCGGCGTGCTCGCCGACGTCATCGAGGTCAAAGAGGGTGGCAACGCCGTGCACTCGATCTTCGGTGGCGCGTACACCGTCGACGCCCAGGCCAAGGGCCTGCCGATCCTGTCGGTCCGGCCCGGCGCCGTCGAGGCCGCACCTGCGGCCGGCGCCGGCGAGCGCGTCGACGTCGACGTCCCCGCCCAGGAGCCGACCGCCGTCCAGATCACCAACGTCGAGCCCAACGTCGGCGGCGACCGCCCCGAACTCACCGAGGCGTCGGTCGTCGTCTCCGGTGGCCGCGGCGTCGGCAGCGCCGAGAAGTTCTCGGTCGTCGAGGCACTCGCCGATTCGCTCGGCGGTGCGGTCGGAGCCTCGCGCGCCGCAGTCGACTCCGGGTACTACCCCGGACAGTTCCAGGTGGGTCAGACCGGCAAGACGGTCTCGCCGCAGCTGTACATCGCGCTGGGCATCTCCGGTGCGATCCAGCACCGCGCCGGTATGCAGACGTCCAAGACGATCGTCGCGGTCAACAAGGACGAAGAGGCGCCGATCTTCGAGATCAGTGACTTCGGCATCGTCGGCGACCTGTTCAACGTCGCGCCGCAGCTGACCGAAGAGATCAACAAGCGCAAGTAGTCGCGCAGTAACCCCACGAACCCCCGGTCGACCGCCACGGTTGGCCGGGGGTTCGTGTTCGCACCGCAATTCACCTGCGCGACTGCGGCACGTCACGCCCGAGGGGCCCGGCCGTCACCTGGCGACGATTGCATGGGCGCTATGACAGTGATCAACCACCCTCCGATCAACCACCCTCCGATCAGCCCGGTAGACCGAGCGGGTTCCAGCCGTCGCCTCTTCGCAGGCGGCGGCTTTGTTGTTTGGCTCTCCACCCGTCCCGACGACATCGCCGACGCGCAGCGGCTGCGCTACGAGGCATTCAGCGCCGAACCCGGCTTCTCCAGTGCGATCGGCGACTCGGCCACCCGACTCGACGCCGACCGGTTCGACGCGTACTGCGATCACCTCCTCGTGCGCGACGAGCAGACCGGTGCGCTCCTCGGGTGCGCCCGATTGCTCCTGCCCGTGGCTGCGATCGAGGCCGGCGGCTGGTACAGCGCCGGTGAGTTCGACCTCGGCGAGCTCGACCCGATCGCCTCGCGCACCGTCGAGATGGGCCGCGCGGCCGTGGCGGTCGGTGCCCGCAACGGGTCGGTGACGGCGCTGATGTGGGCCGCGGTCCTCGCCTATGTCGAGGAGTCCGGCAATTCCTACCTGATGGGGTGCGTGTCGGTGCCGCTGTCGTCGGTGTCACCGACGGCCACCGACGCACCCCGCGGCACGGTTCTGCGCGGCATCCGCGACGAGCTGCGCAACCGGTACCGGGCACCGTGGCAGGTGTTCCCGCATGGCGGGTCGGTGATCGACGGGGTGCGCCTCGACGACATCGAGGCACCGGCGCGACTGGTGGTCCCGCCGCTGCTGCGCGGATACCTGCGGTTGGGCGCCCGGGTGTGCGGCGAACCTGCGATCGACCCGGTTTTCGATTGCGGTGACTTCCTGACCGTGCTCAGCGCTGACGAGACGGACTCGCGCTATCGGCGGCGGCTGACCGAGACGGTGGCGCGACTGCGCGAGCAGGACGCCTGAGGTGCGCCACGCCTGGTACCCGGTGGCCGAGTGCGGCGCCGAGTGCGTGCGGCCGCCGCGCCGCCGGGCCGGCCGGTCGCGGGCCGCCCTGCGGGTGGCCCGGCTGGTGGCGGTCGTCGCGATGCTCGCGGCCACCGCACCGGTCGTGTGGCGCATCGCCCCGGCGCGGCGCCACCGGTTCACCCGCTGGGCTTCGCGGCGGGTGCTGGGAGCCCTGGGCGTGGCGATCGTGGTCCGCGACCGCCGGCTCATCGACGCCGACCCCCGTGTGCGCATCGGCGGCCTGGTCGTCGCGAATCATGTCTCCTTCCTCGACATCCTGGCGATCGCCACGATCACCCCGGCGCGTTTCGTCGCGAAGTCCGAGGTGCTCGAGATGCCCGGATTCGGCCGCCTGGCGCGACGGGTCGGGGTCATCGGCATCGCCCGCGCCTCGCTGCGGCAGTTGCCGGGCACGGTCGAGCGGGTCGCGCAGGCCCTGCGCGATGGGGCGGCGGTCGCGGTGTTCCCCGAGGGCACCACCTGGTGCGGCGCGTCCGCGGGCACCTTCGCGCCAGCGCTGTTCACCGCCGCGCACGCCGCGGGATCGCCGATCATGCCGATGACGGTGGAGTTCACCGAGGCCGGCGGCCACCACTGCCCCGCCGCGGCGTTCATCGGCGACGACACGCCGCTGGACACGCTGCGCCGCGTGGTGATGGTCCGCTCGTTGACCGTCACCGTGACCGCGCACCCCGTCCAGCTCCCGACGCCGGACCGGCGCGCCGATGCGCGGGCCGCCCAGCGGGCGGTGTCGGGCTACGGGGCGGGGTCGATCCGAATCGGCGGCAACCCCGCCTTCACCGGGTCGTCGAGCTCGAAGAATTCGGCCGTGTCGAACCCCGCGCGCCGCGCGACCACCGAGGCCGGGAACGACCGCAGCCTCGCGTTGTAGCGCGACACGTTGCCGTTGTAGAGCCGACGAGCCGCGGCGATGCGGTCCTCGGTGCCGCTCAGGGCGGCCATCACCTCGGCATAGTGCTTGGACGCTTGCAGCTGCGGATACCCCTCGGCGGTGGCCCGCAGCGCCGCGATGGCCCGATCGAGTGCCAGGTCCTGGTTCGCGGCCGCCTCGAGGACCCCGTCGTTGAGCTGGGCGAAGGCTGCGGCCGGGTCATCGCTGAGGCCGGCGGCGCTGAGGCCGGTGGCACTGCGCACCCGGGCCAGCTCGACCAGGGTGGCGGCCTCGTGCTTGGCGAATGCGCGTGCGACCTCGACGAGCCGGGGGATCAGATCCCAGCGCCGGGCCAGTTCGATGTCGATCCCGCGCCAGGATTCCACGACGACGGTCTGCATCCGCACCAGTGCGTTGTGGGCCCGGATCGGCCAGGTGGCGGCCAGGACCACCGCGATCACCGCGATGACCAGCATGATCCACTTCACCGGCCGTACTCCTCCCAGACGTGGTTCGGAATCCCGTCGGCGATGATCCGCAGCGTCTCGTAGAGCCGGGAGATGTCGGAGCCGCGCACACCGCCGATGCTGATCGCCAGCAGGTCGCGTCCTTGGAGGACGATCCGCGTGTTGGCCGTGACCGGCAGGTCCATGGCCAGCAGGGCATCGAGGGTGGTCGGGGGCAGTGCCCCCTTGGCGAACCGCTCGTCGGGGCAGCACACCAACCACTGCTCGTTGAAGGTGATCGACTCGAACTCGACGGTGTGCCCGGCTTCGGGGCTGATGGTCGGGCCGATGCTCAGCGGGGGCAGCGCCTGCGGCAGTGTGAGCGCGAAGACGTTGCGGAAGTGCGTGCTGAGGTTGATCCGATTGTTGTTGAGCCAGGTGTAGTGCAGGTACCAGGCGGGGTAGCCCCCGACGGCACCGGTCATCGCCGTTCGCACCCGCTTGCGCCACGCCCGGGCGATGTTGAAGGGCGCCACATCGTAGGCGGGGGGCGGCCACAAGGGGTGCTCGTCGACGCTGAAGCCGTGTGCCGCGGCCCACCGCCGTAACTCGGGGCGGCGCAACGCCTTGTAGATCACGCCGGCGGGCAGAACCGCCCACAGCGGGGTGGCGGCGGCGATGATGAGGCTGGAGCCGAGGCGCCCGGTGAGCGGCCAGAGCCAGACCTGCACGGCGATCACCGCGACCAGGGTGAGCAGCGTCAGCGCCAGGGACGCCCGGTGGCCGGGCACGACCGACCGCATCGGGGCGGGGTTCTCGAAGCTGGGGACTGGCGGGGTCGTCATCGCGTCAACCGTAACGCGGTGCCCGGGATGCCCGCCGCGCCCCACCCGGAACCGCTGGGGTGAGCTGAACGAATCGGGATTCGACCGGGTCGCTGTTAGCCTCAGTCCATGATGCGCGCAATAGGTTCGGTGCTGCTGACCACGGCCCTCGCAACGACGGTCACCGCGGCGGCGGCGCAGGCGAAGTTCGCACCGCCGCTGGGGGATTGGGGCAGCTCCGCGCCGCCACCGGGCAAGCTGTACAACCGCAACGGGGTCACCGGGATCGTCGTGGGCGTCCGCGATATCGGCGGGGACGGATTCGCGCCCGCCGTGAGTTGGTCGGCGCGCACCACCAAGGGGGCCGCGGTGGCCGGCCGCACCTGCCGGATCGAGATCACCTTCCCGGGCACCAGTTTCCCGGCGGCCCACACCAGCGACTGCCAGGGCGCGCGCGGGTTCCCGGCCAAGCGATACACCGTGCCCGGGCGCTACGCCATCACCGTCGCCGATCGGGTTTCCGGCAGCTTCTCGACCGTGCCGTTCGTCGTCGACGGATAGTCGCACAGGACCCCACAGCACCGCCCCAAGCCGCCGCCAAGGCCGCGCCAAGCCCGCGCCAAGCGGGCCGCGAGAGGGTTCTCGTCGTCAGTGACAACGTCGACGAGGAGGCCCTCATGTCAGAACACCCCGATCGGTTCACCCGGTCCCAACGCGCCACGCTGGCGGTCGTCTGTGCCGCCACGGCGATGCTCATGATCGACATCGCGGTGGTGAACACCGCGCTCCCGGCGATGGCCCGGGAGCTCGGCGCCGACCTGAACGGTCTCAAGTGGGTCGTGGACGGCTACACGCTCGCGCTGGCGGCGATCGTGCTGAGCGCGGGGGCCTGGGCCGACCGGGTGGGCCGACGGCTGGTGTTCATCGCGGGTGCGGTGGTGTTCACCGTCGCCTCGGCGGCCTGTGCCGCGGCGCCGGACATGCTGATCCTGAACTCGGCGCGAGTGGTGCAGGGACTCGGGGCGGCCCTGCTGTTCGCGACCTCACTCGCGCTCCTGTCGAACGCCTTCACCTCACCGGCGCAGCGGACCCGCTCGCTGGCGGTCTACGGTGCGACGATCGGCGCCTCCTTTGCCGTCGGCCCGCTGTTGGGGGGTGTGCTGACCGACCTGCTCGACTGGCGGGTGATCTTCCTCGTCAACATCCCGGTGGGGGTGGCCATGCTGGCGGGCACCCGCTTGGTCGCCGAGTCGCGCAGCGCGGTTCCGCGCGGCGGTGACTGGGCCGGGCAGGCAGCGGTGATCGTGGCGCTTTCCGCGCTGACCTACGGCCTCTTCGAGGCCAGCTCGCGCGGATGGACCGATGCGGTGACCCTCGCGTCGTTGACCGTCGCCGTACTCGCACTCGCGTCCTTCATCGCCATCGAGCGCCGGGTGCCCGACCCGATGATGCCGTTGGCGATGTTCGCCAACCGGAGTTTCAGCGGTGCCCAGTTCGCCACTTTCGCGATCTCTGCGTCGATGTTCGCGGTCTTCGTCTACGTGACGATCTACCTGCAGGGCGTGTTGGGCCAGTCGGCGATCGGGGCCGGCATGGTGTACCTGCCCGGCACCATGCTGATGTTCGTCGCCGCCGGGGTGACCGACCGGATCGTCGGACGCGTCGCGCCGTGGATTCTCCTGGCGGGAGGGCTGGCGGCGGTTGCCGGGGGCATGGCGTGGATGTCGGTCGCCTCGGTCGGCAGCAGTCCGTGGGACCTCGTCGGCGGCTTCATGCTCGCTTCGTTGGGCGCCGGGGTGTTCAACCCGGTGCTGAGCGGGGTGGTGCTGGCCGAGAGCGATCGCGACGACGCCGGCCTCGCCGCCGGGATCAACGACACGTTCCGCCAGGCGGGGATCGCCCTCGGCGTCGCCGCGCTCGGTGCGCTCTTCCCGGCCTCGTCGGTCCTGCACGGCGGGTCCCCGGCTGCCTTTGTCGACGGGTTGCACGCCGCGCTCTGGTGCAGTGCGGGCGTCGCCTTCGCCGGTGCGGTCGTCGTCGCGGTGACGATGCGGCGGGCCCGGGCGACGGTACCGGCGGTCGAATCCGATGCGTCGCGGGAGATCCTGGTCCCCGCATACACTTTGACCGTCAACGCGGAGTGAGACGGGCAGTGAGGAGCATCGGTGGCGCGTGACTATCGGGTGCTGGGCCCGCTGGAGGTCCGCCTCGACGGCGCCCCGGTCGAAGCCGGATCGCCCAAGCAGCGCGCCGTTCTCGGCGCGCTGCTGGTCGCGCGCGGATCGGTCGTCTCGGTCGACCGATTGGTCGACACCGTGTGGCCCGACGACCCGCCCGACGCCGCGATCACCAGCCTGCAGGCCTACATCTCCAACTTGCGACGCCTGCTGCGCGGCGGGGCCGGGGACCGGTCGCCGATCGAGCGGGTGGCCGGCGGCTACCGTCTGCACCCCGGTACCGATCGGGTCGACCTCGCGGAGTTCCTGGAGCTTGCGCGTGCGGCGCGGTCCGCGCGCGACGCGGGGCGGTGGGAAGACGCGCTGACCGATGCCGAGGCCGCGCTGGCGCACTGGCGCGGCGACTTGCTGGGGGGCGTGGCGAACGGGGCGGCGTGGCTCGCCGCAGAAGCCTCGTCGCTGGGCGAGACCGCGGCCGCCGTCGGCGAGATCCAGATCAGCGCGCTGCTCGCCCAGGGGGACACCGGCGCGGCGCTTGCGCGCGTCGTCGCCGTGCGGGCGGCCGACCCGCTGCGGGAACGGGGGGTCTGGTTGCACATGGTGGCGCTCTACCGGGCCGGGCGGGTGGCCGAGGCGCTCGAGTCCTACCGCGCCCACCAACGCGACATCGGCGCGCAATTGGGGCTGGATCCGGGGCCCGAACTGGTCGAGTTGCACAGCGCCATCCTGCGGCAGGACCCCGTCATCGCCGCGTGGCCGCGGCCGCCGCACTGGTCGGGGGCGGTCTCGGTGGCAGAGCCGGATGCTGCGCGGGTGCGGGCCGAGGCGCCCGGCGATGACGCAGTCCTCGGCGGGGCGGCACCCGGCGGGGCGGCATCCGGCCAGCAGGTCCCGCTGGTGGGGCGCGACGAACAGCTCGCACTGTTGCACGCCGCGGTGGCCCGGCCCACCGGGACGCGGTGGGTCCTGCTGACCGGTCCGGCCGGGATCGGCAAGACCAGGCTCGCCGAAGAAGCGGCGGTGATCGCGCAGGGACTCGGGCACCGCGTGGTCTGGGTGCGCTGCCACGACGCCGAGGGAACCCCGGCCTGGTGGCCGTTGCGGCAGTTGTGCCGGGCGCTGGGCGCCGATCCCGACGACGTGCTGGCGGTGCCGGAGGGCGCGAGTGCCGATACCGCCCGGTTCGAAGTCTACGAACGGGTCCAACGGCTCCTCGAGACCGAGGCGGGTCGGGGCCCGTGCACGGTGATCGTCGACGACGTCCAATGGGCCGATCCGATGACGCTGGGACTGCTGACCTACTTGGTCGCCGTTCTGCGCGACACCCCGCTGTGTGTGATCGCGACGATTCGCGACGCCGAGGGCGGACCGGAGGTCGAGCGCTTCGCCGGCGCGGTGGTGCGCACGGGCGGGACCGCGATTGCGGTGCCACAGCTCGACCGCGCCGGAATCGTCCTGCTGGGCACCGCGGTTGCCGGGACCGCGCTGGACCCGGGGTCGCTGGACGCGTTGGTCCGCCGCACCGGGGGCAACCCGTTGTTCGTCTCCGAGTTCGCCCGCCTGCCCGCCGAGCAGCGGGCGGTCGAGATGGTGCCCGGCGCGGTGCGCTCGGTCCTCGACCGCCGGCTCGGGTCCCTGGACCCCGCGGTGCTGGAGGTGATCGGCCATGCCGCAGTGGTGGGCGAGGAGGTCGACGTCTCGTTGTTGGCGGCGGTGTGCGGGCGCGATCTCGACGAGATCGCCGACAGTCTCGACGAGGCGGTCGACGAGCGGATCCTGATCGTCGACCCGGTCGGCGGCCGGACCCGATTCGCCCATGCGTTGCTGCGCGATCAGGCACTCGCCACGATCCGCCCGCTAAGACGGTGTCGGATCCACCTGCGGGTGGCCGGGGTGCTCGCCGACTCCGGTGCCTCCGATGCGACTGCCGCGCGCGCCGCGCACCTGCTCGAGGCCCTCCCCGTCGCCGATGCGGGCGAGGTCGTTGCCGCGTGCCGGGCGGCCGCCGATGATGCGATCGCCCATTGGGACTCCGAAAGTGCCGCGCGCTGGCTCGACGCGGCGCTGCGAACCCAGGAGGGCGCCGACCCCGACGGCGCGGATACCGACGACCTCGTGCTGGGGCTGCTCGCGGCGCAGGCCCGGGCCGGCCACCTGCAGGAAGTCCTGCGCACGGTGGAAGACCGGTTGGGCCGCGCGGTCCGATCCGGTCGCACCGATACCGCCGGCCGGCTGGCCGGCGCCCTCATCCGGGCGGGGGGCGCGTGGCCGTGGATCGGCCCGCATGTCGAGAACGAGAGCCTGCGCGCGGTGCTGGCGGCCACCGCCGACGCCGTCGCCGAGGATCCGCGGAGCCTGGCGAGCGTGCTCGCCGCCGCGGCGATCGGGGAGAGCTACGCGCGAGATGCGGCGGTGCCGGCCGCACTGTTGGAGCGCGCCGAGGCGGTCGCGGCCGAGCTCGGCGAGGACGCCGTCACCGCCGACGTGACCCTCGCCCGGCTGATCACCTACTCCGGAGTGGCGCCGTTTGCTGCGGACTCCCTCGAATGGGCCCGCCGAATGCGCGGGCTCGACCACGCCGACCGCGAAGTCGACGTCGTCATCGTCGACACCATCGCGACGATGGCGACCATGTTGGGCGGGGACATCCCCGCGACCGAGGAGTTGACGCGCCGGGCGATCGAGGGCAGCGAGCGGTTGCGCCTGCCGATTGTGCGCGCGCAGCTGCGCTGGATGCAGGCGTCCCTCGCCGTCTGGCACGGCGGGTTCGACGTGGCTCGGGAGCACTTCCGCACGGCGGTCGCGGTGCACGAGGAAACCCAGCTCTACGTGGCCGGCAGCGGGGCCCTGGCCATGATGGCGCTGGCCACCGAGGAGGGCGTGCTCGGCGAGTTCATCGACACCGGCGGCATGTCGCCGGTGGAGTGGGCGCGCGTGATCGTCGACCAGTTCACCGACAACCAGGTCATGATCATGCTCGCCGCGGGGGTCGCCGCCATCGCCGGCGCGCAGGGTGACCGAGAGTTGGCCGAGGCGATGGTGACCGCCTGGCTCGACGACGAGCGCACGATGATCTGGACCTCGCTGGGCAACGCGGTGCTCCTCGCGGGCGTCGTGGCCGATCTCGGGTTGGTCGAGTACGCACCCGCGCTGCGCGACCGCCTCTACGAGTTCCGCGACGGCATCGCCATCACCGGGCAGGTCGGTTGCCTCGGCCCGGTCGCGCTGCCTTTGGCCGAGTTGGCCCACCTCCTCGGCGACACCGCGCAGGCCGACGAGTTCGTCGCCCAGGCGTTGGAGTTGGCGCAGCGGGGCGGTGGACGGCCATCGGTCCTGCGCTGCCGGCTGTTGCAGGCCCGGATGCACCCGGAGTCCCCGCACCGCGCGGCGACCCTGGCCGAGGTGCAGGTGCAGGCCCGCGCACTGGGGCTGCAGTCGGTGGCCGAGTCGGCGCGCCTGCTGCTCGCTGACTGAGGACGCCGCGCGGGCTCCAAGCCGGCGCCAAGCCCGTCGCAAGCGCCGGGGGCGACGGTGGACGGACAGCCCGAACAGGGCTCGGGCACCGGCGCCACGCCGGTGTCGACCCCAACTCCGTGAGGAAGCACCATGACCCACTCCGACAGCCTTGTCCTCGATGATCTGCGCCAGACCGTTGCCGGCACGGTGCACACCCCGGGGGACCCCGGATACCCTACGATCGGCTTCAACGTCACCGTGGACCGTCGGCCCGCCGCGGTGGTCGACGTGACGAGTACCGACGATGTTGCCGCCACCCTCCGCTTCGCCGCCGTGCACGGGATGACGGTGGGCGTGCACGCGACCGGGCACGGCGGCACGCCGTTGGGCGGGGGATCGCTGCTGGTGCGGACCGCGGGCCTGGACACCTGCGTCATCGATCCGCAGGCCCGGACCGCCCGGATCGGGGCGGGGGTGCGGTGGCAGACGGTCATCGACGCGGCCGTGCCGCACGGACTGGCCCCACTGTGCGGCTCCGCGACCGGCGTCGGCGTCGTCGGCTTCCTGACCGGTGGCGGGATCGGGCCACTGGTGCGCACGGTGGGCGCATCCTCGGACTATGTGCGGTCGATGACCGTGGTCACCGGTGACGGGGTCGTGCGCACGGCCAGCGCCGTGGAGAATCCCGAGTTGTTCTGGGGGCTGCGCGGTGGGAAGGCGACGTTGGGCCTGGTGACGGAGGTGGTCGTCGAGATGCCGCCGATGGCGGAGGTCTACGGCGGCCAGGTCTACTTCGACGGCGCCGCGGCCGGTCGGCTGATGCGGGCGTGGCGGGATTGGGCGGCTGCGCTCCCCGACACCGCCTCGACCTCGATCGCACTGGTCAACCTGCCGCCGCTGCCCGGTGTGCCGCCACTGTTGGCCGGTCGCCCGATGATCACGGTGCGGTACGCGAGCGTGGCCGACCCGGAGACCGCGGCGGCCGTGTTCGCGCCCATGCGGGCGGTTGCCGCACCCGTGCTCGACGCGGTCGGACCGCTGCCGTACGGCGCGATCGGTGCGATCCACACCGACCCGGTGGACCCGATGCCGGTGGTCGAGGACGGAGCCCTGCTCGCCGCACTGCCGGATGCGGCCATCGATGCGCTGGTCGCCGAGGTGACCTCGCCGACCGCTCCGCCGCTGCCGATCGTCGAACTGCGGCAACTCGGCGGCGCATTCGCACGGGAGGCCGCAGTCCGCTCGGCGGTGTGCCACCGCGGCGCCGAGGCCAACCTCCACCTGGTCGGCGTGCTCGTCGACGAGGGATCGGCCGGTGCCGTGCTGGCGACCATCGGCGCGGCACTCGAGGCGGTGCAACCGTGGGTGGTCGGTGCACTGCCGAACTTCGTGCCGTCCGCCGATCCCGCGCGCATCCGGGCGTGCTACGACGCCGACACGGTCGCCTGGCTGGCGGCGCTGGCCGACCAGGTCGACCCGCTGGGCGTTCTGGCGGTCGGGCAGGTGGTGCGCGGCTGACGACTCGGTGCGGGCGACAGCGCGAGAAGCGGCAGCCCGAGAATTGGAGTGGCCCGACCCCACGTCTATCCTGGTGAGCACTATGTCCACCGCACCGGGCGCGCCGATCTACCTCGACAACGCCGCCTCCGCCGCCATGCGCCCGGAGGCGGTTTCGGCGATGGTGCCGCTGCTCTCGACGGCGGGGAACCCGTCGTCGCTGCATGCGGCGGGGCGGGCGGCGCGCCGACACTTGGAGGAGGCCCGGGAATCGGTGGCGGCCGGCCTGGGGGCGCGCCCGTCGGAGGTCGTGTTCACCTCCGGCGGCACCGAGTCGGACAACCTGGCGCTCCAAGGAGTCTATGCCGCCCGCCGGGCGGTCGACCCACAGCGACGCCGGGTCGTCATCTCCGGCGTCGAGCATCACGCGGTCCTCGACCCGGCGCAGTCCCTCGCCGCGGCGGCCGGTGCCGAGTTGGTCGTCATCGGCGTCGACGCCGACGGCATCGTCGACACCGCGGCACTGCGCGCCGAGGTGCAGGCGCACGCCGACGAGATCGCGGTCATCTCGGTGATGTGGGCCAACAACGAGGTCGGGGCGATCCAGCCGATCACGGAGGTGGCCGCACTCGGACGCGAGTACGGGATCCCGGTCCATTCCGATGCCGTCCAGGCGGCCGGGCACCTCGACGTGGACTTCGCCGCGGCGGGGCTCTCGGCGCTGTCGGTGGCGGCCCACAAGTTCGGCGGTCCGCAGGGGATCGGTGCCCTGGTGATCGGGCGCGAGGTCGGGGTGGTGCCGCTGGTCCACGGCGGCGGTCACGAGCGCGACCTGCGCCCGGGCACCCAGAACGTCGCCGGTGCCGTCGGCATGGCTGCCGCGCTGGCCGTCGCGTCGGCGAACCTCGACGAGGAGTCGTTCACGACCGCGCTGCGCCGCGACCGGCTCCTGGGCCACCTGTTGGCCGTCGAGGGCACCCGCGTCAACGGGCCCCGCGACGGCCGCCGGCTCCCGGGCAACGCCCACGTGTCCTTCGCCGGGTGCGAGGGGGACGCCCTGCTGATGCTCCTCGACGCGCAGGGGATCGAGTGCTCGACCGGTTCGGCCTGCACCGCGGGGGTCGCCCAGGCCAGCCACGTCTTGCTGGCCATGGGGCTGCCGATGGCCGTCGCGCGCGGATCGCTGCGGTTCAGCCTGTCGCACACCACCACCGACGCCGAGATCGACCGCGTCGGGGCAGTGATCGCCGATGTCGTCGGCCGCGCCCGCGCCGCGGGCCTGGTGGCGTCGGGGGGCCGGGGATGAGGGTGCTGGCCGCGATGAGCGGCGGGGTCGATTCGGCGGTCGCGGCGGCGAGGGCCGTCGACGCCGGGCACGATGTCGTCGGGGTGCACCTGGCGCTGTCGGAGACCCCGGACGCCCTGCGCAGCGGGTCGCGCGGCTGCTGTTCGCGCGAGGACGCCGACGATGCCCGGCGCGCCGCCGACGTCCTGGGGATCCCGTTCTACGTCTGGGATTTCGCCGAACGCTTCCGCGAGGACGTCATCGACGATTTCGTCGCCGCCTACGCGGCCGGGGAGACGCCGAATCCGTGCCTGTCGTGCAACGAGAAGATCAAGTTCGCCGCGCTCGCGCAGAAGGCCGCGGCGCTGGGCTTCGACGCATTGGCCACCGGCCACTACGCGCGGCTGGTCGACGGCGAGCTGCGCCGCGCCGTCGACGAGGACAAGGACCAGTCCTACGTCCTCGCGGTGCTGACGGCGCAGCAGTTGGACCGGGCGATGTTCCCGGTGGGCGACACCCCCAAGCCGGCGATCCGGGCCGAGGCGGCTCGGCGCGGTCTGCTCGTCGCCGACAAGCCCGACTCCCACGACATCTGTTTCATCCCCACCGGGGACACCCGCGCATTCCTCGGGGCGAAGATCGGGATCCGGCCCGGCGCCATCGTCGACGCCGAGAGCGGCGAGCGCTTGGGTGGGCACGACGGGGTGCACGGCTTCACCATCGGACAGCGCAAGGGCCTGGGGATCGATGCTCCCGCCGCCGACGGCCAGCCGCGCTACGTCACCGGGATCGACGCGCAGACGGCCACGGTCACGGTCGGCCCGGCCACCGCACTCGGGGTGTCCCGGATCCGGGCGCGACACGCCGTGTGGACCTCGGGCACCGCCCCGGGGGGTGCGCTCGACTGCGTCGTGCAGGTGCGGGCCCACGGCGGGTTGGCCCTGGCGGTGGCGACCCCGGTCGACGGGCCGGGCGGGCCCGGCATCGAGATCGAGCTGCGCGAGCCGCTCACCGGGGTGGCCACGGGGCAGGCCGCGGTGCTGTACCTGCCCGACGCCACCCGCGGCGACCTGGTGCTCGGCTCCGGGCGCATCGCCGACACCGCATGACCGCCGAGTCGGCGCTGGGTCGGTTGGGCGCCACCGGGATCGGGTCGATGCCCGGGGTCGATCCGCGCGCCGCGGCCCGGATCGCATTCGGCGAGGTGGCCCTGCCGTTCGTGCCCGAATTGCCCGCCCGCGGCGCCGGCGCAGACATGATCGGGCGGGCCGCGGCGCTGCTCGTGGACATCCCGATGGACACCCATCTGGGCGGCTATCGGCTCTCCGCCGGGCGCACCAGGCTGATGAGCCGGGCCCGCGGGTTCCTGCGCGCCGATCTCGACGCGGTGGAGGAGGTCGTCGAGCGCAGCGGGCCGCCGGCGGCTCTGAAGCTCGCCGCGGTCGGCCCGTTCACCTTCGCCGCCCTTGTCGAACTGCCCGGTGGGCACAAGGTGCTGCACGACGAGGGCGCCTGGCGCGATGTGGCGGCCTCCCTGGCCGAGGGGATCGCCGGGCACGCCGACGACCTCGCGCGGCGGACCGGGGCGCAGGTGGTGGTCCAGATCGACGAACCCGTGGTCGGGACGGTGATCGACGGCCACGTCGCCCCGCTGACCCGTCTGGATGTCAACCGGGCCATCCCCGCGCCGGATGTCGCGGCCGCACTTGAGCAGATGGCGGCCCGCATCAACCGGCCGGTGGTGCTGCACACCTGTGCCGCACCGCGCTGGGACCTCATCGACGGGTTGTCGGGGTGGGCGCTGTCGCTCGACGTCACCGGGGTCGGCGTCGGCGATTTCGACGCGATCGGCGGATTCCTCGACGGGGGCGGGATCCTCGTCGCCGGTGTGGTGCCGACGGCGGCACCCGTGACGACGCCCTCGGCGGATGAGCTCGCCGGTCGGTTGGTGGAGCTGATCGACCGCATCGGACTTCCGCGAAAGGTGTTGCGCGAGAACATGATCACCTCGCCGACTTGTGGGTTGGCGGGGTCCGGGGAGTGGTCGGGCAAGGCGCTGGGCCTGGCGGCGTCGGTGGCCGATCAGCTCCGCCGCGCCGACTGACGCCGCATCCCCGTCGAGTGGGCGCAAGTTCCCCGTCGAGTGGGCGCAAGTTCCCCGTCGAGTGGGCGCAAGTTCCCCGTGGCGGAGGCTGGGGGTCGACGCAACACCCGGTTGGTTAGTGGGGTGAGGCTAGCAGTTCGGTGAAGGCTTCGGTGGGGGTGCGGTATTTGAGGACTGCTCGTGGCCGGTTGTTGAAGGCGGCGG